>Ga0233365_1000125_pt1 | contig 39148 bp, 34 predicted proteins | sample ElkDunMinimDraft_27_FD_191535 | JGI IMG/M metagenome (GOLD analysis project Ga0233365, IMG submission 191535) | Fecal eukaryotic communites from dung pellets of Tule Elk in California, USA - Elk Dung C36 | ecosystem: Host-associated > Mammals > Digestive system > Large intestine > Fecal | place...
CGGCTCAGCCGCTCCTCGGCCTCGGCGACCTGGGCGCGCATCTGGGCCAGCAGCGGGTTCTCCGACGGGTCGGTACGCCGCCAGGCGGAGTCCATCGCCTGACGCACCTTGTCGTCGATGGCGCGCATCCGGCGGTCCAGCCCCGCGGCGGCGTCGCGCGGCACCCGGCCGGCGTCGTGCCAGGCCGCCTGGATCTCGCGCAGCTTCACCTGGGCGGCCTGCGGGTCGGCGTCGACGTCGACCGCCTCGGCCTCGGCCAGCAGCGCCTGCTTGCGCTCCAGGTTCGCCCGCTGCTCGTTGTCACGGGCCGAGAAGACCTCGCTGCGCCGGGTGAAGAAGGCGTCCTGGGCGGCGCGGAACCGTTCCCAGAGCTTCTGCTCGGTCTCCTTCGCGGCCCGCGGCGCGGCCTTCCACTGCGCCATCAGCTCCCGGAGCTGGTCGGCGGTGGGCGCCCAGTCGGTGGAGTCCTTCAGCGCCTCGGCGGCGGTGATCAGCTCCTCCTTGAGGGTCTGCGCCTGCTTGCGCTGCGCGTCGAGGGTGGCGAAGTGCGCCCCGCGGCGGCGGGTGAAGGAGTCCCGGGCGGCGGCGAAGCGCTTCCAGAGCTCACCGTCGGTCTTCTTGTCGACCCCGCGGATGCCCTTCCACTCGTCGAGGATCTCCTTGAAGCGGTCACCGGTGGTCTTCCAGCCGGTCGACTCGGCTGCGAGCTTCTCGGCCTCCTCCACCAGCTCGGTCTTGCGGGCCAGCGCCTGCACCCGGGCCGCTTCCTTGGCGGCCTTGGCCTCGCCGACCTTCGCCTCGGCGGCGACGGCCAGGCGGTCCAGCCGGGCCGCGAGGGTGTCGATGTCGCCGACCACGTGCGCCTCGTCCAGGGAGGCGCGCATCCGCTTGATGCCGGCCAGCGAGTGCGCCGCGTCCGCGGCACCCGAGTTGAGCCGGGCCTCGGTCAGGTTCACCTCGGTGACCAGGTCGGCGAAGCGCCGGGCGAAGTGGGCAAGGCCCTCCTCCGGCGCACCCGCCTGCCAGGAACCGACCACCCGTTCGCCTGCGGCGGTCTTGACGTACACAGTGCCGTCAGCGTCCACCCGTCCGAAGGCAGTCCAGTCGCTCATGTGCCCATCCTCGTTCTCCCGGCGTCGTCGGGAGGTGTCTCCCGCGATCACCGCCACAGCGCAGCAACGTCTTCACCGGGCATTGTCACAGGTTCGCCCGGGGCCGCGTCGAGCGGCTGTCCGCTACCGTGACCATACGGTGTCCTAGCGTGGCTCCTGAGGTACGAGCGCCGAATGCTCACCGGGCGGCCGCTACCGTGGGAGCCGTGCCCCTGGTCGCCGCAGCTGTCTGCCCCCACCCGCCGCTGATCGTCCCCGAGGTCGCCCAGCGGGCGGCCCCCGAGTTGGACGCGCTGCGCGCCGCCGCCGACGCCGCCGTGGTGCGGCTGCTCGCCGCCGAACCGGACACGGTGCTGATCGTCGGCGCCGCGCCGCGGACCCACCGCTTCGCGCCCGACGACGCCGGTGACCTGAGGGCGTACGGCGTCGCGGTCGAAGCCGGCCTGGGCGCTGCGACCCGTGGCGGTCCACACGTCCTGCCGTTGAGCCTGACGATCGGGGCGTGGCTGCTCGCGCGCGCCGGCACCGGAGTGCCCCGCTTCGCGCAGGGCGTCGCCGCCGACGCCGCGCCGCCGGAGTGCGCCCGGCTCGGCGCCCGGCTCGCCGCCGAGTTCACCGCCGAACCGGCGCGCCGGGTGGCGCTGCTGGTGACCGGGGACGGCAGCGCCTGCCGCGGCGAACGCTCGCCCGGCCACGACGATCCGCGCGCCGAGGCGTACGACCGGCACGTCGCGGCCGCGCTCGCGGCGGCCGACACCCGGGCGCTGCTCGACCTGGACCCGGCGCTGTCGGCCGCGCTGCGGGCGGCCGGCCGCCCGCCGTGGCAGGTCCTCGCCGCTGCCGTCGAGGCCGCGGGCGGCGACTGGCGGGGCGAGCTGAGCTACGACGCTGCCCCCTACGGTGTGGCGTACTTCGTGGCGAACTGGGAGCCCCGGCGGTGAACGTGCTGCCGGACAGCCCGGCCGTGCGTGCGGTGAGCGGGCTGCGCGACGGCCGGACGGTGCTCGCGGTGGTCGGGCCGACGGCGGCCGGCAAGTCGGCGCTGAGCATCGCCCTGGCCCACGCGCTCGACGGCGAGGTCGTCAACGCCGACTCGATGCAGCTCTACCGGGGCATGGACATCGGGACGGCGAAGCTCACCCTGGCCGAACGCGACGGCGTGCCGCACCACGTGCTGGACATCTGGGACGTCAGCGAGCCGGCCAGCGTCGCCGAGTACCAGCGGCTCGCCCGCGCGGCCGTCGACGACATCCTGGCCCGCGGCAAGGTGCCGCTGCTGGTCGGTGGCTCCGGGCTCTACGTGCGCGCGGTGCTGGAGGAGTTCGAGTTCCCCGGCACCGACCCGGCGCTGCGCGAGCGCCTGGAGCAGGAGCTCGCCGAGGCCGGGCCCGCGCCCCTGTACGCCCGGCTGAGCCGGATTGATCCCGCCGCGGCCGGCAAGATCCTGCCCGGCAACGGACGGCGGATCGTCCGCGCGCTGGAGGTGATCGAGCTCACCGGCCGCCCGTTCGCCGCCGCGCTGCCGCAGCCCCGCCCCTGCTATCCGAACATTCAGCTCGGCGTGGACCTGGACACCGCACTGCTCGATGAGCGCATCGCAACGCGGGTGGACCGGATGTTCGACGCCGGCCTGGTCGCCGAGACCGGGGCGCTGATCGCCGGCGGGCTGCGCGAGGGACGCACGGCGTCGCGGGCGCTCGGCTACCAGCAGGTGCTGCGGATGCTCGACGGGGAGCTGACCGAGGCGCAGGCCCGGGAGGACACCGCTCGCGCCACCCGCCGGTTCGTACGCCGGCAGCGCTCCTGGTTCCGGCGCGACCCGGCGATCGGCTGGCTCGACGCGGCCGTCGACGACCTGATCGCGGCCGCGCTGCAGCTGCTCGCCGGCCGTGGGCAATGATGGGGCAGTGGAGTTCACCAAGGGCCATGGCACCGGCAACGACTTTGTGATCCTGCCCGACCCGCAGGGCCGGCTCGCGCTCTCACCGCAGCTGGTGGCGGCGCTCTGCGACCGGCGCCGCGGCGTGGGCGGCGACGGCGTCCTGCGGGTCGTACGGGCGGCGCACCACCCGGCGGCGGCGGCGTCGGCGCAGCAGGCCGAGTGGTTCATGGACTATTGGAACTCCGACGGTTCGATCGCCGAGATGTGCGGCAACGGCGCACGGGTCTTCGTGCGGTACCTGCTGGCCAAGGGGCTCGTCACCGGGGCGGGCGAGGTGCCGGTGGCGACCCGGGCCGGTCTGGTGCTTGCCGCCGTCGACGGCGACGACATCGCGGTGCAGATGCGCCGTCCGCACCTCTTTGACGTCGGTGCCGCCCGGCTCGGCGCGCTCACCGTCGCCGGCACCGCCGTTGACGTGGGCAACCCGCACCTGGTCTGCGCGCTGCCGCACGGGCTGGAGCTGGACCGGATCGACCTGACCGTCGCCCCCGGCTACGACCCGGTGCTCTTCCCGGCCGGGGTGAACGTCGAGTTCACCACCCCCGCCGAACCGGTCGCCGGCGCCGACCGGCATGTCCGGATGCGCGTCTACGAGCGCGGCTCCGCCGAGACGCTCTCCTGCGGCACCGGCGCCTGCGCGGTCGCCGCCGTGGCGCTGCGGGATGCCGGCCGCACCACCGGCGTCGTCGCGGTCGACGTCCCCGGTGGCCGGCTGACGGTGACCATCTCCGACGAGGCGTGCTGGCTGGCCGGACCGGCGCTCCTGGTCGCCGACGGCGTGATCGACCCGGCGGCCCTCACCGTCTGAATACCCGGTCGCCGCCCACGGCCCGTCTGAACACCCGGCCCACGGCCCGTCTGAACACCCGGCCCGGGTCTGCCTGAACACCCGGCCCGGGTCTGCCTGAACACCCGGCCCCCGGTCCGTCGGCCGCTGTGGCGGCGCTGCCCGGCCGGCACCACCGTGCTCAGCGACGAGCACGGCGATGCCGCTGCCCGACGTCAGTCGGCTGCGACGGCGCGGGCAGCGGTGGCCGCCAGGTCCGCCGGGCCGGAGTCGGCGGCCGGCGGCGGGGCCGGCGACTGGGCCGCGGCCCGGACGGCCGCGGCGACGGCCGGCGCCACCCGGGTGTCGAAGACGCTCGGGATGATCACCGTGGGGTTGAGCTGCTCCTCGCCGACCACGTCCGCGATCGCCCGGGCCGCGGCCAGGGCCATCTCCTCGGTGAACTCCTGGGCGTGGGCGTCGAGCATGCCCCGGAAGACGCCCGGGAAGGCCAGCACGTTGTTGATCTGGTTGGGCTGGTCGGAGCGGCCGGTGGCGACGACGGCGGCGTGCTTGCGCGCCTCGCGCGGGTCCACCTCCGGGTCGGGGTTGGCCAGCGCGAAGACGATCGCGCCGTCGTTCATCTGGGCGATGTCGTCGCCGTCGAGCAGGTTCGGGGCGCTGACCCCGATGAAGACGTCCGCTCCGCGGAGTGCCCCGGCCAGGTCGCCGGCGTAGTTGTCCCGGTTGGTGTGCTCGGCGAGCCACTGCCAGGCCGGGTTGAGCCCGGTCATGCCCTCGTGCAGCGCGCCCGGCCGGTCGCAGGCGATGATGTCGCCCACACCCTGTCGCAGCAGCAGCTTCATGATCGCGGTGCCGGCGGCGCCGGCGCCGGAGACGACCACCCGTACGTCCGCCAGCGCCTTGCCGACCACCCGCAGCGCGTTGGTCAGCGCGGCGAGCACGCAGATCGCGGTGCCGTGCTGGTCGTCGTGGAAGACCGGGATGTCGAGCAGGTCGCGCAACCGGGTCTCGATCTCGAAGCAGCGCGGCGCGGCGATGTCCTCCAGGTTGATGCCGCCGTACGCCGGGGCGATGGCCCGCACGATGGAGACGATCTCGTCGACGTCCTGGGTGTCGAGCACCACCGGCCAGGCGTCCACGCCGCCGAAACGCTTGAAGAGGGCGGCCTTGCCCTCCATCACCGGCAGGGCGGCGGCCGGGCCGATGTTGCCCAGGCCGAGCACCGCGGAGCCGTCGGTGACGACCGCGACGGTGTTGCGCTTGATGGTCAGCCGGCGGGCGTCGTCGGGGTTCTCGGCGATCGCCAGGCAGACCCGGGCGACCCCCGGGGTGTAGGCGCGGGAGAGTTCGTCGCGGTTGCGCAGCGCGACCTTCGAGGAGACCTCGATCTTGCCGCCGAGGTGCAGCAGGAACGTGCGGTCGGAGACCTTGCGCACCTCGACGCCGGGCAGCTCCTTCAGCGCCTCGACCACCCGGTCGGCGTGCGAGGAGTCGGCGGTATCGCAGGTCAGGTCGACGACCACGTGCGTCGGATCGGAGTCGACGACGTCGAGTGCGGTGACGATGGCGCCGGCGTCCCCGACGCGGGTGGTCAGCCGGCCGATCGCCGAGGCCTCCGCGGTGACGCTGATCCGGATGGTGATCGAGAATCCGGCGCTCGGGAGTCGGTTGATCGTCAAGGCGTGCCTCCACATCGTGGGCGGCGGACGGAATCGCCGCTCCGAGCAAGTTTCTACCCGCCCGGCGAGGTGCGCCGCCACACGGGCGTATCGGACATTCAGCTCGGTCGTGCTGCCGACGTCAGCAGCCGGGCAGAGGGAATATTGCCTCTTCGATGCGGGGTTGTGTGTGTCAGGATTGGCGGACTGACGTCAGCACTGACAGGAGACCGGATTGCCGTATCAGGAGAGCTTCGCCCCGTCCATCGACGACGAGATCGAAGCCACGACGGGCGAGCTCGAGCTGGAGGACCGCCAGGCGCTGCGCCGGGTCGCGGGTCTGTCCACCGAACTCACCGACGTCACCGAAGTCGAGTACCGCCAGCTTCGTCTGGAGCGGGTCGTGCTCGTCGGGGTGTGGACCGAGGGCAGTGTCGAGGATGCCGACAACTCGCTCACCGAGCTGGCGGCGCTGGCGGAGACCGCGGGTTCGCAGGTGCTGGAGGGGCTGATCCAGCGTCGTGGACGTCCGGACCCCGCCACCTTCATCGGCCGGGGCAAGGTCGACGACCTGCGTGCGGCGGTGCTCGACCGCGGTGCCGACACCGTCATCTGCGACGGTGAACTCTCCCCGTCACAGCTGCGCAACCTCGAGCAGCGCACCAAGGTCAAGGTGGTCGACCGGACCGCGCTGATCCTGGACATCTTCGCCCAGCACGCCAAGAGCCGCGAGGGCAAGGCGCAGGTCGAACTCGCCCAGCTCGAGTATCTGCTGCCCCGCCTGCGCGGCTGGGGCGAGTCGCTCTCCCGGCAGGGCGGCGGCAGCGGCGGTGGCGCCGGCGGCGGCGTGGGTCTGCGTGGTCCCGGTGAGACCAAGCTGGAGACCGACAAGCGGCGCATCCGCACCCGCATCTCCCGGCTGCGCCGCGAGATCAAGGCCATGCGCACCATCCGGGTGACCAAGCGGGCCCGGCGCAGCCGCAACGGCATCCCGTCGGTGGCGATCGCCGGATACACCAACGCGGGCAAGTCGAGCCTGCTCAACCGCCTCACCGGCGCCGGTGTGCTGGTGGAGAACGCCCTCTTCGCCACGCTGGATCCGACGACCCGGCGGGCGACGACCTCCGACGGGCGTCTCTACACCCTCTCGGACACGGTCGGTTTCGTCCGGCACCTGCCGCACCAGATCGTCGAGGCGTTCCGCTCGACGCTCGAGGAGGTCGCCGAGTCGGACCTGGTGGTGCACGTGGTGGACGGATCGCACCCGGATCCCGAGGAGCAGGTTCGTGCGGTGCACGAGGTCCTCGGCGAGGTCGGTGCCGATCAGCTGCCCGAGCTGCTGGTGATCAACAAGGTCGACGCGGCCGACGAGGAGACTCTGCTGCGGCTCAAGCGCCACTGGCCGGAGGCGATCTTCGTGTCGGCGCACACTGGCCAGGGGATCGACGGGCTGCGCGCCGCGATCGAGGAACGGCTGCCGCGGCCGGCGGTCGAGCTTCGCGCGGTGCTGCCGTACGAACGCGGTGACCTGGTCTCCCGGGTGCACCGCAGCGGCGAGGTCCTGGAATCCGAGCACCTGCCGGAGGGCACGCTGGTGCACGTACGGGTCGACGCGGCGCTCGCCGCCGAACTGGCTCCCTTTACCGCAGCCTGAGCCGAATCGCGCGCCAGGGACAGAGCGCGCCGTACCCGCCATGCGACACTGACGGGATGCGGCGCGCTCTGTTTTCGATCACGGCCGTCCTCGGTGTCGTCATGCTTCCGGCGTCGGCAGGCGTCGCGGCAGTCGGCACCCGCGGGCCGGTGTTGCAGGCTCAGGCAAAACCGAAGGCGGTCTGCACCGTCACAGACCCGCGGCTCGTCGAGCTCTCCGGCCTGGTGGCGACCAAGAGCGGCTACATCGTGGTCAACGACAGCACCGACCTCGAAGAGCGACGCAAGATCTTCTATCTGAACCAGGACTGCGCGGTCACCAACGCCGTCGACTACTCCGGGGCCGGTCCCTACGACACCGAGGATCTGGCGCTGTCGCCGGATCGCAAGACGCTCTGGATCGCCGACACCGGCGACAACATCACCAGCGCGCAGCGCCGGGAGCGGGTGGCGCTCTGGAGCATGCCGGTCTCGGGCAACAAGCCGCCGAGCCTGCACCGGCTCGCCTACCCGGAGAAGGCCCCGCACGACGCCGAGGCGCTGCTCATCGCCGACGACGGCACTCCGATCATCATCACCAAGTCCCTCAGCGGCTCGAAGATCTTCGTTCCGGACGGGCCGCTGCAGACCGACAACGAGACTCCGGTGCCGATGAAGGAGGTCGGGCGGCTCAAGCTGCCCAGGACCAGCACCGACAACCTGCTGGGTACCTCGGGACGAGTGCTGGTCACCGGTGCGGCCCGTTCGCCGGACGGCAGCAAGGTGGTGGTGCGCACCTACGCCGACGCGTTCGAGTTCGACGTGCCGAACGGCGACATCGTCAAGGCGCTGACCGACGGGAAGCCGCGGGCCACGGCGCTGGCGGACCCGTTCGGCGAGGCGATCGCCTACACCGCCGACGGCAAGTGGTTCCTGACGGTGTCGGAGATCGCGGACGTCGCCAGCGCCACCGAGCTGCAGATCCTGCGCTACCAGCCCTCGACCACGGTGGCGACCGAGGCGCCGGTGCCGGGGGCGGGTGCGCCGGGTTCGGAGGATTCGTTCTTCCAGAGCCTGTCGCTGCAGCAGATCACCTATCTGATCGCCGGTGTGGGTGTGGTCGGCGTGCTCCTCGTGGCGGCCGGTGTCACCGGCATCCTGCGGGCCCGGCGCAAGCCGGCCGCCAAGGGTGCTGCCGACGACGCCGAGGGTGCTGCCGCCGGCGAGGACGGCGGACGGCGCCGCCGGGGTGCTGCGGCGGTGAACGAGCCCGGCGGCCGGGGCGAGCCGGTGCCTGCCGCGTCCGCCCGGGCCGCCGCTGCCGCAGCCGGCGTCTACGGTGGCGCGCCGCGCGACGGTGGCGCGTCGCGTGGCGGCGCGGTCTACGGCGGGGCGGCTCCCGCCGGCGGCGTGTACGGCGGCGCCCGCGCTGCGGGCCCGGGGGCCGACGGCGTCTACGGTGGCCGCGGCACCGGCCCGGCGGCGGCTGGTGGCGGTCGGCCTTCGCGCGGCGGCGTCTACGGGGGCAGCGGTCCGGAGCCCGGCTCCGGCGGCGGTCACGGCCGTGGCCCCGCGGGTGGCGGCGGTTACAGCGGCCCGGCCCCGAGTGAGCGCGGTGGGCGTCCGGGTGGTCCCGGTGGGCGTCCGGGTGGTCCCGGTGTCTACGGCGGTCGCTCCGGTGGGGGCCGGGACGAGAACGAGGGCCGCGGGCGGCACCACAACGGCTACGCCCAGGAGCCTCCGGTTCGGGGCCGGGGCCGGCGTTCCGAGGACCCGGGCCGCGGCGAAGCGGGCTACCGCGAACCGCGCCAGGGCGAACCCGGATACAACGGCCCGCGCTATGACGACCGCGGGTACGACGAGCGAGGGTACGACAGGCGGGGCCACCGCGACCCCGGCTACGACGACCGCCACCGGGGCGGCGGCTACCGCTGAACTCGGGACCGTCGCCGGCCCGGCGGGGCCGGCGACGGCGCGTCGGCCTCAGACGCGGCGCAGCACCGCCACGACCCGGCCCATGATGCTGGCGTCGTCGCCGAGGATCGGCTCGAAGGCGGCGTTGGCCGGCATCAGCCAGACGTGCCCGTCGCGGGGTTTGTAGGTCTTGACCGTCGCCTCACCGTCGATCATCGCGGCGACGATGTCGCCCGGGTCGGCGGCCTGCTGCCGGCGGATGACCACCCAGTCGCCGTCGCAGATCGCGGCCTCGAGCATCGAGTCGCCCTTGACCTGGAGCATGAAGACCTCGCCCTCGCCGACAAGCTCGCGGGGGAGGGGGAAGACGTCCTCGATCGCCTGCTCGGCGAGGATCGGCCCACCGGCGGCGATGCGGCCGAGCAGCGGCACGTACGCCGGGGTGGGGCGCTGGGCGCGGCCTGCCTCGTCGTCGGCGACGTCGTTCGGTGGGCGTACGTCCACCGCGCGGGGGCGGTTGGGGTCCCGCCGCAGGTAGCCCTTACGCTCCAGCTCCTTCAGCTGGTAGGCGACGCTGGAGGGGGAGACGAGCCCGACCGCCTCGCCGATCTCCCGCACGCTCGGCGGGTAGCCGTACTGCTGCACCCAGTCCCGGATGAACTCCAGGATCCGGCGCTGCCGGGCGGTGAGGTCGGTGACGGTCGGCGGGTCGGGGAAGCTGCTCACCACCGGGGTGACGGCGCGCAGGGTCGCCGAGCCGGCACGGCGGGGGGTGCGGCGTTTGCCGGCGGCGGGGGTCACCTGGCTGGCCTTGGCCGGCTCGTGCTGCCGGCTCGTCCGGTCGTTGGTCGACACGTCCGTCCTCCCTGGTCGGCTGCGAGCCCGGTGGCCCGGGTTGCGGCGTGCGTCGTGCGTCATTACGCGGTTGTCAACGCCGTACGCGTCGCGTTCACGCGCGCGGCACTGTCAAGAACCGTATAGGTGGGATGCGTCTTTTTCAAACATCTGTACGACGGTGTGCGGCGTGTCGCTTGACCGGGCGCTCATCCGTACACCTGTACTATTCTCATGTTACGTCGGTGCTCCGCCGACTGCGCTCTGTCGCCGCCGGCGCGGGCGAGTGTCGCGATGTTCTCACCTGACGCGCCGACGCCGTTTCGACTTGACCGCGACCCGTGGGCGGCCTACCGTCGACCCCTAGATGTAGTAGTGACAAGGGTGTAAGTCGACCACAGGTTGGGGCGCAGCCCTCCAAGAACAACTTCGGCCCGGATTCAGCGCACTGCCGTCAACCGGTGGTGACGCCGGCTTCGGCATGCCCGCCAGACGGGCGCCGGCCTGACGTGAGGAGAAACGGCGATGCGGTGTCCGTACTGCCGCCACCCGGATTCGCGGGTGGTCGACTCGCGGGAGGCCGATGACGGTCAGCTCATCCGGCGGCGCCGGTCCTGCCCCGAATGCGGCAAGCGGTTCACCACGCACGAGGAGGCCGTCCTCGCGGTGGTCAAGCGCAGCGGGGTGACCGAACCCTTCAGCCGCACCAAGATCATTGGCGGGGTCCGCAAGGCCTGCCAGGGGCGGCCGGTGGACGAGGACTCCATCGCCCTGCTCGCGCAGCGGGTGGAGGAGACCGTCCGGGCCAAGGGCGCGGCCGAGCTCCCCAGCCACGATGTGGGGCTGGCGATCCTGGGCCCGCTGCGCGAACTCGACGAGGTGGCATACCTCCGTTTCGCCAGCGTCTACCGATCGTTCGACTCGCTGGCGGACTTCGAACGCGAGATCGAGGAACTGCGGGCCGCGGCCCGTGACCGGCAGCGGCCGGCGGCGCAGGAGCCTTCGGGCGCCCAGCCCGCCGACGGCCGCAGCGGTTGATCCACGACCGCCGGGCGCAGCGGCAGCGCCGCGACGCCGGCGGGTGCAGCGCCGGACGGTGAGCAGCCGGACCGGCCGTACGACCTGAGTTTTTGTTCTGAAATGTGTTGGATGCGCGGCGGGTGGCGCGCGCGGCGAGGGGGATGAAATGGCGGATGGCCTGACAGCGAGCAAGGGCCGTTCCCGGTCGGTGCAGACCGGGATCAAGGTCGAGCGGGTCTGGACCACCGAGGGGGTGCACCCCTACGACGAGGTGACCTGGGAGCGCCGGGACGTCGTGATGACGAACTGGCGGGACGGCTCGATCAACTTCGAGCAGCGCGGCGTGGAGTTCCCGGAGTCCTGGAGCGTCAACGCGGCGAACATCGTCACCACCAAGTACTTCCGCGGCGCCGTCGGCACCGACGATCGCGAGTGGTCGCTCAAGCAGCTCATCGACCGGGTGGTCAGCACCTACCGCGCCGCCGGCGAGCAGCACGGCTACTTCGCCGGCACCAAGGACGCCGACGTCTTCGCCGATGAGCTGACCTGGATGCTGCTGCACCAGGTGTTCAGCTTCAACTCCCCGGTCTGGTTCAACGTCGGCACCCCGTCGCCTCAGCAGGTCAGCGCCTGCTTCATCCTCTCGGTCGACGACTCGATGGACTCCATCCTGGACTGGTACAAGGAGGAGGGGCTGATCTTCAAGGGCGGCTCCGGCTCCGGCGTCAACCTCTCCCGCATCCGCTCCTCCCGTGAGCTGCTCTCCTCCGGCGGCAACGCCTCCGGCCCGGTCAGCTTCATGCGCGGCGCGGACGCCTCCGCCGGCACCATCAAGTCCGGCGGCGCCACCCGGCGCGCGGCGAAGATGGTCATCCTCGACGTCGACCACCCGGACATCCAGGAGTTCGTGGTCACCAAGGCGCGCGAGGAGGACAAGATCCGCGCCCTGCGCGACGCCGGGTTCGACATGGACCTGGGCGGCGCCGACATCGTCAGCGTCCAGTACCAGAACGCCAACAACTCGGTCCGCGTCTCCGACGAGTTCATGAGCGCGGTGGAGAACGGCGGCGGCTTCGACCTGCGCGGCCGCCTCGACGGCTCGGTGATCGAGACCGTCGACGCCAAGAACCTGTTCCGCACCATCGCCCAGGCCGCCTGGGAGTGCGCCGACCCCGGCCTGCAGTACGACGACACCATCAACGACTGGCACACCTGCCCGGAGACCGGCCGCATCACCGCCTCCAACCCGTGCTCGGAGTACCTGCACCTGGACAACTCCTCCTGCAACCTCGCCTCGCTGAACCTGATGAAGTTCCTGCGGGCCGACGGCGGCTTCGAGGTGGAGAAGTTCGTCAAGTCGGTGGAGTTCGTCATCACCGCGATGGACATCTCCATCTGCTTCGCCGACTTCCCGACCGAGCGCATCGGCGAGACCACCCGCGCCTACCGCCAGCTCGGCATCGGGTACGCCAACCTCGGCGCCCTGCTGATGGCCTCGGGCCTGCCGTACGACTCGGTCGAGGGCCGCTCGCTCGCCGCGGGCATCACCTCGCTGATGACCGGCACGGCGTACCGTCGCTCGGCCGAGCTGGCCGGGGTGGTCGGCGCGTACGAGGGTTACGCCCGCAACGCCGAGCCGCACAAGCGGGTCATGCGCAAGCACGCCGCCGCCAACGACGAGATCAAGCCGGTCACCCCGGTCGCCACCGCGATCGTGCGCGAGGCCACCCAGCAGTGGACCCTCGGCAACAAGATCGGTGAGAAGAACGGCTGGCGCAACTCGCAGGCCGCCGTGCTCGCCCCGACCGGCACCATCGGCCTGATGATGGACTGCGACACCACCGGCGTGGAGCCGGACCTGGCGCTGGTCAAGTTCAAGAAGCTCGTCGGTGGCGGCTCGATGCAGATCGTCAACCAGACGGTCCCGCGCGCGCTGCGCAGCCTCGGCTACCCCGAGGAGCAGGTCGAGGCGATCATCGAGTTCATCGCCGAGAACGGCCACGTCGTGGACGCCCCGGGTCTCAAGCCCGAGCACTACCCCGTCTTCGACTGCGCCATGGGCGAGCGCTCCATCGCGCCGATGGGGCACGTGCGGATGATGGCGGCCGTGCAGCCGTTCATCTCCGGCGCCATCTCCAAGACGGTCAACATGCCCGAGCAGGCGACCGTCGAGGACGTCGAGAAGATCTACTTCGAGGGCTGGAAGCTCGGCCTCAAGGCGCTGGCGATCTACCGCGACAACTGCAAGGTCGGCCAGCCCCTCTCGGTGGCGAAGAAGCCCGAGGCCAAGGCCGTCGTGCAGGCCGAGCCGGAGAAGGTCGTCGAGAAGGTCGTCGAGTACCGCCCGGTGCGCAAGCGCCTGCCGAAGAAGCGCCAGTCGCAGACCGTCTCGTTCTCCGTCGGCGGGGCCGAGGGTTACCTCATCGCCTCGTCGCACGCCGACGACGGCCTCGGCGAGGTCTTCCTCAAGATGAGCAAGCAGGGCTCCACCCTGGCCGGCGTGATGGACGCCTTCTCGGTGGCCATCTCCATCGGCCTGCAGTACGGCGTGCCGCTGGAGACGTACGTCTCGAAGTTCACGAACATGCGCTTCGAGCCGGCCGGTATGACCGACGACCCGGACGTGCGGATGGCCGCCTCGGTCATGGACTACGTCTTCCGTCGTCTGGCGCTGGACTTCCTGCCGTACGAGCGCCGGGCCGAGCTGGGGATCTTCACCGCACAGGAGCGGGCGGCGCAGCTGCGCGCCGAGGCGGAAGCGGAGAACGGCGTGGACCTCGCCGAGATGGCCGCCTCCGCCCCGGTCCCGACCCGCACGGAGCAGGCGGTTGCGGCCGCTGCCCCGGCCGCGGTGGAGAAGCCGGCCAGCCAGGTCGGCTCCTCCACCGAGCTGCTGGAGGCCGTGCTGGGCAAGGCGGCCGACGCGCCGCTCTGCTTCACCTGCGGCACCAAGATGCGCCCGGCCGGCAGCTGCTACGTCTGCGAGGGCTGCGGCTCCACCAGCGGCTGCAGCTAGAAAGCACCACCGTTGCATCCGATGCAACTGGGCCAGGCGGGATGTAGGCGCTGAAAGGCCTGCTCAAGAGGCGGCCGCGAGTCATTCGCGGCCGCCTCTTGCTGCATCCGGCAATGAGCTGTCGAGCCTCGGCCGTGGCGGCGGGCGTCAGCGCCGTAGCGGGTGGCGGCAGCCTCTGACCGTCCACAAAGTATTGTCTTTCATGATCGACATCGGCCTCGAAACCTGGGTCTCCGTCCCTGGTGCGGAGAAAACGACGATTGACCAGGCCAGGGAGTCCGGCTGCCAGCGGGCGGTGGTCGAGCAGACGTCCGCTGGAGCACGCGTGTTCATGGGAGAAATGGAAACTCAGGGTGAGCAAAGCCTCGTCACAGCCGGTCAACATGGCAGGCAAGACCGTGCTGGTCACTGGCGCGAGCTCCGGCATCGGGATGGCCGCCGCGATCCGATTGGCCTCCATGGGGGCCCGGGTCCTGCCCGTAGGGCGGTCCCTGTCCCGGACCGCTGAGGTGTCCGGGATCGTCGGCAGCGAACCCCTGGTGGCCGACTTCGCCTCGCTGGCACAGGTCGAGCACCTCGCCGACCGGGTGCTGGCGAGCTGCGATCAACTGGACGTCCTGGTGCTCAACGCCGGTGCCGCCTTTCCCCGGCGGGAGCTGACCGAGGACGGGTATGAGGCCACCTTCCAGGTCAACCACCTGGCCCCGTTCCTGCTCGCCATGCGGCTTCGAGAGCTGCTGGAAAGCACGGCTCGGACCAGCCCGGTGCGCGTCATCGTGACCTCTGCCCTCGGCCACAAGGTGGCCCGGCTGCGGATGGATGACCTGGAGTGGGAGAAGCGACCCTGGCTTGCCGGCTGGTTCCAGTACAACACCACCAAACTGATGAACCTGCTCTTCACCCGGGAGCTGGCGCGACGGTGGCCCGTGGGCATCGAGCCCAACTGCTTCCACCCCGGCGTGGTCGACACCCGATTCGGGATGCGGTCCCGCGCATGGCGGGCATCGCACGCCCTGCTTCGCGGATGGAAACTGCGACCCGAGCAGGGTGCCGCCCCGCTGGTGCACCTGGCCGCACATGCCGAGGTGGCCGGGATGAGAGGCGCGTACTTCAGCCAGATGGAGGCCAACGCCAAGGTGCACCCGCTCGCTGACGACCTCCGGGTCGCCGCGGACCTCTGGGAACATTCCGCGAAGCTGCTCGGGGTGCCGGCCGGGCACGGCGAGGTGCGGTAAGCCCGGGCAGCTGACGACGGTCTGCTCCCTGCACCCGGAGCCAAGTGATCATCTTCGTGGTCACATGTGCGGCCCCCACAGCCACGGCGCCAGGATCGGCAGGACGATGTCTGCCTGCATGGCGCGCATGTGGTCTGCGCCGTCGACCAGCACCACCTGCCAGCCTCCCGCGGTGAGCTCGTCGCGGTGTGCGGTGAACGCGTCGGCGATGCGTACCTGCACGTCACCCCATTTCGGGCCGTAGCTGATGGTGTCGTCGGCACCGGCGAAGGCGAGCCGCGGAACCGACAGGCGGCCGAGCGCACCGCGTTCGTCGAAGTCCTGCAGGGACTCGTAAAGCGTGACGTACTGCTGGGTGAAGTCCGGTGACTGGGTGACTTCGATGCTGTCCCAGTCACCGGCGGTGACCTCCGGGGGTGCGGTCTGCCGCTGATGGTTGGCCACGGCCATCCGGTGCGTGGCCCGGGTGACGGCGAGCATCTCCTGATACGGGCCGCCGAGCGGCGGGAACCCGCCCATGGCGAGGGCGCTCAGCCGGTCGGTACGGATGGCGAACTGGAGACCGGCGAGTGCCAGCCAGGAGTAGCCGTAGTAGGCGAAGCGGGCGGCGCCGGCGGCGTCGGCGACGGCGAGCAGGTCGCCGGCGGCGCCGGCGGCCGTGAGCGTGCCGGGCTTGGGGTGCTGGGCGAGGTGCCGCTCGTAGTCCGCGGCGATCACCCGGAACCCGGCGTCGGCGAGCCCGGTGGCGAGCGTGTGCCCGAGGTGAGGGTCGGCGCCCCAGGCGCGCATCTGCTCGGCAGTCGCGTCGTCGGACCTGGCCAGGCTCACGGGCAGGAGGACGGCGGGACCCTCACCGACGGTCTGTACCTCGATCGTGGTGCCGTCGTGCAGGCGCGCGATCCGCATGCCGTCCCCCTTCGCGACTCGATAGCCAAAACAACTTACACTGTAAGCACTATGGAGACGGGTAGCAATGACCGCATCGACGCGCACGTCCGCCGCCTCTGGCGGCATCGCGGCACCACGCTGCCGGTGCCGCGGCGTGGGCCGCGCCATCAGCTGAGCCTGGACACGCTCCTGGACACGGCGGTCACGCTCGCCGACGGCGAAGGACTGGCGGCCGTGTCCACCCGCAGCCTCGCCGCCGAGCTGGGGGTGAGCGCGATGGGCCTCTACCCGTACGTCGGCTCCAAGGAGCAGCTGGTCGCGCTGATGGCCGACCATGCGTACGCCGCGCCGGAGCGCCGCATCGTCGCTGACGAGGAACCCGGCCCGGCCTCTGACGTCGCTCCGGGTATCGATGCCGGGTGCCGGCTTCGGGCGGCGCTGGAGGAGTGGGTGACCGATCTCTTCGACCTCTACGTCGCGCATCCCTGGCTGACTGAGATCAGCTGGGCCACGGCCTCCGGGGGCCCGAACGAACAGGACTGGCTCGAACGACTCCTGTCGATCCTGGATGAAGGTGGCACGCCGGTCGTCGCCCGAGCCGCCGTGGTCACCACCCTCTACGCCGTCGTCCGCTCCACCGCGCAGACCGCCGCCGCGTACGGCGGCTTGGACGCCGACACCGCGTCGCAGTGGCTGAACCAGACCGCGGCCACCCGGCGGCTCATCGGCGACTTCGACGCCCGGTACCCCCGGTCGGTGGCGCTGGAGCAGCCGGCGGCAGGTCAGTGGCGCGACCTGCCGCGGGCCTCCCTCCGGCAGGTGGTCGCGCTCATCTGCGCCGGGATGCAAGCGGAGAGCGAGACAACCGCCGACAACCTGACCGCCGAAGGATGAAGTGCCAAGGACGCCGCTGAGCGGTTTCCGGCGAGCACCAAGATGCGCCCGGCCGGCAGCTGCTACGTCTGCGAGGGCTGCGGCTCCACCAGCGGCTGCAGGTGACGATCGGAATCGCATCGGTCGCGGTCGCTGGACAAGATCGCCATTGTGTCGACGGCGAGCTCAAGCTGCTGGTTGTCGTGCACGGCAAATGGCGCTCCGAATGAGCAGATGACCTGCTCGACGCCGGCTTCGTCCCATCGGCGGAGCTGCTGGGCAACTTCCGCCGGTGTACCGACCAGGCGGGACTGTGCCCAGTTCTGTAGCGAGACGTCAGCCAGTGCGTTGCCGGGGGCCCAGCGCTGCAGCATGCGCCATCGTCTCTCAAGGTCGTCGTTGTCGCGGCCGATTAGCGTCATCAGGCCCAGAGACCGCTGGACCGCCACGGGGTCACGCCCGTGACGTTGGCAGGCTTGCCGCAACGTCGCATCCCGGCGCCGGTATTCGGCGATCGTGCTGTCCCATGCGGTGTTCCACCCGTCCGCGATCGCGGCGACCTCAAGTAGCTTTGGGCGCTTCCCGGCAACCCAGACGGGCACGTCCGGCACTCGCCGCTGAAGGAAGCGGACCGTGTCCGCGAGCGATGCCAGTCGCTGTCCTGCGGGCGGGAAGTCCAGGCGATTCGCCCGGTGTTCCGACTCGTTCCATCCGGCCCCGAGGGCGACGTCGAGTCGCCCGGCGGCGAGTTCGCTCACGGTCGTCACCATGCGTGCGAGGAGGTTGGGGTTCCTGAATCCGATGGGCGTTGCCAACGAGCCGATGCGGATGCGGGTGGTCGTGGCCGCGATCGCGGCCAGTAGGGTCCAGCATTCGGCCGGCTCCTGTCGTCGCTCTGGTTGCCCTGCCGCGGCGACGTCGACCCAGAAGTGGTCGGAGACCCACACTTGGTGGAATCCCGCGTCCTCGGCCAGGGTGGCGTACTCGATCGCCCGTCGGGCGATGGAGGGCTGCGGTGTCGGGAAGGAGAAAGGGTAGTGCGGCAATGCCAGCCCGAGCTGCATCACGCCGCCGCCCGTACCGGCGCCGTGAGCAGCCGTATGGTCGGATGACGTCTGTGCTCGCCGGTGGTGAGCCGGACGCATTCGCCGAGCAGTGGTGCGATGAGGTGACGTCGCCCGGCCAGCACGGCTCGGGGTATCTCCCGGAGCAGAAGCAGTGCCACATATCGCGCCACATCGCTGAGATCCTGCTCCGTGTGGGTCGGCGTCGTCATTCGCCGGTACGCTTCGGCCGCCGGATCCCCGAACCGGCGCAGCCGGGGCGATTTACCGATGACGTAGTCCAGCACGAGCCCGTCGGGTCCCGCTGTGACCGTGCCGGAGGCGTGGTCCAGGAGGTCGCGGACGTACCAACTGCCGATCAGGTGGCTGACCATCATGCGCCAGTCGTGGTGCTCGCCGGACCATTCCCAGTCCACGAGGTGCCAGGTCCCGTCATGGGCGACCAGCACGTTGCCGGCGTGCGGGTCGCCGTGGCAGGTGACCCGGAAGTCGGGTCTGCCGACGCCGAGGAGCCGCTCGAAGGCCCGAGCCCACGAGCCCATGTCGCTTCCGTTGATCACGAGGCTCAACCACCCTGACGGTGGTTGGAGGTCTGTGGTGAGCGCGTCCTCCAGCCCTTGAAGGCCGCGCCTGCACCGCAGATCGTGATTGCGGGTGGCGTGGGCGGGATCGAAACCGGGTCGGGCGGTTGACCGCCACACCGTGACAAGAGCGGCCACCACGTCCCGCCAGGCCGCGTAAAGCTCCGGTGTCGGTCCGAGGCGGTCGATGGCCTCGTCAAGGCTCCACACGGCGGGCGCCGCCGTGACGATGACGTCAAGGCCGGCTTCGGCTGCGGTGCCGAGCACGGCCGGGGTGTGCGAGGCGAAGTGCTTGGTCATGAGGGCGTGCCGTTGGGCCTGGACGGACGAGCTGACCCTTGGGTTGCGAGTGACCTTCGTGGCGACAGTCGAGCCGCCGGGTTGCCGCAGGAGAAACACCCTAGCGCCCGAGGTTCCCGACCTGATCGTGCGCAGCAGAAGGCTGCCGGCCTGCCGGCCGGCTTCGTGGCGACTCATGAGGGTCCTCTTCTACGCGGTGGTGGCTGCGGGTTTACGGGACCGTTCGGCCTTGCGGCGGAGCTGTGTGTAGACGCCTGTGAGGCCCATCGCCTTGCGCGCCTCGAACACGGTCTGCTGGACCTCGCGTCGGGTGCGTTCCGTGCCCTCCACGATCAGTTTGTCGACCAGGCCCTTGTCAGCCTCGTAGCGGGCGCGTCGCTCGCGCATGGGGTCGAGGAACGCGTTCAGCGCGGTAGCGAGCTTCTCCTTGACCTCGACATCGCCGACCTTGCCCTCGCGGTAGCGGCCCTTGAGGTCGTCAACCTCGGCCCGGTTCGGGTTGAAGACGTCGTGGTACTGGAACACCGGGTTGCCTTCAACCGTGCCGGGCACGTCCGCGCGGATCCGGTTTGGGTCGGTGTACATACCCATGACCTTGCGGCGGACCTCGGCCGGCTCGTCGGAGAGGGCGATGGCGTTGCCCAGGCTCTTGCTCATCTTGGCCCGGCCGTCGGTGCCGACCAGGGTGGGTGTCTCGGCGCTGACCAACTCGGGGACGGGGAAGACCTCGCCGTAGAGGTAATTGAAGCGGCGGGCGATCTCCCTGGTGACCTCGACGTGCGCGGCGTTGTCCTTGCCGACGGGCACCACGTGGGCCTTGACGCAGAGAATGTCGGCGGCCTGCAACACCGGGTACCCGAGCAGACCGTACGGCATCTCCTCCTTGCCGGCGTCGCGAGCCATGTCCTTGAGCGAAGGCACTCGTTCCAACCGCGGCACGGTTACCAGGTTCTGGAAGAGGGTGTTGAGGTCTCCGACCTCCTGGATCGCAGACTGGAGGTAGAAGGTCGCGGTGTCGGGGTCGATCCCGGCGGCGAGGGAGTCGACCACCATGTCCCGAGCGTTCTGGGTGGCCTTGGCGATGTCGTCGCGGGTGTTCTTGGTGGTCAGCATGTGCAGGTCGGCGATGATGAAGAAGCTCTCGTACTTCCGGTGCAGCTTCACGCGGTTGGCGATGCTGCCGACGTAGTGGCCGAGGTGCAGCTTTCCGGTAGGACGGTCACCGGTGAGCATCCGCTGAGCGGTCATGACGAAGAGGGCCTTTCGCGGCGTGAGGGTCAACGAAGGTCGCGCAGGGCGCGCACCAACGGGGCGACGGTAGCCTCGTCGATGAGATGGACCTGGATCATCGTCGGAAGTTGCCATCGTGCGCCGTCACGGAACCGCAGGCCACGAGCCCGTAGCAGAGCAAGGACCTGGTCACGGCGGTCCCCGAGATCGATCAGGAGGAAGTTTGCGTCCGACCGGGCGTATCCGATGTGCAGCCGGTCGAGTTCGGCAGTCAGCGTCGCGTGCGCCCGCCGGTTCAAACCGATGGTGCGCCGGAGGCTTCTGTCGTCGCCCAGGGACGCGTGTGCTGCCGTGGCAGCCAGCGCGCTGACAGCGTACGGAAGCTGGTGTCGACGCAGCCGGGCGGCGTAGCAAGCGCTGGTGACGGCGTATCCGACTCTGGCACCGAGTAGGCAGTGTGCCTTGGAGAGCGACCGGCACACCACCAGCTCGTCGCGCTCCTCAAGGACTCGCGGTGTCAACGAGAGGGGATGTGCCATGAACTCACCGTAGACGTTGTCGATGATCAGCTTCGCCCCGCTGGGCAGTTGAGGCGCGACTACCGCCAGCACGTCGGACAACGGTACGGAGATGCCGGAGATCGTGTGCGGGATATCCATCACTACCGCCACATGATCATTCTTCAGCGCGGCTCGCAGCGCCGCCAGGTCGTGTCGCAGTGGTCCGCCGTCCCACGCAACCTGGTCGTAGCGCAGTTCGTTCCTGGCGGCGAGCTGCCCGTACAGCTCGAAGGTGGGGGCGGTCGCGAGCACCGCCGCGCCGGCTGAAGCCTGCTCACGCATGATCCAGTCGAGGATCTCGGTTGTGCCGTGACCGACCACGACCTGTTCCGGCACCACCCCGACGTACCGGGCGATCGCGGCCTCCAGGTCGACCGGCTCCCGGCTCGGTGGTCGGTGCAAACTGGGAACCCCCCCGGCAACCGCCTTCGGTACGGCGGGACTCATGCCGACGCGAGCGAGCGTCACCTGTCGATCGTCACCGCGAACGCCGGCAATCACATCGTCGAGGTGTTCGATCTTGCACTGCCCGCACAGCACCTCGCCGGCTCGACATCGACGCGCCACGGCGGTCGCCCGCTCAGGTGCGGACATTAGTTCGATTACCTCGAAGGTCGGGCAGTCGTTGGGGTTGCCCCCATATCGGCGCTGCTCCTCGGCGCGGGCTCGGCCGCCGGTCACCGCGCCGATGAACTTTTCCCGGACGGTGTCGGGACGATCGGTCAGAAGGATCGTGGAGGCCGGATCGTGGATGCTGGCCCGGCCTCCACGACGCCGCAGGTTCGGAACCAACCGTCGATAGGCGACATACGGCGTCGGTGCCGCGAGGCGATCCGACACGGTCCTCATCAGCGCCGTATGCGTCACCTGGCCGGCGTCGACCAGCGCGATCGACCCTCTCGGGCTCTGCTCGTACAGGAAGAAGCTCATCATCGTCACCGCGTCCAGCAGCAGGTTCAGTCTGGTGTCATCGCACCAGCCATAGACCTGCCGCATCCGGCGCAACACCAGCCCGGACAACACATCGTCCTCGAAGGCCCGGACCTCGGCCGCATCGAGGTCGATGACGCGATCGGGGGCGCGTCCGTCGAACTGCTTCACCCGTTCTGTCAAGAGCTCGACAACCGCTGCGGAGGCCGTGGTGCGGGTTTGGCGGCTGATGAAGGTCACGGAGTGGCCCGTTTCCTGCAGCCATGCGACGTCCCGCGCGAGACTGAGATGGCCGAGGTGCAGCCGACTTCCGGCAACACCGACGCGCACGTCCGTACGGTCGTCACCTGTCGCGGCCAGTGCTGGGCTCGCAGGCTGCCAGGCCCAGATGGTCCTGCCCGCCAGTTTGGCGATCACCGGCGGTATGCCCTCGGAGTCGGGAGCGAGCAGTCGGAGCCCGAAACGGCGTGCCCTTTCGGCGTGCTCGTCCGCTACCAGGCTATTGCGGGCCGCGTGCCACTCGGCGAGCACGCTCATCGGCCGGCCCGCCCACGCGAGATCCGTTGCAGCGACTCGTAGACTCGCTGCCGCTGCCCGACGGTCGTGCGCTGGCGGGCCTTGTCGCGGTAGAGGTCGGGGAAACGGACGTCGCTGTCGTGGCAGACCGCGCCAAACGCCCAGAACCGGGCCGCCGTGATGGCTCGCTCATGCCGAAGGTCCCCGATCGCCGCCTGCCGGGAGTAGGCGTAACTGCCGTCCGCTGTGCGATCGATCATCTGCGCCTGTTGATAGGCGTCCACGATCACCTGCGCCTGCCGTCGCCACAACGGCGATGCCAGCACCGGTGCCTCCAGGACTCGGGCCACGTAGCTGTCGAAGTCTGGATAGATGTCCAGGAACGCCAGGTAGGAGTGGGCAAGGATCTGGTGGCGGGTCCTAGTGATCACGTTGAGTCGGCCGGCCACCTCAGCGGCCAGCGGAGCCAAGAACCGCGCCACGCTCGTCAACAGCTCCGCGGCCTCGTCGGCCGGTGTGCAGATGAACGGGCTGAACAGCTTTAGCGCGAAGTAGCCGCCGTACGCGCGGTCCTGCCCGTCGCGGTACAGGGCCGACCAAGGCAGCGAGTAGACGGTCACCGGAGCGTCGCGATAGGTGGCGCCAACGCGGGTCGGTGGAACCTCGTCCTCGCGATGGAGCATCATCACGTCGATGTCACTGTTTGCGGTTGCCGTGCCGGTGATTCGGCTGCCGTAGAAGACCCAGACCCGGTCCTCAGTCGGGATGCTCTCCGTCGCCGCGCTCAGAGTATCGATGAGTCGAGGGATCTCGTCGATGAAGCTCTGCGCGGCGATGTCACGGTAAGGGCCGCTCACCATGTCCTCCGCGTTGATGCGGCAAGCCAACCATCGACGGCGGCGGTCCAGGAGCCGGACGTGTCGGCCTGGACGCCGTCGACCCCCAGCCTCCTGAAAGCTTCGACGTTGACCTCCTTGTCATCGACGTACAGGAGTTTGTCACCGGGTGACGCCTGCTCAAGAACCTGGACGTAGGCGGAGGGATTCGGCTTGACCGCGCCGGTCTGGCTGGAGATAAAGATCCGATGGGATTGCCGGTGCAGGCCGGCCGCCTGCAGCGCGGGCACCAACCATTCGTGGCGATGGTTGGACAACAGCCAGATATGCGCCCCCGTCGACCAGTTGGGTAGCCGGGAGACGGCCGGTAGCGGCGTCATCGTCGACCGCAGCACCGACCGCCAGGCTGGCGACGGCTGCCCGAGACCGCAAGCCGCTGCGAACGCTGGCCAGAACGTGGACTCGTCGAGCAGCCCAGACCACAACGCGTCCCGGAAGTAGTGGCGGAAAATCGCTTCGACCCGGTCGGAGGAGGTCTTGGCCTCCTCGGCGACAACTCGAAAGAGAGGTGCCATCGGCTCCGCCAACAGAACCCCGCAGACGTCCAGCACTAGGACGGGCCGTGGCCGGAAGTCCTCGTGAACCATCATCGGCCCGTACCTCTGGATGTTCGCGCCGTGCATGTGCCCTCCCGTGGGTTGAGAGGCACCGAGGCGGCGGGTTCAGCTCGCGGGCCGGCGGAAGCGCGTGTGCTCTCCGGCACCGCCTCGGTGCCGGCTTGGGTATCGCCGCCGTCGATGCGGTTGCTGTGCACATCAAGCTTGGTCGGTACGGTCTGTGCGTCGGAAGCCACAGGGTGTAGGCCCACGGTGGCCTACACCTGGGCACTGGTCAGGGGGACCGGGTGGACGGTGAGACTTTCGGGCAGGTGCTGCGCCGGCTTCGTCAGGAGCGACGGTTGTCGCTCCGGAAGCTGCAGGTGCTGACCAGCTATGACTTCACGTACCTGGGGCAGGTCGAGCGAGGTGAGAAGCCAGGTTCGATGGAGCTCGCCAAGGTGTGCGACCGGGCACTCGGCGTGGACGGCCTGCTCGTGAAGACATACGGTCGGGTGTCAATGGCCCTGACCCGACCTGGGAGCCAGGAGGATGAAATGCGCCGGCGGACTGCGATCAAGGCTTTGGCGGCTTCCCCGCTCGCTTTCGTCGTTCAGGCTGGAGTGGTTCCAGAGCTTCAGGTGAGCCGACTCGAACGCAATGCGGAGGTGTACCGGCACCTGTACCACGGGTCTGGGAAACCTGGCGATCTACTCAGCCTGGCACGCGATCACCTCGAGACCGCGGTCGACGTCATGCGGCAACTGCCCGACGCAGGACTCAAGCGCCGAGTCCTGCGCACCCGCAGCGAAGTCGCCACGCTGGCCGGCCGGCTGACATTCTTCGACCTACAGCGACCGGCCGACGCGCGGGGCTACTTCGGGCTCGCCCACGAAGCGGCCATCCAGGTGGGGGACGACCTCCTCGCCGCAGCCGCGCTCGGCCATCTCGCCTTCGTGCCGGCGGCCGAGCACAACACCTCGGCCGCCATCAGCTATCTCGCTGGCGCCGCTGATCATGCCCAACGAAGTGGTGTGCCGATAGTCCAGTCATGGATCGCGGCGGTGGAGTCCGAGGTCCTGGGGGCAACAAACATGGCCGGAACGCTGCGAGCTCTCGACCAAGCAGCCGCACGCCTTTCCCGACCCACAGACGCGGCACCACCCGCATGGTTCGACTACTACTCGGCGGACCGGCTCGACGGATTCCGAGGTCGGGCATTCCTCCAGCTCGGTCGGCCCGAGGAGGCCCGATCCGCCCTGACAGCGGCACTACACGGCCTCGGTCCCGTGGCGGTCAAGCAGAAGGCGGTGTTCCTCATCGACATAGCCAGCTCGTATCTCGGTGACAACCCGCAGCTCGACCAGGCGTGTGACCTAGCCGGGGACGCCGCCGCGATGCTGGCGACGGCCGGCTACGCAACCGGGAGCACCCGCCTTCAGGAGTTCCGTACCCGGCTGAGGCCGTGGGACGATGCCACCGTCGTTGCTGACCTTGACGAGCGATTGGGTGCGTTGACCGCATGACCGTCCAGACCTCTTCCCCGCGGCGAATCCGCGCTGTCTACTTCGACGTGGGCGAGACGCTGATCAACGAGTCCACCGAGTACGGCACCTGGGCGGACTGGCTCGGCGTTCCCCGGCACACGTTCTCTGCAGTGTTCGGGCAGGTCATCGCGCAGGGGCGGGACTACCGCGAGGTCTTCCAGCACTTTCAGCCTGGATTCGACCTCGCACTGGAACGGCAGCGCCGGGCAGAAGCCGGATTGGCGGAGCACTTCAACGGCCGCGACCTCTACCCTGATGTCCGGGACTGCCTCGCCGCGCTGAAGGCCGACGGCTATTTTGTCGGTGTGGCGGGTAACCAGACCGCTCGCGCCGGCCGGCTGCTACATGAGCTGAACCTGGGTGTGGACCTGATTGCGACGTCGGACGACTGGGGCGCGGAGAAGCCGACCCCTGAGTTCTTCGTCAAGCTGGTCGAGTCGGCGGGGTGCTCGCCGGAGGAGATCGCATACGTGGGCGACCGCCTCGACAACGACATTCTCCCCGCGCTGGCCGCCGGCCTGACGACCGTGTTCATCCGGCGTGGGCCGTGGGGTTACTTCTACGCCACTCGTCCGGAGGTAGAACGAGCGCACGTCCGTATCGACAACCTTCGGGAGCTTCCGGGGAGGCTGCGAGCCTTTCAGCTTCAGTGACTCCCGCTGACCAGACCGTGGCGGGTCCAGTTCACTACCGTTCGATGCAGAACTCGTTACCCTCCGGATCGCGCATGGTCACCCAGCCGCGACCCTCGGGACCGCGGTGGTCCTCGTGGATGGTGGCGCCGAGGCCCAGTGCCCGCTCGACCTCCTCGTCACGGGACCTCCCGTCGGGCTTCCAGTCGAAGTGGACCCGGTTCTTTCCCGGGCGCGGTTCGGGGACGCGGATGAAAAGCAGACCCGGCACCGGGTCAGGCGCATCGACGAGCACCTCGTCGTCGCCGGGCTTGTCAAGTTCCGATACCGGCCAGCCGATCAGCCGGCTCCAGAACGTGGCCAGCTCGTACGGGTCCGCGCAGTCGACAGTCACGTGACGCAGTCTCATCGGCAGCACCGTAGGCCGTAATCAGGACGCCATCAAACGCTTTCCGCACCAAGCCATGAGCGGCCGATGTTCGACCTTCAGTACCGCGCCACCCTGGGGCAGGTGACGCGCGCCGTGACCAGCGAGAACGCCGCCACCGGTCAGTAGCGGGTGCCGACCGGCTTGGGGGCGTTGTCTAGTTCCGTCAGGTCCGCCTTGGTCAGGTCGAGGTCGGCGGCGCCGATGTTGTCGACCAGGTGGCGGAGTCGGCGCGTACCGGGGATGGGGATGACGTGGGGTCCCTGGGCCAGCGTCCAGGCGATCGCGACCTGGGCGGGGGTGGCGCCATGCCGGTCGGCGACGGCGCGGACCGCGTCGACGATGCGGGCGTTGGCGGCGCGGGCCTCCGGGGTGAAGCGGGGGTTGCCGGCGCGCAGGTCGGTGGACTCCAGTTCGGTGGTCGCGTCGATGGCACCGGTGAGGAATCCCCTGCCCAGCGGCGAGAAGGGCACGAACGCCGCGCCGTTGGCCGCGCACCAGCCGACCACGTCACCGGATTCGGGCGCCCCGCCGATCGACATGGTGGTCACCACGGGCTCACTGCCGGCCGCCCCGCTGGGCTCGCCGAGCGCGTCGCGGGTCCAGAGCGAGAGCTCCGACTGTACGGCGGTCACCGGGTGCACGGCCGCGGCGGCGGTGCACTGGGCGACGGTCACCTCCGACAGCCCCAGGTAGCGGACCTTGCCGGCCTGCACCGCCTCGGCCATCGCGCCCCACGACTCCACCAGCGGCACCTGGTCGTCGATCCGGTGCAGGTACCACAGGTCGATGTGGTCGGTGCCGAGCCGCTTGAGTGAGGCGTCGATCGCGGCCCGCAGGTGCTCGGGCGAGCCGTTCCGGGCGATCGCCCGGGTCTGCATGTCCGTCACCACCAGCCCCGCCTTGGTGGCGAGGAAGATCTCGTCACGCCGGCCGGCGAGCGCCTCGCCGAGCAGGATCTCGTTGTGCCCGGCCCCGTAGACGTCGGAGGTGTCCAGGAAGGTGACGCCTGCGTCCACCGCCTGCCGCAGCACCTCGGCCGACTCGGCGTCGTCGCGGGAACTCTGCGCGTACGCCCAGCTCATGCCCATGCAGCCGAGACCGACCGCCCCGACCTGGTGTCCCGTCGTCCCGACCTCGCGTGTACGCATGTTCCCGTCCGTCCTCGATGATTCGTGATGACCTACGCCGGTGACGTGCTCGCCGTTCCCGGCCTACTGCGCGATCCCGCCGCAGGCCAGCTGCCCGATCCCGGTGCAGCGGGTCCTACTGCGGGGCGCGGGCGACCCGGGCGAGCTGGCGGGCCTGGGCGACCAGCCGGCCTGTGCTGTCCCAGATGCGGCAGTCCTCGTCGACCCAGCCGTCCCTGACCTCGCCGCCCCGGGTTTCCACCAGGCACCAGCCGGGGGCGGGCAGGTCGCGGACCAGCACCTGGATCTGCACGGTCGGCGCCCAGCCCATCCGGCCGAGCGCGAATCCGGTCGGGGGCAGCACGTCGGCGAAGAGGACCAGCGCGAGCGGGTCGGGATCCCGGCCGTCGGCGAAACGCACCCAGGCGCGGTGCACCGGCTCGTCGGCGGGCTTGCCGAAGACCCAGCCGGCCGTCACCGGATCCAGCCGCGTCTCCACCTGCCGCATCAGGCCGGGGAAGGGGACACCCGGCATGCTCCGCGCCCCCTCCTCGGTGAGGGGGAGGCACTTCTCGACCGGGGTGGCATCGGGCCGCGAGCCGGCGGCCTCGACGGCGGTCAGGGTGGCGGTGGTGACCTGCGCGCTGATGAGCGTTCCGGTGGAGTCGGCGAGGCTGACAGTGGCGTGGGCGGTGGTCCGCCCGGGCGGCGCCGTGCTCACGTGCAGGGTGGCCCGGTCCGCGCGGGCGGGCCGTAAAAAGCCGGCGGCGAGCGCCACCGGATGCTCGTGCGGGGAGTCGAGCACGGCGGCCCGGCCGACGACCGAGAGCAGATAGCCGCCGTTGAGGATGCCGGTGCCGAGGTCCCAGTCGGGCGCCAGATCGGCGCGCCACACCCCGTCGCCGTCACGGCTGACCCCGGTGGCCGTGTCGAATGCAGAGCCCGGGGACTCGGCGCGAGCGCCGGCGGGCGCCGGTGACTCGGCGGCCGGGACGGAGCCGGGTACGGCGGATCTCGTCATGCTCTCGACGCTATCCGCCCGCGCCGCGATGATCAATGAGTCTGGTGGACCGCACGGGACCCGGCGTGACCGGCGATGCGGGGCCGGCCGCCGCGACGGACGGGTTCCGGCGCGCCGCCTAGACTCGCGGCGATGTCACGTCCTCGCCTGCCCCTGGCTGCCCGGCCGCTGGAGTGCCCGCACCCGTCCCGGCTGGCGCCCGGGCACCCGCAGCGGGAAAAGATCCTGGCCTTGCACGCGGCGGCGCTCGCCGCCGGCCGACCCGCCTACCGGGATCCGGCCACCGGCTACCAGGTGCTCACCGCCGCCTTCCTCGCCGGCCGCCCCTGTTGCGGTCACGGCTGCCGGCACTGCCCGTACGTCGACGACTGAACCGGATAGAGGGCCGCCGAGGCCCCCGCGCAGCCGTCAGCCGATGAGCAGTGAGGCTGCGACGACCCACATGATGACCGCGACGGCGCCGTCGAGTGCCCGCCAGGCGGCCGGGCGGCGCAGCACTCCCGCAAGTCGCTGTGCGGTGAAGCCCAGCGCGGTGAACCAGACCGCGCTGGCGATCATCGCGCCGGCCCCGAAGATCCAGACGTGCGCCTGGCGTTGGGCGATGCTGCCGATCAGCAGCACCGTGTCCAGATAGACGTGCGGGTTGAGGTAGGTCAGCGCCAGGCAGGTGAGGACCGCCGCGCGCAGGCTGGTCGCCGGCCGGTCGGTGGGGAGCAGGGCGCCGTCCGGGCGCAGCGCCCGCCGGGCCGCCATCGCCCCGTAGCCGAGCAGGAAAGCGGCCCCGCCCCAGGTGGCGGCGGTCAGCAGGAGCGGCCGGTCGGTCACCAAAGCGCCAAGCCCGCCGATGCCGGCGGCGATCAGCAGCGCGTCGGAGACCGCGCAGATCACCACCAGCGGTACGACGTGCTCGCGGCGCAGCCCCTGCCGCAGCAGGAACGCGTTCTGCGCGCCGATGGCGACGATCAGGGTGAGCGACACCGAGAAACCGGTGAGGCCGGAAGTGACCATTGCTGACTGCATGCGGTCGACGCTACGGTCCTGCCGACCATCACTCCAGCTAATGTTTCTGCATGCTGATTAGGAAAGCTTCATAGTGCTGGACTCGGTGCAGCTGGAGACCTTCGCGGCGGTGATCCGGGCCGGCAGCTTCGAGGGCGCGGCGGCCGCGCTACGGGTCACTCCCTCGGCGGTCAGCCAGCGGATCAAGGCGCTGGAGCAGTCCGTCGGCCAGGTGCTGATCCGTCGCGGCAAGCCCTGCCGGGCGACCGTCGCCGCCGAACCGTTGCTGCGGCTGGCCGGACAGATCGCCCTGCTGGAGCAGGAGGCACTGCACGCCGCCCGCGGCGGTCCGGCCGCCGGACGTACCCGGGTGGCGGTGGTGGTCAACTCCGACTCGCTGGCGACCTGGTTCCTGCCGGCGCTGACCCGGCTGCCGGCGGAGTTCGCGCTCGACTTCGACCTGCACGAGGAGGACCAGGACCACACCGCCGACCTGCTGCGCGACGGCACGGTGATGGCGGCGGTGACCGCCCAGCACGAAGCGGTCCGCGGTTGCCGGGTCGAGCGGCTCGGCGTGATGCGCTACCTCGCGGTCGCCGCACCCGCTTTCGCCCGCCGGTACTTCCCGGCCGGCTTCCCGGCAGACGCCTTCGCCGTCGCGCCGATGCTTGCCTTCAACCGTAAGGACAGCCTGCAGCACCGCTTCGTCCGTACGCTCACCCGGCGGCAGCCGACCGGCCCGCTGCACTACGTCCCGTCGGTGGCCGGCTTCAACGAAGCGATCCGGCTCGGCCTGGCCTGGGGTCTGCTGCCCGAGTCGCACGCGCACGCCGAACTCGACGCGGGACGCTGCGTGCAACCCGCCCCCGGCGCGTTCCTGGACGTGCCGCTCTACTGGCAGCACTGGCGGGTCGACTCGACCGTGCTGGCGGCCCTGACCGTCGCGGTGCGTGAAACCGCCGGCGAGGCGCTGCGCCCGGCGGCGTGACCCGAGGCGGCCCCCGCCGCTGCCCCGCCGGGGATGTTCGTCGCCGATTGTCCGGTACCGCCGCCAGTTCGGCCGACTTTCGCCCGGGCCGGGGAAGCCGTACGGTGTCCGACGGGCTGCCGACCGGCGGCCCGGACTTGGGGGTGAATGTGCGGGCGCGGCTGTTGTTGGCAGCGGCGGCACTCGTGTCGCTGAGCGGGTGCGGTGCCGAACGGGACGCGCAGCCACCGGTCGACGGGAGCGGCGCCAACGCCCCGGAGATCATTGTTCCCGCGGCCTCGGCCGGGGGCGCCTGCCGCTGGCTGGACTTCGACGTCATCGAGCAGGCCACCGGGACGCGCTTCACCATCGCCGCCGCGCAGGAACAGCGCCGGACCAGCACCTGCGTGGTACGTACCGCGGACGCGACCCACCCCGACCTGGCGTTCTCGGTCACCCGGGCCGGCCTCGACGTGGAGACGTTCCAGGCCGACATCGTGCCCGCGGGGGCCGGTGCGGTGAAGGGGCTCGGCCAGGCCGGATACAAGCTGGTCCGCGACGGCGACCGGCGGCAGGGCGCCACCAGCGAGGTCGGCTGGCTCGACGCCAAGGGGCAGCTGCGCACCCTGCGCTACACCCTGCCGGTCGAGGCGACCGCCCAGGTGGCGAAGCAGCACACCGCCGGGCTGATCACCCTCGCCCAGCAGGTGGAAACCGCCACCGGCTGACCCGCCCCCGCGAGGGAGAGGGGCGGCTCAGCCGGCGACGAAGACCGGTGGCTCAGCTGGCGACGAAGACCCGCGAGGCGACCTCGCGGGGCAGCCGGACCGCGCCGCCGTCCCGGTTGATCGTCACGCCGTCGCGCTCCTGGGAGACGGTGACCGTCGCACCCGGATCCACCCCGGCGGCGTGCAGCTGCCGCAGCACCTCCGAGTCGGTCTGCACGCTCTCGCAGATGCGCCGCACCACGACAGCGCCGGAGATCCCGGGGAAGGCGAGGTTGCGCTCACCGTCGCCGGCGTGCGGTTCGGGATCGGTGCTGCCGAAGGCGGCCAACCCCGGAATCGGGTTGCCGTACGGCGACCGGCTGGGGCGGTTGAGCAGCTCGTAGACCTTTTTCTCCACGGCGTCGCTCATCACGTGCTCCCACCGGCAGGCCTCCTCGTGGGCCTCCTCGTAGGGCATGCCGATGACATTGACCAGCAGAAGCTCGGCCAGGCGGTGCTTGCGCATCACCGACACCGCGTGCTCCCGGCCCGTCTCGGTCAGCGTCAGGTGACGGTCGCCCTCCACGGTGAGCAGGCCGTCGCGCTCCATTCGCGCCACCGTCTGACTCACGGTCGGCCCGCTCTGTTGCAGACGCTCGGCGATCCGGGCACGCAACGGTGGGACCCCCTCCTCTTCCAGTTCGAGGATGGTCCGCAGGTACATCTCGGTGGTGTCGACCAGATCTTTCTTTTCGTGCTTCACGGCTGGTGGCCTCCCGCTGGGAAGTTTACCCTGCCCTACCCCCGAGATCCGTCAGCCGCGAGCCGTCCAGGGGCGCAGGACCCTGGACGGTGCCGGGGGCCGATGGTATTGACTGGCCGCATGTCCGCCTCCCCTGCGCTTCTCGTCGAACCCGCCGCGCTCGCCGCCGAGATCGCGGCAGCCGACCCGCCCACACTGCTCGACGTACGGTGGCGCCTCGCCGGACCGCCCGGACGCGAGGACTATGACGACGGTCACCTGCCGGGCGCGGTCTTCGTGGACCTCGACGCCGACCTCTGTGGCCCGCCCGGTGCGGGCGGGCGGCACCCGCTGCCCGACCCGGCGGCGCTTCAGCAGGTGCTGCGCGCCGCCGGGGTGCGCGCCGGGCATCCGGTCGTCGTCTACGACGGCGGTGACTCGATGGCGGCGGCCCGCGCCTGGTGGACGCTGCGATGGGCCGGGCACCAGCAGGTACGCGTGCTGCACGGCGGCTACCCGGCCTGGGTGGCGCAGCACCTGCCGGTGGTCACCGGCACGCCGTGCCCTGTCCCCGGTGACATCACCGTCGCACCCGGCGGACTGCCGGTGCTCGACGCGGACGCGGCCGCCGAGCTGGTCGCCGCCGGTGGCACCCTGCTCGACGTGCGCGCCGCCGCCCGCTACCGGGGCGAGACCGAACCCGTCGACCCGGTCGCCGGTCACATCCCCGGGGCCCGCAACGTCCCCGCCGCCCGCTACGCCGGGCCCGACGGACGGTTCGCCGCCCCGCCGGCGCTGCGGCAGATCTTCGACGAAGCCCCCACCGGTACGCCCGTCGGCGCGTACTGCGGTTCGGGGGTGACCGCCGCGCAGGCGGTGCTCGCCCTGCACCTGGCCGGACGCGCCGACGCCGCCCTCTACGTCGGCTCCTGGAGCGACTGGATCACCGATCCGGCCCGCCCGGTCGCCACCGGCGAGGAGACGTCCACCGGCTGAACCGTGCAGCCCGGCATCGGCGTACGCGTGCGACGATGACGCCATGGTCGCGGAGACGATGGTGGTGTGGGACGAGTCACTGCTCGGCTACGACCTCGGCGAGCATCCGCTTGACCCGGTGCGCGTCGAGTTGACCATGGCGCTCGCCCGTGAACTGGGCGTGCTGAACCGCCCCGGCGTACGGCTGGTGGTGCCGCCGCCGGCCGACGACGCGGCGCTGACCCGGGTGCACCGCGCCGACTACCTCGACGCGGTGCGCGCCGCCCCGTACGACCCGTTCTTCAGTGGCTACGGCATCGGCACCGCCGACAATCCCGCCTTCGAGCGGATGCACGAGGCGAGCGCCCTGATCGCCGGCGCCACCCTGACCGCCGCGGAGGCCGTCTGGCGGGGGGAGGTGCGCCGGGCCGTCAACATCGCCGGCGGGCTGCACCACGCGATGCCCGGGCGGGCCGCCGGGTTCTGCGTCTACAACGATCCGGCGGTGGCGATCGCCCGGCTGCTGGACCTCGGGGCCGAGCGGGTCGCCTACGTCGACATCGACGTGCACCACGGCGACGGCGTCCAGGAGATCTTCTACGACGATCCACGGGTGCTGACGGTCAGCATCCACGAGACCCCGCTGGCGCTCTTCCCGGGCACCGGCTTCCCGGATGAGACCGGCGGACCCGGCGCGCCCGGCAGCGCGGTGAACCTGCCCCTGCCGCCCGGTGTCGAGGACTCGGCCTGGCTGCGCGCCTTCCACGCCGTCGTCCCCTCGGTGCTGCGCGCCTTCCGGCCGCAGATCCTGATCACCCAGTGCGGCGCCGACAGTCACCGCAGCGACCCGCTGGCCGATCTGCGGCTGAGCGTCGACGGCCAGCGCGCCGCCCACATCGCGCTGCGCGACCTGGCCGAGGAGCTCTGCGACGGGCGCTGGGTCGCCACCGGCGGTGGCGGGTACGCCCTCGTCGAGGTGGTGCCGCGGGCCTGGACGCACCTGCTGGCCACCGTCACCGGGCAGCCGCTGGACCCGGCGACGGCGACGCCGAACGCCTGGCGCAAGCTGGCGCGCAAGCGCCGCCCCGGTGACGAGGTGCCGCTGCGGATGACCGACGGGTGTGATGTGGCCTACCGGCCCTGGCAACCGGAGGGAGAACCGGGCAGCGTGGACAGGGCGGTCCTGGCGACCCGAATGGCGGCCTTCCCGCTCTTCGGCCTCGATCCGCACGATCCGCGCGACTGAGGCAGGCCGGAGGCGATAGCGGTGAAGACGATGGATGCCCCGATCGATGTGCTGCTCACCGACGGCACGACCGTCCAGCTGCGACCGATCTGCCCCGAGGACGCCGACGCGATCCTCGCCATGCACTCGCGCTTCTCCGAACGCACCCGCTATCTGCGCTACTTCTCGCCGTACCCGCGGATCCCCGCCCGGGACCTGCGGCGCTTCGTCAACGTCGACCACCGCGACCGGGAGGCGTTCGTGGTGCTGTCGGGGGAGCGGATCGTGGCGGTCGGCCGCTACGACCGGCTCGGGCCGGACGCCCCCGACGCCGAGGTGGCGTTCGTGGTGGAGGATTCGTTCCAGGGACGCGGGATCGGCCCGGTGCTGCTGGAGTACCTCGCCGAGGCGGGCCGACAGGTCGGGCTGACCCGGTTCGTGGCCGAGGTGCTGCCCGCCAACGGGGCGATGCTGCGGGTCTTCGCCGACTTCGGCTACCACGTCGAGCGCCAGTACGCCGACGGCGTGGTGCACCTGACCTTCCCGATCGCTCCCACCGAGCAGACCCTGCAGGTGCAGCACGGCCGTGAGCTGCGCACCGAGGCGCGTTCCATCGCCCGGCTGCTCACCCCGCGGGGCGTGGTCGTCTACGGCGCGAGCGCCAGCGGCCAGGGCGTCGGGGCGGCGCTGCTGGCGCACCTGCGTGACGGCGGCTACACCGGGGCGATCGTGCCGGTGCACCCGAGCGCCGAGACCGTCGCCGGACTGCCCGCCTACCGGCACGCCGCCGACGCCGGTGTCCCCGTCGACCTGGCGGTGGTGGCGGTGGCCACCGACGCCGTACCCGGAGTGCTGGCTGACGCCGCCGCGGCCGGGGCGTACGGCCTGGTGGTGATCAGCGCCGGCTTCGCCGAGGCCGGACCGGCCGGTGTGGAAGCCCAGCGCGACCTGGTGCGCCGGGCGCACGCCGCCGGGATGCGGGTGGTCGGGCCGAACTGCCTGGGTATCGCCAACACCGACGAGCGGTTCCGGCTCAACGCCACCCTCGCGCCGCGGCTGCCCGCGGCCGGCCGGGTCGGCTTCTTCAGCCAGTCCGGTGCGTTCGGCGTGGCGCTGCTGGCCGAGGCCGACCGGCGCGGCCTGGGGCTGTCCAGCTTCGTCTCGGCCGGCAACCGGGCCGACGTCTCCGGCAACGACCTGATCCAGTACTGGCAGGAGGATCCGGGCACCGACGTGATCCTGCTGCACCTGGAGACCTTCGGGAACCCGCGCAAGTTCGCCCGGCTTGCCCGGCGCATCGGCCGCAGCAAACCGGTGGTGGCGCTCGCCTCACCGGCGCGTCCGCCCGGCGTCGGCGACTCCCCGGGGCCGGACGCGGCGGCCGTGACCGCCCTCTTCGCCCGCTCCGGCGTGATCCGGGTCGACACCGTCCAGGAGCTCTTCGACGTCGGTGTGCTCCTTGCCAACCAGCCGCTGCCCACCGGCCGACGGGTGGGGATCGTCGGCAACTCCACGGCCCTGGCCGGGCTGGCCGCCACCGCCTGCCGGGCGCAGGGACTGGAGGTCGCCGCCGGCTACCCGGTGGAGGTCGGGCCGCAGGCCGGCGCGGACGAGTTCGCCGACGTGCTCGCCGACGCCGCCGTCGACGACCGGGTGGACGCCCTGGTCGTCACCTTCGCGCCGCCGCTGCCCGGTCAGCTCAGCGGCACCGACGCCGACTTCACCGCCGCGGTCGCCAGCGTCGCGCTGGCGGGGGAGAAGCCGACCGTGGCGACGTTCCTCGTCGGCGACCTGCCGGCGGCGGTGCCGTCGTACCCGACGGTCGAGGAGGCGGTGCGGGCACTGGCCCGGGTCAGCGAGTACGCCGACTGGCTGCGCCAGCCCGCCGGCGTCTTCCCCGAACTGCCCGGGGTGGACACCGCCGCCGCCGGCGCGCTGCTCGACTCCGGCGCTCCGGACGCCACCCGCCGGCTGCTCGCCGCGTACGGCATCGAGGTCGCCGAGTCGATGCCGGTCACCTCGGCAGAGGAGGCGGTCGCCACCGCCGCCCGCCTGGGCTACCCGGTCGCCCTCAAGTCCGCCGGCGCCGGACTGCGGCACCGCCTCGACCTGGGCGCCGTACGGCTGGACCTGCAGGACGCGCACGCGGTGCGGCAGGCGTACCGGGAGATGGCAGCGCTCTTCGGGGCGGAGACGCTCGTGCAGCACATGGTGCCGCCGGGGGTCTCCTGTGTGGTCGAGCTGGTGGAGGATCCCGCGTTCGGGCCGGTCGTCGGCTTCGGACTGGGCGGGGTCGCCACCGAACTGCTCGGTGACCGGGCCTGGCGGGCGGCGCCGTTGACCGACCGGGACGCGATCGCGTTGGTCGACGAGCCGCGGGCGGCGCCGCTGCTGCGCGGCTACCGGGGTGCGCAGGCGGTGGACCGGGAGGCGCTGGCCGATCTGCTGCTGCGGGTGGGACGGCTCGCCGACGAGCAGCCCCGGGTGCGGGCGCTCACCCTCAATCCGGTGCTGGCCCGTCCCGACGGGCTGTCGGTGCTGCACGCCGTCGTGCACGTCGGCGCCCCCGGCAACCGGCCCGACAAGGGCCCCCGACACCTGTGACGGCCCCGCCCGGCAGGGTGCCGGATCGGGGCCGTCGGATGTGCTCTCGTCAGGTCAGCCGGCCTGCGCCACCGACGCGTACGCCGCCAGCCGCTCGACCCGGTCCGGCTCCCGCAGCTTCAGCAGGGTCACCTTCTCGATCTGGCGGATCCGCTCCCGGGAGAGGCCGAACTCCTGGCCCACCTCGTCGAGGGTGCGCTGCCGGCCGTCGTCGAGGCCGAAGCGCAGCCGGATGACCTGCTGCTCGCGCTCGGAGAGGGTCGCCAGCACGATCCGCACCTCGTTGCGCAGCCGGCCCTGTCCCGGGTCCTCCGTGGAGAGACCCGGGCCGGCGGCGACGAAGTCACCCAGGGCGCTCTCGCCGTCCTCGCCGACGGTCTGGTCCAGGCTGACCGGCTCCCGGTCGTAGGAGATCAGCTCGATGATCTGGTACTCCGGCACGCCCAGTTCGGCGGCGACCTCGGCGACGTTCGGCTCGCGGCCGAGCCGGACGCTGAGCTCACGCCGGGCCCGGACCATCCGGTTGACCTGCTCCACCATGTGCACCGGGATGCGGATGGTGCGGGCCTGGTCGGCCATGGCGCGGGTGATGGCCTGGCGGATCCACCAGGTGGCGTACGTGGAGAACTTGTAGCCCTTGGCGTAGTCGAACTTCTCGACCGCGCGGATGAGACCGAGGTTGCCCTCCTGGATCAGGTCCAGGAACGCCATGCCGCGACCGGTGTAGCGCTTGGCGATGCTCACCACCAGCCGCAGGTTCGCCTCCAGCAGGTGGTCCTTGGCGGCGCGCCCCTCGGCGACGACCGTCTCCAGGTCGCGGCGGAACTCGGCCGAGACCGGCACGCAGGTGGCGAGCTTCTCCTCGGCGAAGAGGCCGGCCTCGACCCGCTTGGCGAGGTCGACCTCCTGGGCGGCGGTCAGAAGTTTGGTACGGCCGATGCCGTTGAGGTACGCCCGCACGAGGTCGGCGCTGACCCCGCGCTCGTCGGTGGCGTCGAGGTCGACGGGGGTGGTCACGGCGTCGTGCGCCGTAGCCGTTGCCTGCACCCGCTGCTCGCTCATCTTGAGAACCATCTGTGCCTCCCCGCGTCAAACTTCCGGCGCTACGCCGGCGGCTCGTGGCGTCGGCGTGAGGACAAGTGTGGCGAGGAGGGCGTGAAACGGGAGTGAGGTGACGGCAATCCGGTATCCGATCCTGGTGTCTTCTCCCCGACACCGGGTATGCGGCCTGCTCTTGTGCCCGGTGACCGCCCGCCCTGTCCCGGTGGGACGGATCCACTTCGGGCGGTGGAGGTCGTCAGATGGTCCGAAAGAGCCTGCTGGACGTGACCGGCCGGCACATCGCCGCCCTGGAGACCGTGCTGGATCAGGCGCGGTGCCGCCCCGGCGAGGAGCTGCACGGCCGGGTGCTGGTCACCGCCGGACAGGAGCCGGTCGCCGCCGACGGCGTACGGATGGCGCTGGTCGCCTGCGTCGCGGTCATCGACGGCGGCGGCGAGTACGGCACCGGCCAGGAGTTCCACCGCACGCAGGTGGCCGGCGCGACCCGGCTCGATCCGGGGCAGCGCGTCGAACTGCCATTTCGGTACCCGGTGCCCTGGCAGAGTCCGCTGACCCGGCTCTACGACCAGCCGCTGGTCGGGCTCTCGGTCGGGCTGCACACCGAACTCGCCGTCGACTGGGCGCCGGACCCGGGGGAGCTGGACCCGGTGCAGGTGGCGCCGACGCCCGCACAGGAGCAGATCCTGGCGGCGCTCGCCCGGCTCGGTTTCCGGCCGGTCGGCGCCCAGATCCAGCGCGGCCACCTCTACGGGGTAGGCCAGCAGGTGCCCTTCCACCAGGTGCTGGAGTTCGCGGCGCCGCCGGGCTGGGCCGGCCGGCTGGACCGCTTCGAGCTGGTCTTCCTCGCCGACGAGACACAGTCCCAGGTGCTGCTGGAGGTCGACAAGCCGGGCGGTTTCCTCGGCCTCGGCAGGACCGCGTACGAGCGCCTGACCGTCGCCAACGACGATGCGGGCGAGATCGACTGCGCGGACCGGATCGAGGCGTGGCTGCGCCGCGCCGTGCCCGCCTAGGCGGCGGGCCGCGCGGTGCCCGTCTGAAGCGCGGCGGGCCGCGCGGTGCCCGTCTGAAGCGCGGCGGGCCGCGCGGTGCCCGACTAGAGCTCCAGGAGCACCGTACGGGGGCCGACGTTGACGCTCTCGACGAGCATCTGCGCCCGGAACCGGCCGGTCTGCACCGGCGCGCCCCGTTCCCGCAGCGCCTCGACGAACTCGGTGACCAGCGGCTCCGCGACCGCCGCCGGCGCGGCCGCCGTCCAGGACGGCCGCCGTCCCTTGCGGGCGTCGCCGTAGAGGGTGAACTGGCTGACCACCAGCACCGCCGCGCCGGTCTGGGCCGCCGAGCGCTCCTCGTCGAGGATGCGCAGCTCGTGCACCTTGCGCGCCATCGTCCGCGCGGTCTCTGAGTTGTCGTCGTGGGTCACGCCGAGCAGCACCAGCAGCCCTTCGCCGATCGCCCCCACCACCTCGCCGTCGACCGTGACACTGGCCCGGCTGACCGTCTGCACCACCGCCCGCATCGCGTCAGCCCGCCACCGGCTCGACGAAGCCCCGCTCGACCAGGTGCGCCACGATCGGACCGGC
>Ga0233365_1000129_pt1 | contig 38825 bp, 31 predicted proteins | sample ElkDunMinimDraft_27_FD_191535 | JGI IMG/M metagenome (GOLD analysis project Ga0233365, IMG submission 191535) | Fecal eukaryotic communites from dung pellets of Tule Elk in California, USA - Elk Dung C36 | ecosystem: Host-associated > Mammals > Digestive system > Large intestine > Fecal | place...
CACCAGCAAAAGGTTCGTCGAAGAGGTAGAAGTCGGCTTCCTGTGCAAGGGCTCTGGCTATAAATACCCGCTGTTGCTGACCACCCGAGAGTTGTGATATCTGACGTCCTGAAAAATCGCTCATTCCAACTTTCTCGAGACAATGAAGCACCACTTCCCGATCTTGCTTCCCAGGGCGCTTCAATAATCCTAGCTTACCATAGCGCCCCATCATCACAATATCGTACACGGAGGCCGGAAAATCCCAATCTACCGATTCGCGCTGGGGAACATAGCTGACCCGCTGACGGACCTCGTGGAGCGGTTTCCCGAAAATTTCGACGCTCCCGTCCGACACCGGAATTACATCCATAATCGATTTCAGTAATGTCGACTTTCCTGCGCCGTTAGGCCCAACGATACCGACAATCTTACCCTTGGGAATTTCAAAATCGATACTCCATAATACCGGCTTTCTGGTATAACCTACGGTTAAGCTTTTAACGGAGAGTACGTGATTATCCATTTATTCTAATGCTTTTAAAATCGTATTAATGTTATAATTCATCATGCCGATGTACGTGCCCTCGGGACCTTCAGGGTCGCCGAGCGCATCGGTATACAGCGTTCCACCAATCCGCACCTGCGAGCCTTGCTGTGAAGCACCAGCCACAACGGCTTCGAGCGACTTGGACGATACCGAATTTTCAACAAACACGGCTTTGATATCGCGACTGACAATAAGTTTTACCAGATCGGACACATCGCGAAGACCAAACTCGGCCAATGTAGAGATTCCCTGGAGTCCGATTACTTCGATGTTGTAGGCCGCACCTAAGTAGTTAAATGCATCATGAGAAGTGATCAACACCCGCTTGTGCACCGGGATACGGTCCATTCTGCGGCGGATCGAAGATTCCAGGCTATCCAGTTGTTCTGTATAGGTTTCAGTATTTGCACTGAAATAGACGGCTGCTCCGGGCATAAGTTCAGCCATCTTCTCGTTAGTCAACCCTACAAGATCCTTCCATAGAGACACATCAAACCAGATATGCGGGTCGGGATATGCACTCTTTTCATCGGCCGTTATGATCTGATCAGCCGGCAGTCCCTCGGTCAGGGCAAATACAGGTCGGGTGCGGCTGAGCTTAGACAGTACCTCACCCAGTTTGCCTTCCAGATGCAGTCCCTGATAAAATACGTAATCTGCCGCTACAAGTTTGCGCAGGTCACCAATACTTGCCTTGTAAAGATGCGGATCAACCCCCGGACCCATGAGCGAGTGAACTTCGGCGGAGTCTTTCACAATATTTCGAACCACATCAGCCAATAGATTGGTTGTAACAACGATCGACGGCCGGTTTCTGACCTCCGGCTCGGTCGAACGGCAAGCTGAAAACAGCACGCAGAAGATAAGGAAAGGGCAAAGTAGTCGCATCTTATTAGTTTACTAAGCAAAACTATAACTTTTAGACCAATCTAACAATTTTATAATGATTTTTGTTTATAGCCTTCTTTTAATGGGGGCGAATTTATCTCACGTTTAATTCCTTTCGATTTCAGAAAAAAAAAGTAATTCAGTTTGATGAATTTTAGCTTTCTTTAGCCTTTCAAATTCTTTCAAATTCAGTAACGAAAACTATATCTTAAACCTATTCAACATTCTATATGGAAGCAGCTGCAAATTTTATTAATAAAATCATCTGGAGTGATGCGCTGGTATTCTTATGCGTCGCCACCGGCGTCTATTTCTCGGTAGCAACGCGTTTTCTGCAAATCCGTTATATAAAAGAAATGGTTCGCCTCCTTTTTGACGGTAAAGCGTCGAAAGAAGGCGTATCCTCGTTTCAGGCATTCACAATCGCTATTTCAGGAAGGGTCGGTACGGGTAATATTGTCGGAGTGGCCACTGCTATTGCTATGGGTGGTCCGGGAGCAATATTCTGGATGTGGACGATTGCCCTGCTGGGTGCCGGTTCCGCATTTATTGAAGCGACGCTCGGACAAATCTTCAAGGTGGTGAAAGACGGTCAATTCCGTGGGGGACCAGCCTACTATATTGAAAAAGGCTTAGGTGTGAGATGGTATGCCATGCTTTTCGCCATTGCTACGATTCTCAGTACGGCTCTTTTTCTGCCTGGCGTGCAAAGTAATAGCATTGCCCTCAGTATGTTTACCGCATTCGAAGTTCCGGTCTGGATTACCGGGGCTATTGTGACAGTGCTGTTGGGAATGATCATTTTTGGGGGAGTGAAAAGAATTGGCCGTGTGGCAGAAGTAGTGGTGCCTTTTATGGCCGGTGCCTATATATTGATGGGCATTATCATCATCGGGATGAACATCACCGAAGTTCCAGCTATATTTGGCCTTATATTCCGTTCTGCGTTCGATCTCGAGCCTCTGTTCGGCGGAATTTTCGGAATGGCGATATCATGGGGGGTGAAACGAGGTATTTATTCCAACGAGGCAGGTCAGGGAACGGCTCCTCATGCCGCCGCTGCTGCAGAGGTGAGTCACCCGGTCAAGCAGGGCCTGGTTCAAGCCTTTTCTGTATACATTGATACGATTTTTGTATGTACAACCACTGCCTTAATCATACTCTTCACAGGGCAGTATAATGTTCAAAACCCGGATGGAGGATTTCTCGTAGAAAACATCCCGAACGTGGGACCGGGAGCATTTACCGGAATGGCTATCGGCACGCATTTTCCGGCGATAGGAAATGGGTTTGTGGCCATTGCTCTTCTTTTCTTCGCATTTACGACCATCATGGCCTACTATTACATTGCCGAAACAAACCTGAGCTACCTGAATAAGAAAGTCACAAATAAATGGGCTCTTACAGGCCTACGTGTGGCAATTATGGTGGCAACGTTCTACGGAACGGTTAAATCGGCAGAACTGGCGTGGACTTTCGGGGATATCGGTGTGGGCTTGATGGCCTGGCTCAACCTTATTGCAATTCTTCTCCTCAGGAAGCCTGCCCTGCTTGCATTAAAAGACTATCTGGCGCAAAGGAAGCAAGGATTGGACCCAGTGTTCAATGCGGAAAAGCTGGGCATCAAGAATAGCGAAGAATGGAAGGATAAGCAGCCGAAATAACCGGCCGCTTATGCTAGCAGCCGGTTTGGCCAAGCAGCCAGTACACAATTGCGAATACGATGATGGTTCCGAAGCATCCCCCGCCCCATTTCCAGGCGGCGGCCCCTGCTATTAGTGTTTTGAAAAAGTTTGACATAGTGATTGGTTTGATAAAAACTAAAGGCAGAACAGAAACCGGAAGGCTTTGTTTGATGAAATCGAAAGGCATAAAAAAAGGATGGGCGAACCCATCCTTTTTTTATGCAATAAATTAACTAATTATTTACTCAAATCTTTGATTCGGATATTCTTAAAGTGAACTTCTGAACCGTGTCCAAGAAAACCGATGTGTCCGGTATTACGCTTCAAGCCCGGGTGGTCTTTCTTATCCAGCGTACCGTTCTTAGTGGCCTGAGCCAGGTTGCCCTGAAGAATTACGGTACCGTTTAATGTTACTTTGATATCGTCTCCTTTGATGTAGATCTCTTGCTGATTCCACTCGCCCATGGGTTTTAGATGGCCTCTCTTCGCTTTCATGATGCCGTAAACCGATCCGTGGTACTGGTAGTCTTCCAAATCTTTGTACATATCGGCATCATCGTCCAATACCTGGATCTCCATGCCTTCATAAGCGGCATCGCCTTCAAGCGGGGCTCTGATACCGATACCGTTATTGGCGCCGGGCGTTAGGCGGAACTCGAAACGATAGATAAAATCGCCATACTGTTCACGGCTAAATAAATTGCCGCCTGAGCCTTCGGAAGGCTGTATTGCCAGGGTACCTTCATCACTTACGAAATATGAACTTTTATTTCCTGTCCACTCGTCGAGGTTAGTGCCGTCAAAAAGAACTTTGAATCCTTCTTTTTGTTCTTGTGCACTCAACTGAAATACCTCCCGGCGCGGCAGTTCCTTAACGAAAATATCCCGGTAATAAACTTTTGTACCGTGAGCCTGCAGTTCAATGTGCTCCATGGGGAAAATATTCTGGTTCTTATCCCAGTAATTCTCCAATACTACGCTGTCGGTTACCAGAACTCCGTTTAGATGAACGGTAACCCGATCGCCCTGCATTCTGATTTTAAAGGTATTCCATTCACCCAGAGGATTGTCGGCTACGGTCAATGGCTTGCTCTCGTGTTTTTGATTGTTATATAAGCCGCCTGAGCCCACTTCCGCTCCAACATTTGTGCGTGAGGTATCCCATATCTGAACCTGAGGTGTCCCCCTTAAATAAATGCCCGCATCTCCTTCTTTGCCATTCTTATCAAGTTTCCAATCGACAAGCATTTCAAAATCGCCGTATTGCTTCTCGGTTACGATATTATCGCCTTTCCCTGTGAACGTCAATACACCGTTCTGAACTTCCCATCCATTACGCATCTTTTCATCGGCAACTTTCTGGGCAGCCTGCAGCTCTTTCTGGTTCATTTTGCTCCGCTTGATCGGATCGTGTACCAATCCCTTCCAGCCACTAAGATCCTTTCCGTTGAAAAGAGATACATATCCGGGTCCGGCAGGAAGTTCCTTCAGATGCTTGTTAACCGCCTCGCGGAGATAGCTGCTTTCACTACCTGTCAGCAATCCTACCACTTGCGTAAGCAGTCGGCTGATATCAGCCCCATAAAAATCTTTATTGTTCAGGGCAATATTCATTACGGTATTGGCAGCAACGCCGCTTAACTCCGAATCGTTCAGGTACTGACCCGCAAAAATCAGTGCGTTATAGGTATCAGTAGCTTCCAGATTTCTGAGAATTGATCTCTTTTGATCCGCCGTTTTTGCCAGCTCCATAGCATTGCGGTAAACCAACACCTTCTGCTCGCCTGGCATTTCGGCGGCTGCAGTAATACGGATGATCCCTTTTAGCACTTCGTTGAACTGAGCTTCCGGAAGCGAAGATTGACTTAGTTCGGTTAGATAGGGCAAGGCTGATTGATCGTTCCATTTAGCCAGAGCAAGGACGGCCGCATTTTTCAACGCTGCGTCATTGCTTTTCCCACTCTCCAACACCGCCTGAAGCGATTTCTCACCGCCAATTTGTGCTAGAATTCCCAGATACTTCAACTTCTGTTGATTATCGATTTCATTGAAACGATTTAACACCATATCGATATCCCGTTCGCGATTGTCGCTAAATTCAACCACGTTGACAGTGGCTCTGACAATCCCCGGATTCACGGCCGGCTCGTTTGCAATCAATGAAAATAATGCAGGAAGATCAGACGAGCGCGCTACCCTGGGAAGCGTACGGTACGCCGCTTCCTTCACCGCCGGGTCATCGCTTGTTAAAAGCGCGTTTACAGACTGAAAGCTACCTGCATAAGCACGATTGGCCAATACATCCAGGAACACTACCTGGTTAGCCGGACTTGCTGCCGGAAGTTGCTCTGTTAACGTCGGCAACAGCTTATCCGCTTTGATTGACATCAATGCCGACTTTACCGTGTCACGATCTGTCTGCGTGCCGTCTTCAAGAACTTTTAATAATAGTGGCAGACTTTCGTTTCCATCCATACGGGCAAGTGAGGTAATGGCGGCTGCCCTGACCGGCTCCGATTTACTTTTCAGAGCTTTCCTCAAATCGTTGACGGATGCAATATTTTGGGTGCTTCCGAAATAACGAATAATGTCGCTTTGGGCTTGCTCATCGGCCTTTTTCATTACCTTCAGCAGGCGCTTGGTGTCGCTGGCAGTCAAGTCAGAACTCATGAGCATCAAAGCGGCGTTGCGGAACTCAGGACTTTTATCACCGGCATGCTTAATCAGTTGGCCTGTAAATTCGCTTCCCCTTATGGCTGCCAATAACTTTAATGCGGATGTACGCGTGTGCAACTGTCCTTCTCCCGAAGCATCTTCGAGCAAGTCGGCAGCTATTTTTTCTGCCAGCGCTTTCTCGTTCTTTTCGTTGAGTCGCTCCGCATACTGGAGGTACGATCCGGTGGCTTTATTCAAGCTATATGCGTAGTTAGCCTGTTCAGCGGCTGCTTTCATCGCCTCATACGACGATGGTCCGCCGATCCTTGCAAGAGAATACAACACGACTTTTTGCAGATTCACATCGCTGTTTTCCAACAGGGCGAGCAATGCAGTTTCGCCCTCTTCGTATCTGGTATCGCCGAGTGCTTCAACAATGGAGATTTGCGCCGTACCTTTCGATGCTGGCAAAGCTTTCAGTAAAGCGGAAGAAGCCTGTTGGCTTTGAATAGAGGCAAGTGCGCGCGCAGCATAACCCGACAGATACTCGTCCGTTAAATAAGAGCTCAGTGCAGCAACCGCGTCGTCCTTACCTGCTTTTTGGAGCAAGGCAATGATAAAACTCTTATTGTTTTGATCTGGTGAAGTTTCCAGAGACGAGATCAGGCCCTGAACGAATTTTGCCCGTTCCGCGTCCTTTCCGGGTTGCATTACATAAAAAGCATAGCTATTGCCCGCGAATTCGATTTTGGCATCCGAGGCTGCCTGGTTGGTAGAAAGACCGTTAAAAAGAGCGGCGATATCCTGCGGGGTAAACGCATCGATTTGCTTCATCGCATCGTTCAGTTTTTGTGCATTTTCAGCGGGCTGAAGGGCAAGCAAATCGGCGATTTTGGTCGTCGTTGTCCGTTGATCAACCGTTTGTGCCTGTATGGGGAGTTGCAGAAAGAAAAGCGCAACCAAGGTATATAGGAATTTGTTCATGGTGTATTGATTAGGTTAGGTTAAATGGTCCAGGGCCCACGCATTGGTTGATGAATCAAACGGTTTGCTGCCTCGTCGTCGATAAATTCTTCTTTGACTGAATCGTACTTTAACGAACGTCCCAGGCGAAGTGCCGTTAAGCCCATATTAACAATGGTACATGAACGATGACCATTATCTTCATTTAACGCAAACTTCTGGCGCGTCTTCACCGCCTCAACAAAATCGGTTACCTGTGGCTCCGGCTCAGGGAAGGCTGCAAGCTTCTGTTCCATGTTTGGAATATCCGAAACGAAGCCACGAAACAATTTTCCATCCGGGCCGTCGATATAAGGTACATTATCAATTTTCCCTTCCCCATCAAGGATGATCTTGCATCCATCGGCATAGGTATAGGTTATTTTACGCCAGGTACCTACGGCCTCACTGTGCTGTTGCGGAGCATCGATCTCTACCGATACCGGACTTTCGTTATCCTTACCCAAAAAGTACTGAACCGGGTCAAGGTAATGCTGCCCCATATCGCCCAGGCCGCCTCCGTCGTAATCCCAATAGCCCCGGAAGGTCGTGTGTACCCGGTGCTCGCTGTACGGTTTAAACGGCGCTGGTCCTAACCACATATCATAGTCAAGCTCGGCAGGCACCGGATCAACCGGCAGGTTTTCTTTTCCTACCCAGTAAAACTTCCAGTCGAAGCCCGTATGACGACCTACTGTCACCGTCAAAGGCCAACCTAGCATTTTTGAATCTACCAGTTTTTTAATTTTTTTTACCGGAACGTTCATTCCGTAGAAGTTAGCGTCGAAACGGAACCAGGTATTTAAACGGAAGATTCGTCCTGTTTGCTGAACGGCTTCCCGCACACGCTTCCCTTCGCCGATGGTACGTGTCATTGGCTTTTCACACCAGATATCCTTTCCTGCCCGGGCTGCATCGGCCGACATAATTCCATGCCAATGCGGAGGGGTTGCAATGTGTACGATATCCACTTCGGGTAATTGTATTAGCTCACGATAGTCGGCAAACTGCTTCACCCCCTTGTCGAGCATATTGGCAGCGATGGCCAGGTGACGCTTGTCTGCATCGCAAATCGCCACGGTTTTAGTTCCCGCATAATTGAAGTGGCCACGGCCCATACTGCCGACGCCTATGACTGCTTTCGTGAGATGGTCGCTCGGAGCCAGATAACCCTGACCGCCCAGCACAAAGCGAGGCACAATGGTAAAGGCCGCTGCAGCAATCGCCGATTTTTTCAGGAAATCTCTCCTGGAGTCTGTTTTGTGATTCATGTGAAAGGTTGATGTTTGATTGATTTTTTCAGATCATTATGGTTGATGGTTTATTTTGCAAGTGCCTGTTCGATATCTTCAAGCAAATCTTCAATATCTTCCACCCCTACGCTCAGACGGAGCAGATTATCCAATACACCTACTTTCTCGCGGATGTCTTTGGGAATGGATCCATGCGTCATGGACGCCGGGTGATTCAGCAGCGATTCGACTCCTCCTAATGACTCCGCCAGGGAGAATACCTTGAAAGAAGAGGCTACGCGGAACGTGTTTTCTAAAGAATTGTCTTTGAGTACAATAGATATCATTCCGCCGAAATCGCGCATCTGGTTCCGGGCGATATGATGATTGGGATGGTCGGAAAAGCCTGGCCAATAGACTCTTTCAATTTTTGGATGATCTTTCAGATATTCTGCAATGGCCCGTCCGTTCTCACAATGAGCTTTCATCCGTAAATGTAGTGTCTTGATCCCCCTTAAAGCAAGGAAGCAATCCTGGGGTCCCGGCGTACCACCGGATGCATTGTAATAAAAGAAAAGCTGATTGTAAAGTTCCTCATCGTTCACCACCAATGCACCCATGACGATGTCGGAATGTCCGCCAATGTATTTCGTTACCGAATGCATTACAATATCGGCGCCCAGGTCCAGCGGTGTTTGAAGATAGGGAGACGCAAAAGTATTGTCCACTGCAAAGAGAGCCTTGGCCTCCTTCGCCAGGTCGGCAACTGCGCGTATGTCGACAATCTGCAGCGTCGGATTGGTGGGTGTCTCAACCCAGATAAGTCGTGTTTTTTCGTTTAGATACTGCCGGATAATTTCAGGATTTGAAAAGTCGACGAAATGGAACTTTATTCCGTAGGGTTCGAATAGTTTCGTAAAAATCCGGTAGGAACCTCCGTATAAGTCGTTACCGGTGATCACTTCATCACCCGGCCTGAGCAACTTCAATACGGTTTCCGTGGCTGCCATTCCGCTCGAGAATGCCAGACCGAACTTACCATTCTCCAGTGCGGCAAGGCAATCTTCAAGTGCCTTACGCGTCGGATTGGTCCCTCTGGAATATTCATAACCTTTATGTTCACCCGGCGACGCCTGGGTATAAGTGGATGTCTGATATATTGGAGTCATAATCGCTCCCGTTGTAGGGTCAGGGCTCTGACCGGCGTGGATGGCCTTTGTTGCAAATTTCATATCACAAAATCAATTAATTGTTTTTTTTGTTAACTAGAAACAAATGTACTAAACTTCAAATATAGCTCACCCTACCCTCACTTATTATTATTTTCTTAATAAAATGAATGAAAATATAAAAACGAACCTTATAAACCAATACATTGCGGTAAGAAATGCAACAGAAAAAATTTGTGATCCGCTGGAAACAGAGGATTATGTTCTTCAGCCTCTAGTTGATGTAAGCCCACCCAAATGGCATTTAGGACATAGTACCTGGTTTTTTGAGACTTTTATTCTTCTAAAATTCGTGTCGGGATATGAGCCCTTTCATCCGCAATATAATTTTGTCTTCAACAGTTATTATGAGTCGGTGGGCGATCGGGTGATCCGCGTCAACCGCGGAAATTTAAGTCGCCCTACCGTGGCGCAAGTCTACGCCTATCGCAAGGCCGTTGACCAATCCATGCTCGCATTCCTCGAACAAACCACCATTAGCGAGGAAGCACAGGAACTCCTTGAACTTGGTATAAATCATGAGCAGCAACATCAGGAGCTTTTACTGGCTGATATTAAATATATTTTAGGCAACAACCCGCTCTTTCCGGTATATTCTGTTAGCCCCATCGTGGTCAATCCGCCTGCCTCTCATATACCGGTAAGCATTGGTGAAGGCGTATATTCAATTGGGCACGACCCCAATCTGGGATTTTGTTACGATAACGAACTATCGAGGCACAAGGTCTACCTCAACGAATATTCTATTGCTTCGGAACTGACAACCAACCGCGAATACCTGGAGTTTATGGAAGATGGAGGCTACGCCAATTTTATCTACTGGCATGCCGAAGGATGGGATTGGGTGAAGCAACACCTGATAACGGCTCCGCTGTACTGGCACAAAATAGATGATGAGTGGTATGAGTATACCCTGCACGGACTCCAGCCTCTTAAGCTGGATGAACCGGTATGTCATGTAAACTTCTATGAAGCCTATGCATTTGCAAGCTGGAAAGGAACCCGTCTGCCTACCGAAGCAGAATGGGAAATAGCATCCGACTCGTTTCGCTGGGGACAGCGATGGGAATGGACAGAAAGCGCCTACCTGCCCTATCCCGGATTTAAGAAACAATCGGGAGCAATTGGGGAATATAACGGGAAATTTATGGTAAGTCAGATGGTTCTTCGGGGCGCCTCTATAGCTACACCGAAAAACCATAGTCGTAACACATACCGGAACTTCTTTTATCCTTCTTTGCGGACGCAATTTACGGGAATACGGTTAATCATAAATGCTCAGCAATGAAGGAATTCTTCGAGGACGTCAGGAAGGGATTATCGTCTGCACCGAAATACCTGTCGTCTAAATATTTCTATGATGCTGTTGGCGATGAACTATTCCAACAACTCATGAGTGTGGAAGAATATTATTTAAGTCGTTGCGAGCTAGAGATCCTCACGGCGCAGTCTGACGACGTTGTGGCTGCAAGTTCCCCGCTCGAAGAGGAATTCGACCTGATTGAACTTGGTGCGGGTGATGCAAGCAAATCGATTCACCTGATCAATGCATTTTTAAGCGTCAGGAAAAACGTTCGGTATGTGCCGATCGATATTTCAGAGAATATCATAAATTTTCTGAACGAAACGCTGCCCCAGACGCATCCCGGTCTCAATCTGAAACCCTTGAGGGGTGAATATCTTGAAAAGCTGAAAATCCATTCCACGACCAGCTCAACGCAGAAACTTGTCCTCTTTCTCGGATCAAATATTGGTAATATGGATCCTTCCGATGCTGAAAGTTTTTGTAAGGAAGTCGGGGCTTTCCTGAAACCAGGTGATCAACTGCTAATCGGGTTCGATTTAAAAAAGAATCCGCATCAAATCCTCGCGGCTTACAACGATCAGGGCGGACTTACGCGCGATTTCAATCTGAATTTACTGACCCGAATCAACAGAGAGCTTTGCGGCAACTTCAACCTGGACCAATTTTCCCACTATGCTACTTATGATCCGCTTTCCGGGGCATGCAAAAGTTTTTTAGTCAGCCTTAGGGAGCAGGCGGTTCGCTTTAGCTTTGAAAAAGAAGATTGCGATGTCTTTTTTGAAAAAAACGAACCGGTTTTCATGGAAGTTTCTATGAAATATAACGTTCAGGAGGTCAGCAACCTGGCTGCTCGTACAGGTTTTAAAATCAAGAACCACTTCTATGATTCCAAGAAGTGGTTCCTCGACAGCCTTTGGGAAAAAATATAATAATCCAAGGCGATATATATTTTTCGCTTCGACTAATAAGCCTTTGCGAACAAAACACGTTGCGTAGAAGGTTTGCCCGTTAGAATGCAAGTCCCTGCCTCCTGCACATTGTTCAGTGGGATACAACGAATAGTTGCTTTGGTTTCCTCTTTGATCCGCTTTTCAGTTTCGGCCGTGCCATCCCAGTGCGCTGAAATGAATCCGCCTTTTCCTTCGAGTACTTCTTTAAACTCGTCGTAGCTGTCAACGTTGGTAATGTTATCCTGGCGAAAGGAAAGCGCCTTCTGATAAATTGCGTCCTGAATGACATCTAACAGGGCCTCTATCCGATCGGGAAGTCCGTCTTTTGAAACGGTTTCCTTGCTTTGATCATCGCGACGTGCCAATTCAACCAGACCATTTTTAAGATCCCGCGCACCGATGGTTAGACGAAGAGGAACTCCTTTCATTTCCCATTCCGCAAATTTAAATCCCGGACGATAGGTGTCGCGGTCATCGAATTTCACGGTGATATCCTTCACCTTACATCCTGCCACGATTTCATCAACCAGAGCGACGATCTCGGCCCGTTCTTCATCTGTTTTATAGATCGGCACAATGACCACATGTATCGGCGCCAATTTTGGAGGTAGAACCAAACCAGCATCGTCAGAATGGGCCATAATCAGAGCACCCATCAAGCGGGTTGATACTCCCCAGGAAGTCGCCCAAACGTATTCTTGTTTACCTTCTTTGGAAGTAAATTTCACGTCAAATGCCTTGGCAAAATTCTGTCCTAAAAAATGAGACGTTCCCGCCTGAAGGGCCTTCCCATCTTGCATCAGGGCTTCAATACAGTAGGTATCGAGCGCTCCGGCAAACCGCTCCGTTTCGGTTTTACGGCCTTTCACTACCGGTACCGCCATCCAGTTCTCTGCAAAGTCGGCATAAACATTCAGCATTTGTTCGGTTTCGGCAATCGCCTCCTCCGCAGTTGCATGAGCGGTATGCCCTTCCTGCCAAAGAAATTCAGCAGTTCTCAGGAATAGTCGAGTACGCATTTCCCAACGGACGACATTAGCCCACTGATTTACCAAAATAGGCAAATCACGATACGATTCTATCCATCCTTTGTAAGTATTCCAAATGATGGTTTCCGATGTTGGCCGAACAATGAGCTCTTCCTCCAGCTTTGCATCTTCGTCTACCACTACGTTTCCATCTCCATCGTCTTTAAGTCTATAATGTGTCACAACAGCACATTCCTTGGCAAAACCTTCAACGTGGGAAGCTTCTTTCGAAAAAAAAGATTTCGGTATAAACAAAGGAAAGTAAGCATTACTGTGCCCTGTATCTTTAAACATTTTATCCAAAGCAGCCTGCATTTTCTCCCAAATTGCATAGCCATAGGGTTTGATGACCATACATCCCCTTACTGCGGAATGTTCAGCAAGGTCAGCCTTGCTAACCAACTCATTATACCATTGCGAATAATCTTCTTTTCTACTTGTTATGCCCTTACTCATTTTTTAGAATCAATTTTATTACTTCGTTGTTCAATACTAACAAAGTTAGACGGATTTCTTAATATTGCAGATTATAATAAATAAAAATAACCCCCCATTAAACCTGCAGCCGTTTAATGAGTCTATATTAAACAAAGCTAAAAGAACCTGTAAATTCAATCAATAATGAAACTCAAAAAATTACTACTGGGAAGTCTGGCCATTACAGGGTCTATCACCCTGCTGACTTCCTGCGCAACACTCAATACAGCACAAACTTTCCCCGATGATGTTTACTCCACATCTGAGGCGCCGGTTGTAGCAGAACGAATCGACTCCGACACCCAGCAGGTTGAAGAATATTCGGATAACGGCGGCCAGGACGCTTATGCTGAAGGATATTACGACGGTATGTCGTACGCTAACCGGATCAGCCGTTTCTATTACGGTACTCCCGGATTGCCTTATTACGATCCCTGGGTTAATCACTGGGATATCTACTATAGCCCTTTCCGGTCCGGTTTTCACTTCGGATGGGGAGGATACTATAATCCATACGCTTATTGGGCAGGATATTACGATCCCTTCTACTATGGACGGCCATATTACGGTGGCGGCTACTGGGGTGGCGGTGGTTACTGGGGTGGCGGTGGCTATTGGGGCGGCGGATACCCTATTGTTAACGTAAGGGAACGCAGCACCCGTCCGAGCCGCCTGGGCACTGATAATGTTGTTCGATCAACTCGTCCTTCTCGCGGAACTACAGCCATTTCCGGTCGAAACACCGCGACTACCCGTTCGGGTGTACGTCCGAGCGTAGGTGATCGCCTGGAAAGAACCAGAAATACGTCAAGCGGAATTGCACGTCCAACGACCATCGAACGGTCAACAAGAGGCACGACCAGCGATGGAACTCGTGGTCGGATCAGCGAAGGCAGAACAAGTAGGCCGAGCAGTCAGCCAAGACAAGCTCCTGCGGCCCGTCCGGTTCAACAGCAACGCCCGCAGGCTCGTCCCGCAGCACCATCACGTCCTTCACCAAGTGTGAGCAGACCTAGTGCACCAAGCTCGTCGCCTGCTTCCCGGCCTTCTGGCGGCAGCAGTAGCAGACCCTCACGTAATCGATAAATATCACAAAACTTAACAGACGCTAAATGAACAGAAAAAAGATAACGTTACTTGCCGCGCTCCTTTGCCTGGCAGGTGTTAGTCAGGCGCAATATCTTGAAGATGCTATGAGATTTTCGCAACCAGAATACGGCGGGTCAGCAAGGTTTCGGGCAATGGGTAATGCAAGCACCTCGCTGGGTGGCGACCTGAGCTCCATTACAGGTAATCCGGCAGGTTTAGGGTTCTTCAACAATTCCGACGCCGGCATCAGCCTTAACTATTTCAACGATACGAATAAAACCGATTACTACGGCACCTCGTCCTCGTCGTCGTCTGACCGTATTGCGTTAAACCAGGCCGGCGTTGTATTCCATATGCCTGTCAGGTCCCGCAATTCCGGCTGGCTTAATTTTAACCTTGGAATCGGGTATACACGTACCAACGATTTTAATTCAACGATAGACTTTGTAGGAGAAAACAATAATAGCAGTTATACCGACTTTCTTGCTGATGCATCGGGCGCTCCGGCAGACTACGGAGCCTTCTTCGAAGATTGGGGCTTTGAAAGTTACCTGGTTGACAACAACGGGACTTACTATTATCCAACCACCAGTGAGACCACCACAAACAGTCAGGGGAACCGTGATGTGCGCAAAGGCAGTCAATATCAAACCAACTTTTCTTTCGGTGCAAACTACAACAATACTCTGTACATCGGAGCCTCCGTCGGAGTAGCCGGATTCAATTATGAATCTGACCGCCGTTTTGATGAGATTGGCTTTATGAAGAGCAGAGGCGACTTTGCGGCGATCGATCCGGGTTCAGTATTTTTGGATGAAAACGATCCGGCCTATGATTTCGTGGATGCTGATTACGAACTGAGTCTCTCAAGTTTCCAAAAAACCAACGGAACCGGTTACAACGGTACACTCGGGATAATATATCGTCCGGATAACGTTTTTCAGGTTGGATTTACAGCGACTACCCCCACCTGGTACACGGTTACGGACGACTATACGATCTTCCTTGACAGTTGGATCGTTGATCCTGCTACTGACCAGGAGATGTTTGTCTATGAATCTCCGCAGGAAGATTTCTTCGACGAATACGATCTTCGCACTCCCTATCGGCTAAATGCGGGGGTTTCTGCAAAATTTGCGCAAGGCCTTGTGTCGGCTGACGTGGAGTACGTTGATTATACGAGTATGAAAATTACGACAGCCAATCCGTCGGAGGATGCCCGATCCCAGGATGTGATTTCGAACGACTATCAGGGTGCGGCCAATGTCCGTCTGGGTGGAGAATATTTTGTAAACCCTCAGTTCCTGGTAAGAGCTGGCTATAACTTCAGAGGCAATCCATATAAAAATCTGGATAGCAAAAAGCAAGCAGTTTCTGCTGGATTGGGTTATCGTATCAGCAACATGTACATGGATTTGAGCTATGTGAACGAACGATATGATTTGCAATATACCCCCTATCAATCAGAAATCAACCCGGCCAATCCGGCTGATATAAGCAACTCCAGGAATAATGTCATGCTCACCCTGGGTTTTAAGTTTTAATGCAAGTATAATATAGAATGTAAACAAGAATGGCGCCTATTAGGCGCCATTCTTGTTTTTGAAGTATTCCGAAGTTTATAAAAAGTCTTCCCGGTTTTCTATTTCCACCAGTACTTCTTTATGATTACTTAAAATGGTTCTGTTCTCCTTTGTTTTTTGTTTATTAATCTGCCGGCGAATCGACTCCATCGCCAGGTCCGTCGCTTCTTCAAAACTCTTAGCCTGACCTTTCGCAAACAATTGCCCACCCGGTATATTGATTTTAAATTCCGCGATTTTATTCGCTTCACTCTCACCATTCTCAAGCTTCAGATAGCACAGCCCGTCCATCAGTTGGTCGTAAAACTGTGTTAACTTGTCAGCTTTACGCTGAATAAAATCGATCAACTTTCGATCTGCGTCAAAATGAATAGATTGCACAATAATGTTCATCTTTTCCTCCTTTTTTTAGCCCTTTGGATGGGCTTGTTTATAAATAGACTTTAATCGCTCAATTGAGTTATGCGTATACACCTGGGTAGATGCAAGATTCGCATGACCCAAAAGTTCTTTAATATCATTCAGCTGAGCACCGTTGTTCATCAATGCTGTAGCAATGCTATGGCGTAAAATGTGGGGACTTTTCTTTTGCTTGGAAGAGATCAGCGCAAGATGCCGCGTTACGGTCTGGTAAACCAACTCAGCATACCCGTCCTTCCCTTTGTTGGTTACAATGAGCCGATCCGAACTTGCGTCTGGCAATATCTGTCTTTTAAGTTCCATATACTTAAAGATTGATTCACTGAGGCTGCTGGTCATAGGAACAAGCCTTTCCTTACTGCCTTTACCAAATATACGGATTGTGCTTTGCTTAAAGTCGACATCTTTCTCAGAGATTTGTAACAATTCAGCCCTTCGTATGCCCGTTCCAAAAAGCAGCTCAATCACCAGCTTGTCGCGAGCCCCTTGAAATCCTTCCGCAAAGGCACCTTCCATTTCCAGCAGCCGCACAATGCTTTCAGGTTGTATTACCTCCGGCAGATTTTTGGGCGTCTTCAGAAAACGAATCAAAAGCATCGGGTTTTCATCCACCAGAAGCTCCCGCTGTAAGAATTTGTAAAAGGTTTTGAGGGAAGATATGCAGCGGTTGACACTGCGGGCTTTGAGTTTACTTTCCATCAGGCCGGCCAGGAAAGCCCTTACCTGATGATGACTTGCGGTCGTGACATCAAATTCCTGTGATTCCAGGAAATTAATATATGTACTTAAATTATGTTTGTAGGCCGAAATACTATGATCAGAATAGTTCTTTTCGTACTTCAAATAACTTATAAAACGGTCTAAAAACATAAAAACTATTTGCTACTCCAACAAGTTGAAGTTACAAATAGTTTTTCATTATGGGGAAACAAAAATAAATTTAGGAGTTATCCTGATTCATTTGTTGCTTGTAGATAGCCTTCTTTACTTGAATACGGCGGGTAATCGACTTCTTTTCAAAAGCTTGACGCGAACGTAATTCTCTAAGAACACCAGTCTTCTCGAATTTCTTCTTGAAGCGCTTTAAAGCTCTATCTAAAGATTCTCCATCTTTCACATTAATAATAATCATGTTTTACAGTACCCCCTTTCGTTTTTTTATTTAAGACTGCAAATATAAGGCAATCTTTTTAATTACCCAATAAATTTTACCTCATTTAAGGGAATAAATATTTACTTAAAAAACAAGCTATCCGTCACCGTCTGCACGTCCGGGTCTTTCGAAAAAAGGTCCCAAAACAAACCGCTTTTGCCATTCTCAATCATAATGGCCGACAGACCGTGTTGATGTCCTTCATTCAGAAGGTTTGCACGGTTTTCTTTAAGTTGAACAACACGAAAGCCATACTCGGTCCAGAAAATCTCTGGAAAATTCCGGTAGGCCGAAATGAGCGTCTCCATTGCCAGCTTCGGATGAAAAGGATAAGAAGCTATATTCACCGAAGGATTCACCCAGCCTTCTTCGTTCATCACCATATGCTTTGCCAAACTGATAGGGAGCTGATTATGCTCTTCCGACTTCCGGTACTTAACAGAAACCAAATTCTGCAGTTCCTGAAAATAGTTGAGCGACTCATCCTTTCGATCGCGGGGATCTATTACCAAAAAAGCATTTAACACTTTGATCAACGACCCTTCCGGATCGCCATGAAGAGGTAAACCATAATAATGATGAATGCTCGTGTCCCGGTTCATAGTCGTATCGATTGTCGCCGTTGCCGGTACAGGAATGGTCACCTGTCCGAATTCCGTCGAATCCAGCTGCAGTTCATCAACCATTTCTTCTTCGCCAGCCTCTACCGGAATTACCGCCTTTTTCATAGCGCTATTAAAAGAAGATAACTCAATATTATGAGAAAGCGACGACAGCGCCACAATATACGTAGCCATGGTAGTGCGGCCCACCAAAGGGGTAGCATTTGAGAATTCTGTTTCGGGCGACCAGCCGGTGAATAGATATTCACTGCCGGGTTTTACGAAAAAGCTCCATTCAATCCGGTTGCACAATGCTGATATTTTCGAACGAATGTTAGTCTCAACTTCGTTCTCATGATTCAGATACTGCCTGGCTACCATCAGCGCCTGGATAAGTGCAGAACTCGCTTCCAGATCTACCTGCCGGCTGCCTTGCTCAGGAAAAACACCCCGGCCGGTCCGCCCATCAAGAATTGCAGGAAAAGCTCCGTGGAAACTTTCGGCCGTTTCCAGAAAGTTAACCATCTTCAAAATCCGGCCCGCCAGTACCTCCCTCGTAATTTTTTTCTGTTCCGAAGCGCTGATAAACGCCAGAATTCCGAAAGCCGACTTCGACGTCGACACAAAGGCATCTTTACCACTAATACGAAGTAACTGCAGGCCACTGTTTATTTCAGCTGCATCATGAAAATACTGGATGTTGGTACTCAGTACCATATCAAGCAGCTCTGCGTCTGTCATCTTCCGCGTCTGAACTTCTTTTACCGCGCTAAACGGCGACTCCCGATATTCAAAATCAACCCAGGCAATCTTATAATAGTAGTTCTTGCCAACCTCGTCCACTACGTCGCTGTATTTCGAGGCATGAATGGGCCGGATAGCCACCGGCTCGAAATTCTTATTATCCGGCGAACGGTAAATTTTTATATATCGAATACTTGGCGTTAGCGGCAATTGCCAGTAAAGGTCGACATGCCGTTCGAACGGAATCGCCGATGAAAGAACCGCAGCACCTGTCAATTTATTCTGAGGCGTACGCGCCGGAAGAATTTCAATCTGATCGATGTAAACCTGGTGTTCCTTGCCATCGGCAGACTGCTGAAGGAAGCGAAGGGAAGAAATACTGGTTCGCTCTGCAAATTCACCGATTTTTCTTAAAGGAATCTCCACCGAAAACCAGGAGTTTTCCTGAAAATTAGTAAGGAAGTCTTTAATAAGCAAGGTCTCCGTCACGGAAGAATCTGACTGCACCACTTGAATCGCGGGAAGCTCATTTACATTGGTGTGCGATTGAATATACATCTTAAATATCAGGACACCATCCCTGGGCGCTGTGTACTTTTCGCTGTAAAATACATCGGCCGACCAGCGCCCTTCCTTTCCCGAAATGTAGTTGAGCGACAGCGCATTATTTGGAGTAAAATAGATGGAGTCAGACACCGGCAAACTCTTATTAAAGTTCCGTATCCAGCTATTGCCCTCATAACTCACCCGGCTGTTATGATAGTTGCCAGGCAACACACTGTTATCGAATAATACTTCGGGATATGGCGACGACGCCATGGAAGACGAGAAGTGTAAGCAGGCAATAATTGCAATGGTCAGCGAAAGTAGTTTTCTGTTCATAGAGATGGATTGCATTAAATAAGACTCAAAAATTACGCCAACGCGAATATAAGAAAGAAAAGCTTATATTAGTTTCAGCGCTGTTTTGGCGCCGGTGGAACAAGAAAGCAAAATCGTTTACCGACTAAATCAGGCTTTTGGCCGATTTTATGCGGTAGTCCGACTACAAAGGCTTTAGAGCAATGCATCCTGTCAGTATATTTGAATAAAATAAAACGAAGGCAGCGGTGGTCAGCACCTCCACCTTCTACAGAAAATATAAAAACAAACAGATGAAAACACGAAATAAATCGAAACAAGGCTCAAACACAGGAAGAAACCTGGTCGGCCTGATCATCATCCTGATGGGTATCCTCTTGCTGATCGACCGTCTGGTCCCGGCCCTGAGCCTCGGCTGGCTGTTCAGCTGGCCTATGATCCTTATAGTCATCGGCCTGGTGATCGGCGCGCAATCTAAATTCGACAACAATGCATCCTATATATTGATTATGCTGGGAGGCTTCTTTTTACTCACCAACGAATTTCACCTTAACATCGGTCATTTGCTATGGCCTATCCTGCTGATCGCACTCGGCTTCTGGCTGATTAAAGGGCGGAACAGAAAAGCAAAAAGGCCGATACCCGTTCCGCCAACCCCTTATCATGACGACCTTGTATGGGACAAGCGCGTGAGAGATGAAAATGCAGCTGCGGGCGAACCGGTAGCGCAAGAAACTACTTTCGGGCCTGAAATGAAGGAAAAAGAACCTGAGTTCGAAGCGTCCGGAAAGTTCCGGACCGAGAAAGACGACTACGTAGACTCCACCTCCATCTTTGGCGACGCAAAGCATTATATTGTCTCACAGCAATTTCTGGGAGGCGAAATCGTCAACATCATGGGCGGCGCCACCATCAACCTGATGCGGGCCGATCTGAAAGGACCTGCAACACTGGAAGTGGTGCAACTTTTTGGCGGCACCACCATCATCGCTCCGGCGCACTGGGTGGTTCAACCCGAGATGGCTTCGATTTTCGGCGGCATTGAAGATAAACGCTTTCAGGTTCCGGCTACACCCGATCACAGCAAAGTACTTTATATCAAAGGCACTTCGATTTTCGGCGGAATTACTATCAAAAGCTTTTAAGTCATCACTGAATGTCATCTGCGCCATCAACGAACCCACCTATACCCCGTAACAGGTTCTTCCTGATAAGCTGTACCATCATTTTCCTGGGTTGGGGAATCATTCAAACCTTCCTCCTCTTTTGGTACGGCATATCGATGAACCTGGCTATCCGGGATAGTCTGGTCTCGGCGGCAAGCATCACTGCGGCTTGCTATGTGGTAGGCAACGCGCTTCATTATTACCAGCCCGGAAAGGAGAAAACGATGTATATTCTCGTCTGGGTCATATCACTCTCACTCATCTGCATGGCAAGCATACGTTATGCAGTCGGTTGGATTGTCCCCAATCCGGAGCACAACGCCTTTGTGACCTATTCTCTTCCGCTACGCTTTATTGCCGCCAGCCTGCTAATTGGCTGGATCGCCATTATCAATGTTTTGTGGAACATCTCACAAAACTATCGGGAATACGAGCAACGCAAAACCGATGCAGAGAAGATGGCCCGAGAGGCCGAACTATACAACTTACGCCAGCAGTTGCAACCTCATTTTCTATTTAATAGTCTGAACTCCATCATTGCGCTCATCACGAAAAAGCCTCAGGAAGCCCGAAAAATGGTTTTCCAATTATCCGATTTCCTGCGGGGCACACTTCACAAAGACGATCAGAAATTATTAGACATCAGCGATGAGCTTGAGCACCTGCAACTCTATCTGGATATCGAAAAAGTCAGGTTTGGACATCGGCTGAATGTAAAGCTGGAAGTGGACGATAATACGGCACATGCACAGCTGCCGGCCATGATCATCCAACCCCTGCTCGAAAACGCGATTAAATACGGACTGTACGACACCACCGAGCAGGTCGATATTGATATTAAGGTGAGCCGCGTCAGCAAGCTTTTGGTGATCCGCATTCAAAACCCCTTCGATGCCGAAAATATACGGAAGCAAAAAAGTTCTGGCTTCGGACTCAGAAGCGTGGAAAGAAGATTATTTTTACTCTACGGAAGAACCGATCTGCTACAAACACACAGCGAGAACAACCTGTTTACATCAACCATATCCATACCCCAATAAACATGATCAAGGCTCTACTTATCGACGACGAACCCCTGGCAAGAAGTATTATAGCAGAATACCTGGAAGACTTTCCCGAGATCACGGTGCTGAAAGAATGCGGCGACGGCTTCGAAGCAGCAAAGGCCATTGCTGAACTCAATCCCGACCTGATATTTCTCGATGTACAAATGCCGAAGATAACCGGATTTGAACTACTCGAGTTACTGGAGGATCCACCCGCTGTCATCTTTACCACAGCTTTCGAGGAATTTGCTATCAAAGCATTCGAACAGCATGCAGTCGATTACCTATTGAAGCCCATCAGTAAAAGCCGTTTCGACAAAGCGATCCAAAAGTTCATGGCCCAGGGCCCTTCCCTTCAGTCGCGCGAAAAAACCAAAGCACTGGCCGAGGAAATAAACGAACAACACAGCCAGTATATCGACCGAGTCCTGGTCCGTACCGGAAACAACATCAAGATCATTCCCGTCAGCAAAATCAACTACCTCTCGGCCGACGACGACTATGTCTGCATTCATACCGACGAAGGCAGCGCTCTCAAGAAAAATACCATGGCCTACTTTGAAAAACACTTGAGCGAAAAAGACTTTGTGCGCGTACACCGGTCGTATATCGTGCGGATCAACCAAATCGTGCGGATCGAGCCCTACGAAAAAGATAGCCATAAAGTTATACTCCGCGACAAGACATCCGTCAGCGTTAGCAAAAGCGGTTATGCAAAGCTAAAAAAAGCCCTGGAAGGCAGTTGATTACCAGGGCTTCGATAGCTTGATAAGTAAAAAAGCTTAATTATTAATGGCAGTAAGCAGGGAGTTCAAATCGTTTTCCCCGTCGAGGTAGCTTTTCAGTTTGCGGTCAGGTCCGTAAACATACAGCGCCGGATATTGAACCGGCTTAAACTTCGCCAGAAATTCATAGTTTCTGTCAAGTAACACGTGAACGTTGGGTTTATCCTTCAGTTTCTGACCGTAGGTATTCATGAACTCATCCACAATACTCTTGTCTTGCTGAGAAACCAGGTAGAACGTTGCGTTCTTAAACTGGTCGAAATTATCTCCCACCAGAACCATTTCGTTGCGGCAATGGATGCATCCGGTATCAAAAAACAGGAAAACCGTGTTACCTTCAATAGCCAGGCTGGTGCGCATGACCGGCTGATTGGTTTGAGCCACAAAAAAGGTAAATTCAGGAACCGATGCCGGGGCATTCGAGGGTCGCGACTGGCTGCAGCCGGTGAGTATCGTTAAGGAAAATAGAGCAGAAAGAAGAATACGAAACATAGCGTAAATTAAATCGGGTAAACCCTGTCAAAAAAACGAATATACACGTTAAAATTAGAAAAATAAATCAATTTATACTTTACATCTTTTCCTTTGTCGGTGCTTATTGATATCTTTGAAGAAAAATCACAGTTTGAAAAAGCGACTTGCCATTTTTGCATCCGGTTCCGGATCAAATGCTCAAAAAATTCTGGAATATTTCAAGGAAAATGAGAACGCCGAAGTATCAATTGTTCTCAGCAATAATCCCGATGCTTACGTCCTTCAACGTGCCGATAACTTCGAAACACCCACACACGTTTTCGATCGGCACGAGTTTTATCAGACCGACCAGATAATCCACCTTTTAAAAGATCATCAAATCGACCTGATTGTGCTGGCTGGCTTTCTCTGGCTTATACCGCAGAACCTTATCGATGCCTTTCCAAAAGCTATCATCAATATCCATCCGGCGTTACTGCCGCATTACGGAGGTAAGGGCATGTATGGCGACCGTGTTCATCAGGCGGTGCTCGACGCAAAAGAAGGCGAAACGGGTATCACCATCCATTATATTGACGAAAAATTCGATGAGGGAGAAATTATCTTTCAGGCTAAATATAAAATTGAGCCTGGGGATACGCTCGACCTCGTACGCTTTCAGGTACAGCAGCTCGAACATCAGTTTTACCCAAAAGTGATTGAAAATATTATCAAAGATTCCATTTCTTCTAACCCCCAATAACACAATCCATGAGTCACCCAGTAAAAATCAAAAACGCCTTAATTTCGGTTTATTATAAAGATAACCTGGAGCCAGTTTTAAATCTGCTTAAAAAGCATCAGGTAAATATTTACTCAACGGGCGGTACAGAAACGTTTATCCGCGACCTTGGAATGGATGTGATTGCGGTAGAAGATTTGACCGGATACCCCTCTATCCTCGGCGGCAGGGTCAAAACATTACACCCATCGGTATTCGGGGGCATCCTGAACCGAAGAAGCAATGCGCAAGACCTTGAGCAAATCAAAGAATACAATATACCCGAAATCGACCTGGTGATCGTCGACCTCTACCCTTTCGAAGAGACGGTCAAATCCGGCGCCAGCGAAGCAGATATCATCGAAAAAATCGATATTGGCGGAATCTCTCTGATCCGCGCCGCGGCCAAAAATTATCAGGATGTTGTTATCCTGTCGTCGAAAGACGACTACCGCGAGTTCGAGGCCTTCTTCAGCGAAAACGAAGGCTATACTACCCTCGAGCAGAGAAAGCATTTTGCGCGCAAGGCCTTCCATACCTCGTCGCACTACGATACCGCTATCTTTAACTATTTCAACCAGGATAACAGTCCCATGCCTGTATTTAAACACAGCGAAGTTCAGCACAAAGCCCTTCGCTATGGGGAGAATCCACATCAGGCCGCGGTCTTTTATGGCGATCTGGATGCCATGTTCGAAAAAATCAATGGTAAAGAACTTTCATACAACAATCTGGTCGATGTCGACGCCGCTGTAGCGCTGATTGATGAATTCAGCGAACCCACCTTTGCCATTTTAAAACACACCAATGCCTGCGGAATTGCTAGCAACGAATCGCTGCTACAGGCCTGGCAGATAGCTTTGGCATGCGACCCTGTATCGGCCTTTGGAGGAGTCCTGATATGTAACGGAAAGATCGAGGCAGATACCGCTACCGAAATCAATAAGCTCTTCTTCGAGGTATTGATTGCGCCGGAATACAGTGACGAAGCCCTCCGCATACTCACTTCCAAAAAGAACCGCATTATCCTGAAACGGAAAGAAGTGGCCCTTCCTGAAAAACATTTCAAAACGCTGTTGAACGGTATTATTCAGCAGGATAAAGATACTGCGATGGAAAGTGCCGAACAGATGGAATGCGTTACGCAACGCAAGCCAAGCGAGCGCGAACTGGCCGATCTGGAATTTGCCACCAAAATCGTGAAGCATACCAAATCGAACACCATTGTTTTAGTGAAAGACGGACAACTGCTTGCGAGTGGAGTCGGACAAACATCGCGGGTAGATGCGCTTCTGCAGGCCATCGAAAAAGCAAAGACGTTTAAATTCGATCTCCGCGGATCCGTTATGGCCTCCGATGCATTCTTCCCTTTCCCCGACTGTGTTGAAATTGCCGCCGATGCCGGCGTCGTGGCCGTTTTACAACCCGGCGGCTCCATCAAGGACAAAGAATCCATCGATATGGCCGACGAGAAAAATATCTCCATGGTAGTAACCGGTGTTCGTCATTTCAAACACTAAATCCGGGCATATTAACCTGCAAATTAGCTTCTTTACGGCCACTTTTTTATTATTGAATTATATCCGAAAAAAAAAGCATTTTTGTAAAAAGGAATTAACTTTGCAAACGATTTCTAATAATATTTAAAAAATATCCGAATGGGATTATTTAACTGGTTTACTCAAGAAGTTGCCATTGATTTAGGGACTGCCAATACACTGATTATCTATAACGATAAAGTTGTGGTTGATGAACCTTCCATCGTAGCATTTGACCGCACCACCAATAAAGTGATTGCTATCGGCCGCCAGGCGATGCAAATGGAAGGTAAAACCCACGCCAATATACGAACCGTACGTCCGCTGAAAGATGGGGTGATTGCGGACTTTAATGCCGCGGAACACATGATCCGTGGAATGATCAAAAAAATCAATAACGGGAAAGGCTGGTTCTTCCCATCCTTACGTATGGTTATCTGTATTCCTTCCGGAATTACGGAAGTAGAAAAACGGGCTGTACGCGATTCTGCCGAGATAGCAGGCGCCAAAGAAGTCTACCTGATTCACGAGCCCATGGCTGCTGCAGTAGGTATCGGCATCGACGTGGATGAGCCCATGGGAAATATGATTATCGATATTGGTGGTGGTACTACCGAAATTGCGGTTATCGCACTCAGCGGTATTGTGTGCGATCAGTCCATTCGCGTTGCCGGCGATAATTTCGATTCCGATATCATCAACTACATCCGTCGCCAGCATAACATCATGATTGGTGAGCGTACTGCAGAGAAAATCAAAATTGAAGTAGGATCAGCACTTCCTGAACTTCAGGACCCTCCAGGCGATTTCGCGGTTCAGGGGCGGGATTTAATGACCGGCGTACCGAAGCAGATTACCGTGTCCTATACAGAAATAGCTCACTGCCTGGATAAATCCATTTCAAAAATTGAAGAAGGAATTTTGAAAGCCCTGGAGATCACACCTCCGGAGCTGTCTGCAGATATTTACCAGACCGGGATTTACCTGACCGGCGGAGGAGCCTTGCTTCGCGGCCTCGACAAGCGGGTACATGCCAAAACCAAGTTGCCGGTTCACATTGCCGAAGACCCCCTTCGTGCGGTGGTCAGAGGAACAGGTATCTCTCTGAAAAACATCGGAAAATTCAAATTTTTAATGCAATAAGTAAAATATGAGATTCGTTAGCATCGTTTAGATTACGGATCTCATATTTTATTCTACCCTAAGGCATCCGGGCCGATATCATCGACGCAGATACCTTTATGACTAATGATAAGCGGCAGCTTATAGTGTTTCAAATGTAAGATATGCGCAATCTCTGGATATTCATAAGTAGATACAGCAATTTCTTTTTGTTTATCCTGTTCTTTGGGCTGTCGGTGGTTTTGATCGTTCAAAACAATTCCTTCCAACGGGCCAGCGCCCTCAATTCATCCAACGAAGTTATCGGAAAAGCTTACCAGCAGGTCGATTACCTGACCGGATACCTCGACCTGAAAGAAACGAACGAAATCCTGGCTCATGAAAATGCAACGTTGCGGGCATTGCTTAAGAGCTCCAATTACGATGACCATCTGGTGAGCGATATCGCCCGGGATACAGCACAACAAGCTCAATACGCCTATATTCAGGCCCGGGTAATCAGCAACAGCGTAAACCAGAAAAACAATTACTTAACGGTCAACCGAGGATCGCGCCATGGTGTAAAGAAAGGGATGGGTGTTATTTCCCCGAAGGGAATTATAGGCATCGTACTTAACGTATCCCCAAACTTCTCCACCATTCAGTCGCTTCTGCATTCCGATACCCGGATCAGTGCCAGTTTGGCGAACAGCCAGGCTTTCGGTTCACTGGTATGGGGGCCACAAGCGCACGACCCGAAGAAAGCGCTCTTACGCGATATCCCAAACCATGTGAAGGTAGCCAAAAACGAGCAGGTGATCACCTCCGGCTATTCGCTTTTCCCTCCTGGAATTGTAATCGGTACTGTTCTGGAAACAGGCCTTACCGGTGGGAGCAGTTTTCTGGATATCAGTGTCCAGCTTAGTAACGACTTCAGTACCCTGCGGTACGTTTATATTATCATTGATCAGTTTGCTGAGGAAAAGGCGGCCCTTGAAATGAAAAGCACAGAAAATGACTAAACTATTCCTGGAAAACCTCCTTCGTTTTATCATCCTTCTACTGGCTCAGGTATTCCTGTTTAAAAACATGGGTTATTACAATATTGCCGCTCCCTTTCCTTACATTATGTTTCTGCTCTTGCTCCCGGTTAAAATTTCCAGGGTGCTGTTATACGTGCTTGCCTTCCTAACCGGACTGACGGTCGATACGTTCTACGATACGCTTGGCGTACATGCGGCGGCCAGTGTGGCACTCGCCTGGGTACGCGTTGGATTTATGCGCCTCACGATCCAGGACGACGACCACGACGCAATGTCGACCCCCGGCATCGGGCAGATGTCGTTCCGATGGTTCTTTATTTACACCTTCATGCTCACCCTGTTTCACCACACGGTGCTGTTGATGCTTGAGGTGTTTTCGTTCGACAACATTCATCTCACTCTATCGAGCATTCTTTTTAGTTGTATCTTTACAACCATTCTGATTTTACTCTTTGAGTTGATATTTTATAGAAGGAAGAAACGGTGAATAGTTACTTTGCAAGAAAGTTTATTGTCCAGGGAATTATCATTGCATCGGCAGTGGTTATCCTGTTACGACTTTTTTATATTCAGGTAATCGACGACTCCTATTACCTTTCTGCTGAAAATAACGTTTTGCGGAAAGTCATCATCTACCCAGCCCGCGGTGTTATTCTCGATCGCAACTCGAAGGTTCTGGTTCAAAACGAACCCGTATACGATCTGCTGGTTACCCCCCGCGAAGTGAAAGAGATTGACACAGCACTCTTTTGCGAGCTCATCGGTATCGACAAGGAAGGCTTTGTCAAGCGCTTCAGTAAAGCAAAAAACTATTCTCCATACAAGGCCTCCATTTTCGAAAAACAACTCTCGGCCAAAGTATATGCCGCCTTGCAGGAGCACCTTTATAAATTCCGCGGATTTTATGTTCAAAACCGGACCGTCAGAAACTACCCCGACAGCATTGCGGCTCAATTCCTGGGTTATATCAATGAGGTAACCGACAAAGACATCGAACGCAGTAAAGGATTCTATAAGCCTGGTGACTATATCGGAGTTAGTGGCGTGGAACGGGCCTATGAGGAATTGCTTCGCGGTCAGCGGGGCGTTCAAAACCTGATGGTCGATGCATTTAACCGACCGAAAGGCCATTTCGCTGATGGCAAATACGACACATTGGCCGTGGCCGGAGAAGACCTGATGTCGTCGCTCGACAAAGAGTTGCAGATCCTCGGGGAGCAATTGCTTAAAAACAAACTGGGCACCGTCGTGGCCATCGAACCCGCTACCGGTGAAATACTCAGCTTTGTGAGTAGCCCGAGTTATAACCCCAACATGATGGTCGGTCGCCAGCGAGGCAACAATTATATGAAACTCCTGTACGACCCATATAAGCCTATGTTTATCCGTCCGATACAGGCACAGTATCCGCCGGGTTCGGTGTTCAAGGTAGTAAGCGCCCTGGTGGCCCAACAAGCCGGTGTTCTGACACAGGAAACCGTATTTCACTGTCCGGGGGGCTATCGTTACGGACGAAGGGGGCTGATGCGCTGTACCCATGTGCACGGCTCTACAAGTTTAATACCCTCCATACAAACCTCCTGCAATACCTACTACGGCTATGCCTATGCCCGGATGATCGACGGACGCGGTAAAAAGCCAGCAGAAGCGTATAAGGATTGGCGTGCAGCGATTCAGAAATTCGGTATAGGACATGAGCTAGGTATCGATCTTCCCGGAGAGAACTCGGGAAATCTTCCGCTGTCAGAGTTCTACACCAAATCGTTCGGGAGCGACAAATGGACTTCCGGATTCAATATTTCACTTTCCATCGGTCAGGGAGAAATGGGAATTACCCCCCTTCAGATGGCAAACATCATGGCTATCGTAGCCAACCGTGGGTTTTATTACCGACCGCACCTGATTAAATCGATTGGCGAGAAGAAAATTGTAAAACCGGAATTTTCCGAAAAGATCTCTGTCGACGTCGATGAAAAGTATTTCGAACCAGTGATTGAAGGAATGAGCCGTGCGGTCAACCAGCCCGGCGGAACGGCCTATTCAGTCCGCATTAAAGATATCGAAATGGCTGGAAAAACCGGAACCGTACAAAACCCTCACGGCGAAAACCACGCCGTTTTCTTTGCCTTCGCGCCGCGCGTCAATCCGAAGATTGCGATCGCCGTGTTCGTAGAAAATGCCGGTTACGGCGGCGTCTGGGCTGCCCCAATTGCCAGTATGATGGTAGAAAAGTACCTGACCGATACCATCACCATGCCTAAGTACATCCAGGACCGCATCCTCAACGGCAATCTTATGCCGGCCACCAAGAAACCGGTGGCCCGTGCAGCAACCAGGAAATCAGACAGCTCGGAAAAGGGCGACACCAGTAAAAAGCCCATTGAAACACAAAAACAAGCCTTCAACCGCGACGCAATATTAGTAAGGAATGACGAATCTAAATCGTAAATTTTTTGGTGCCGGAATCGATTGGATAAGCATCTCTCTCTGGCTCAGCCTTTGCATCATCGGCTGGTTCAATATTCATGCTGCGGTTTTCGATGCGGAAAACCCCAGCATCATGAGCATGAATACCAATTACGGTAAGCAGTTTATTTTTATTATTTCGGCCATGGTGCTCGCCACTGTCATCCTGATTATCGACAGCCGTTTCTATAGCTCCATCGCTCCCGTTTTTTATGGAATCACTCTGCTGCTACTCATCCTGGTGTTGGTTGTTGGTAGGAACGTAGGCGGTAACCAAGCGTGGATTGCCATAGGCTCCTTTCGTTTGCAGCCCTCGGAGTTCGCAAAACTCGCCTCCTGTCTGATGTTGGCGAAATACCTGAATGCCAATAGCACCAAGACCCCAAATATGCAGACGTTGGTTTTCGCAGTCCTGATCCTAATCGTTCCCGTGGCCCTCATCATGCTGCAGCCCGATACCGGATCAGCGCTAACCTTCTTTGCGTTGATCTTCGTTTTCTATCGCGAAGGCTACGTTTCGGGCAACTTTCTGCTATTGGGCGCCGCATCCATTGCGCTGTTTATCTTTACACTCCTCTTCTCAGAATGGGCCGTTGTAGGTGGCCTGGCTGTACTGGCCCTCGCAGCTGTTTATTTCTCGAAGAAAACACAAAAGAATTTTATGGCAATCGGATTCGGGTTGATTGCGGCAGTAGTCTTTGTATTCGGGGTCGATTTTGCCTATAATGACGTCCTTCAAAGTCATCAACGAAACCGTATCGAAGTATTGCTGGGTAAGATTGACGATCCGCGTGGCGAAGGCTACAATGTGAACCAGTCCCTCATTGCCATCGGGTCCGGCCAACTGCTGGGCAAAGGCTATTTGGAGGGAACGCAAACCAAGTACAATTTTGTGCCCGAGCAGAGCACCGACTTTATCTTCTGTACCGTCGGTGAAGAATGGGGTTTTGTCGGTTCTTCGGTTCTCGTCTTGCTCTATGTCGGCCTGTTACTGCGGCTCATTCACATCGCCGAACGCCAGCGCTCTACATTCGCTCGCATCTACGGTTATGGGGTGGTGTGCATCCTCTTCTTTCACTTCTTTATCAATATCGGGATGACCCTGGGTATCGTTCCTGTGATTGGTATTCCCCTTCCCTTTATCAGTTACGGAGGCTCCTCGCTCTGGAGCTTTACCATCTTGCTGTTTATCTTACTTAAACTTGACGCCAACCGAAAAGGATTATTCAATATCCACTCGGTCTAAACATAAAAAAAAGCCCCGGTTGCCGGGGCTTTTTGCTGATGACTTGCCGCTACAGGCAAAGACACATTATGGTCTCTTTAAGTCCTGCTATTGAGGATATCTCTTCCTAAGGATGGTGTAAAATTTATCAACGCTCTGTCGTTTCATCTCCCAGCCGTTCTTCTGGGCATAATTCTCCTGAAGGAACCGATCTGCATCCGCAAAGGTCTCAAAGCGGTTAAGCAGTTCGACTGCCTCACTGTACGCCAGGCTATAGCCGTTGAACAGATCCTTAATAAACAGCAATTTATCGTTCAGGCTGATGCCAGATTTGATGTCGCGGATTCGCTGCGTAGCCTCTGGTCTCGAACTCGCCTGAAAAGATGGATTGTAAGAAGTTACCGGAGGCGGTACTGCCGCCGCGGCTGTTTTTCGTTGTTCCGACAAACGATCGTTAAGGCTCATCGGCCGCTCTTTTATGCTCACTTGCTTTTCCTCAATCGTTATCTGGTTTACGATCGGTCGGATTGTCTCGCCGCCCGATCGTAATGTCTCCTGTACGGTTCTTTTCTCGGATTGCTCCTGCGGAGCAGGACTTGCCGCTGGTGGGTTGTTGTAGGAAGGAGTGCCCCCGGAAGGCACAACGGGCGTTTGCTTAGGCGTCTGATCGACTACCGGTGCATCCTCGTTCATAGGTTCCTCTTTCCGGGGAGTTTCTTCAATGGTTGGTGCAGGCCTGTTTACAGGCTCCTCTGCGGGGCGCTCCTGTCTCGGCTCTTGTTGTGGTGCTTCAGCTACGTTTTCAGCAGCTGCTTGTTCTTCATTCCTATCAGAATCTAATTCTTCGGTAAGGGAAGATTGCGGACCGCCCGGATTCACATCTTCCGCCTTCACGCCCTCCTCCTCAATTTCTTCTACCACTTCCTGATGATCAGCCGATCCAACATTATCCTGACTATGTATGCTTTCTGGAGTGAAGTAAATGGCTTCCTCCGATTTGGCAGTTTCGGTCTCTTCTGATTTTTCAGCTTCCACCTCTTTTACAACTTCTGCTGATTCTTCGTTCTGATCAACACTTTCCGGTTGGTTAACTTCCTCTTGCTGAATCGGTTCTTCCTGCTGATCGGTTCCCTCTTGCTGGTAAGCTTCTTCTTCCTTCAGTTTTCTGAGAATGCTGGTATGCTCGGCAAAATAGGCGGCATTGACTTCAAAAAGCTGAAATTCAAGCGGATGAATGGTATCCTCATTACCAGATAACTCTTCAAATTTGCTTGTTAATTCCCCTAACAGGACTCCTACTTTATGAATAATTTCCTCTTTTGATATCATAATATTATAATGTAAATGGGTGCTGCACTAAGTCAAATCTAATTAATAATTCTGATATTTGCTCCCCATCTCGATCGGTTTAACATCTTATTATTATTCTCAAAATGCTATTCAGTGAACATCGCCGGCTTCCAAAAGCCAAAGCAGCAGGAAGCATCGAAGTTATATGCGGGTCCATGTTTTCAGGAAAAACCGAAGAGTTGCTCCGCCGGATCCGCCGTGCGCAAATAGCAAAACTTGACATTGAAATTTTCAAGCCCCGCATCGACACACGCTACCATGTGGAAGAGGTGGTTTCACACGACCATAACAGTATTGCCTCCATCCCGGTCGACTCAGCCGCCTCCATCCTTCTCTACGGATCGAATGCTCAGGTAGTAGCAATCGACGAAGCTCAGTTCTTCGACGACGGCCTACCCGAAGTCTGCAATCAATTGGCCAACCGCGGAACGCGTGTTATCGTCGCAGGTCTGGATATGGACTACCAGGGTCGTCCTTTCGGTCCGCTTCCAGCGCTGATGGCGATTGCCGAACACGTTGTTAAAGTCTACGCCGTTTGCGTATGTTGTGGCTCGCCAGCAAGTTTCTCCTTCCGAAAAGAAAGCGGAACCGAACAAGTCATGCTCGGCGAAAAAGAATCATACGAGCCTCGCTGCCGCAGCTGCTATATAAACGGTTAGCAGGGACGGTCGCCCAAACGCCCAAATGCCGATTGTTCGGTTCGCACCTTTGTAAAGTCGTCCAGGTAGTTTGGAAAGTAGATATCCGAGAGATGCATAAACTCATCGCCCCGCATAAACATATCCATGCCCACATCGTCGAAGCTTCGTTTACCACAAGCTGCAAGTAACTCCATTGCGGCATGCAAAGTATTGTGATGGAAATGATATACCCTATCCTTCTTTTCGCGTACCGCTAAACCTTTAACCAGCATTTTATTTTGCGTCGCCACCCCTGTCGGGCATTCATTCGTATTACAGCGCAAAGCCTGTATGCATCCCAGAGAGAACATAAATCCACGGGCGCTGTTACAAAGATCGGCGCCGAGCGATAGAGCTTTCAGAAGCGACATTGCACTAAGGATTTTGCCGCTGCAGATAATCCGCATCTTGTCGCGGATACAATATTTTTCGAGCGACTGATGCACGAAGATTAAGGCCGGTTCGAGCGGAATACCCACCGAATCCGTGAACTCCAGCGGAGCCGCTCCTGTTCCTCCCTCAGCCCCGTCCACAGTAATGAAATCAGGATAAATTTCCAATTCCTTCATCACCTCACACAATTCAATAAACTCATCGGTCCGCCCAATACACAACTTAAAACCCACAGGCTTACCATCGCACAGCTCTCTCAATCGCCCGATAAACTCAATCAACTCGCGCGCATTTGAAAATGCCGTATGATGTTGAGGAGAAAGAATCGTCGTGTGCGGCACCAGTCCCCTGATACGCGCAATCTCCTCCGTATTCTTAACGGCTGGAAGCACTCCCCCATGCCCGGGTTTGGCTCCCTGAGAAAGCTTCAGCTCAACCATTTTCACTTCTTTGCGCAAAGCCTTCTCGCGAAACATTTCAGGACTGAAATTTCCCCGCTCATCGCGACAACCGAAATAGCCGGTTCCGATCTGCCACACCAAATCGCCGCCCTGCATATGGTAATCAGATATCCCCCCTTCTCCGGTATTGTGGTAAAACTCTCCCCGTGCTGCCCCTTGGTTCAAAGCCATAATCGCGTTGGAACTCATCGATCCATAACTCATGGCCGAAATATTCAGTCGCGAGGCGCTATAGGGTTGTCGGCACTGAGGGCCGCCCACCATCACGCGTGGCAACTCCTCCGTCAACGGAGCCGGATACAAAGAGTGCCGCATCCCTTCATAGTCGCGGTGATTAAGCTCAAGCTGCGTACCGAAGGCGGTTGTCGATTCAATATTTTTAGCTCGCTGATAAGCCACAGAGCGAAGGTTTCTGGAGAATGGCTTACCGTCGGTATTACGTTCAATAAAATATTGCTGCAGTTCCGGGGATATAAACTCAAAAAAATAACGGAAATAGCCCAGCACCGGGAAATTCTTTAAAATAGCATGCCGGTCTTGCATCAGATTATAAACACCAATCCCAAAAAAGATCACGACAATCAGCGTCAACCAGATCAGCCCCGGATAAAATCCCGTTAGAATTAGTAAAAACACGACGAGGGGAATTCCTACATTTAAAAACAAATCTCTCATACCTATAGATTTTTATCGATGTACCGTTTTTGCAACAAATAGGAATCCAATTTGATTGGCTGACATCGCTTCCCTTCTAAGTTAGCCATTAATTCACGAAAATAAAGTGTTATTATATCCTTGCCGTGGATACGGACACCGCTTTAAAGAAAAAATTAATACTTTAGAAAAATAAATCGACTACATGGAAACAGCTCCACTTAATACAGCCCTGATTACCAACGACGCCGTCGTATTCGGCATTTTGATGACTATTCTTGCGCTGGTGTTCTACACCTCCAGCAGGAAAGATGGCTTTTGGAATAAATTCTATAAATATGTACCATCCGTTTTGCTTTGCTACTTTATTCCAGCCCTGTTCAACACCTTTGGAATTATTTCCGGAGAAAACTCTGCATTGTATAGCATGGCCTCCCGGTACCTGCTCCCTGCCAGCCTTATTTTGCTTACCCTGGGCATCGATATGAAAGGCCTCCGCCGATTGGGACCAAAATCGATTATCATGTTCTTTGCCGGAACCGTAGGCGTTATCATAGGCGGCCCAATAGCCTTTGCAACCGTAGGCAGCATCTTTCCCGATATCTTCTTTTTTGGTGAGGAGGAAACCTGGCGCGGCCTGTCGACGGTATCGGGAAGCTGGATTGGCGGAGGCGCCAACCAGGCAGCCATGCTCGAAGTGTTCGGAGCCAGTAAAACCCTTTTTGCACAGATGATCGCGGTGGATGTCATCATGGCCAATATCTGGTTGGGCATCCTCCTGTATAGCTCACAGCACCGCGATAAGATCAACCGCTTGCTTCGGGCCGACAATTCCGAAATCATTGCCTTGGAGCAGCGCATGGAAAAAATGCATCTCGAACGCGGCGTCAGGGAAACGGGAACCAGCGACTGGATGGTAATTTTGGGGGTTGCGTTTGGAGGGACGGCATTATCCCACTTCCTGGCCGACTATATCGCGCCCTGGATCGATGCAAACTATCCGCATCTTGCTCAATACTCACTTACCAGTGGCTTTTTCTGGATCGTTATCATTGCTACAACGTTCGGTCTCTTCCTGTCCCTCTCCAAAGCGAAAAACCTGGAAAGTTATGGCGCCTCCAACATGGGTTCCCTCTTCCTCTATGTACTGGTTGCGACCATCGGGATGAGCATGGACTTGAAGGCGCTGTTCGATAACCCTAAATTTTTCTTCGTCGGAGGTATCTGGATCATGATACATGCTTTGATTATGGTCATCGTAGCCCGCATCATCAAAGCGCCGCTCTTCCTGATTGCTGTCGGGAGCCAGGCCAATATCGGTGGCGCCGCATCTGCCCCGATCGTTGCCGTTGCATTCAATAAATTCCTTGCTCCGGTAGGGGTCCTTCTGGCCGTTCTCGGATATGCCGTGGGCACGTATGGCGCCTACATTTGCGGACTCATTATGCAATGGGTTTCCGGTGTGATGACCTGACAAAATTAATTCACTCATTCTCAACGATAAACCGAAAAAATTAAAAATAATCGAATATTTCTTCGAAAAAACTTTCCAAAAATGAAAAAAGAAGCTACATTTGCATTCCTCAAACAGAGAAAAACATTAAGATTTTAACTGTTAAGGTGCCATAGCTCAGTTGGTAGAGCAAAGGACTGAAAATCCTTGTGTCGCTGGTTCGATTCCAGCTGGCACCACAGAGAAGCCTTTCGCACCACGCGGAAGGCTTTTTAATTAGGGGAGTTTAGCTCAGCTGGTTTAGAGCACTACCTCGACAAGGTAGGGGTCACTGGTTCGAACCCAGTAATTCCCACTAAAAGCCTCAGAGAAATCTGGGGCTTTTTAATTTCACTTAAATTCGCTTGCAATTCCTGTCCGATGCTTGCGCATGCTGACCGCGATTATTCTTTCCGCCAGCAATTACAAATCTTAATTCACTACCGCCGTCACCTATTCGCGGCAACTTTACATGGGCAATCTGCCCTCTTAATAAAGCCGTTCTGCCTATATATCATATCATCGTTCAACCTGCGACCGATACACAGTTACCAAGGCAGCCTTCATTTCCAGAGCGCTTAATGCCCATATACACGAGGTCCATTTGATTAAAACTGAAGCATGATTTCCCGTGCGATCAAAAATTATTTCGAAATCAACTGACTTTTAAGTTGTATAACTGAAAAATAAGTTATAGCTTTAGACTATGGAAGAATTAACTAAAGCAGAAGAACGGATTATGCAAGTAATCTGGGATCTGAAAAAAGCGTTCGTCAAGGACATCATTGCTGAACTGGATGACAATCCAAAGCCACCTTACAACACGGTCTCCTCGATCGTACGTATCTTAGAAAAGAAAGGATATCTATCCTATACTGCGTACGGAAAAACCTACGAATACTATCCGATCATCAGCAAAGAAGAGTACGCAAAAACCAGCTTTAATAAACTGTTTTCCGGATACTTCGATAGTTCACCGGTCAATCTGCTATCCTTTATGGTCAAGGACCAAAAACTAAACGAATCGGATATCGCAGAACTCAGAAAACTCATCGATCAAAACTCAAAATAATGGAATGGCTGATCTACCTCTGTAAAGTGAGTGCCTGTATGGCACTCTTTTACGCTTTCTTTTATCTTTTTCTAAGAAAGCTTACCTTTTTTCAGATTAACAGGGTCTATTTGCTCGCCACCCTCCTCATCAGCTTCTCTATCCCATTGTTGCAGATCGAGGTCGAAAGCAATGCCATCGCAGCCCCTGAAATCCATAGCGAGGTCGTCCAGCGACTTCCAGCGAGTAATACTTCAGAAATTCATACGACCAACCTCGTAACGCCTTCGACAAATATCAACGTCAATTGGAAACTAATTATCCCGACACTATATTGGCTGATAACATTAGGGCTGTTTGGAAGCTTTTCAATGCAGCTACTTAAACTAGCCTGGCATACCAGAAAGATTTCAAATAAACAAGGGCGACTGAAAGTCATCTATAAAAAGACGGGCTTCACCAACTGCTCTTTTCTGAACTATGTATTTCTTAACCCGGAGAAATTAAGCGAGGCCGAACTTGCGATCCTGCTTAAACATGAACAAGTGCATGCTTCCCAACTACATACAATCGACAAACTGCTTTTCAATCTTGCAAAATCGCTTCTATGGTTCAATCCCCTCATCTACCTTTATGATAGAGCATTGGAGCAGGTTCATGAATACGAAGCCGACAGAAAAGCATCCCATGCCATCGGAACCAGCCCGTATGCAGGCCTCCTCCTGAACCTGGCAAGCCGCCGTTGTGACTTACCCCTGGCCCATAGCTTCGCTGCCCACCCTGTCAAAGAAAGAATCCAAATGTTATTCACTAATCAATCAAAAGTCATGAAAAAATTATTCTACCTCAGTAGTCTACCGCTTGCAGGTGTGCTGGCGTGGGTATTCGCCGTACAGATCGTTTCGGCAAATCCGCAAACTCAAGAGCCTTTAAGCCCTGCTGAACTGAGCAATACAGACTCGGAAGATATTCAAGAAAAGGAAGAGCAGATCGTAATAACAGAAACTGAAGAAGAGACAATAGAAATCAAACCGCAAACGTCTGACACGCTTTGGATCGTCGACCCGGGAAGGAACGGCAGAAACGCTAAGGTCACTATTAACGGTGAACCATACGACGTCGACATTTTAACCAAGATAAGCCCTCGCTGTTTAAAACGTACGGAATACTCAGGAGACACAGTGATTATAACGACCCATGGTAATAAAGTTCTTTATGCAGACGAAATTGACAGAGAAAACGTGATCGCTTATCGAAATGCACTAAAATCAGACAAATTACTTGTTCGTTATATACAAAAAAACCCGGACGAAACCCCTTACAATAATATTTTTCTGATGGTCGCTAATGGTTCGGGTGCAGGCTCTAATATTGATGAAGGAGCAGAACCCCTGCTACTGTTTGACGGTGTCAAACGCACAGAAGCCGAAGTTAAAAACCTGAAAAAGAGTGATTTTCCCGGAGTCTACCGGATTCGTGCATCGGCTGTCACCCCGGAAAACGTAATAAAGTACGGCGGCCAGTATGATACACAAATAGTTCTAGAGACAGTAGAACCATCTCCTGACGGTTCAAAAAATATACATTAGGAACCCATAAACCCGTATAACGCAAAAAACCCTGTCTTGAATATCAAGACAGGGTTTCTGTAAGATTGGGCGCCGACCTACTCTCCCACCTGTTACGGCAGTACCATCGGCTCTGGCG
>Ga0233365_1000130_pt1 | contig 38728 bp, 32 predicted proteins | sample ElkDunMinimDraft_27_FD_191535 | JGI IMG/M metagenome (GOLD analysis project Ga0233365, IMG submission 191535) | Fecal eukaryotic communites from dung pellets of Tule Elk in California, USA - Elk Dung C36 | ecosystem: Host-associated > Mammals > Digestive system > Large intestine > Fecal | place...
CGAGCTCCTTCTGGAAGCTCGCGATCTGGGCGTCGTCGAGGTGCTTCTTCCAGTTGAACGACGGCGAGCAGTTGTACGCGAGCTTCTTGTCCGGGTACTGCGCGTGGATCGTCTCGGCGAAGGTGCGCGCGAGCTCGAGGTCGGGCTCGCCCGTCTCCACCCAGATGAGGTCGGAGTACGGCGCGTACGCGAGGCCGCGCGCGACGACGGCGTCGAGGCCCGGGCGCACGCGGTAGAAGCCCTCGGACGTGCGCTCCCCGGTGAGGAACGGCTGGTCGCGCTCGTCGACGTCCGACGTGAGGAGGTCCGCGGCGAGCGAGTCCGTGCGGGCGATGACCACCGACGGCACGCCCGCGACGTCGGCCGCGAGGCGCGCGGCGTTGAGCGTCCGGATGTGCTGGCTCGTGGGGACGAGCACCTTGCCACCGAGGTGGCCGCACTTCTTCTCCGACGCGAGCTGGTCCTCCCAGTGCACGCCCGCCGCGCCCGCGGCGATCATCGAGTGCATGAGCTCGTAGGCGTTGAGCGGCCCGCCGAACCCGGCCTCGGCGTCGGCGACGATCGGGGCGAGCCAGTCCCGCGTGGGGCGCGCGTCGGCCGAGCTCGCGGCCTCGGCGGTCTCGATCTGGTCCGCGCGCAGGAGCGCGTTGTTGATGCGGCGCACGACGGCGGGGACGGAGTTGGCGGGGTAGAGCGACTGGTCGGGGTAGGTCTGGCCGGACAGGTTGGCGTCGGCCGCGACCTGCCACCCGGACAGGTAGATGGCCTTGAGGCCGGCGCGGACCTGCTGCACCGCCTGGTTCCCGGTGAACGCACCGAGCGCGGCGACCCACGCCTCCGTGTGGATCTGCTCCCAGAGCTTCTCGGCGCCCCGTCGGGCGAGCGTGTGCTCCTCGCGCACGGAGCCGCGCAGCGCCACGACGTCCTCGGCGGTGTAGTCGCGCTGCACGCCGGCCCAGCGGGGGTCGGTCGCCCACTGCTCCGCGAGCTCGGCGGCGGTCTGGGTCTGGTCGCCCGGGCGGGCCGGCGCCGGCGTGCCCGAGCCGGTGGACGGGCCGGGGCCGGTGACCGTCGCCGTCGTCGCGACGGCGCCGAGCGGGCGCGCGCCGCCCGCGTACTCGGACGGGGAGCGGCGGCTGACGATGGTGGGCCTGTTCACGGGTACCTCCTGGTGGTGCGCCGACCCGCGGCACGCGGGCCGGCCGGGCCGGTCGACGGACCTCGGCGAGGTCCGTGTTTCGACCTTCCTCCCGCTGGCAACCCGTTCTCAAGCCAGATTCGACGAAAGAAGTGGGCTTCTTCTCTTGCGAGGAAGGAGTGGCGCATGTCACTCTCAGTCATGGCTATCCCGACGACGCGATCGGCCGGAATCGCGGAACATGCGGAGATCCCGCTCGAGAGCGAGCCCGACGCCCTGACGATCGGCCGCCGCATCCGACACCTGCGGACCGGGCGGGGCATGACGCTCGACGAGCTCGGGGCCGTGATCGGTCGTGCGCCGTCGCAGGTCTCCCTCCTCGAGAACGGCCGGCGCGAGCCCAAGTTCTCCCAGCTCCAGGCGATCGCCCGGGCGCTCGGCGCGAGCCTCGACGACCTGCTCTCCGGCGAGGCGCCCTCGCGCCGCGACGCGCTCGAGATCGAGCTCGAGCGGGCCCAGCGCGGGCCGCTGTTCGAAGGGCTCGGCCTGCGCCCCGTGCGGGTCGGGAAGTCGCTGCCGACGGACGCGCTCGAGACGATCGTCGCCCTGCGCCGCGAGCTCGAGCGCCTGCACACCGAGCGTGCCGCGACACCCGAGGAGGCGCGTCGGGCCAACGCGGAGCTGCGCGCGACGATGCGCGCGCAGGACAACTACTTCCCGGAGCTGGAGGGCGCGGCGGTCGAGCTGCTCGACGGCGTCGGGCACGCGGGCGGGCCCCTCCCGCAGCGCGTCGCGGCGGACATCGCGGCCCACCTCGGCTTCACGCTGCACTACGTCGGCGACCTCCCGCACTCGACCCGTTCCGTGCTCGACCTGCGGCACCGGCGCGTGTACCTGCCGAGCAACGGGATGCGCGGGCGGTCCAACGCGACGTCCGCGCTGCTGCAGGCGCTCGCGCCGTTCGTGCTCGGGCACGCCGAGCCCGGGGACTACCGGGAGTTCCTGCGCCAGCGCGTCGAGGCGAACTACCTCGCGGCCGCGCTGCTCCTGCCGGAGCGGCACGCGGTCAGGGCGCTGCGCGCCGCGAAGGACGCGCGCGAGATCTCCATCGAGGACCTGCGCGACGCGTTCGCGGTGTCCTACGAGACCGCGGCGCACCGGTTCACCAACCTTGCGACGAAGCACCTCGGCATCCCGGTGCACTTCATGAAGGTCCACGAGTCGGGCGTCATCCACAAGGCGTACGAGAACGACGGCGTCCGGTTCCCCGCCGACCCGCTCGGCGCCGTCGAGGGCCAGTACGTGTGCCGCAGCTGGACGGCGCGCACGGTGTTCGCCGTCGAGGACCGCCTCAGCCCGTTCTCCCAGTACACCGACACGCCGAGCGGGACCTACTGGTGCACGTCGCGCGTCCAGCAGACCGGCGACGGCGAGTTCTCGGTGAGCGTCGGCGTGCCGTTCGCCCACGTCAAGTGGTTCCTCGGGCGTGACACCACCGAGCGCCTCGTGTCCCGCTGCCCGGACGGCGCGTGCTGCCGGCGCCCGCCGGACGCCCTGTCCGACCGCTGGGCCGGGCACGCGTGGCCGAGCGCCCGCCCGCACGCGTCCATGCTCGCGGCGATGCCGACGGGCGCGTTCCCGGGTGTCGACCAGACCGAGGTCTACTCGTTCCTCGAGGCGCACGCACCGAGCGAGGCGCACCCCGCCGTGCGGACCGGAGACGCTGTCCGAGCAGCGCGGTAGGGTCCGGTCGGTGATCACCATCGCCGCGCTCTCCGACGTCCACGGCAACACCCCGGCGCTGCAGGCCGTGCTCGCGGCGGTCGAGCGCGAGGCGCCCGACGTCGTCGTGAACCTGGGGGACGTCGCGTCGGGCGGCGTGGACCCGCGCGGCACGCTCGACCTGCTGCGCTCCCGCCCGGAGATCGTGACCGTCCGGGGCAACCACGAGCGCCAGCTGCTCACGCTGCCTCCGGAGCGCATGAGCCGCTCGGACCTGCTCGCGCACGAGCAGCTCGACGACGGCGACCGCGCTTGGCTGCGCGCGCTGCCGGCGCGCCGGGAGCTCGCCCCCGGCGTCCTCGCCTTCCACGGCGCACCCGCGGACGACCTGCGCTACCTGCTCCAGAGCGTCGAGGGCGGGGTACGGGAGGCGACGGACGCCGAGGTGCTCGAGCGCCTGGGCGACGAGGCCGGGCGGTGGTCGCTCTACCTGTGCGGGCACACCCACCTGCAGCGCACGCGTACGCTCCCGGACGGCTCGGTGGTGGTGAACCCCGGGAGCGTCGGCTGGCCCGCCTTCGACGACGACCTGCCCGAGGCCCACGTCGTGGAGGCGGGGTCGCCGCACGCGCGGTTCAGCGTCGTGCGGGGCGGGCCCGGAGACTGGCGGGTCGTCGAGCACGCGGTCGGGTACGACGTCGAGGAGGCGGCCGCCCTCGCGGAGCGGAACGACCGGCCGGACGTCGCGCACGCGCTGCGGACCGGTCGGGTCGCGGTCGCCTGACGCCGCTGGTCGTGAGGTGCCCGGGGCCGCGCGGGAGGCGGTGCCGGGGGTCACGGACGAGCCAGCCGCTCCTTCGCCGCGGCGAGCAGCTCGTCGGAGATCGGGTCGTCGCTCGTGGCGCGGGCGAGGGTCAGGGCGCCGACCAGGAGCGCGAGGTCCTCCAGGGCGTGCGCGCGGGCGTCCGGGCCGCCGTCCATCGCCTCGAGGCGCGCGACGGTCTCCTTCAGGCCCTCGGTGTAGGCGGCCCCGAGCCCCGAGCCCTGCGCGCGTGCGGCGTCGGTGGCGAGCGCGGTGTTGGCGCACCCGGTGCCGGGGGAGTCGCGATGGTCCGCCGTGAGGTACTCCGCGACGAGGCGGTCGCGTGCGGCGCGGCCGTCGGCGCTCTCCTCGGCGATCCGGTCGAGCCGTCCGAGGATGTCCTCGAACGACTCGCGCGCGGCCGCCGCGACCAGCTCGTCCTTCGAGCGGAAGTGCTTGTAGAACCCTCCGTGCGTGAGGCCTGCCGCCGACATCGCGTCCTGCACGCTGACGTTCGCCGCCCCCCGTTCGCGCAGCATGCGGGACGTGGCGTCGACCACCTCCTCGCGGTGCCGCGCCGCGTCTGCCTGGGATGACCTGCTCATCGCCGCTCCCTCTGTCGTTCCGCCTGCAGCCAAATTTAGATTACACCTATCAGATATCTTGCGCTGCCGTGTCGGAGGTGTTTAGAGTACGAGCATCATCTAAGAAGGGGATGCTCGATGACCACCTACCTGATCAACCACCTGCGGATCCCCGGCGGCGTGCCGAACGAGGACGGTCTGCGCTACCTGGAGCAGGTCGAGGCGACCGTCGCCCCGTACGGCGGGCGGTGGCTCGCCCAGGGCGAGCCCGACACCGTCGAGGGCGCCTGGCCGGGCTCGGTCGTGCTGATGGAGTTCCCCGACCGCGCGGCCGCGCAGGCCTGGTACGACTCGCCCGGTTACCGCGCGATCGCGCACCTGCGCACCGACAACGCGATCTCCGACCTCGTCCTCGTCGACGGGCTGCCCGAGGGGTCCACCGTCGCAGGGTTCGCGCGGGACGTGCGGGCTATCGTCGCCTCGGCGCGGGCGTCGGGCACGGGTCCGGCCACGCCGGAGCAGCAGCACCCCAAGGACGCTCCGCAGGAGGCGGCACGATGACGACCGCTCGCGGCGCCGGCTCCCGGCGCCTGGGGTTCGCGACGGCCGTCGTCGGCAGCACGCTGATGATGGCCGCCGCGAGCGCGCCGTCGCCCTTCTACCCCGACCTGCAGGCGCGGCTGGGTGCGACGCCCGGTGCGATCACGGCGGTGTTCGCGATCTACGCCGTGGTGCTGCTCGGAGCGCTGCTGACGACCGGGTCGCTGTCCGACCACGTCGGGCGCCGGCCCGTGCTGAGCGCGGGACTCGTGCTCCTCGCGGTCAGCGTCGTCGCCTTCTGGCAGGCGGGATCGATCACGGCGCTCCTGGTGGCGCGCGCCCTGCAAGGGCTTGCGAGCGGAGTGCTCCTGTCGGCGCTCGCGGCGACGGTCACCGAGCTCGAGCCCAGCACCCGGCGGGGCTCGGGTGCCGTCTGGAACTCGGTCGCCCCGCTCGTGGGCCTGGCGGTGGGCGCCATCGGGGGTGGTGCGGCCCTGGCGGCGACCACGCACGCCCTCGCGGTGGTGTTCGGAACGCTCGGCATCGCCTACGCCGTGCTCGCCGTCGCCGTGTGGTTCGCGCCCGAGACGTCCCCGCGCCGCGAGGGGTGGAGGACCGCGCTGCGACCGCGCCTCGCCCTGCCGCGGTCGGCCGCTCGGCTCTTCTGGCTGGGGGTCCCGTCGCTCGTGGCCGGCTGGGCGAACGGTGGTCTGTTCCTGTCGCTCGGGGCCGGGATCGTCGCCTCCGAGCTCGGCGTCCGGTCCCACCTCGGGCAGGGCGCCGTGGTCGGGCTCGTCTCCGCGGCGGCGGCGGTCACGGCCTTCCTCGTCCGTCGCCGCACCGCCCGCGCGGCCTCGATCGGAGGCACGGCCACGGTCGCGGTCGGCGCGGGGTTCTTGCTCCTGGCGCTCGGGGTCGGGTCCCTGCCCGTCTACCTCGTCGGCGTCGTGGTCTCGGGCGTCGGGTTCGGCGCCGCGTTCACCGGCGTCCTGCGCTCGGTCGTCTCCGCGGTCGGCGTGCACGAACGGGCGGGTGTCTTCGCCTCGCTGTACACCGTCAGCTACCTCTCGTTCAGCCTCCCGGCCGTCGTCGCCGGGCTCCTGGTACCGGCGCTCACCCTCGGCACGACGGCGTCGTGGTACGCCGGCACCGTCATCCTCCTCGCGCTCGGCGCGGTCGTGCTCCGTGTGCGGACCGCGCTGTGACGAGGTCAGCCCGCGTGCTCAGAGGGCTGCGGACGCCGGAGGGCTGTGCGGCGCTCCCTTGAGAGCCGTCGCGGCGCCCCAGAGCGAGCCGATGTTCGCCCGTCCGGGCTGCCTGACCAGCATCTGTTCGTAGAAGTCGAGCGCGTCGGACGTGGTCGCCTCGACCTCGGCGACGTCCCGCAGGTAGCGGATCGTCGCGTCGATGTCGGTCGGCGGGTCCCCGAGCCGTGGGTCCTTGTGACCGCTCACCACGTGGCGCGGGTGGAGGGCACGGAGCCGCTCCAGGGAGGCGATCCACTCGAGCCGGCTGTCCGCGGTCGTCTCCGAGAGGTACGGGTACGTGGCGCCGTAGACCACGTCGCCGGCGGCCAGCAGCCCGAGGTCCGGTATCCACAGCGCCGTCGTGTCCACGCTGTCGGTGTGCCCGGTCTCGATCACCCGGGCTTCGTGGCCCTCGACCTCGAACCGGTCCGTCCGCAGCACGTCCGGCAGCTCGACCGGCGGGATCTGGCCCGGGAACAGCCGCTCCCAGAACCCCTCCAGGAGCTCGGGGCGTGCCTGGTCCTCGAGCTGCGCGCGGGTGCCTGCGGTCGCGAGCACCCGGACGCCCGGGAACGCGGCACGGAGCTGCCCGACGCCGAACGCGTGGTCCCCGTGGCCGTGCGTGAGGTACACCGCGGTGAGGTTCCTGCCGTGCGCACGCACCCAGTCGACGAGCCGGGCGTTCTGGTCGACGGTGGGGAACGTGTCGACGAGGAGCGCGTCGCGCTCACCGAGGACGAGGGTCGACGAGTTGGCCACCCACTGCTGGTCCTCGTGGCCCGGCGGGACGTCGCGCGTCAGGCCCTCGCGGCGCTCGGTCCGCACGTCGTACTGCAGCATCGTCGGCATCGTCCCACCCCGTCGTCCGTCGGCGGCGCAGGTGGAGGTTCCTGGCCCCGGACCGATCGTCCGCCGGCCGCTCGGCCCGCACATCCGTCATCTGACCCGCAGATGCCTCGGCGCTCCGCCGGTCGCCTCGCCGCCGACGCGTCAGCCGAGGGAGCTCTCCCCGGCCGGGGCACCCATCGCGTCCTTGAGGCGCGCGGTGTCGGCGTCGGACCAGCCGTCGGGCGCGTGCAGCGCGGCGAAGCCGTCGGCGTACTCGAGGTGGTAGACGTGCCCGTGCCCCGGCGGGATGTCGGAGGCGGCCGCCACGAACAGGTCGCCCGTGAGCTGCCAGAACGTGACGAACGGGTACCACCGCACGTCCCGGAGCACGTCGGGCCCGCGCGGCTCGCGCAGCCAGTCGGGCTCGGACCACAGGGTGTCCGGGCCCCACCAGGTGACGCCGTCGGACGCGTGCTGGAGGTACACGACGCGAGGCTCGTCCCAGCGCGGACCGGGGCCCCACAGGTCGGCGACCCCCGTCGCGACGGGGTCGCCCCAGCGCACCTGCCGGCCGTCGTCGAGCACGGGCGCGTACTCCAGCGACCCGGGGTCGCGCTCGTCGGTGAGCTGGCGCCACAGGGGCGTGAACCCGGGCGTCCCGGTGAACAGCGCGCCGTCGGTGCGCGCCTCGACGTCCTGCACGCCGCTGAACGCGCCCTGCATGCCGAACGACCCGAGCGAGATGCCGAAGACGAGCAGTCGCGGGCGGTCGCCGGCGGGGAGCTCCGACCACCGGGCGTAGACGGCCTCGAACAGCGCCTTGCCCGCGGCGGGCGGCGTCGAGCGGTCGCCGACGAAGCTGATCCAGCTGGGCAGGTACGAGTACTGCATGCTCGCGATGGCGGTGTCGCCGCCGTGCATGAGCTCGAGCGCGTCCACCATGCCCGGGTCGACCCAACCCGTCCCTGTGGTCGTCGCGACGACGAGGACGGACCGGTCCCACGCGTCGGTCCGGTCGAGCTCCGCGACGACGCTCGCAGCGGTCGCGTCGAGGTCGCCGTCGGGCTCGAGGCCCGCGTAGGCGTGGATCGGCTCGCGCACGGCCGCGGGGTCGACGACGTCGCCCGCCGCGGCGAACGCACGCAGCTCGTCGAGCGAGGGGCCGGAGACGACGAACTTGCGGCCCTCCGCGCCGAGCGACTCCCACGACTCCGCGGACCCCGGGGAACCGGACCTCTCGGGCTGCGTCGGGGGGACGAGGCGTGGGTCGACGTCGTCGTTCGCCGCCGCGTACATCGCGTTCATGGCGTTCATCGCACCCGACCACACGACGCCGTCGAGCACGAGCACGACCACGACCACGACCGTGATCCCGCCCACGAACCGCGCGACGGGCGCGGGCACGACGCGCCCGACGAGGCCCGCCACCCACCGGGCCAGGCGGCGCAGCCCGCGCCCGACCTGGAGCACGAGCAGCGCGACGGCGAGCGCCAGGAGGAGCGTGACGACCTCGCGGCCGGGCACGTCCTCCGACATGCCGAACAGGCGCCGCAGCTCGATCTGGCGCCGCGCACCGAGGACGAGCGAGAGCGGCACGAGCACGGCGGCCGCTCCGGCGAGCACCCACCACGCGACCCGGACCACGCGCGCGGACCATCGCAGGCGCAGCCCCACCTTGCGCGCGAACCACCCGACGAACGCCCCGAGCGCGTACCCGCCGACCGCGCTCACCCCGGAGATCACGGCCTGGTAGTACCAGGCGCGCGGGATGAGCGACGGCGTGAGGGACAGGCAGAACCAGGTGAGCGCGAGCACGAGGCCCGTCGCCGAGAACCGTCGCAACCACCGTCCCCAGGCGGCGCGGGCCGGGTGCGCCGGGCGCGGGGCCAGGCCCGGCGCACCCGGCCCGGCCCTGTTCGCGACGGCAGCGCCGTCGGCGGAGGCGGGGCCGGTCGGAGTTCGCGTCGCGTCGGGCTGCACATCGAGATCGTAGGCACCGCGCGCCCGCGGGCGGCCCCGACGCACCGTCGGGACCGCCCGCGGGGGACGTGTCAGAGCCCGGCGCCGCTCGGCGAGACGAGGATCTTCACGGCCGTCTCGTTGCGGTGGATCAGGGTGTCGAAGCCCTCGTCCACGAGCTGGTCGAGGCCGATCTTGCCGGTGACGAACGGCGAGAGGTCGATCTTGCCCTCCTCGACGAGCCGGATGACGTCGGGGTGGTTGTTGACGTAGGCGATCGTGCCGCGCACGTCGATCTCCTTGAGCACGATCGTCTGCATGTCCAGCGACGCGGGGTGGCCCCAGATCGAGACGACGACCACGACGCCCCGCGGCCGCACGGCGGCGAGGAGCGTGTCGAGCACCACCTGGACGCTCGTGCACTCGAACGCGACGTCCGCGCCGCGCCCGTCGGTGAGCCGCTCGACCTCGGCGACGACGTCGACCTCCCGCGGGTCGAGCACGTGGTCCGCGACGCCCGCGTCGAGCGCCTTCTGGCGGCGCAGGGGCGACAGCTCGGACATGATCACGGTGACGCCCTGCGCGGAGAGCACCGCCGCGGTGAGCAGGCCGATCGGGCCGGCGCCGCCGACGAGCGCGACGTCGCCCGCCGTGGCGCCCGAGCGCTGCACGGCGTGGTACCCGACGGCGAGCGGCTCGACGAGCGCCGCCTGGTCGAGCGGGACGGACCGGTCGATCCGGTGCACCCAGCGGCGCCGCACGGCGATCTTCTCGCCGAGCCCTCCGCCGCGCCCCGCGAGGCCGATGAAGTTCATGTCCTTGGACAGGTGGTAGGTCTCGCTCGTAGGCCCCGTGTCGACGTCGTCGCGGACGATGTACGGCTCGACGACGACGTGGTCGCCGACCTCCAGGTCGTCGACGCCCTCCCCGAGCGCGTAGACGACGCCCGAGAACTCGTGGCCGAGCGTCACGGGCGCGGTCTCGCCCGAGATCGGGTGGGGCGTCGTGGCGGTCGGGCAGAAGATCGGGCCGTCGAGGTACTCGTGCAGGTCCGTCCCGCAGATGCCGCACCAGGCGACGTCGATCCCGACGGTGCCCGGCCCGACGACGGGCTCCGGCACCTCCTCGACCCGGATGTCGTGTCGGTCGTGGTAGCGCGCGGCCTTCATGGTGGTGACTCCTCTCGACGGGGGGGCGGTGCGGCCTCCCCTCGACCGTAACCACCGCCCGCGGGCGTGGCGCGCGCGTCGGGGCGACGGGGGTCGCAGGACCGCCGGACGCGGGACGTCGGTCCCCGACGCCGCCGGCCCGGAGGTCCCGCGCCCGGCCCTCCGCTCACGCCTCCAGCAGGAGCGCCTCACCCTGACCGCCGCCCCCGCACAGCCCGACGGCGACGCGCCCGCCGCCACGGCGCGCGAGCTCGTGCGCCGCGTGGACCGCGAGGCGAGCGCCCGACGCGCCGATCGGATGGCCGAGCGAGATCCCGCCGCCGTGCACGTTGACGACGTCGGGGCTGACGCCGAGCACGCGCGTGGACACCGCGACGACGGTCGCGAACGCCTCGTTGATCTCGACGAGGTCGAGGTCGTCGACCGTCCAGCCGGCACGGTCGAGCGCCTGCTGGATCGCGCGGGCGGGCTGGGAGTGCAGCGACGTGTCCGGCCCGGCCACCTGCCCCCACGTGCGAACGGTCGCGAGCACGGGCGCACCCACGGACTCGGCCCGGGCGCGCGTCGTGAGCACGAGCGCCGCCGCGCCGTCGGAGATCTGCGACGCGTTGCCCGCGGTGATGGTGCCCTCGGGGTCGAACGCCGGGCGCAGGCGTGCGAGGCCCTCGACGGTCGTGTCGGGGCGGACGCCCTCGTCGTGGCGGACCTCGACGGGCTCGCCGCGCCGCTGCGGGACGCTCACCGGCGCGAGCTCGGCGTCGAACAGACCGTCCTTCCACGCGGCCGCGGCCCGCTGGTGCGAGCCCGCCGCGACGGCGTCCTGCTGTGCGCGCGCGACGAACACGTCGCCGACGTTGGTGCGCTCCGTCGACACGCCCATGGACGCGCGGTCGAACGCGTCGGTGAGGCCGTCGCGCGCGACGGCGTCGACCAGCGTCGTGTCGCCGAACGCGAACCCGGCCCGGGAGCCCGGGAGCAGGTGCGGCGCGTTCGTCATCGACTCCTGGCCGCCGACGAGCACGACCTCCGCCTCGCCGGACCGGATCATGCGCGTCCCGTCGATCACGGCCGTGAGCCCGGACAGGCACACCTTGTTCACCGTCACGGCCGGCACCTCCCAGCCGACGCCCGCCGCGGCGGCCGTCTGGCGCGCGGGGTTCTGCCCGGCCCCGGCCTGGAGCACCTGGCCGAGCACGACGGCGTCGACCGCGTCCGCGCCCAGCCCGGAGCGCTCGATCGCGGCCCGTGCGGCGACGGCGCCGAGCTCGACGGCCGTCAGCGCGGCGAGGGAGCCCTTGAGCCGCCCCTGCGGGGTGCGGGCCGCGGCGACGACCACGACGTCGTCCGGGCGGGCGGCGGGGGAGAGGGGGGTGGTGCTCACGGCTGGACCTCCAGGGGTGCGGACGGCTCTGTCTGCGCGGGCGCCGGGGGTGTGGCGCCCGCTCGTGCGGTGGCGTCGTCGACCAGGCCGACCAGGAGGTCCAGGAACACGTCCGGCTCCTCGAGGTGAGGGCTGTGCCCGACGCCGGGCCGCACCTCTTCACGGTACCTGCCCCCCGCGGCGGCGTAGGCGTCGAGGACGGCCCGCGTCTGGGCGACCATCGGCTGCGGCGGGTGGGTCTCGGCCCCGGGCCAGCCGGGCACGGCGCCCAGCGCACCGAGCTGCGCGAGGTCGAACAGCGACGCGTCGGACACGATCGCGTCGGCGTCGCCGCGCACCCACAGCACGGGCGCCGTTGCACCGGACGCCGCGAAGCCGGACAGGTCGCAGTACCGGGCGCTGATCGCGTTGTTCATGCCGCGCGTGCCCGGCGCCACGCCGGGCCACGTGCTCGACGGCGCCTGGTCGCCCGGGTAGCTGTCGTCGCCCGTGCGCGTCGACAGCACGGAGTCGAGCAGGAGCTCCTCCAGCGCGCCGAAGGGCTCGCCGAGCGTCGCCGGGTCGGCGACGTAGAAGCGGCGCAGGACGTCGCGGGGGGAGCCTGGGTCCTCGCTCCGGTCGCCCGCGGCGAGCGCGGCGACGAACGCCGGGTTCGCCGTCCCGCCGCCCGAGCCGGCGAAGTCCGGGGACAGCGGTGTGCCGTCCGCGTCCCGCGTCCCGCCGAACCCGTACGGGGACATGGGCGCCTCGAGGAGGATCGCGTCGAACAGGTCGGGTCGGTCCGTCGCGAGCTGGAGCACGACCCCGGCCCCGGCCGAGTGCGCCACCGCGACGAGCGGGTGCGCGAGGTCGAGCGCCTCGATCACGGCCGCGACGTCGTCCGCGTAGTCGCGCACGCCGCGCGTCGCGTCGACGGGGCGGACCTCCGCGTCTCCGTACCCGCGCAGGTCCACGGCGACGCCGCGCACGTCCGCGGGCAGCGCGCGCAGGAGCGGGTCGAAGAACGCCGACGACGAGCAGTTGCCGTGCACGAGCAGGATCGTCGCCCGGGTCGCGCCCCGGGGCGTCACCTCGCGCACGTGCTCGCGACCTCGCGGCGTGCGCACCTCGCGGCGCTCGACGTCGCGAGGCGTCGCGCGCGTCACGACGGCGTCCCCGCGGCGTGGGTGGACGGGCCCGGCCGGGCGTCCGTGACGTCGAGCGGCGCGGTGTCGATCGCGACGGTGAGGTCGGGCTCCGTGGCCGCACGCACGTCGTCGACGCTCACGCCGGGGGCGGTCTCGCGCAGCACGAGGCCGTCCGGCGTCACGTCGATCACGGCGAGGTCGCTGATGATGCGGTGCACGACCCCGCGTCCGGTGAGCGGGAGCGAGCACGAGCGCAGGATCTTGGGCGACCCGTCGCGTGCGACGTGCTCCATGAGCACGATCACCCGGGCGGCGCCGTGCACGAGGTCCATGGCGCCACCCGGCCCCTTGACCATCTTGCCGGGAATCATCCAGTTGGCGAGGTCCCCGCCCTCGGAGACCTGCATGCCGCCGAGGATCGCGGCGTCGATCTTGCCGCCGCGGATCATGCCGAAGCTGAGCGCGGAGTCGAAGAACGCCGCGCCCGGCAGGACCGTGACGGTCTCCTTCCCGGCGTTGATGAGGTCGGGGTCGACGGCGTCCTCGGTCGGGTACGGCCCGACGCCGAGGATCCCGTTCTCCGACTGCAGCACGAGGTGCTGGTCGGCCGGCACGTAGTTGGGCACGAGGGTCGGCAGGCCGATGCCGAGGTTGACGTACCAGCCGTCCTGCAGCTCGCGTGCGGCGCGCGCGGCCATCTCGTCGCGGGTGAGCGGCATGTCTCAGCCCTCCTGGTTCGTGGTCGGGGCGGGGGCGCCCGGGCGGACGGTGCGGCGCTCGATGCGCTTGGGGGCGTCGGGGCCGACCTCGACGACGCGGTGCACGAACACGCCGGGCAGGTGCACGGCGTCGGGGTCGATCTCCCCGGGCTCGACGAGCTCCTCGACCTGCGCGACGCACACGCGGCCCGCCATCGCGGCGAGCGGGGAGAAGTTGCGGGCCGAGCGGTGGAACACGAGGTTGCCGTGGCGGTCCCCGCGCAGCGCGTGCACGAGCGCGAAGTCGGTCGTGATCGCGTCCTCGAGCACGAACTCGGCCTCGTCGGCGTGCGACCCGTCGCGGCCGCGCGGCCCGACGCCGAACGTACGCACCTCCTTGGGCGCGCTCGCCTGCGCGACGCCGCCCGCGCCGTCGTACCGCTGGGGCAGCCCGCCCTCCGCGACCTGCGTCCCGACGCCCGTGCGCGTCCAGAACCCGGCGATGCCCGCGCCCCCGGCGCGCAGCTTCTCCGCGAGCGTGCCCTGCGGCGTGAGCTCCAGCTCGAGCTCGCCCGAGAGGAACTGCCGCTCGAACTCCTTGTTCTCCCCGACGTACGAGCTCGTCATCTTCCGGATGCGGCCCGCTCCGAGCAGCACGCCGAGGCCCCAGTCGTCGACGCCGCAGTTGTTGCTCACGACCCACAGGTCGCGCGTGCCCTGCGCGAGCAGGGCCTCGATGAGCGCGATGGGGTTGCCGCACAGGCCGAAACCGCCGACGGCGAGCGACGCGCCGTCGGGCACGTCCGCGACCGCCTCGGCCGCCGACGCGACCACCTTGTCCAGCCCGGTCCCTCGTGGGGACGTGATCGTGGGGCTCATGCCGTGACCTCCTCGTCACTCGCAGGACCTGCAGCGCCGCTCGTGACGGCGTCCAGGGCCCGCAGGGTCTCGCCCGCGACGGCCTCGACGCCGGGCGGGCTCATGATGATCGTGTAGTGATTGATACCCGGTACGTCGCGGGTGCGCAGCCCCGGCAGCCGCTCCCGCCACGCGGTGAGGTGCTCGGGCGGGTACAGCGCCTCGGGCTCGTCGAGCAGGCCGCGCGGCGCGCGCAGCAGCACGAGAGGGACGTCGAGCGGGTGGTCGCCCGCGAGCGCGTCGGCCAGGGGGCCGCCCTCGTAGAGCTCGAGCGAGTCCGCCGAGACCGCCTCGGCGGACGACGCCGGGCGTAGCGCCGGCTCCTCGCCGACGAGGTCGTAGTCGACGTAGCCCGCGACGACGTCGCCCCACGGCTCGTCCCACGCGCTCGCGAACGCGGGGTGCGCCCGCCAGAACGCGCGGTACGCGTCGCGGTCGGCGAACGTGCGCTCGAGGCGCTCGACGGCGGGGCCCAGGAGCGCGCGAAGGACCTCGTCGTGGGTCGCGCCCGGCGCGAGGCCGACGGGCGGAGGGAGGGGGATCCCGCCGTCGACGAGCACGAGCCGGGACACGCGGCCCGGGTGGCGGTGCGCGAGCACGACCGAGACGAACGCCCCCATCGAGTGCCCGAGCGCGACGACGCTCCGGGTGCCCAGGGCGTCGAGCACCTCGGCGAGGTCGTCGGCGTGCGCGCCCATGCCGTACGGTCCGGGCAGCGCGTTGCTGCGCCCTCGCCCGCGCAGGTCCGGCGCGACGACGCGCACGCCCGGCAGGGCGGCGACGACCGCGGGCCACGCGCGGTGCGACGCGGTGATGCCGTGCACGGCGAGGACCGTCGGGGCCGCCGGATCGCCCCCGCCGCCCGACCGGGTACCCGACCCGGGCACCGGGTCCCACACGCCGACGCGCAGGCGGCCCCCCGCGACGGGCACGTCGAGCGTCGCGTAGCTGTGGGTCGCGGCGGTGACGTCGTGCGATGCTGACGTGGCCGCCGTCGTGCCCGCGCTCACCGGGCGCTCCAGCCGCCGTCGATCGTCCACGACGCGCCCGAGACCATCGACGCGTCCGGGCCCGTGAGCCAGCCCACGAGCGACGCGACCTCCTCGGGCTCCACGAGGCGCTTCACCGCGGACTCGGCGAGGAGCACCGTCGCGAGCACCTCGGACTCCGGGACGCCGTGGACGCGGGCCTGGTCCGCGATCTGCTGCTCGACGAGCGGCGTGCGCACGTACCCGGGGTTGACGCACACGCTCGTCACGCCGTGCGGCCCGCCCTCGAGCGCGGTCACCTTGGACAGGCCCTCGAGCCCGTGCTTGGCGGACACGTACGCCGACTTGAACGGTGAGGCGACGAGGCCGTGCACGGACGAGACGTTGACGACGCGCCCGAACCCGCGCGCGTACATCCCCGGGAGCGCGGCCCGGACCAGCAGGAACGGCGCCTCGAGCATGATCGCGTGCAGCAGGCGGAAGTCGTCGGGGCGGAAGTCCTCGATGGGGCTCACGCGCTGGACGCCCGCGTTGTTGACGAGCACGTCGACGTCGAGCACGAGGTCGTCGAGCGCGCGCGTGTCGGCGAGGTCGACGACCCACGCCTCGCCGCCGATCTCGTCCGCGAGACGCTTCGCGCCGTCGGGCTCGATGTCGGCGACGGTGACGTGCGCGCCGCGCGCGGCGAGCTCGCGCGCGCACGCGGCGCCGATGCCGCTCGCGCCCCCCGTGACGAGCGCGCGGCGTCCTGCCAGGGTCGGTGGGACGGGCCCGGGAAGGGTGGCGGGGGCGGTCACTGCGCGTCTCCTTGCGTCGTGGTCTCGGTCGGGGAGCCGGCGCGTGGCACCGCGAGCGCGCGCTCGATGAACTGCATGGTCTGCTCGAAGACGTGGGGCGGGACCTGGGCGGCCGCGGAGTCGTACGACGGCGGCCGCGCGTCCTCGTCCCAGCGCCCGCCCCACAGCACCCACCGCATCCCGACGATCTCGCCGATGCCCATGAGCGCCCACGCGGCGACCTCCGGGTCGACGTCGTGCCCGACCTCGCCGTTCGCGCGCGCCTTGTCGAGGCCGGTCATGTACCCGTCGACGATGCGCGAGTAGTGCCGGCGCAGGGCGCCGGGGGAGACGAACTCCGCCTGGCGCACGATCCGGTACAGGGCCGGGTGCTCGGCGGTGAAGCGGAAGAACGCCTCGAAGCCCGCGCGCTCGGCCGCGAGGCGCGTCGTCGCCTGCGAGCTCGCCTCGATCATCGCGTGCCGCACGCGGCGGTTGAGGTCGTCGACGAGCTCGTCGAACACGTCGAGCTTCGACTCGAAGTACAGGTAGAACGTGCCCTGGCCGACGCCCGCGGACTCCGTGATCTTCACGATCGACGCGTCGTGGTACCCGACCTCGGCGAACACCTGCTCGGCCGCGGCCAGGATCTTGGCCCGCGTGCGGTTGCCGCGAGCGGTGCGGGGCTGGGTGCTCATGAGTCCTCCGGGACGGTCACGCGCTCGACGAGCGAGCGGCGCGACACCTTGTGCAACGACGTGCGGGGCAGGGACGGGACGAGGTCGAAGCGACGCGGGACCTTGAAGTGCGCGAGCTCGCGGCGGCAGTAGGCCTCGAGGTCCTCGGCGTCCGTGGGGTGGCCCGCGCGCGGGACGACGAACGCCGCGCCCACCTCGCCCCACCGGTCGTCGGGGACACCCACGACCACGGCGTCCGAGACGCCCGGGTGGCGGCGCAGGACCGCCTCGACCTCGGACGGCGTCACGTTCTCGCCGCCGACGATGAAGACGTCCTTGAGGCGGTCGACGACGCGGTAGTACCCGTCGGCGTCGCGCTCGACGAGGTCGCCCGTGCGCAGCCAGCCGTCGTGCAGGACCGCGGCCGTCGCGTCCTCGTCGCGGAAGTAGCCCGCGAAGACGCCCGGTCCGCGCACGAGGAGCTCGCCCGTCGTCGGGCCGTCGAGCACCTGGCCGGTGACCGGGTCGGCGACCGCGACCTCGACGTGCGGGTACGGCGTGCCGGCCGACCCGATGCGCTCGCGCGCCTGGTCGTCGGGCAGGCACAGCACGTTGGGACCCGCCTCCGTGAGCCCGTAGCCCTGCGAGAGCGCGACGCCGCGGCGGTGCCACGTGCGCAGCAGCGGCTCTGGCATGGGGGCACCGCCGACGACGGCGTGGCGCAGCGACGACAGGTCGGCGTCGGCGAAGCCGGGGTGCTCCGCGAGGAGCAGGTAGTTCGTCGGGACGCCCATCATGGTCGTCACGCGGCGCTCGGTGATGAGCTGGAGCACGCGCTCGGGCTCGAAGGTGCGCTCGAGGACGACCGTCGCGCCCGTCCACCACGCGAGGAGCGGCTGGATGTTCCACCCGCCCGCGTGGAACTGCGGCAGGACGCTCAGGACCACGTCGTGGCTCGTGAGCTCGACCGTGCGCGAGAGCGACAGGTTGGTCCAGAAGCAGCTCGCGTGCGTGAGCAGGGCACCCTTGGCCGCGCCCTGCGTCCCGGACGTGAAGACCAGCAGCAGCGGGTCGTCGTCCTGCACGGGCCGGCGCGCGGGCGCGGGGACCGCCTCCGCGCCCGGCCGGGGGCGCCTGGACGGTCCCGGCACGTGCGCCTCGACGCCGCTGCGCCCCAGCTCGGTGCGCCGCGGCGGCAGGACCAGCCGGTCGAACGCCGAGTCGGCGAGCGCCGAGAACTCCTGCTCGACGAGCACGAGCGCGGGGTCGGCCTGCTCGAGCTGCGCCGCGAGCTCGCCCGGCGACAGACGCCACGACAGCGGCGCGAGCACCAGGCCCGCCTGCGCGCACGCGAAGAACAGCACGACCTGGTCGGCGCTGTTGCCCGTCACGGTGGCCACGCGGTCGCCGGCGCCGTACCCCGCCTCGCGGAACGCCGTCGCCAGCGCGCTCGCACGCTCGTGCAGGTCGCGGTACCGCAGGGTCACGCCGCGGTCGTCGACGGCGACGCGGTCCGGGGTGGCGAGCGCGCGGTCGCGCGTCCACCGCCCGAGCGTGTGCAGCCCGTCCGTGCCGGGCCGGTGCTGCGTCGTCGTCATGCCACCTCCTCGAGGCGCTCGCGGGACTCCTCCCGATCCTCCCGCGGGCGGCGGCGCGCGGCGAGGCGCGACGCGGCGCCCGCTATGCCGCCGGGCAGGAACATCACGACGAGGATGAACAGGGTCCCGAGCAGGAACAGCGGCTCGCTGAGCGGGACGCGCAGGACGGCGGGCAGGTCCGCGACGGCGGCCGAGCCCGCGAGCGTGCCGAGCCGCTGGTCGAGGATCGTGTAGAGCACGCCGCCGACGATCGCGCCCCAGCGCGACCCCACGCCGCCGAGGACCACCATGACGAGGAGCGTCAGCGTGAAGTCGGCGGACGTCGCGCGGGGGACGGCGCCCGACTGCAGCAGGAGGTACGCCATGCCGACCAGGGTCGCGAGCGTCGCCGCGAGGACGAACACGAGGAGCTTGACGAGGTACGGCCGGCCCCCGATGACGCGCACCCGCATCTCGTTCTCGCGCGTGGCCGCCGCGACGTGGCCCGCGCGCGAGCGCTCGACCCACAGCACGACGAGGTAGACCACGACGAGTACGCCGAGCGCGAGCCAGTAGAGGTTGCGCGTGTTGAGCACCCCGACGAACGCGTCGGGCACGTGCGCGGTCGCGAGCGCGAGGCCCTCCTCCCCGCCGGTCGCGCCGGCCGGGTTGCGCCGCACGAGCACGTTGCCCGCCTGCGCGAACGCGAGCGTGACCATGGCGAAGGAGATGCCGGTGACGCGCAGCGAGATCGCGCCGACGACGTGCGCGAGCACGATCCCGCCGACGAGCACGAGCGCCGCGGCGGGCAGGAGGGGGATCTCCGTCGTGTCGAGCACGATCGCGAGCCCGTACACGCCGGCCGCGAAGTACAGCGCGTGCCCGAAGCTCAGCAGACCCGCGACGCCGAACAGCAGGTGGTAGCTCAGGGCGAGCGCGCCGATGAGCCAGCACAGCGCCATCATCTGCAGCGCACCGGGCGTGTACGTCGGGCCGGGCAGCACGCCGGGCACGTGGACCGCGAGCAGCGGGAGGCACGCGAGCAGGGCGAGGAGCGCGACGCCCGCGAGGGTGCGCACGAGCGTGCCCGACGGCGCACGGCGGGCCGGGCGCGCGTCCTGCGGTGCGTCGTCGGCGCGCGCGGGCGGGGCCGCGGGGGCGGTCTGGGTGGTCATGCGGCTGCCCTCCCGAGGAGGCCGGTGGGACGGACGAGGAGCACGAGCGCGAGCAGGAGGACGACGATGAGGTCGCCGTACCCGAGGTAGTAGTTCGCGAACTGCTGCAGGACCGCGACGAGCACGGACGCGACCGCGGCCCCGGTCAGCGAGCCGAGCCCGCCGATGACCGTGACGATGAACGCGAAGATGAGGAGCGACCCGCCGAGGTGCGGCGAGACGTAGCCGAAGTACTGCGACGCGAGGACGCCGCCGAGGCCCGCGGCGGCGCCGCCGACCGCGAAGACGAGCGTGAACGCCTTGCGCACGTCGATGCCGAGCGCGGTCACCATGGACCGGTTCTCGACGCCCGCGCGGATGATGAGGCCGTACCGCGTGCGCTGGAGGAACAGCACGATCGCGCCGAGCACGAGCGCCGCGGCGGCGATCGCGACGAACCGGTCGTTGGGCACCGGGGCGCCGGCCAGGTCGGTCGTCCCCTTGAGCCACGCGGGCCCGGAGATGAACTCGGGGTCCGACCCCCACATGCCCTCGAACAGCGCGACGGACGCGAGCGAGAGGCCGACGGTGACGAGCACCTGCTCGATGTGCCGCTCGTAGAGCGGGCGGATGAGCAGCAGCTCGGTGAGCGCTGCGGCGCCCGCGCCGACGACCGCGCCGGCGAGGAGCGAGAGGGCGAACACGCCCCACGAGTCCGCACCGAGCGTGCGCGCGACGAACCAGCCGCCGAACGCGCCGAGCGTGAGGAACGAGCCGTGCGCGAAGTTGAGGACGCCCATGAGCCCGTAGATGAGGGACAGGCCGGACGCGACGAGGAAGTACAGCGCCCCGAGGCCGAGCCCCGTGACGAGGAGGAGGACGATCGTGCTCACCGGGCCACCGCCCCTTCGGTGTCGTGGTCGACCTCGGCGTGCACGCCGAGAAGCTGCTGGACGCGCGCGGGGTCGTCGAGGAGCTCGCGCGCCGGGCCGGTGTGCACGACGCGGCCCGCGTCGATGACCACGACGCGCTCGGCGAGGCGCTCGATGACCTCGAGGTTCTGCTCGACGAGCAGGATCGGGACCGTGCGGGCCGCCTCGGCGAGAGCGTCGGAGACCTCGCCGACGATCCGCGGCGCGAGGCCCTTGGTCGGCTCGTCGACGAGGAGCAGGCGGTTCGCGTTGAGCAGGGCGCGGGCGAGCGAGACCATCTGCTGCTGGCCGCCTGAGAGCGTCCCCGCGCGTTGCCCCGCGCGCTGCACGAGGTCCGGGAACAGCTCGGCGACGAGCTCGCGGCGCGGGTGCGCGTCGCGCTCCGCGAGCCGCAGGTTCTCCGCGACCGTGAGCCCGGCGAACACCTCGCGGTCCTCGGGGACGTAGCCGACCCCGCGGCGCACGATCCGGTCGGTGCGCTCGCCGTCGACCCGCTCGCCGGCGAGGAGGACCTCGCCGCGGCGCTCGACCAGGCCGAGCACGGCCTTGAGCGTCGATGTCTTGCCGACGCCGTTGCGCCCCAGCACGGCCGTGACGCCCGTCGACGGGACCGAGAAGGTGACGTCCTCGACGACCTGCTGGCCCGCGATGCGCGCGGACAGCCCGCGCACGTCGAGGACGGGCACGTCGTCCGACGGCGTCGGACCGCCGGTGCCGTTCCTGCTGCCGCTCATGCTGCCTCTCCTGCCGTGACGCCCAGGTAGGCGCTCTGCACCGTCGGGTCCGCCATGACGGCGTCGGGGGTGTCGCACGCGAGCAGCTCGCCGTGGTGCATGACGGCGACGCGGTCCACGAGCCCCAGGACGACGTCCATGTGGTGCTCGACCATGAGGACCGTGCAGCCCGTGGCGTGCAGGTCGCGGATGACCTCGACGAGGCCGGGCACGTCGGCCGACGACACGCCCGCCATGGGCTCGTCGAGCAGGACGACCCGTGGCTCCGTCGCGAGGAGCACCGCGATCTCGAGCTTGCGCTTGTCGCCGTGCGACAGGTCGCCCGCCGCGACCTCCGCGCGCCGCGCGAGCCGCACCGTCTCGAGGTGCCGGTCCGCCTCCCGCGTCGCGGCGTCGCCGCGACGCGGGAAGCGCAGCACGGACAGGGCGCCACCGAGGCGCCCCTGCGCGGCGAGCCGCACGTTCTCCCGGACGCTCAGGCGCGGGAACAGGCTCGACGTCTGGAACGTGCGGCCGAGCCCGGCGCGCGCGCGTGCGGCCACCGAGGTGGCCGTCACGTCCACGCCCTCGAGGAGGACCGACCCGCTCGTCGGGCGGTGGATGCCCGAGACCAGGTTGAACAGCGTCGTCTTGCCCGCGCCGTTGGGTCCGATGACCCCGAGCATCTCGCCCTGCGCGACGGCGACGTCCACACCCTGGAGGATGCGCGCCCCGCCGATCTGCAGGCCGAGGTCGCGGACCTCGAGCGCCGGGGAGGCGTGCGGCTCGCCCACGTCAGCCTGCCTCGGCCGGCGCGACGTCCTCGCCCGGGACCTCGGCGACGAGCTCGGGCACCCACGCGTCGCCGTCGGCGACCAGCTTGACCTGGTACATCGGCTGGACGAGCGCGTGGTCGGACGCGCGGACCGTCGTCGTGCCCTTGGGGCCCTCGAAGGTCCAGCCCTCGAGCGCGTCCACCATGGCGTCGACGTCGTCGCCGCCCTCCTCGATCGCGTGCACGATCATCTGCGCCGCGACGAACCCGTCGGGCGTGAACAGGTCGGGCTGCTTGCCGGCGGCCTCGACGGCCTCGAGCATCGCCGCCTCGACGTCGGTGCCCGCCGCGCCCGGGAAGTAGTGGTTGAGGAAGTCGACCTTGCTCGCCGCGACGCCGTACGCGCCGTAGGTCGCGACGTCGCCGAGGCCGGTGACGACCGTGGTGGAGTCGAGCACGCCCTGCTGGTCCAGGCCCTGCCACATGGCGCCCGACGTGGCGCCCGCCCACGCGACGAACACGAGGTCCGGCTCGGCGTCGACGATCTGGTGGGCGAACGGCGTGAACTCGGTCGCGTCCTCGGGGACCAGCACGCTGCTCACCTCGGCGCCCTGGCCGCCGAGGACCGCCTCGACGGCGGCGAGGTTGCCCTGGCCGAACGCGTTGTCCTGGGCGAAGACGACGACCTTCGCGCCGTCGGGGTCGACGAACGTGCCCGCGGTCGCGACGTCCTGGAGCGACTGCCGGCCCGAGCGGAACGTGTAGTCGTTGATGCCCGTGAGGCCGTCGACCGCGGCAGGACCCGAGATGTAGAGGACCTTGTTCTGCTCGGCCTGCTCCGCGAGCTTGAGGGCGACGCCCGAGACGACCGTGCCGCCGAGGATCTGGTAGCCCTTGCCGATGAGGTCCTTGGCCTGGCCGACCGCCTTGTCCGGGTCGCCGCCGTCGTCGTGGAAGGTCACGTTCAGGGGCCGTCCGTCGACCTCCCCGGTGCCGTCGGTCGCGTGGTCGAGACCGGCCTGGAAGCCCTCGTAGTACGCCTCGCCGTAGGCGGCGAGCGGTCCGGTCTTGGAGTAGATGATGCCGACGTCGACCGGCTCGCTGCTCGTGCTGGTCTCGTCGCCGCTTCCGCCTGCGCTGCCGCCGCCGGCGGCGTCGGTCGGCGCGCACGCCGCGAGCACGAGGCTCGCGGCCGCGAGCGCCGCGACGACGAGTGCCGGCCGCTGGGACTTCTTCGTCCGCATGACTTCGCCCTTCGTTGGGTCGTCCTGGGGGAGCCGCCGCTCAAACATGAGAGGCGATTCAGGTTGCGGGAATCATGCGGCGGCGCGGGCTCCGCTGTCAACCCGGCGCCGGCCGGCCGGGGCACGAGGGGCACTCCGTGAGGTGGTGCGGGATGTTGACAGGTGATTCAGGTCACACGTAAGGTCCGGTCCGCCCGGGTCCGGTGCGCAACGGTGCGCACGGCGGTGCGGTCCGCGCCGCCGACGACCCGACCTCGACGTGGAGGTTCAGATGCACAGGCACTCCCTCGTCCGCCGCGCCCGGCGCGCGGCGCTCGCCCTCGGTGCGGCGCTCGCCGTCGCGCTCGTCCCGCTCGTGACGGCACCCGCGACGGCCGCCGGGTCGTGGTCCCAGCGCTCCGCGGGAGGGATGACGGTCGAGCTCTACCGGCCGACGACCGCGCCCGCCCTGCCCGCCGGCCGCGCGCTCATGATCTCGCTGCACGGGTGCGTCCAGACGGCGCAGGTGCTGAAGAACGCCGGCAACTGGGCCACGACGGCCGACGAGCACGGCATGGTCGTCGCGATCCCCGCAGTGCCGAACGGCGGCGTCCTGCTCGGGTGCTGGGACTACTACGACACGAACCACAGCCGCTCGAACCCGGCCCGGCACGACGACAACCTGCTCGCCCTCGTGTCCTCGCTCCTGGCCGACACCTCGCTCGGGATCGACCCGGACCAGGTCTACGTCAGCGGCCTGTCGTCCGGGGGCGGGCAGGCGATGGTCATGGGCTGCCTCGCGCCCGACGTGTTCGCCGGCGTCGGGATCGCGGCCGGGCCGACCGTCGGCACGACGTCGGGCCAGATCGGCTCGGTCGCGACGACGCTCGCGCAGGCGCGCACGACGTGCCGGAGCTTCGCCGGGTCGCACACCGCGGCGTTCGGGACGCAGGTCGCGTCGGTGGTCTTCGGCTCCTCCGACGCGACCGTCGCCACCGGCTACGGGACGCTCAACGCGCAGGTCATGGCGGACCTGTACGGCGCCGGGGCCACGTCGTCGTTCCCGCTCGCCGGGCTCGCGGGCACGAACACGGCCGGCTCCGGCTCGCTGTGGTCCGACGCCGACGGCCCGCGCGTCTCGCTGATCCGCAACACCGGCCTGGCGCACGCGTGGCCCGCCGGGGGAGGGCCGGGCGGGTCGTACGTGTCGACGAACAGCGTCGACTACCCGGCCTACCTCACCGACTTCCTGTTCGAGAACAACCGCCGGGTCGACCGCGGCGACCCGGACCCGGACCCGGACGTCACGGCGCCGAGCGTCCGGATCGCGTCACCCGGCCCCGGGGCGACGGTCTCCGGGACGGTGCCCGTCGTCGTCGAGGCGGCCGACGACCGGCGCGTGGACCGGGTCGAGCTGAGCGTCGACGGCGTGGCGCTCGCGACGCTGCGGGCGGCGCCGTACGCGCACGACTGGGACACGACCGGCGTCGCGCCCGGTGCGCACGTGCTCGCCGCGCGGGCCGTCGACGCCGCGGGCAACGCGACGACGGCGCAGGTCACGCTGACCGTCGAGGCGCCGTCGGGGCCCTGGTGCGGGACCGCGACCAACGCCCAGCACCGGGCGGCGGGACGCGCGATCTCCTACGGCGTGAACCCGTACAACCCGTACTACGCGGTCGGCTCGCTCGCGTACCTCGGGCAGGGCGACGCGACGGTCACGACCCTGCGCGAGGTCTCGTCGGGCCGGTTCGAGGTCGCGACGACCTGCTGACGGCCCCGCTGCCGAACCCGGGGAAACCAGCCAGGCGGGCCCGGAACTGGCCCGCAACCCCGGGTTCGGCGGCGTGCGATGGCCCGCAACCCCGGGTTCGGCGGGGGACGGCGTGGCGGACCGGTCGGCTCAGTGCTCGAGGCGGTCCTTCTCGTCGCCGATGAGGTCCGTGACGTCGTCGGGCAGCTCGTCGAGGTTCATGTCGTTCGAGCGGGCCCTGCGCGCGTCCCAGCGCAGCGCGACGGCGGCCAGGGCCGCAGCGATGGTCGACGCGGCGAGGACGGCGATCTTCGCCCCGTCCGTGTGGGTCGAGTCCGGGAACGACAGCTCCGCGATGAGCAGCGAGACGGTGAACCCGATCCCGCCGAGGAGCCCGACCGGCAGGAGGTCGCGCACGCCGATGCCCGGCGCGAGGCGCAGGGGCGTGAGCCGCGTGACGAGCGCCGTGACGCCCAGGACGCCCACCAGCTTGCCCGCGACCAGGCCGAGCACGATCGCGAGGACCACCGGCTGCCCGAGGACGTCGCCCCCGCCGCCCACGAAGGTCACGCCCGCGGCGAAGAACGCGAACACCGGCAGGGCGATGCCCTGCGAGATCGGGCGCAGGGCGTGCTCGAGCCGGTGCGTGCGAGACTCCGTCTCGCCGTGCACGAGGAGGGCCGGGACGGTGAAGCCGAGCAGGACGCCGGCGATCGTCGCGTGGACGCCGGACTCGTGCACGAGCACCCAGGCGACGACCGCGACCGGTACCAGGAGCCACCACCGGGGGCGGCGGGCCCGGACGAGGACGGCGAACAGCGCGACCGCGACGAGCGCGAGGCCGAGCATCCCGATGCGCAGGTCCTGGGTGTAGAAGATCGCGATGATCACGATCGCGAGCAGGTCGTCGACGACCGCGAGCGTGAGGAGGAACGTACGGATCGCGGTGGGCAGGCCCCGCCCGAACACGGCGAGCACGCCGAGCGCGAACGCGATGTCCGTCGCCGTGGGGATCGCCCAGCCGTGCAGCGCGCTGGGGTCGCCCGCGAGCAGCAGGACCGCCGCGAAGATGAGGGCCGGTACCGCCATGCCGCCGACCGCCGCGAGCATCGGTACACCGGCCTCGCGGGGGCTGCGCAGGCTGCCCGCGACGAACTCCTGCTTGAGCTCGACCCCCACGACGAAGAAGAACAGCGCGAGCAGCCCGTCCGCCGCCCAGCTCCCGAGGCTGAGGTCCAGGTGCAGCGACAGGGGGCCGATCGCCGCGGGGCCGACCACCGTCTCCGACAGGGCCGTGTACGCGTCGCGCCACGGGGAGTTCGCCCAGAGCAGCGCGAGGAGCGCCGCGCCGATGAGCAGCGCGCCCCCTGTCGTCTCGCGGCTCGCCCACCGCCGCACGCGGGCACGCAGGGACGGCGGGGCACCGGTCGGCGGGGTGGCCGAGGGGCCTGAGGGCGTGGCGGGGTGGGTCATCGTGCTCCTGGGGTCGCGGTGGCGTCGCACGGCCCGCCGACGCGGGACCGTGGCCGACCAGACTTCCCGGCACACCGCCCTCGATTCTACGGGATCCGTACCCCTCGCGGTCGACGTGGTCGGGTCACGATCATCCTCGCGGTCGACGTCGCCCGCAGCCGGCGCGGGGAGAATGGCCGGATGACCGACGCCGTGCCCCGCCCCTCGTCCGACGCCGCACCGCGTCTCTCGTCCGGGCCTGTCCCTCCCGGCCCGTCCTCGGGGCCGCGCGACCGTCGCGGTGCCGCCCCCTCGCTCCCGCCGCGCGCCGTGGTCGGCCCGTCCGTGCTCGACCGCGCGCTCCTGTGGGGCGCGTCCCCGGTGCTCGGGGCGCTGCTCGCCTACGGCCTGCTGCGCCTCGCCGGGTGGCTGACGGGTCTGTCGTGGGCACCGTTCCAGGGCCCGGCACGCCTCGTCGACGAGCTCCTCGGTGAGCGAGGTCTCCTCGGCGTCGTGATCTGCCTCGTCGTCGGAGCGGCTGCCGGGCTCGTGTTCGCCGCGTACGCGGTGCGCGACATCGCGGTCGTGACCGTCGAGCGCGAGCGTGCGTCCGTCGTCCTGCGCGGCGACCGCACGGAGCTGGCCCGGGAGCGCGTGACGGCCGTGTTCGTCGACCGCAAGGACCTCGTGGTCCTCGGCGTCCGGCCGGGCCCGGACGGAGACCCGCGCGACGGGCGGGCCGTCGAGCTCGCGCACCTGCGTACCGAGCTCGCCACGGACCGCCTCGCCGTCGCCTTCCGGTCGTGCGACTGGCCCTGGTGCGACGAGGACCCGTGGTCGGGCGACTTCCGGCGCTGGGTGCCGGGCGACCCCGCGCTCCCGGCGAGCGCGGACGCGGTCCTGCGCGCCCGCGCGGCGATGCTCGACGCCGGCAAGGGGACCGACGCCGCAGACCTGCGCCGCGAGCTCGCGCGCCTCGACGTCGTGGTCCGCGACGTCGAGAAGGCCCAGCACTGGCGTCCGGCCGCGTCGCCCGGTCCCGGGCCGGGCGGGCGGAGGTAGCGCCGAGGCCCCGCGCGCCGGTGACCGACGGCGTCGCGGTGGTCGGGGCACGGGGTCAGTGCGGCCCGGGCGTCTCGTCGGCGAGGTCGAGGAGACGCGTGGTGGTGTTCCAGTTGCGGCCCGTCACGGGCGTGCCGGCCGCTCTCGCGAGGACCGCCGTCGTGAGCCGGGAGCGTCCGATCCCGTCGGGGTGGGCGACGTAGAGCACGCCGTTCGCGACGACGGCTCGCTCGGTGCTGGCGCGGGCCGCGAGCGCCGCCGCGGCGTCGGGGTCGACCGGGGCCTCTCCGACCAGCACGAGCAGGGCCGCGGGGCGCTCCCGCGCGTCGTCGGGGAGTGGGTTGCCGAGCACGATCTTGCGCAGCCTCTCGGCGGTCAGCACGGCGACCGCGGTGTCGACGCCGAACCGGTCGGCGACGCCTGCGCGCACGAGCCGAGCGACGTCGTCGGGCCCGGACGCGCCCGACGTCCCGGGCGCCACGACGAGGTTGCCGCTGTTGACGAGCGTGCGCGCGTGCGCGAAGCCCAGCTCGCCGGCGAGCTCGCGCAACGCCGTGGACGGGACCTTGCGCCCTCCGACGTTGACCGCGAACAGCAGCGCGACGTAGGCGGTCATGGCAGCAGCACCGGCCGGCGGCCGGACCACGGCGCGGCCTGCTCGAGCTGCGCGGCCAGGGCGAGGAGGAGCGCGTCGTCGCCGTGGTCGCCGCCGAGCATGATGCCCACGGGAACCGTGCGACGGGCGTGCCCCGGGTCGGCGACCTCCGCCTCCCCGAGCGGCAGGGAGACCGCCGGCCTCCCGGTGAGGTTCCACACGCTCGTCCACGGCGTGAACGCGGTCTGCGCGGCGAAGTCGGCGGCCGGGTCGTCGTCGAGACGCTGGCTGCCGACCAGCGCGGGTGGTTGCGCGAGGGTGGGCGAGAGCACGACGTCGACCCCCGCCCATGCCGCGGCCACCTCCCGCGTGAGCTGCTGGACGCCCGCGAGCGCCGTCGCGTGCTCGAGCCCGGTCACGGCGCGCCCCTGCTCGCGCAGCCATCGCGTGAGCGGGACGAGCAGGTGCTCCCGGTCGGGCGGCACGGGCGCCTGCAGCGCCCCGACCGACCACAGGGCGGCGAACGCGTCCCAGCGCTCGGCCCCGAACGGCGGGGCGACCTCGACGACGTCGTGGCCGGCCTCCGCGAGGAGCGCCGCGGCCGCGCGGGCGGCGTCGGCGCAGGCGGGGTGCACGGGGGCGCCCGCGGAGATGACCGGCTCGAGCAGCAGCCCGACGCGGACGCGGGCCGGTGGCGTGGCGGTCGCGGCGAGGTACGACGCCGACCCGGCACCCGGCGCGGTGAACGTGTCGCCCGGCTGTGGGCGGGCGAGGACGTCGAGGAACGCCGCGGTGTCGCGCACGGAGCGCGTGAGGACGCCGTGCGTCGCCAGGCCCGCCCCGTCGACGCCGTACGGTCCCGGGCTCACGAGCCCGCGCGACGGCTTGAGCCCGACGAGCCCGCACGCGCTCGCCGGGATGCGCAGCGAGCCGCCCCCGTCGCTGCCGTGCGCGACGGGCACGACGCGCGCCGCCACGGCCGCGGCGGCGCCGCCGCTGGAGCCTCCGGCGGACCGCGCGAGGTCCCACGGCGTACGGGCCGTCGGGCCGACGTCCGGCTCGGTGTAGCACGGCAGGCCGAGCTCGGGCGTCGTCGTCTTGCCGACCATGACGGTGCCCGCCCGGCGCAGGAGGGTGACCACGCCGTCGTCGTGCGGGGCGAGGAACGGCTCGATCGCCGCCGACCCGGCACGCATCGCGACGCCCGCGACCATCGTGAGGTCCTTGACGGGGCACGGGACGCCGAGGAACGGGGGCAGCGTCCCGACCGTGCCGGCGCGGCGCGCAGCGACCAGCGCCGAACCGGCGGCGAGGGCCTGCGTGCGCGCGAGGTCGGGCGTCAGCACGGTGAACGCCCCGACGGGCTCTCCGACGTGCGCGGCGGCGTCGAGCGTCGCGTCGAGGACGTCCGACGGAGACGCGTCGCCCGCGCGCAGCACCTGCGCCAGGTCCGTCGCGTCGAGCTCGAGCAGCTCGGAGACGCTCATGGGCGACGACGCTACAGCTGTACGCGGCGCGTGTCCCGGGATCGGGGGCCGGGCGGCACGGCCGTCGTGCCGTGCCGCACTCCGTCGACACGGCGGCGGGCGGCGCGTATATTCCAGAAGGAATATTCCGCGCGGACGCGCTGGCGCCGGCCTGGCTTCCGCCCGACGAGGGCCCGCACGGGCCCGGGACCGCCGAACACCCCGAGGAGGACCGTGCCCGCACCACGTCTGAGCCCCACGGCCACCCTCGTGCTCGCCGTGCTTCTCGAGCAGCCGATGCACCCCTACGAGATGCTCGTGCGCCTGCGCAAGCGGCGCGACGACCGGCTCGTCCGGCTCAACCCCGGCGCCGTCTACCACGCGGTCGAGCGCCTCGAGCGCGACGGGCTCGTCGAGCGCGCCGGCGTCGACCGCGACGGGAACCGGCCGGAGCGCACGGTGTACGCCGTCACGGCCGCGGGCGTCGCCGCGCACGACGCGCGCACGCGCGAGCTCGTGCGCGACGTCCCGCCCGAGTACCCGGCGTTCCCCGTCGGCCTCGCGCTCGTGCACGACCTCCCGCGCGACGACGCGCTCGCCCTCCTGCGTGAGCGCCGGACGGCGCTCGCCGCGGCGGTCGACGGGCAGCGCGAGCAGCTCGACGGCGCCGTCGCCCGCGGCCTGCCTCGCCGCTACGTCCTCGACGCCTACTACGAGCTCCACCAGACCGACGCCCAGATCGCGTGGCTCGACGCCACGATCGCCGACCTTCGCTCCGGCGCGCTGAGCTGGACGGACGAGGCGTCGTCCGCGTTCCGCCCGGGTGTCGCCCCCGACCGTCCCGCGCCCCACCCCGCCACGTCCGCCGAGGAGCTCCCGTGACCTCTCCCACCAGCCCGCCCGAGCGCACCGACGCCCCCGCCCCGGCGGCTCCCGGCGCCGGCACGGGCGTCGTCCCGCTCGTCGACCTGCACGGCCGCAGCGCGTGGAGCATCCTGCCGCCGCTCATCCTCGGGTTCTTCATGATCATGGTCGACACCACGATCGTGAACATCGCCGTCCCCACGCTCCAGACCGAGCTCGACGCGTCGCTCGTCGCGGTCGGGTGGGTCAACAGCGCCTACCTGCTCTCGTACGCGGTCCTCCTCCTGCTCGCGGGCCGGCTCGGCGACCGGTACGGCCCCAAGCCGGTGTTCGTCGTCGGCCTGCTGGTCTTCACGCTCGCGTCCGCGTGGTGCGGGTTGTCCGGGTCGATCGGCATGCTCGTCGCGGCGCGCGTCGTCCAGGGCGTGGGCGCCGCGCTCATGACCCCGCAGACGATGGCGATGATCACGCGCGTCTTCCCGCCTCGCCAGCGCGGTGCGGCCATGGGCCTGTGGGGCGCGACGGCCGGCGTCGCGACCATCGCCGGGCCGCTCCTCGGCGGCGTGTTCGTCGAGTCGTGGGGCTGGGAGTGGATCTTCTTCGTCAACGTCCCGGTCGGCGTCGTCGCGCTCTGGCTCGCGCTCACGCGCCTGCCGCGGCTCGCCACCCACAAGCGCGCCTTCGACGTCCTGGGCGTCGTGCTGTCGGTCGTGGGCCTGTTCGCCGTGGTGTTCGGCCTCCAGGAGGGCGGGACGTACCACTGGGGCACCATCGTCGGCCCGGTCACCGTCTGGGGCGTGATCGGCCTGGGCCTGCTCGTGCTCGTCGGGTTCGTCCTGTGGCAGCGTCGCCTCGGCGACGCCGCGCTGCTGCCCCTGCGCCTCTTCCGGTCCCGGAACTTCTCCCTCGCGAACGTCGCCGGCATGTCCGTCTCGTTCGCCATGATCGGCATCTTCTTCCCGCTGACGATCTACCTGCAGTCGATCCTCGGGCTCTCGCCGCTGCACGCGGCGCTCGTCAACCTCCCGGGCTCGCTCGTGTCCGGCATCGTCGCGCCGCTCGCCGGCCGCCTCTCCGACCGGGTGCCCCCGAAGTGGGTCGTGGCGACGGGCTTCGGCGTCCTCGCGGTCGCGATCGGCTGGCTCGCCGCGGTCGTCGGCCCGGGCGCGTCCGTCGTGACGATCGTCGTGCCGATGACCCTCTTCGGCGTCGGCACGGGCTGCGTGTTCTCCCCGCTGGCCAACCTCGCGACGTCCGGCCTCGACCAGCGCACCGCCGGGGCCGGTGCGGGCGCGTTCAACACGACCCGCCAGGTGGGCGGCGTCATCGGCTCGGCGGCGATCGTCGCGACGCTCACGGCGCGGCTCGCGGTCACCCTCCCGGCCGCGGCGCAGGACGCGGCGGCGTCGCTGCCCGAGCAGCTCCGCGCGCAGTTCGTCGACGGGTTCGCCCGGGCGGGCGGGTCGTTGCAGGGCGGCCGCGACGGGTTCCAGGTGCCCGCCGGGGTGCCCGACGACGTCGCGCGCCAGCTCTCCGACGCCGCCACCACCGCGCTGCACCAGGGGTTCGCGACCGCCGTCGGGCAGACGCTCGCCCTCACGGCCGCCGTGCTCGTGCTCGGGTTCGTGTCCTCGGTCGTCATGTCGTCGCGTCGCGCGGACCACTGATCCCCCACAGACACCGCGTGAACGGAGGGTTAAACCTCGCTCGAGGGCGTGTCGGGGGTGGTGGGCCAAATCACACGGGCGTAGTTTCGAGGGGACGGGCGGCACCATCGCCGCCCTCCGGGAGGCCAGCCGATGGGGTTCACGCTCCGCTCAGGAGGGCCGGCACCGGCGCTGCTGAGCCGTGGCACCCACGGCCCGACGGCCGGTCGCCCGCCTCGCCCAGAGAGAGAACGGCGCCCGCGCGCCGGAGGGGAGCCCTCGTGGTCCGCACCTCACCCACCCCCGCCCTGCAGGACGACGCGCCGGACGACACGCGTCGCACGTTCGTCGTCGACACCTCGGTCCTGCTGAGCGACCCTCGCGCCATCGGGCGGTTCGCCGAGCACGACGTCGTCCTCCCCGTCGTCGTCATCACGGAGCTCGAGGCCAAGCGACACCACGCGGAGCTCGGGTACTTCGCGCGCTCCGCGCTCCGCATGCTCGACGACCTGCGCGTGAAGCACGGTCGCCTCGACGCCCCGATCCCGGTGGGCGACGTGGGCGGCACCCTGCGCGTCGAGCTCAACCACGCCGATCCCGGCGTGCTCCCCGCAGGATTCCGGCTGGGTGACAACGACACGCGCATCCTCTCCGTCGCGGCGAACCTCGCGGCAGAGGGCCGCGACGTGACGGTCGTGTCCAAGGACCTGCCGATGCGGGTCAAGGCGTCGGCGGTCGGGCTGCGCGCGGAGGAGTACCGGCACGAGCTCGCCGTCGACTCGGGCTGGACGGGCATGGGCGAGATCTCCTTCACCGACGAGGAGTCCGCGTCCCTCTGGGAGCACGAGTCCGTGGAGGTCGCGACCCTCGACCCGGCCGTCGTGGAGGCGGCCGGGCCCCTGCACTGCCACACGGGGCTCGTCGTGCACTCGCCGCGCGGGTCCGCCCTGGGCCGGGTCACCGCCGACAAGCACGTGCAGCTCGTGCGCGGCGACCGCGAGGTGTTCGGGCTCCACGGCCGTTCCGCCGAGCAGCGCATCGCGATCGACCTCCTGCTCGACGAGAGCATCGGGATCGTCTCGCTCGGCGGCCGCGCGGGGACGGGCAAGTCGGCGCTCGCGCTGTGCGCAGGGCTCGAGTCGGTCATGGAGCGCCGCCAGCACCGCAAGGTCATGGTCTTCCGGCCGCTGTACGCCGTCGGCGGCCAGGAGCTCGGGTACCTGCCCGGGTCCGAGGCCGAGAAGATGAACCCGTGGGCCCAGGCCGTCCACGACACGCTCGGCGCGCTCGTCTCCCCCCAGGTGCTCGACGAGGTGATCGACCGCGAGATGCTCGAGGTGCTGCCGCTCACGCACATCCGCGGGCGCTCGCTGCACGACGCGTTCGTCATCGTCGACGAGGCCCAGTCGCTCGAGCGCAACGTGCTCCTCACGGTGCTCTCCCGCATCGGGCAGTCGTCGCGCGTGGTCCTCACGCACGACGTCGCCCAGCGCGACAACCTGCGCGTCGGGCGGCACGACGGCGTCGCGGCCGTCATCGAGGCGCTCAAGGGTCACCCGCTGTTCGCACACGTCACGCTCACGCGGTCGGAGCGCTCGCCCGTCGCCGCGCTCGTCACGGAGATGCTCGAGTCGATCGAGGTCTGACGTCCGCGAGGGAGAGGTCCGGCCACGGCCCGGCCTCTCCCTCGCAGGCCAGGCGTTGCCCACCGCGCGAGGCACCGGGCGGTGGCCGACGGCGCCCGTCCTCCGGTGAGCGACGTCACGGGCGCGGGATGCGCCGCCGCGGGGCACTCGCCGGGTAGGATCGTCCGTCTGTCCGACCCCGCGGTTGGAGCGGCCGGGTCTCCGCGCAGTGCGCGTGACGACCGGGTCCGGGCTGGAAACCCCATGATCTCCCCTCCCGCGCAGAAGGTCGCACCATGTCACTTCCCCCTGCTCCGGCACGCCTCGACGAGCCGACCGCCCCGCCCGGTCCGGCGGCCGTACCGCCCGCCGTCGCCCACGACCCGGCCCCCGCCGTCGCCCACGACCCGGCCCTCGGCGCGACGCCCGCGACGTCGCCGCGGCGGTGGTGGGTCCTGGTCGTCCTCGCCCTCACCCAGCTCCTCGTGGTGCTGGACGGCACGATCGTCAGCATCGCGCTGCCGCAGGCCCAGGCCGAGCTCGGGATGTCCGACTCCCAGCGCCAGTGGGTCGTCACCGCGTACGCGCTCGCGTTCGGCGCGCTGCTGCTCCTCGGCGGACGCGTCGCCGACTACTGGGGCCGCAAGCGCACCTTCCTCGTCGGCATGGTCGGGTTCGGCGTCGCGTCGCTGCTCGCCGGGCTCGCGCGCGACGGCGTCGAGCTCGTCGCGGCGCGCGGAGCGCAGGGAGCGTTCGCAGCCCTCCTGGCACCGGCCGCGCTGGCCCTGCTCACGGTCTCGTTCCCCCGTGGCAGGGAGCGCAACACGGCGTTCGCCGTCTTCGGCTCCATCGCGGGAATCGGTGCGGCGGTCGGCCTCGTGCTCGGCGGCCTCCTCACGGAGTACACCGACTGGCGCTGGTGCCTGTGGGTCAACGTCCCCGTGGTCCTCGTCGCACTCGTGGCCGGCCAGATCCTCGTCACGGAGAGCCGTGCCGAGGGCGACAACCGCTACGACGTCCTCGGCACGCTCCTCGTGGTGCTCGGTCTCGGCGCCCTCGTCTACGGGCTCACGCTCGCCGAGCACAGCTGGACCGCGCCGGGCACGGTCGCGTGCCTCGCGGCCGGTGCCGTGCTGCTCGTGCTCTTCGTCGTCGTCGAGTCGCGCACGGACCAGCCCCTGCTCCCGCCGCGGATCGTGCGCGACCGGGTCCGCGCGGGCGCGTTCCTCCTGCAGGCGATCGTCGGCACGCTCATGATCGGCGCGCTGCTGTACCTGTCGTTCCACCTGCAGGTCGTCATGGGGCTGTCACCCCTGCGCGCGGGCCTCGGCTCGGTCCCGATGACGCTCGTCATCCTCGTGCTCGCGCCGGTCGTCACGTCGCTCCTGCCGCGCGTCGGGCCGCGCCCGCTCATGGTCGCCGGGCCCGTGATCGCCGCCGCGGGGCTCTTCCTGCTCAGCCGCGTCACCGTCGACGGCTCGTACGTCGCCGAGATCCTCCCGTCGCAGGTCGTGCTCGGCGTCGGGCTCTCGCTCGTCCTGGTGCCCCTGCAGAACGTCGCCCTCGCGGGCGTCGCACCGCACGACGCCGGGGCTGCGAGCGCGACCGTCAACGCGGCCATGCAGATCGGCGGCTCGGTGGGCCTCTCCGTCTTCACGACCGCCTACGTCGGCGCGCTGCCCGCGACCCGCGCGCCCGCCCCCGCGGACCTCGTGGACGGCTACTCCGCCGTCTTCCTCGCGGCGGCCGCCACGATGCTCCTCGGCGCCGTCCTCGCGTTCGCGCTCGTGCGCGGTCCGAAGGAGGCGCTGCCGCCGTCGGGCGACCAGGTCCCCGTGCACGCGGGCTGACGCGCGAGCCTCTCGAACGGCGCCCCCGCCCACCCGGTCACGCGGGTGGACGGGGGCGCTCGTCGACGGCCCGCCCGGTGAGCCGGCTCAGCCCTGCGGCGGCCGGGTCATCGAGAGGACGTCGAGCGCCTCGTCGAGCTGAGCCTCGGTGACCTCGCCGCGCTCGACGAAGCCGAGGTCGAGCACGGCCTGGCGGACCGTGATGCCCTGCTTGACGGCGTGCTTCGCGACCTTCGCCGCCGCCTCGTAGCCGATGACCCGGTTGAGCGGCGTGACGATCGACGGCGACGACTCGGCGAACGCGCGCGCCTTCTCGACGTTCGCGGTGATGCCCGAGACGGTCTTGTCGGCGAGCACGCGCGACGCGTTGGCGAGCAGGCGGATGGACTCCAGCACGCCCTGCGCGATGACCGGGATCTGCACGTTGAGCTCGAAGCTGCCCGACGCGCCGGCCCACGCGACCGTCGCGTCGTTGCCGATGACGCGCGCCGCGACCATGAGCACGGCCTCGGGGACGACCGGGTTCACCTTGCCCGGCATGATCGACGAGCCCGGCTGCAGGTCCGGGATGAAGATCTCGCCCAGGCCGGTGTTGGGGCCCGAGCCCATCCAGCGCAGGTCGTTGCAGATCTTGGTGAGGGACACGGCGATCGTGCGCAGCGCGCCCGACAGCTCGACGAGGCCGTCGCGCGAGCTCTGCGCCTCGAAGTGGTCGCGCGCCTCGGTGAGCGGCAGGCCGGTGTCCTCGACGAGCAGCGCGATGACGCGCTGCGGGAAGCCCGCGGGGGTGTTGATGCCCGTGCCGACGGCGGTCCCACCGAGCGGCACCTCCGCGGCGCGGGGGAGCGCGGCCTGGAGACGCTCGATCCCGTAGCGGATCGCGGCGGCGTACCCGCCGAACTCCTGGCCGAGCGTGACCGGGGTCGCGTCCATGAGGTGGGTCCGGCCCGACTTCACGACGGTCGCGTACTCCGCGGACTTCGCCTCCAGCGCCTCGGCGAGGTGCGTGAGCCCGGGGACGAGGTCCTGGACGACGCCCGCCGTCGCGGCGACGTGCACCGACGTCGGGAACACGTCGTTGGACGACTGGGACGCGTTGACGTGGTCGTTGGGGTGCACGTCGCGGCCCAGCGAGCGCGTCGCCAGCGTGGCGAGCACCTCGTTGGTGTTCATGTTCGACGACGTCCCGGACCCGGTCTGGTAGACGTCGACCGGGAAGTGGGCGTCGTGCGCGCCGGAGGCGACCTCGTCGGCCGCGGCGACGATCGCCGCGGCGACGTCCGCGTCGAGCACGCCGAGCTCGGCGTTCGCGCGCGCGGCGGCCTTCTTCACGCGGGCGAGGGCCTCGATGTGGCCGCGCTCGAGCGGCGTGCCGGAGATCGGGAAGTTCTCCACGGCGCGCTGCGTCTGGGCGCGGTACAGGGCCTGGGCGGGGACGCGCACCTCGCCCATCGTGTCGTGCTCGATGCGGAACTCGGTCGTGGACTCGGGAGAGCCGTCGGCGGCTGCAGCAGTCATGCGCCTATCGTGCCGCAACCCCGGGCGAGGCTCCGAACCGGGCCGACGGCCGCCGTCGTACGGGGTGCGGGACGGCCTGCGTCAGTGCGCCGCGTGCCCCACGAGCGGCTGCTCGCCGACCGCGCCCACCACGTCCACGAGGCGGGCCCTGCCCTCGGAGAGGTCGTACTCGACACCGACGATCGCGCAGCGCCCCTCGGCGACGGCGGCGGCCAGACCCGCCGAGTACGAGTGCAGCATGTCGACGGTGTGGCGCACGTGCTCGCGGCGCAGGACGTCGGGCGAGATGCCGTCCAGCGTGCCCCCGTGCGCGCCCGTGATGTTGACGATCGACGGGATCACGCGGTCCACGACGGCGCGCACGAAGCCCGACGCCTGCTCGCCCGTGGTGAGCGTGTGCACCGCGGCACCCACCGCGCCGCACGAGTCGTGGCCGAGGACGACGACGAGCGGGACGTCGAGCACGTCGACGCCGTACTCGATGGACCCGATGACGGTCGTGTCGAGCACGTGGCCCGCGGTGCGGACGACGAACGTGTCGCCGAGGCCCTGGTCGAAGATGATCTCGGCCGCGACGCGCGAGTCCGAGCAGCCGAAGATCACGGTGTGCGGGTGCTGCGCGACCGACGTCTCACGGCGCCGGTCGGCGCCCTGCGACGGGTGCAGCGGGGAGCCGTCGACGAAGCGGTCGTTGCCCGCCCGGAGCGTCGCCCAGGCCTCGGCCGGGGTCAGGGGAGAGGTGTTCGGCGTCGGCAGGGCATCGGTCATGACCCCATCATCGCGCACCCGGCGGTGCCGCTCACGTGCCCGTTCGCATGGCGGGACCGCCCGCGCGGGTGTAGCCATGGAGGGGACAGGACCGCCCGACGGGAAGACCGTGACCGAGGGGAGCCGACGTGCGCGGACGGACCCGAGCGCTGGTCGTCCTCGTCGCGCTGGGACTCGTGGCGCCGCTCGCGGCGTGCGGACCCGGCGACGACGGGACGCCGTTGCTCACGTGGTACATCAACCCGGACAACGGGGGACAGGCCGACATCGCCGCCTCGTGCACGGAAGCCGCCGACGGTGCGTACCGGATCGAGACCGAGCTCCTGCCGCGCGACGCCGCGTCGCAGCGTGAGCAGCTCGCACGCCGCCTCGCGGCCAAGGACTCCTCGATCGACCTCATGAGCCTCGACCCGGTGTTCATCGCGGAGTTCGCCGAGGCGGAGTTCCTCGCGCCGGTGCCGGACGACGTCGCCGACGCCACGACGACGGACGTCGTGCAGGGCGCGATCGACGCGTCGACGTGGAAGGACGAGCTCGTCGCCATCCCGTTCTGGGCCAACACGCAGCTGCTCTGGTACCGCAAGTCGGTCGCGGAGGCCGCCGGCCTCGACATGACGCAGCCGGTCACCTGGGACCAGATCATGCAGGCGGCGCAGGACCAGGACCTGCTCGTCGCGGTGCAGGGAGCCAAGGCGGAGTCGCTCACGGTGTGGATCAACGCCCTCGTCGAGGGCGCGGGCGGGCACATCCTCGAGAACCCGGAGGCGCCGGCGGACGAGGTGAAGCTCGGGCTCGACACCGACGCCGGCAGGGCCGCGGCGCAGATCATCGGCGACATCGGGACGTCGGGCGTCGGCGGGCCAGGGCTGCCGAGCGAGGACGAGCCGGCGTCGCTCACCCTGTTCCAGGGGGACAAGGGTGCGTTCATGGTCAACTGGCCGTTCGTCTGGTCGTCGACCCAGGGCGCCGTCGAGGCCGGCTCGCTCGACCAGGCGCTCCTCGACGACATCGGCTGGGCGCTGTACCCGCAGACGGTCGAGGGACAGGACGCGCGGCCGCCGTACGGCGGCATCTCGCTCGGCATCGGTGCGTTCGGCAAGCACACGGACCTCGCGTACGACGCCGCCGAATGCATCGTCAGCCCGGAGAACCAGGCCGAGTACTTCGTGACCAACGGCAACCCCGCCGCCAGCATCCAGGCGT
>Ga0233365_1000131_pt1 | contig 38618 bp, 40 predicted proteins | sample ElkDunMinimDraft_27_FD_191535 | JGI IMG/M metagenome (GOLD analysis project Ga0233365, IMG submission 191535) | Fecal eukaryotic communites from dung pellets of Tule Elk in California, USA - Elk Dung C36 | ecosystem: Host-associated > Mammals > Digestive system > Large intestine > Fecal | place...
CACAACTAAACAACAATTATTACAGTATGTCTGTTGCAAAAAAAGATTATAAAATAGTGACTACCAAGTCGCTTTTTGATATGAAACAAAACGGAGAAAAAATCTCTATGCTTACCGCTTACGATTACACCATGGCAAAAATTGTAGATTCTGCGGGGGTCGACGTGATTTTGGTAGGCGATTCCGCCAGCAACGTTATGGCGGGTCATGAAACCACTTTACCCATAACTTTAGACCAGATGATTTATCATGCATCGTGCGTGGTTCGTGGTGTAGATCGTGCATTGGTAGTGGTTGATTTACCTTTTGGAACCTACCAGTCTGATTCTAAAAAAGCATTGGAATCTGCCATTCGCGTAATGAAAGAAAGTGGTGCGCATGCCCTGAAGTTAGAAGGCGGTAAAGAAATTAAAGAAGGAATTAAAAAGATTTTGGGCGCTGGTGTTCCTGTTATGGGACATTTGGGTTTAACGCCACAATCTATTTACAAATTCGGAACATATACGGTTAGAGCTAAAGAAGAAGAAGAAGCAGAAAAGCTGATCGAAGACGCTAAAATGTTAGAGAAAATCGGGTGTTTTGCCATTGTTTTAGAGAAAATTCCAGCTACTCTGGCTACAAGAGTCGCGCAAGAAGTATCAATCCCGATTATTGGAATTGGTGCAGGTGGTGGCGTTGACGGTCAGGTTTTGGTTGTGCACGATATGATTGGAATGACGCACGAATTCAGTCCGAAATTTTTAAGACGATACATGAATTTATACGAAGACATGACAAAGGCTATCGGTCAGTATGTTGATGATGTAAAATCAAAAGATTTTCCTAATACAACAGAGCAGTATTAAAGTTTTTAATTCAAACGAAATAGAATAAGTTCTCGACTTCGCTCGAACTGACAAAGTAAACTGTCACATCGAGCGAAGTCGAGATGTTTTTTAGGATCATTTTAAAAATTGAAAACAATCGAATATTTCAATCTATGAAAATCTATTCAACAAAAGAAAATTTACAGGTTTTATACGAAGACAACCATATTATTGTGGTAAATAAACGTGTGGGCGATATTGTTCAGGGCGATGAAACGGGCGACAAACCTTTAAGCGATGTTGTAAAAGAATACATAAAAGATAAATACAGTAAACCGGGCGCGGTTTTTTTGGGTGTGGTTCATCGATTAGACAGACCAACATCGGGCATTGTGTTGTTTGCAAAAACATCAAAGGCATTAACACGACTGAACGATTTGTTTAAAAACCGTGAAACGCAGAAAACCTATTGGGCAGTTGTAAAAAATCAGCCGCCAAAAGAAAGTGGTACGTTGATTCACTACCTAACTCGAAATCCAAAAAACAATACATCAAAAGCGCATTTAAAAGAAGTTAAAGACAGTAAACAGGCGGTTTTAGATTATAAGATCATTCAAAAATTGAATTCTTATTTTGCTTTGGAAATCAATCTGCACACAGGTCGTCATCATCAGATTCGTTGTCAGTTAACTGCCATTGGTTGCCCAATTAAAGGTGATTTAAAGTATGGTTTCGATCGAAGCAATCCAAACGGCGGTATTCATCTGCATGCTCGAAAATTGGTATTGAATCATCCAGTTACCAAAGAAGAAATAAAAATTATTGCTCCGGTTCCCGATGATATTATTTGGAAAAATGTAGAAAAATAGTATATTAGATTAAAAATTTTAGATATGAAATGGGAAAGAAAAAGTAGCGGTGGTTTTGAAGACCGTCGCGGAATGTCGGGCGGTGGCAAAGCCGTTGTTGGTGGCGGAATCATTGGTGTTATTGCCTTATTGCTAACCATGTTTGGTGGCGAAACCGGTCAGGTAATCGGTACCGTTTTAAACCAAACGCAAGGCACTACACAATCATCCGAACAAGTACAAACACGTGAATTATCACAAGAAGAAATAACTTTAGGTCAATTCACTGAAGCTAATTTGTTTTATAATAACGAAACTTGGACACAAATTTTCCAAGAAAGCGGTCAAAAATACCAAGAACCGGGAATGGTTTTGTTTGACGACGGTGTAAATACAGCTTGTGGATCGGCAACATCTGCAGCAGGCCCGTTTTATTGTCCGGCTGATCAAAAAATCTATATGGATTTACGCTTTTTTGAAGAATTGCGTACGCGTTTTGGAGCAAAAGGTGGCGATTTTGCTATTGCCTACGTAATTGCACATGAAGTTGGGCATCACATACAAACATTAGTGGGAACCAATCAAAAAGTTCGTCAAGCACAAGAGGGCAAAGGTAAAGCGGCAGCCAACAAATTATCGGTTGCTCAAGAATTACAGGCAGATTTTTATGCGGGAGTTTGGGCAAGCCGTAACAAAGAAAAGTTGGAAGCTGGCGATATTGAAGAAGCAATTAGTGCAGCACAAGCTGTTGGTGACGATGCCATTCAAAGTAAAATGCAAGGTCACGTTCAACCCGAAACTTTTACCCACGGAACATCGGCAGAACGTAAAGCCTGGTTTATGAAAGGATATAACACGGGAGATATCAACCAAGGCGATATTGAAACAATATATAACAGTATTCGATACTAAAACAGCAAACAATTAAAAAAATGCTTCGTACTTTTGCGAGGCATTTTATTTTTATATGAGTTACGAAATCGATCAGCTGAAATTATCAGAACAAATAATTTCCCTTGCTAAAAAAGTATCAGTTACGGCTGGTTTGTATATTTTTCTTACGTTTATAATTGTTTCGTTTATTTATATGGTTGGGTTGATTTCTTTAATAGGATCGCCCGACGAGTTTATAAAACTTTCTAACCAAACAATTGCCGAAGAATTTATTGCCACAAATGCAACCGAAATTATGATTGTAAACATGGTGGCAAGCATAATTCTACACTTTTTTTTTGGTGGAATTTATGGTATGATTAAAAAAGTAAACGTACAACCTTATGCCGATTTAGGCAGCGCCTTTACAACCATTTTTAGCAAACAGGGACTAAAAGCATTGAATGTAATTATCCTTATTCAAATTGTAACTACCGCAATATCTTATTTTTTAGAACTTGCCGGTTTTGGTTTGGTTGGTTTGGGCATTAGTCTGCTTATACAACTTTTAACTTATTTTGCCATTCCAAGCATTTACATAAGCAATTTCAACATTAGAAAAAGTGTAAATTTCAGCGTACAAACGGTCAATCAAAAACCGGGATTTTTATTTGCATTCATCGCATTTACATACCTTTTGTCGTTTATTGGGATTTTATTTTTCGGTATCGGAATCGTCTTAACCCTACCGTTAAACTACATAGTTGCATACAGTTTATATACGCATATAAACGAACAACAAGCTTAATTGTTTGTCCACAAATCACGGTCTAAACTTCGGTACTGAATAGCCTCGGCAATATGCTGGGGTTTTATTTTATCAGCAGTTTCCAGATCGGCAATTGTTCGCGCAACCTTTAAAATTCGATCGTATGCTCGGGCGGATAAATTCAGTTTTTCCATAGCTGTTTGCAGTAGATTCAATGAAGTTTCATCAAGCTCGCAAAAAATCGAAATGAGTTTTGTAGGCATTTGTGCGTTGTAATGAATTCCCTGATACTCTTTAAACCTTTGTGATTGAAGCGATCTTGCGTGGATGACACGATTTCTTATAGCATCGCTTTTTTCGGCTGTTGATTTATCTGCCAACTTTTCAAACGGAACAGGATTTACTTCAATGTGCAGGTCGATTCGATCCAACAAAGGACCAGATATTTTGTTCAGATATCGATTCATTTCCATTGATGATGACTGACTCAATCCTTTATCATTCATGAAATATCCACTCGGACTCGGATTCATACTTGCCACCAACATAAAAGACGAAGGATACGAAACCGTGAATTTTGCTCGAGAAATAGTAACTTCGCGATCTTCTAACGGTTGACGCATTACTTCCAAAACTTCGCGCTTAAATTCTGGTAATTCGTCTAAAAACAACACGCCGTTGTGAGCCAGAGAAATTTCACCCGGTTGCGGATAACTTCCACCACCAACTAATGAAACCGACGATGCTGTATGATGTGGCGCACGAAAAGGACGTTTCTTTATCAAACCAACATTTTGAACCTTACCAACAACACTGTGGATTTTTGTAGTTTCTAAAGATTCTTCAACGGTCATTGGCGGAAGGATACTCGGCAATCTTTTAGCCAGCATGGTTTTACCGGATCCTGGCGGACCAATCAGCAGAATATTATGACCGCCAGCTGCTGCAATTTCCAACGCGCGTTTAATGTTCTCCTGCCCTTTTACTTCGGCAAAATCCAATAAAGAAAAATCATTGGCTACATCGAATAAATCATCTTCTTGGAGTTCTACTGTTTTAAGTAGAGTTTTCCCTTCGAAATGATAGATTAAATCGGCAATATTTTCAACAGCATACACATTCAGTCCGTGCACAATAGCTGCTTCCTGAACATTTTCTTCAGGTAGGAATATTTCGGTGAATCCATCAGCTCTCGCTTGAATTGCAATAGGTAAAGCTCCTTTTATCGGCTGAACAGAACCGTCTAATGACAATTCGCCCATGATCATACAATTTAAAAAATCATCTTTTTTCAACTGACCCGATGCAGCCAAAATACCAATTGCCAAAGGTAAATCGTAAGCAGATCCTTCTTTACGCAAATCGGCAGGTGCCATGTTTATAGTGATTTTTTTACCCGGCAGGTTGTAGCCAATATTTGCTAACGCCGCTGCAATGCGGTAACTTGATTCTTTCACGGCATTATCGGGCAAACCAACCAAATGGTAGCCAATTCCTTTATCAATATTTACTTCGATTGTAATTGTAGTAGCATCGATCCCAAAAACGGCGCTACCAAAAACTTTAACCAACATATTTTATTTTTTTCTAAACTAAATATAGTCAATTAAATGTGAAAAATGAACTTTGTTTAAACAAAATATAATCTTCGGATTAACAATTTTACTATCTTCATTTAAAATTCAGCTAAAAATATATGTCAGATATCTTTCATACGGTGTATCAGCACCTTCTGTTTTCAGAAGAAGACTTTCATGCTATCGCATTAGCACATGAAAAAACAGAAATTGCAAAGGGAAATTTTCTTTTAAAAAGCGGAGAAATTTCTAATGAATATTATCTTTTAGAAAAAGGAATTGTTCGATCTTTTGTGCACGACTATAATAATAACGAAATTACCACTGAATTTTTTGCCGAAAACGATATTGTAATTGTACCTTCTTCCCTATTCCAACGAATTCCAACACAAGAAACTTTGCAAACTGTGACCGATTGTGTTTTATGGAAAATAGATTTCGACAAGTTTCAACATTTGTTTCATTCTGTACCCGGTTTTTCCGAATGGGGAAGATCATGGTTTACCACACAAGTATTCTCGTTAAAGCAAAAATCGCTCGATATTGTTACTGAAACCGCCACCAATCGTTATCTGAAACTTCTTAAAGAAAAACCGCAAATCATTCAAAATGCACCTTTGAAACAGATTGCTTCTTTTCTAGGAATTACCGATACATCATTAAGCAGAATTCGAAAAGATATTTTAAAAATCTAAAGTGAAATATAGATTGATTTCTTGCCAAAAGACAAGTTACACATCTTAAAAAATAAGCTACATTTGATCTAAACAAACTCTAAAAAAAATGGAAAATAAAAAATTTAATCCTGTAGCTTGGTTCGAAATTTATGTTGATGACATGGATAGAGCCACAAAATTTTATGAAGCGGTATTTAATTTAAAATTAGATGAAATGCCCGTTCCCGGCGATGCTCCAATGACAATGAGATGCTTTCCTGGATCTGAAAACGGAATAGGTGCATCGGGTACTTTGATAAAGATGGACGGTTTGCAAGCAGGCGGAAACAGCACTATTGTTTATTTTGGCTGTATGGATTGCGCTGTTGAAGAAAGCAGAGTTGTAAATGCAGGCGGAACAATTCATCAACCAAAAATGTCGATCGGTGAATATGGTTTTTGCTCGATAATTATAGATTCTGAAGGAAATACAGTCGGTTTATACTCAATGAATTAAATTAAAAGCTATGAAAATTGTAAAAACAATCTTTTTTATATTATTTGGGTTAATGATGATCAATGCAGGTATGGATAAATTTTTCCATTACATGCCAATGCCCGAAATGCCGGCAGAAATGATGAAAATTAACGAAGCCATGATGACTTTGAAATGGATTTTACCATTGGTTGCAACCATAGAAATTCTTTCGGGCATTTTAGTGCTTATGCCAAAAACAAGAGCGTTAGGTGCCGTAATGATTTTTCCTGTAATGATTGGTATTTTGTGTCATAACTCAACTTTTATGCCCGAAAGTTTAATTATTGCCGGTGTATTTTTCCTAATCAACATTTGGATGCTGATTGACAATAAAGAAAAAATCAAACATTTAATCAGTTAATTATGAACAAGCCAAAATCACAAAAATTAGACATTATTATTCCTGCTTTTTGCGGGCATAGTCAAAGTTTTTTAATGGTTCTTGAAAGTATTTCAGAAGAAGATGCTTTAAAAAGAATAGAAGGAAGAACGAATCATATCATCTGGATGGTCGGAAATTTTTTAGATATGCGTTACGCCATGGGAAATGTTCTGGGTTTAACTGAAGAATTTCAGTACAAAGACTTCTTCTTTCAAGGAAAAGCTTTAGATGAAAGTTTAGCATATCCTTCATTACAAGATCTTATTAAAGATTTCCACAGAATATCGCCACTTGTTTACCAAAGATTATTACAAGTAACCGATGAAGAATTAATCAAAGCGTTCCCAATGGGAATGAATATTGAGTTTTTTCCGGAAGATGTATTAAACTTTGTAGGCATGTGCATTGGGCGTGAAGATTATCTGTGCGGACAAATGGGTTTAATGCGTAGAATTCTGGGTTACGATGCCATGAAATACGATTTTGATCTGAATATGAAATATTAAAAAAACATTTTCAACTTACTTACAAATGCATAAAAGTGTTTGATTTTTAGGCAAAAAAAATAGCAAAAACATGCTACTTATAAATTTAAGGCAATTATAAATTATGTCAATTAAATAATTAATTTAGCCGCTTAAATATCTGCTTAATAACACACTTTTATGCATCATAATCTACTACTTATACTTGGGCTATTATTTGTAGTTTTTTTATTGGTAATGTTGGCACAACGCATTAAAATTGCGTATCCTATCTTTTTAGTAATTGCAGGTTTGGGCATCAGTTTTATTCCCGGTATACCTCAACTGCATCTTAAACCCGATTTAATTTTCCTTATATTTCTGCCTCCGTTGCTGTATGAAGCAGCATGGTATACTTCATGGAATGATTTCTGGAAATGGAAACGCCCTATTGCTTTACTCGCATTCGGTTTGGTTTTTCTAACATCAGGTGTTATTGCCTATACTTCTACCCTATTTATTCCCGGAATGACGCTTGCATTAGGATTTCTGTTAGGCGGTATTGTATCGCCACCCGATGCCGTTGCTGCTGCAACCGTTTTAAAAGGGATGAAAGTTCCTAAAAGAATCATGACCATTTTAGAAGGCGAAAGTCTGGTTAACGATGCTTCATCACTTATCGTTTTTAAATTTGCGTTAGTTGCTGTAATAAATGGAAGTTTTTCTATGCAAGAAGCTACGGGTCAGTTTTTTATTGTATCGATAATGGGAATCGTTATAGGCTTGGCAGGTGCACACATTATGTACGCCATTCACAGATTTTTACCAACAACACCCGCTATTGATGCAGCGTTAACGTTAATGACTCCTTACATTTTATTTCTTGCAGCAGAACAATTTCATTTTTCGGGTGTAATGTCAGTTGTAAGCGGCGGTTTATTCATGTCATACCGTTCGCACGAAATCTTTAAAACTGGCAGTACGCGCTTAAACATGTTAGGCGTTTGGACAACCGTTATTTTTGTAATGAATGCTTTGGTTTTTATTTTGATAGGATTAGAATTACCGGAAATTATTCACGGTTTAGGAAATTATTCTATTGCCGATGGAATTAAATACGGAATCATAATAAGCATTATTACTATTATTTTGCGTTTTTTATGGGTTTATCCTATAGCACACATTCCGCGTTGGTTAAGTGCAAAAGTGCGGAAAGATCCTTCACCGGGTTGGAAAGGGCCATTAGTTATTGGCTGGGCAGGAATGCGCGGAGTTGTTTCATTGGCAACCGCTTTATCTATCCCAATAATGCTTACAGATAATGTGGCGTTTCCGCAACGAAACCTCATCATTTTTATAACATTTGTAGTTATTTTCATTACACTTGTTTTGCAGGGTTTAACCTTACCTTTTGTTATTAAATTAATCAAAATAGAAGAAATTGATACTATTAGTTCCGAAGAAGAGCAACAAGCAGTGATAAAATTACGATTGCACGGTATTGCTCTTAATGTGCTTAACACCAAGCATGATAATCATAACGAAAATGAACTTATCGGTATTTTTAAATCTAATCTTGAAAAAGAAATAAACAATACCCAGCTTAAATTAACATCGTTAGAACTTTGTTTAAATACTACCGAAGATCTTAAAGTTTACCATCATACGTTATTAGAAATTTACAGTTTGCAACGAAAAGAACTTTTTAAATTAAGAAGAGAAAAATTCTTTACTGATGAGGAAATTAGAAAAGCCGAACTGCAACTGGATCTTGACGAGCTAAAGATAAGCGGAAACAACCATTAATTCAACCTTATGAATATATCAAGCCATTATAAACTACTGCATTTTATTCCGTGGACGCGTACTAAAATATACAAAATGCTTTTATTAAGTATTGTTCCAACGCTATTATTCTATTTTTTAGATTTTAAATGGCTGGCAATTCCTTGGGTTCCGGTAGCATTGCTGGGAACTGCAACAGCCTTTATTTCGGGGTTTAAAAATACCCAAACGTACAACAGAATGTGGGAAGCTAGACAAATTTATGGATCGATCATCAACAGCAGCAGAGCTTTCGGAATAATGGTAAAAGATTTTGTGCGAACAGATAACGAAACCGAAACTGCAATAATACATCAAGCCATAATTTACCGTCATTTCGCATGGCTTACCGCTTTGCGCTATCAATTTCGAGAAGTTAAAAGCTGGGAAAACGTAAAAACAAAAAGTTATAACAAAGAATATTTGCAGTATTACAAAGTTCCTGAATGGGAAAGTAACTTGAATGATGAATTAAAAAATTTCTTAAACGAAAAAGAACTCAACTATATTTTATCAACCAAAAACCGAGCTACACAATTGATCGCACAACAATCGGAATCCATTAAAAAACTTAACCAGCAAGGCACAATTTCCGATTACAATTATGTAGCGCTTTCAAATCAATTAAAAGATTTGTACGACCAACAAGGTAAATGCGAACGTATTAAAAACTTTCCTTATCCGCGTCAGTTTTCAAGCATTAACATGTATTTTACTAACTTGTTCTGCATCCTTCTGCCACTTGGTTTTATTGGTGAATTTTCTAAAATGATCGAAAAATCAGGCGAGCACATTATTTGGCTCACTATTCCGTTCAGCGTTATTTTAGGCTGGGTTTTTCTGGTTTTAGAACAAATCGGCGAAAGTACCGAAAATCCGTTTGAAGGAAATGCAAATGATACTCCTATTACACAAATCAGTCGAAACATAGAAATTGATTTAAGAGAAATGTTAGGCGAAACAGATTTACCTGCGGCAATACAACCACAAAATAATATCGTTTTATAAGTATTTTCTATTTTGTTTTAAATTGAAAAATAAAAGTCGATTTACGAATTAACTCTCTAAACAAAAATACCTTTTTGTTCTTCAATTGCCCATTTAGCCATTGCATCGATTACCGGAAATAGTCCTTTTCCCGAAGAACTTAAACTGTAGGTAACATGCGGTGGCACAATCGGTTTGGCTTCTCTAATAATCAATCCGTCTGTTTCTAGCTGTTTTAAATGCTGAATCAATACCTTTTCAGTAATCGCAGGAATGGCTCTTTTTATCTCGCTATATCTCTTATCACTTGTAGAAAGATGATACAGAATAATAGGTTTCCAATAACTGCCAATTTTCTCCATAACATAAGTCACGGGGCACATTTCTAATGCAATTTGTTTGTTTTCCTGAATGGTCGATGTTTTCTTAATTGCCGTCATAATACATACTTTAGGGTAAGTACTTGTATAAAAGTAAGTACAAATATAACTTTGTATTTATAAATAAAAAATATTTTACCATGAAAATAATTGTAACCGGTTCGTTAGGGAACATAGGAAAAAAATTGACAACAGAATTATTAAGCGCAGGAAACCAAGTAACAGTTGTTACAAGTTCGGCTGATCGAAAAAGCGAAATTGAAGCGTTAGGGGCAGTTGCTGCTGTAGGTTCTGTCAGCGATGCCGACTTTTTAACGCAAACTTTTACTGGAGCTGATGCCGTTTTTGCAATGACGCCTCCCAATTTAGGCGGACAAAATGTAGTTGAAAATACAACCAACGCAGGTAAGGCTTTTGCAGAAGCATTTAAAACAGCCAATATTAAAAAAGTGGTGATGTTAAGCAGCATTGGCGCAGATTTACCAAACGGAACCGGGCCAATTGAAGGTCTGTATCATATCGAACAGATTTATAACAGTTTAGAAAACACAAATATCACATTCTTGCGTGCAGGATATTTTTACACGAATTATTACAACGATGCTCCGATGATTAAAAATGCAGGAATTATGGGATCGAACCTTCCGGCAAATACAAAAATACCGTTGGTTCATCCGCATGATATTGCTATTGCAGCTGCCAAAGAATTACAGAAAACATCCGAAGGAAAAAATATCCGTTATATTGTGAGTGATTTTCGTTCGGCTGCAGATATAGCTGAAAATATTGGAAAATCAATAGAAAAACCAGAACTTCCTTGGGTTGAATTTTCTGATGATGAAGCTTTAAACGGAATGATACAAGCTGGTGTTCCTGCCGAAATTGCTCAATTATATACCGATATGGGAGCAGGTTTGAAAAATGGAAAAATTGCTTCTGACTTTGAAAAAAGCGGAGCGAATACTGATGGAAAGATTAAACTGGAAGATTTTGCAAACGAATATGCAAAAAACTTCTAATGATAAACAACAAAAAAGTGAGCTTTAAAGCTCACTTTTTTATTTTGTAATAATTTGCCTAATTTCAATAAATTGGGATGTAAAATCTGCTACATAATACTAAAATGGCGAAACAAATATCCTCCGCCAATTCCTATCGAAATAAAAAACTGTCCTTGATTTAGTGGCATCACATACTCATGCCCTACTTTGATAGTAAACGGAAAAACTTCCGTGTAAACATAAGGACTAATACGAAACTGATTATTGAATTCTTTATTAAAATCGAACAAATAACCGCTTGTAACTCCTGCAGAAATATTGTAAGATTTATACTTATCGTCAACCAAAAAATACATTGCCGTAAACTGTGGCTGTAAACCCGACGGTGCTTTTGTGTTTGGCGAAGTATAATCTAACCCAAAGGCAAAATCGTAAGGTTTGTATTTATCAAATAGCACCGGAACATTAAATGATGCTTGAAACATTGCCGCTTTATCATATTTTGCGCCTAAACTAAAGACCTGCGCTTTTATTGAATGATTGCAAAATAATAGTAGAAAAACACCAATTATTTTTGTTATAATCCTTACATTATTCATAATTGATTTGCTTTTAAATATAAATTTTAATCATGATACCTTTTACTCGTATTACTGTCATTCCGGACCTGATCCGGAATCGCAAATATTATTAAAATGATGAGAAGCTGACCCGAGCTTGCGAACAGAACGAAGTTAATCAAGTTCAGCTTGACAAACTTAATATCATAATTTCTTTGATATTTCTTTTAAATCGGTAATAAATTCATTCACAATTTCTTCATTAGTTGCCCAAGAAGTTATTAGTCGGATTGCGGTATTTTCGGCATCGATTTCTTTCCATTGATAAAAAAGATATTTAGTTTCCAACTGCTCAATTACTTTTTTAGGCAGAATAGGAAAAATCTGATTGGTAACAGGATCGGTCAAAAACAAATATCCGCATTCTTTTACAGCATCGGCTATTTTTTTTGCCATTGTATTGGCGTGATTAGCCAATTGAAAATACAAATCATCTTTAAACAATTCTAAAAATTGAATTCCCAACAAACGCCCTTTTGCCAGCAATGCACCTTTCTGTTTCAGCACATAATCAAAATCAGGTACTAATGACTGATTGTTAAACACAATAGATTCGCCCAACAAAGCTCCGTTTTTTGTTCCGCCAATGTAGAAAACATCGGTAAGTTGTGAAATATCTGCCAATGATACATCGCTATTTTCTGCCATTAACGCATTTCCCAAACGCGCTCCATCCATAAAAAGCAATAAATTGTTTTCCTTACAAAACGCCGATAACTCAAAAAGTTCTGCCTTATTGTAAATTGAGCCGATCTCGGTTGCGTTCGAAATATAAACCATTCTTGGCTTTACAACATGCGGTCTTAAAGTATATTCTTTTAGAACATTTTGGATTGCTTCAGGCTGCAATTTTCCGTTTGATGATTCCACTGTGATTATTCGATGCCCAACAGCTTCGATCGCTCCGGTTTCATGCGAAAAAATATGTCCCGTATTTGCACTGATAACCGCCTCGTGAATTTTTAGCAATGCCGAAATCACCAACAAATTGGTCTGCGTACCGCCAGAAACAAAATAAATGGCAGCATCATCATTTTCAATTTTCTGTTGAAGAATCTGTTTAGCCTGCAAAGAATATTCATCTTCGCCATAGCCTGGTTGTTGCTGTAAATTGGTTTCGATAAGCTTTTGAAGGATGTTTGGATGTGCGCCTTCGGAATAATCATTTCTAAAATTATACATAGAATTACGGTTTCGGTGATCGTTTTTTATGATTGATCTATTCAAAAATACGCTTTTTGAACTGTTGAAAGATCAAATTATAACTGTGATATTGTATTTACAATGATTTTTATCAGTAAAAAAACTATTTTTTATAGAAAACTTCGCAACATAAAAATCATTTTCATGAAAATTCCCAATATACATACTTTTCACATTCCGGTGATGGGACTTGCTTATACCATTGATACGCCGATTCGCGTGGCACATTACGGTATTTCGTCTGTTATTTCGGTGATGGATGACGAACTTATTGAGCAGATGAACCGTTTGTACACAAAAAAATTTCAGCTTCCGTATAAGGAAATCACCAAAAAGGCAGAAGATTTTAGAGCCCAGAGAATAACTTCGTACCTGAATACGCTGGATACCATTGTTAAACAGCAATTTGAATATTTAAAGGATCAGTTGATTCGAAACAAAGAAGCTGTAAAAAATTACATCGATCTTTTACCGAATACTTCAGAAATCAGAGAAAATCTTCAAAAACATTTGGAAAGCAGTGAACCGCTTACAAAATTAAAAACTTTTTTAGATCAGCACCTTACACCTGGATCTATCGATGTTAATATTATGACAAAAGTAGATCGCGAAACCTACGAAAACAAAGAACCTCTCCCCGCAATTTATAACGATGCACATGCTGCTTTGCGCGGTTTTGCAGAAAGTACCGTTAATGCTTCTGTAGTTTTATCGGCAGGAATGAATCCGAGATTGTTTGGGTATTTTGAGAGTTTTGATCCTTTTTATCCTGATGAAAAAAATCAGCTTCAGAAAAAAATCACCTTAAAAGTAAGCGATTACCGTTCTGCATTTATACAGGGCAGTTTTTTGGCAAAAAAAGGTTTATGGGTTTCGGAATACCGAATAGAATCAGGACTTAACTGCGGAGGGCACGCCTTTGCTACCGATGGTTTTTTAATGGGAACTATTTTAGAAGAATTTAAACAAAAACGGAAGGAGCTTACACTTGGTATGTATGAATTATTCTGCAAGGCGTTAGATCAAAAGGGAAGACACGTTCCGCAACAACCTTTAACCATTAAAATTACTGCGCAAGGCGGTGTTGGTACGGCTTTAGAACACGATTTTCTTTTAGCGCATTATGAGTTAGATGCCGTTGGTTGGGGATCGCCGTTTTTACTGGTTCCCGAAGCAACCTCAACAGACGAAGCGACCAGAAAGCTTTTGGCATCGGCTAAAGAAGACGATTTGTATTTAAGCACTATTTCGCCGTTGGGCATTCCGTTTAACAATATAAAAGGCACTACCAACGAATTTATAAAACAGGAACGAATTGCCAACAATAAAGAAGGAAGTTCGTGTCCGCGAAAATATCTGGCATTGAACAAAAAATATTCAGAAGAAGGTCTTTGCACGGCATCGCGAAAATATCAGCAGAAAGCATTGGCAGAATTGTCGGATATGAATTTAAGCACCGAAGTTTATCAGGAACATTTTGCAGAAATTACCGAGAAAGCATGTTTGTGTGTAGGTTTGGCGAATGCTGCTTTAATGAATCATCAACTGCCTGTAAAAGGCGAACAGCAAGGCGTTGTAATTTGTCCCGGACCAAATATTGCTTATTTTACCAAAGAAGCGTCGTTAAAACAAATGGTGAATCATATTTATGGTCGTGAAAATATTATCGAAGTTGAAAACCGACCACATGTCTTTATTAAGGAATTAAAAATGTATCTGGATCATTACAAAAAAGAGCAAAAAATTGCTGAAGTTGAACAATCTGATCTTAAAATAAAGAAACAACAAAAAATCCATAAAAATCTGTTAGTTGGAATTGCCTATTATAAAGATCTTTTTAAAAACGATACGGCTTATTTTTGTGCAGATAAAAGTTCTATCGAAAATCAGTTACATGAAATTGAAAGAGAACTTTTAAATAAATAATATACTTTTCACAAGCGGCGATGTTTTAATGATTATCTCAGTAAAGCGTCGCTGCTTTGTTTAAACTTAAAAGGAGTTAAGCCAGTTATGCTTTTAAAATGCTTAATAAACTGACTTGATGAAGCAAACGCCAATGCAAAACCAATTTCGGACACCGATTGTGACGTATTTGCCAACAGATATTTAGCCTGTTTAATTTTTTCCGATAGGATAAATTCATTAGGCGTACTGCCTGTGTGTCGTTTAAAATATCGGTAAAAAGTCGATTTGCTCATGTGGGCTTTTTCTGCAACTTCTTCCACAGTAAGCTGTCGGTCTTGATTTTTCCGAATATACTCAATTGCAAAAGCCAACTGATTATTGCCTGCCAAGGAATCAGTTTTCTCTAACAGAAAATCCCGTGCTTTAGACTGCAGCAGATTTATTATCAATTCCTTGGTCATTAATTTCCCTAATGCATCACGGTATTCAGAGTTTGATGATGCCAACATAATAATTCGTTCAATATTATTGTTAAGTAACTGGTTGTTCGTGAATTTTAAAGTTGAACTGTCAACCGTCCATTCGGTATGATCAATTTTCGGAGCGCTTTCATTAAGTTGCATCAGTGTTTCCTTAATTTCATCAGGCGAAATAATCAATGCCAGACATCGTGTAGGATTATCGTATTCAGCTTCGGGAAAATCAATATTCATTCCCTGTTTTTTATCAAGTACCAAGGATTCTTCGGGCAAAAATTCAAACGAATCTTCTTTATTAAAGTGCATTACCTTTTTTCCTGAAAGCATGGTAATCAATGAAATTTCATCAAAAGCCAAAGCAAAACCTGATGTTTTCACCTTTGTTTCAAACAAATGCAGGTCCAATTCATCGGTCTGGAAACTCAATTTATTTTCTATGGGCGTTACAACTTTTCCCCTATTGTATATGCTGCTGATTGATGAATTCATGAGGTACAAAACTTACATTTACTACACATTGGCACTAATTTACTATTTTTTGACACAAATCGATTCATTTTTTGCACCGAATTAAGAGTAATTTACATTAATCAATTTAAGTAAACATAAAACTAAAAATTATGAGTAACGAGAATGTAAAAAAGTGGCCGGAATTTAAAAGCCAGTATGAGAATTATATCGACGGAAAATGGACTGCACCTGTGCAAGGAAAATATTTCGATAATATTTCGCCGATCAACGGTAAAGTGTTTACAAAAGTAGCACATTCTACTAAAGAAGATTTGGAATTGGCAGTAAATGCTGCCGATAAAGCTTTTAAAACTTGGGGGAAAACATCGGCTACAGAACTAAGCATTATTCTGAACAAAATTGCCGACCGTATGGAGCAAAACCTTGATTACCTTGCAACTGTTGAAACCATTGACAACGGTAAGGCCGTGAGAGAAACGTTGAATGCTGATATTCCGCTGGGAATTGATCATTTTAGATATTTTGCAGGAGTAATTCGTGCCGAAGAAGGGTCGCATGTAGAATTAGACGAACACACCGTATCGCTAATCGTTCATGAACCAATTGGAGTTGTTGCGCAGATTATTCCTTGGAATTTCCCGTTATTAATGGCAATCTGGAAACTGGCACCTGCATTAGCTGCCGGAAACTGTGTGGTTTTAAAACCAGCCGAAAGTACACCAACATCAATATTGGTATTAATGGAACTTATTGGCGATTTACTACCTGCGGGTGTTATAAATGTGGTGAACGGTTTTGGTGCAGAATTAGGAAGATCGTTGGTTACCAACCCAAAAGTTGCCAAAGCAGCCTTTACAGGATCTACAGCTACAGGTCGTTTGGTGATGCAGTACGCTACCGAGAACATTATTCCTGTAACTTTGGAATTAGGCGGAAAATCGCCAAACATTTTCTTTAATTCGGTTATGGATAAAGACGATGAGTTTTTAGATAAAGCTATTGAAGGCGCTGTACTTTTTGCTTTTAATCAAGGAGAAATCTGTACATGTCCGTCTCGTTTGTTAATTCAGGAAGATATTTACGAGAAATTCATTGAAAAAGTAATTGCGCGCGTTGAAGCCATTAAAATTGGCGATCCTTTGGATACAACGGTTATGATGGGTGCACAAGCATCGAAAATTCAGTTCGACAAGATCAGTTCGTACATTACTTTAGGAAAAGAAGAAGGTGCCGAATTACTTACAGGCGGCGAGGTTAATAAATTAGACGGCGATTTGGAAAGTGGTTACTACATTAAACCAACCCTTTTTAAAGGAACCAACAACATGCGAATTTTTCAGGAAGAAATTTTTGGACCTGTATTGGCTGTTACCACTTTTAAAACAGTTGAAGAAGCTATTGAAATTGCCAACGATACTATTTACGGATTGGGTGCCGGTGTATGGACACGCGATGCGCATGAACTTTACCAGGTTCCAAGAGCCATTCAGGCTGGTCGTGTGTGGGTAAACAATTACCACAGCTACCCTGCCGGTGCGCCGTTTGGTGGATACAAGCAATCCGGTGTTGGACGTGAAAATCATAAAATGATGTTGGGTCATTACCGCCAAACAAAAAACATGTTGATTTCTTACAACAAAAACAAATTAGGTTTCTTTTAGTAGATAACTTTACATTTAAAGTCAGAAGCGTGCTTCTGACTTTAAATTTTATCAATCATTTTAAATAAAAAGCTATGATTCAAAGACTCGATGCAACAGAAAAAGCAATAGAATTAATCCATGTGTTAAAAGAAACGCACGGGTCATTAATGTTTTATCAGGCAGGCGGATGTTGCGAAGGCACACAGCCGCAATGTTTTGAGAAAGGCGGATTTTTCCCCCGAATGAACGATGTATTAATTGGAACGATAGAAGACTCTGAATTTTGGGTAGATCGCGATTTATTTGAATATTGGAAATTCAGTCACTTTACTTTAGATGTTTTAGACGGATTTGGTGCAGGCGGTTTTTCATTGGAAACTCCATTAGGCAAAACCTTTAAAATTCATTACCGACTATTTACCGAAGAAGAATTACTAAATTTAGCTCCCGTTAAATTAATGGAATAGTATAAAACAAAGAAGAGAGCATGCACAAGACACTCTCTCTTCTTAAAATTAACTATGAAAAAATAATTAAGACTTATTTCCTTTGATATTTAGTTCGATATCAATTTCTTGAGAAATCATCCAATCTTTTGCATCACCATCAGTTCCGTAAACCAATCCCCAATCTTGGCGGTTGATTGTAAATTTAGAAGTTAATGCAATTTCCGTATCAGAAACTACCGCTTTTGCAGGGAAAGTAACGTTAACCGTTTTTTCTTTAATGGTTAAGTTTCCGCTGATTACATAGTTTGCATCAGCAATCGCACTTTTATCGGTAGCAGCATCAAAGCTTTTAACCGATGTAATTTCAAACTTTGCAGTTGGATACTTTGCAACATCAAAGAAATCTGCATTTTTTAAGTGTAGATCTAAATCTGCCGAAGTTTTTCCTCCAGAAGAAGCCGGATCAACCGAAGCAGCATCCGTTAAAACAGAATTCATATCAATTACAAACGATCCGCCTGTAATTACACCGTTTTCAGCAGAAAGCGTTCCGTCACTTTTCATGATTCCGAAACGTGGATTTAAACCACCTTTGTGGTAACCCGTCCATTTTACATTACTAGCTTCTTTATTTACCGTGTAAGTTGCACCTTTTTCGGCAGCAACCTCTTGTGGAGCCGAAGTTATAGATTGATCGCTGGCAGCACGCTGGCAAGAAACAATAAAAGCGGATGCCGCTATGGCTAAAACAAATACTTTTTTCATTATAATATCAATTATTATTAGTTTAATTAATTAGGTGGTAAATTTACGGCAGATTAAAGTTCTTTTTACCATTGGTTTCCTTTTGGAAACTAATTTCCTTGAAGAAACTATGGTATAAATCCGTATTTTTGTAATCTGTTTGCAAATCATCAAAATAAAATGAAGAAAAAAGCCGTATTGAACAATAACGCTGTGTGTCAAACCAGAATGACTGCGATTAAAGATACCATGGGAATACTGTCAGGAAAATGGAAATTCCATATTTTAGGAACATTGATTCGAGGCGAAAAATTACGTTTTATGGATCTTTTAAGAGAGATTGATGGTATTGGGACAAAAATGCTTTCTAAAGAACTTCAAGATTTAGAAATGAATCATCTGGTAAAAAGAACCGTTTTTAATACCAAACCTGTTACGGTTGAATACGAAATTACCGAATACGGCAAAACTTTAAGCCCTATAATTGAAGAAATTGCCAATTGGGGAATTGATTACCGAAACAAACTGCATAAGAAAAGTGAGGTTGCTGTTTAATTTTATTAAAAATGAAAATGGACTACAAAACAGTTTGTAAAGAATGCAACGGTATCGGCAAAATAAAGCAGCGTATTCGTAAAAAAATAAGCCAAAATATAATTCTAAAACCTTGCTTAAATTGTTCGGGATCTGGATTAAATGCATCTGAAAATCACACTGTTCCTAATAGAGAAGAATTTCCTCATATCGCCATTATCGGTGGTGGTATTGGTGGTACCGCACTTGCAGTAGCCTGCTTACATCGAGGAATTCCGTTTACAATTTATGAGCGTGATAGTAGTTTTAAGGCTCGTTCCCAAGGTTATGGATTAACCCTGCAACAAGCCAGTAAAGCTATGGAAAGTTTTGGGATTTCTACTTTTGAGAATGGAGTTGTTTCTAGTAAACATATCGTTCATACACCCGATGGAAAAATTGTTGGCGAATGGGGAATGAGAAAATGGCTTGAAACTTCGGAACAAAAAACCTCTAAAAAAACAAACATTCATATTGCCAGACAAACACTCCGCCAAGCACTTATAGAACAATTGCCAAGGAATGAAGCAATACAATGGGGATATAAACTGCTTGATTTTTCCGCAGATAATCAAAATAAAATAAATTTGACTTTTGAAGTCAACGGAAAGATTGAAATAACAACTGCAGATTTGGTTGTTGGTGCAGATGGAATTCGAAGTACTGTTAGAAACCTCATCATCGGAGAAGAAAAAGCTCCGTTACGTTACCTTGGTTGCATGGTAATTTTAGGAATTTGTAAGTTGAATTCCATAGAAAACACAGATCAGACATTATTGGATTCTGCCACCGTATTTCAAACTGCAAACGGTAACGAACGTATTTACGTAATGCCTTATGATGCGGATTCGGTTATGTGGCAATTGAGTTTTCCAATAGATGAAGCTGAAGCAAAAATTTTAAATAAAAATGGCGTGCAGGCTTTAAAAGAAGAAGCTTGTAAACGTACAAAGTGGCACGCTCCTATTCCGCAGATTTTATCGGCAACACAATCAGATCAAATTACAGGATATCCCGTTTACGATCGTGAGCAACTTATTCCCGGATTACTGGAAAACGCAGGTTCGGTTACCTTGATTGGCGATGCAGCACATCCTATGAGTCCGTTTAAAGGTCAGGGCGCAAACCAAGCTTTGTTAGACGCATTGGCTTTAGCACGCGCAATTTACAAAAACGGAAACTCGAAATCTGATTGGCGATCAAAAGGATTAAGGGAAACCATATTAGAAAATTTTGAAGCAGAAATGATAGAACGTAGTTCTATAAAAGTAGCCGATTCCGCTGCTGCTGCTAAATTTCTTCATTCTGAAATTGCATTACACGAAAGCAACCAACCACGAGGAAGTGTCATTAAAAAGTAAGCTAATAAAAATATTTTAAAAAAAACACGCTACTTATTTGTTCTAACAAAAAAATGTACTACATTTGGAGTTCATAAGTGTTTTTTTTGGTTATAAAAGAGGTTGTCAGTTTTAATACTGCAACCTCTTTTTTTTGGAATTAACTTTTAAAATTAAACAGTTATTCTGTCGTAAAATCTTTTAAGTCGATCTAATCCTTCTAAAAGTAATACATGCGGGCATGCGATGTTCATTCGAAGAAAGCCTTCGCCCGAAGTTCCATACATGGTACCGGCATTAAGCCAAAGCTTTTCTTCTTCGAGCAACATTTGTGAAAGTTGTGTAGCGTTTTGATTTGAAAATCCGAAATCAAGCCACACAAGATAAGTCGCATCTAACGGAATAACTTTTACCTGCGGAAGATTTTCACTACAAAAATCAATCAAGCACTTATAATTTTCAACCAGATAACTTTTAAGATCTTTTACCCAAAAATCTCCGTGACTGTACGCAGCAATTAAAGCATTCACCGCCACAATATTTGGATATAAAGTATCTTGCATATCTAAAGTTTGCTGAACTTTATCAAGCAGTTCCTTATTTTGCGATACAAGGTACGACACCGGCAAGCCCGACATATTGAATGTTTTACATGGAGATCCGCATGAAACGGCATCTAAATTATATTGGGACGAAACTTCAATAAAAGGCGTATGTTTTTTAGGTTCGAAAACTAAATCAGAATGAATTTCATCTGAAACCACCATAACATTATGTTTTGAACAAATCTGACAGATTTGTTCAAGCTCTGCTCTTTCATAAACTCTGCCAATGGGGTTATGTGGATTGCTTAAGAGCAATAATTTTGTTTTTGGGTCTGATGCTTTCTTTTCTAAATCTTCAAAATCGATACTGTAAATACCATCATCATACAAAAGATCGTTCTGCAAAACGGTACATCCGCAATTTTCCAATGTAGAAAAAAAATGATTATAAACCGGCGTTTGCAGAATTACATTTTCACCCGGTTTTAGAAAGGTTCTTATAATAGCAGAAAGCGATGGTAAAACGCCAGTAGTTGCCAAAAGCCATTCTTTTTGAATAGTAAAATTATGCTGTTTGATCCACCACGAAATTACAGATTCATAGAATGCATCGGGTATCAGACTGTATCCGTAGATACCTGTTGATATTGTTTTTTGAAGCGATTCGGTAATTACGGGTGCGGTTTTAAAATCCATATCGGCAACCCACATTGGCAAAACATCAGGCGCACATAAATCCCATTTTACCGAATTTGTCCCTCGACGATTAATTACTTCATCAAAATTATACTGCATAAATTCTGTTTTACAATCCTAAACACAAATATAAACAAGTTAAAGATTGGTTTAAGGTAAGAAATCAGAATATGAAATTATAAGTATCAGCTTTTATTTTGCTTTTGTTTTTGTTTTTCGCGTTCGTTAAAATCAGCTACCTCAACAATACGCGGAATACTACTTTTTGGTGCCATGTATTTAAAGCGCTTCAGCTTTTTACGTGCACGAATAACTCGGAAGGTTCGGTTGTCTTTGTAAAGATTCCAGTTCATTAGCAATACCGAAACCAATATAACCGTTAAACCAAGAATTTGCAACGCGGTTACTTTATGCTGTGTAAAAAAGTGAGCCAAAAACAACGCAACTACCGGATTTACATAAGCATACGTACTTACTTCTGTTGCCGGACGAACCTGTAACAACCAAATGTAACAGCTGAACGCCAAGATAGATCCCATTGTGATTAAATATGTGATAGATCCCCAACCTTCTAAAGGTACATTGGCAAAACTAAACGTAGTATATTCTCCAGTGATTAATGCCGAAACTGTAAAAGCAACACCTGCCGTTACCATTTGCCAAGCCGTTTTAACCATTACATTTAACGGTTTTATTTTTCGATCTTCTGTAGATGGTTTCATGTCTTGTGTGTATTTTGTATAGAGCGATCCTACGGTCCAGGCAATGGTTCCAAAAATCATTACAAGCATTGCAATAACATTGTTGCCGTCTGACCCACTTTCTGAATTAACCAATTGTTCACCAAAAAGCATTACAACTCCGCCAAAACCTAATATCAAGCCTAAAACAATAGGAATGCTTCCAAAATTCGCTTTCCATTTGGGTTTATCCAAAAGTACAAACCAAATAGCTGCTGCTGCACCAAGTATCGATACAATGGCACTCGATATATATTGTTCTGCCCAAATTACGGCAGCCATATCAACAAAAAGCAAAAGAAAACCAATAAGTACGGCTCTTTCAACATCGCGTTTATTAAAAAGTTTGTACCCTTTTAAATAGCAATAAGTCATTAAAACGCTTCCGGCAATTATAAAACGGATCGATCCCAATACAAACGGCGGAAACCAATGCAGTGCCTTTTCAATAAAAAAATAGGTAGATCCCCATACAAAATAAACAACGGCGTATGCAGAAACAATACTGAATTTAGAAACTTTATCTAACGACATATTAACAGAATAAAACGAATAACATTAAAATTTCCATAACAGAAATTTTTTGCAAATTTCGGATATAAATAACACATGGTAAAATTAAATGCGTTTATAAACCACTTTTTATCAGGAATGCTGTTTACACTGTCAAAAAACTTGTACAATTATTGCTTATTAAGCTACAACAACATTAATTACTAACGTTTTAACAATTAAAATTAAAAGCTATGAGTACAGAAAATTTAAACAACACCGAAGCAATTGAAAAGTTGAAGAAAATGGTAGATTCGATTGACATCGGAATGCTTTCTACTTTTACAAAAGGAACAAATTATCCGCACAGCATACCAATGAGCCGACAAGAAGTGGACGATCAAGGAAATATTTGGTTCTTGTTTTCTGCCGAAAGCGATACGCACCAACATTTACAGCAAAACAAAGAAGTTTCGCTAACATTTGCCGATGTAAAATCGTACGAATTTTTAAGCATAAACGGAACAGGCGAAGTATCGCGAGATGCTGCACGTATTGATAAATATTGGAACGATATGATTGCTGCCTGGTTTGAAAAAGGTAAGGAAGATCCGAATATTCGTATCTTGAAAATCACTCCAGCCGAAGCACATTACTGGGACAATAAAACAAACAAACTGATTACTTTTTTCAAAGTTGCAGCAAGCGCAGTAACCGGAAGTAAAATGGATATTGGCAGAGAAGGCGATTTGAATATCTAACTATTCCACCATAAAATTTTCAACAATTATTTTGTGGAATTTTACCACTATTAGGAGATAATTTTCACTTAAAAAAACATCATTTTATAATCGAACTTGATTTTAAAATCAATTTTTGCGCGATTATTAAGGTTTGTTATAGTTATCTTAAATTTTGGTACGTAAATTGTTTTATCCTTTACGCTATGAAAACAGAATTACCGTTTATTAGGTAATAAAATAAATTCAGGTACCGTAAAAAGTACCTGATTTATTTTTTTGTATTTGTTTTATATTTTGAGAATCAATTTTATTTAGGCATTACTTGTTTGAATAATTCCTTTATCTGATTAATTTCCTGTTGATGGATCGATTTTTTTCGGGTTCCAAAATACAATGTATTTACCAGTTCTTTTTCTCCTTCCCAAATCAGCTGAATTTTTCCCTCTTCGATTTCTTTCTGGCAAAGCAAATCAGGAATAACCGCCAATCCGCTGCCTCCAAACAAACATCGAACAATAGAATTTAAATTCGGAACGATATAATTCGGACGGAAATCGGGCTTTTTATCAAAATTCAAACTCCAAAACTGAAACAAATGTTCCATATCGCCGGTTGTTCCATACCATTTTTGCTCTTTCAGCCAAGCTTCTAAAACCGTTTTATCGTTTGTTTTTAAATGATTTTTAAATTCGGAAACCACAACATCCTTCCCTCCTACCAAAATAATCTTTTCGCTCGAAAATGGTTCGTGATCAATTAATAAAGAAGTGCCTTTTTTTGGAGTAATGATCAAATCTAAAATTCCTTTTTCCAACTGATCCAACATTTCAGGATAATTCCCAAAACTGATAATCAAATTAAAATCGAGACTTGAAACAAAAGGCTCTAACGTCGTCTGAAAAGTTTCAAAACACATACCAATGCTTATTGTCGGTGCATGTTTTTCGGTCGATTTCTGAAATGTTTTCTCAACAATTTCAAGCTTTGTCAAAGGTTCGCTAATCGCATTAAACAAAACTTTTGCTCGTTCGGTAGGAATCATTTTTCTGCTGGTTCTATCAAATAATTTATATCCCACATAAGCTTCCAACGAACTTAAATGCAGGCTAACTCCGGGTTGCGATATATACAAAGCTTCGGCAGCTCCGGTTAGCGTACCAGTTTTGTAAATCGCCTTAAACGTTCGATACCATTCTAAATTAATCATATCATTATAATTATGATACAAATGTATAATTTATATTATTTTAATAATACAAAATAGCGTTATAATTTTGCTTTGTAATTTAAACGATATACAATGAAAAATATATTTATAATAAACGGCGGACAACATTTTGCACATTCTGGCGGGGCTTTCAATAAAACATTGACCAATTGGACAGTTGATTTTTTAAGTACGAACGATTTTGAAGTAAGAGTTACCGATATTAACGACGAATTTGTTGCAGAAGATGAGGTTGAAAATTTTAAATGGGCAGATTTGATTATTTACAACACGCCTATTTGGTGGTTTCAAGTGCCAAACAGACTGAAAAAATATATCGATGAGGTTTTTACAGCCGGGCATCAAAACGGAATTTACAGCAGCGATGGTCGTTCTAGTAAAAATCCGGCGGTAAATTATGGAACCGGCGGATTAATGCACGGCAAAAATTATATGGTTAACACCACTTGGAATGCGCCAGACACTGCCTTTACGTTGCCGGGTGAATTTTTTAACGAAACTTCGGTTGATGATGGCGTTTTATTTGGCTTCCATAAAATGAATGCTTTTACAGGAATGAGCAAAATTCAGGGATTTCATTTTCATGATCTGGAAAAAAATGCAACTGCAGAGCGTATCGCTAATTATTACACAGATTATATGAGTCATCTAAAATCGTTTTTCGTTAAAGAATTGGTTTAAATGGAATCATTTTAATTGCGAGGTTTTTGAAATAACATTATCTTTAATAGGATTTGAACTGATTTTGTTATTAAAATTCTACAGCTATGTATTACCGAAAGAAAAAGGGAAAAGGATTTAGTTATACAGATGAAAACGGAAAAACCGTTACAGATACAGCTGTAAAGACCTATTTAAAATCGTTGGTAATTCCGCCTGCATGGAAAGAGGTGGAAATTTCTGAAAAGAAGAACAGTAAAATTTTGGTAACCGGCAGAGATGAACTGGGTAGAAAACAATACATCTACAATCCAAAATTCAGACAGAAACAAGAGCAGAAAAAGTTTGATAGAATTATTGAATTTGCCGAACAATTAGAACGTATGCGTCGTGTTACAGGTCAGCACATGCGCAAACGCAAACCAACACGCGAAAAGGTTTTGGCTACAATGGTTCGTTTATTGGAATCTGCTTTTTTTCGTCCGGGAAGCGACTTCTACACCAAGCAAAACAAGAGTTACGGTTTAACAACCATGCGCAGTAAACATTTAGAAATTAACGGCGACGAACTTATTTTTACGTACAGAGGAAAGTCCGGTAAAGATCAGGAAAAACATATAACCGATGCAAAGCTGGCAAAAATTGTAAAAGAAATCGATGAAATGCCGGGTTACGAGATTTTTAAATTCGTCGATGAAAACGGTACAATTCAAGATGTAAAAAGCGAACATTTGAATCAATACATTCGAGAAGTTATGGGCGAAGAATTTTCTGCAAAAGATTTTAGAACCTGGTCGGGAACCATGATTGCTGCCATTGCTTTAGATGAATTAGATGTGGAAGAAGAAAAAGATCAGAAAACAATGGATAAAAACATTCGGAATGCAGTAATACAGGTAAGCGAAAAATTAGGAAATACGCCTGCTGTAGCCCGAAGTTCTTATATCGATCCCCGCGTAATTGACAAATACATTAATGGAAAAACATTGAAATATTTTCAGAAAGAAGTAAACCAACTACTTAAAAAGAATGAAAATTTATCTGAAAGTGAAATTGGTGTTTTATGCCTTTTAAAAGAACGATTAAAATAAAAATCAGCTATTAAATAGCTGATTTTTATTCTTTAATCTCTATAACTTCAAAAGACACAGGCTGTAAAGGTTCATCTTTTTCGTTTGTTTTTAACTTGCTTATTTTCAGTAAAACATCTAAACCTTCGTAAACCTCACCAAAAACAGTATAATCGCCATCTAAACGCGGAAGTCCGCCTTTGGAAAAATACGTTTCACGCTGTTCTTTTGTAAATTTAATGTCTTTTTTCTGTTCGATATTATCCAAATCAATTACAGAAACAGGTTTCCCTACCACAAAATAAATCTGATTTAAAAAAGATGCTTTCTGCGGATTGTCATCTCTACCCGCTCCCAAAGCACCTATTTTATGAAAAGCTCTTGAATCAAATTCTGCAGCCAATCTGTAATGCTCATTTATAGGCAAATCTTTTTCCCTTTGCGCAATATCATCATCGTGCTCACCACCTTGAACTACAAAATTTTCAATAATTCGATTGAACAATGCATCTTTATAAACATCATCTATAATGGCATCCAAAATCAACTGTTTGTGTTTTGGCGTAAAATCATAAAGCATAACTTTAAAACTTCCATGTGTCGTTTTAAACTGTAATTTATTCGACTGTGCCCAAAATCGCATCGGCACAAAGATAAAAACAAGAAGATATAGGTATGATTTCATGTTTTAAAGATAAAATATTTTGTTGATTTTTGGGAAGTTTCTGAAATACAAATTGTATGCAATAAAACAGGATAAACCTAAAATTAGATTTATCCTAAAAAAGTGACCCGACTGGGGCTCGAACCCAGGACCCCAACATTAAAAGTGTTGTGCTCTACCAACTGAGCTATCGAGTCAAATGACTAATTTAATTTTAATTGATATAAAAGTGACCCGACTGGGGCTCGAACCCAGGACCCCAACATTAAAAGTGTTGTGCTCTACCAACTGAGCTATCGAGTCAATAATATCAATATTTTAAAAAGTGACTGTGATCAGATTCGAACTGACACGTCTTGATGACACCACCCCCTCAAGATGGCGAGTCTACCAATTCCTCCACACAGCCTTCCTATGTGACCCGACTGGGGCTCGAACCCAGGACCCCAACATTAAAAGTGTTGTGCTCTACCAACTGAGCTATCGAGTCTTAATTACTAACGTAATTGCGGGTGCAAATATAAAACACTTTTTTAATTTTTTAGTGATATATTTTATATAATTTTAATGTTTTTTACATGTAGTAACATAATCAACTAGCAAACACTAATTTAACAATGAAAAAAATAATTTTGGTCGGATACATGGGAAGCGGTAAGACAACCGTTGGTAGAAAACTTAACCAAAATTTAAATGTAGATTTTATAGATTTAGACGAATTTATAGAACTGAAAGAAGGTTTAAGAATATCGGAAATTTTTAAGCAAAAGGGAGAAATCTATTTTAGAAAACAAGAAAGCATTTGGTTTAACCATTTATTAAATGAAAATAAATCATTAATAATTAGTTTAGGCGGCGGTACCCCTTGTTATGCTAATAATCATTTGCGTTTACAAGATGAAAATGTTTTATCGTTCTATTTAAAAGCTAATATTGAAACTTTAGTGATCCGCTTAAAGCAAAATTCTGATAGACCTTTACTAGAAAATGTTGATGATTTAAATTCATTTGTAGCTCAACATGTGTTTGAACGCAGTTATTATTATAACTTTTCTAAATACAAAATAGATATTAACAATAGAGATGTTGATGACATATGCCTGGAAATTTCATCAATAGTTCAAAAAAACAATTAATTTATTGTTTTTTTAGTTTATATTTATGGTTATAAAATTCACTACATGAAATATATTATTACTAGTTTATTATTATTCATTGGTTTTAATCTTAGTTTCAGCCAAAATATAAACCCAGCGCACATAATTAATTTATGTTCCGGGCAAACCGTTCAAGGTACTACTCCTACTACAAATGTGTATAATAATTTATATACATCGTGTAGCACGTTACCCTTATCTACCGCTATAACGCTATACTATGTAGAAATAGAATCGGGATCAACCTTTACTTTCACAGTAACACCAAATGCACAGGTAGATTTTGACTTTGGCTCATGGTTAAATCCAAACTTTGCAAATTTAGGACCAAGTGATCGTGGTTCACAAAATACCATAATAGGTATACCTAATGTTGATGTAGGCTTGTCTATGATGGAACCCGTACAACTTTGTGAAGGACCAGGTTCTGCACCACCAGCAACCGCAAATGTGCCAGGTTTTGTTCGCTGGTATGATGTTGTTCCGGGCGACGGTATTTTAATTGCAGTTGATCATTGGGAAAGTTCGGTAGTGAGTTACGATTTATCTTTTGGAGGCGATGCCGTTCTAAATTGTACTGTAATTGGAAAAACTTATGAAGTTTGTGATTGGGATAAAGATGGGAAAGAAACCTTTGATTTAGATGCTATAAAAGACGAAATAAACAACATTAACAAAACATTTACGATAGACTTTTTTGAATCATCTGTAGATGCAAATAACCTATTCTCAACAAATACTTTACCTTCATCATACGATGTATCGATTGATGAAAGTCCTAAAACAATTTATGCGCGTTTTAAAAGAGCAAACGGTTTACTGGCACGCGTTACAGAAATAACTTTTATTGTTAACGAGGTTGCCAAATTACCTGAAAATGATTTAATGCTTGAAATTTGCGATTTTGATTATACAAAAGACGAATATTTTAATTTAACCGATATAGAGGCTCAAATTAATAGGATAAATACTTCTAATGTTGATTATAAATACTATGAAAATGAAGAAGATGCCATAGCAAACAACAATAGAAACATTAAAAATATCACCAATTATTTAACTACTACTAAAACTATTTATTTACGTATATCAATAAATGATAAATGTCCTATCATTGTACCTTTAAAACTTAGAGTTTTATTAAATTTCCCTCCAAAAATTATTGAATATTCTGAGTTTTGTGCTAGTCCAACAGATAATAGTTTAGTCTATGATTTAACAAAATCAGAAGATTATCTCATGGACTATGAAACACAAATTATTTATGAATTTACTTATCACACTACAAGAAACGATGCCATAAATAAAACAAATATAATTACAGATCCCACGGCATATATTGTTTTATTTAATTCAAGTGAAATTATTCATGTTAGAATTGAAGATGATAGGGATTGCTTCATAATCTCCGAATTACATCTTAATTCTAAAGAACGAATAACTTTTGCTGACCAATATAATTTTGAATGTGAACCCTACATTCTAACTCCATTACCACTGGGTTACAGTTATTTTACAAAACCAAACGGACAAGGGAAACGTTTAAGCGCTTACGGTCCCGATGCAATTATCTATGGTAAACAAACGATTTATATTTATGGTAACAGTTTATTTGTAAATGAAGATTATCCTGACTTTAATAAATGTACATACGAAACACAATTTACTGTTTATAATAACGACTGCTTGGTACCAAGAGGAATTTCACCTAACGGAGACGGTTTAAACGACTCATGGGATTTAACACCACATATAGTTTCAAAATTAAGTATTTACAATAGGTTAGGATCTTTAGTTTATAATTATGGTGAAGGCTATACAAACCAATGGTACGGACAAGCAAACAACGGCAGTGTTTTACCAACAGGAACATACTTTTACAGTTTTGAATCTATAAATGGTATTAAAACCGGTTGGGTTGAAGTAATGTATGAAACAAAATAAATAACAAAAAACCTCAAACAAATGTTTGAGGTTTTTTGTTAGCTTAAATAAGCATATTCTTCGTTTTCGTTAAAGACAACCTGGATATGTTCTAAACTTGATGTTGATAATGATATCCCTTTAAAATCGGCTTTTACCGGATATTTTTTGTGACTTCTGTCAATTAAAACGGCTGTTTTAAACTTTTTTAAAGGTACTTCTAAAAAGTATTTAACACCATAAACCAATGTAGCGCCAGAATTCATTACATCATCAACCAAAACAATTGCCTTGTTTTCGTAATCGGCTTTTGATAAATCGGTTTTAATTTCCTGTAGCGGATTTTGTTTGTTTACCTCAACTTTTCCCAAAACAACTTTTATATCTGAAATTTTAGAAACCTCATCGCTTATTTTCTGAGCAAAAGTATAACCGCTGTTTGCAATACCTGCAATCACAATCTCGGTTTCATCTACAAAAGTTTCGTAAATCTGGTATGCGATACGTTTGGTTATTTGCTGTATCTGCTGTTGTGTTAATATAATATTTTGTGTCATTTTTTATGGAATATAATAAACAGTTCGTTGTTTTCTCTTGGTTTTATTGAATTGTAACAGGGTTCTAATGTTTTAAGTAAGAACCTATCTGAAAATAATTCTTGATATTCTTCTTTGCTGCCACCAAATGGCGGACCTTGTTCTGTTAGCGGAAACGAAAATAAAACCCCAGCCAATTTACCATTTTCTTTTAATAAATCGTGCATTTTAGCTACATACAAAGGTCTTAATTCTGTATTTAAGGCGCAAAAAAATGTTTGCTCAATTATTAAATCGTATTCATTATCATGTTTAAAGAAATCGCCAACTATTAACTGATATTCAGGAAAATCGGGATTATTGTTTTTAAAATTAGTAATAGGTTCTTCAGAAATATCTAAACCATAAACATTTTTAAATCCGTTAGTGTACAGATAATTTAACTCGTGACCATTACCTACACCGGGAATTAAAATTTTCAAATCCTTATTAGTCAATTGATCTACATATTTTTTAATAGGCGTTGTAATTACGCCAGCATCCCACGGAATGTTATTCTGGCTGTAACGCTCTGTCCAGTATTCTTTATTTAGTTTCATTGTTTAATTCTTCAAAATAGGTTTCATCATCTAAATATCCATCTATCTCTCTTCGGTCTTTTTTGGTTGGTCTTCCATCGCCTTTTAATCTGTAATGTTCTTTCGCCAGTTTTAAAAGTTCCAAATGCTCAAAAGCTTCTGCCGGCGTATCATCTTTTCTGTACATATCAACCAACTTGGCTCCTACTCTGTTCTGCGGAATATCCAAAACCGAATACTGATAATTTATTTGATCTTTACGAACCTGAATTTTATCGCCCGCAAACACATCTCTTGACGCTTTTGCTTGCTGATTGTTTACAGAAACATGTCCTTTTTTAACAGCCTCAGTTGCAATACTTCGCGTTTTAAAAATTCTGATACACCACAAATATTTATCTACACGCATGTTTATATTATAATTTTGGGTTAATTTTTAAACAAAAATAAATGAAAATTGTATCTTGCACCATTAATTTAAGTTAAATGAAAAGATTTTTTATATCGGCTGTAATTTGCACGGGCTCTTTATTACTATGGAACTGTAATCCAGACGATAATACTGCAAAAGTAGTTGATCGTGACAGACAGGAAGTTTTTAATGACAATATTAAGGAAATTGAAAATTTCTTAAAAACGAACAGTGTTGAGGTTTTACAAGACGGTGTAGGTTTTGAAACTGTTGTGTCTGAAGCTGATAATTCAATTTGGAAACAAACAGATTATCCGCTGCAATCTATGACCGTAAAAAATCTACCGTATTATACAAATTCTAATGGTCTACAAAAACAGAATGATCCTGTAGAATATAAAATCTACTATTTAATTTTGAACGAAGGCGGTGGTGAAACCCCAATGATTCACGATGATGCTTTTACGTCGTACACAGGTTATAATTTAGATAAAAGCGTTTTCGATAAATACCAGTTCGGATATTGGAGTGCCTATCCAGCCTATTCAACTTACACAGAAACGATTGCAGGTTACCGACAAATTCTTGAGAAAATTAAAACCGCCACAAGCGTAACTGATAATGGTGATGGTACTTATACTTACGAAAACCCAGGCCGTGTTTTGGTTTTTATTCCATCGGGATTAGGGTATTTCAGTTCTCCTTCAGGATCTATCAGTGCTTATTCTCCGATAATTTTCGATATAACATTAATTGCTAAGAAAGATGCCGACCACGACAACGATGGTATTTTAGATAAATACGAAGATGTAAACGGAAACGGTGATTTGTGGGATGATGATACAGACGGTGACGGCAAACCAAACTTTTTAGATTTAGACGATGATGGTGACGGTTACACAACCCGAGAAGAAATTACATACACCACGACAGTTGACGGTGAAACAGTTAAGAAACTATATAATTTCGACCAAATTCCAACCTGCGAAGGTGGTTCGGTAAAAAAACATCTCGATAAAAGTTGTCATTAATAAATTAAAAACCTGTTTAAAGCAGGTTTTTTTATCTTAAAACAGATATGAATTCATCAAACATAGAAAATTTAATTCAAAAAGATTTAGAAACACTTCTATACCATAAAAGTCTAAAAGGTGAAATTTCGGTTAACATTGCGGTAGAAATTGCCGCCTATGTTGCAGCTAACTTTTTAAGGATTATATTTGCAAAAAATAAAGAGATAAAACCCGAAGAACTAAAAGGTGTTTTTGGCATAATCAGTAATATTTATAACGATATTTTTAAAGATCAACTTGGAAAAGAGGATTACGAAAAAATCAGCTCTATGGCGTTAGCGTTTTTAAAAGATACCGATTTTGACAATAACTGTAAGGTTTTCTTTAAAAGTATAATTCAATAAGATTCACGGTACTGTTTAATGATTAATTTCGATTTTAACGAAGATTATATTCTGGAAAATGATTTTGTAAGGCTTGAACCTTTATCGGCAAAGCATTATGAAGAACTTTTGGAATATACACTGAATGAACCAGAAATATGGGAATATTCTATGGTTAAATGCGATACACCCGAAAACTTAAACAAGTACATTGGTATTGCGACTCAAAAAAGAATCGATCAAAAAGAATATACTTTTGCAGTTTTCGATAAAAAGAAACAAAAATTTGTTGGTGCCACACGTTACTGCGATATTTTTTTAGACAGTAACAGACTGCAAATGGGTTATACCTGGTACGGAAAAGAGCATCAGGGAACCGGCGTGAACAAACACTGCAAATGGCTGCTTTTAGAATTTGCTTTTGAAAAAATGCAGATGGTTCGTATAGAATTTAGAGCATATACCGAAAATTTGCGCAGTATAAATGCACTGCTTAGTATTGGTTGTTCTGTTGATGGTGTTTTACGCAGTAATGCCATTTGCCCAAAAACCGGCGTTCGCCGTGACACTATGGTTTTAAGTATTCTAAACAATGAATGGAACGAAACGGTAAAACAGATGCTTTCTGGTAAAATTAATCCTGCAAATACAATCTAACTATATTTTAAAGCTGTTGATATACTTATTGTTTACAAGATAATTTTCAAGATCAAGCACTTTTTTAGTATATACTTTACACTCATAATGAAGAATTATTATGTTATTATGTTCTTCCATCTGGCGTAATTCAATCCTTTTACAAAAAGTATTTATATCTGTTTCTAATTCATTTCTGCTTTCATAATCTTTCTTATCAATCTGTAATTCAATATTTTTCAAAGAAATCATGGTAAGTAGTTTTTTATTGATGTATCCGCCTAAATGAATAATTACAAAGCTGGCTCCTAAAAAAGTAAAAGCAATATAGAATTGTCCGAAACCTACACTCATTCCAATAGCAGCGGCAATCCAAATAATACTCGCTGTGGTTAAACCGTTTATTGAAAAACCGTCTTTAAAGATAACTCCGGCCCCCAAAAAACCAATTCCACTTACCACATACGAAGCAATACGTGTAGCATCTTCAGATTCACCCATACCCAATTTGTATGAAAGAAGTGTAAAAAGAGTGCTTCCCAAACAAATTAATGTAATGGTTCTAAAACCCGCCGCTTTATCTTTAAGCTCCCGTTCGGCACCTAGTATCATACCAATAATTAAAGACGTTACTGCTTTTAGTAAATCAAGTGCTTCCCAGTGATCTGATGCTATATTAAAATCCATTTGTGTAAAAATTAAAAAGGTTAACGATATTGCGTTAACCTTTATTTGAATTAAAAATATTAAATTTTATTTACTTAATCATTAATTTATGAGAATATTCTCCTTGATTCGATTTGAATTTTAAAATATACATTCCTGTTTTGTAACCTGCAACATTTATAGTTGTTCGGTTTTGCAACAATGTAGGTGCTAAAACTTTTCTACCTGCTAAATCGAACATTTCAACAGTTGTAGCAACATCTAATTCAGACTCAATTGTAACTTCATTTCCAGTAGTTGGATTTGGATACACTTTTAATTTAGACTGCATTTCGTAATTTTTAGTTGATGCGGGTGCATCGCCAATTCCTACAGCATACCAAGCATTAACAACTTGCTCCCATTCGTTAGAATTCGCCCCGTATAAAGTAATTGCTGCTGCAATAGTAGCATTATAAGCATCTAAATAAGTAGCAGTTGGCGTTAATCCTGTTGTTAAGGCCTTATAAGCTATTTTTTCTGCTTTTTGAATGGTTATTGGATTAACATAATAGTTGTTATTTAAATCATTTATTCCCATTCCACCCACGCTTAACAAATAAAACCAATGATTACCAACACCACTGTTAATATGTACACCGCCATTATCAAAAGAAGAAGTAGTACTTGCCCAATAGTTCCCCTCATAAGTATCTGGCTGATTTGGCGCCAAAAGTGCAGGTGTAATATTAGGATCGCTCATACTTCTAAAATAGTTATTATTGATATTACTCTTAAAAATACCTTCGCCTATTGTCCAATTTGGATCATCATTTACGTAAAATTCAATTGCAGTTCCAAAAATATCGGCAAAAGATTCATTTAAAGCACCTGATTCACCTTGATAATCCAAGCCTCCATTACCATTTCTACTAACAACCATATGTGTAAATTCATGACCCGCAACATCAAGTGCTACGACCGGATGCATCACGGAACTACCTCTACCATAAAACATTCCGTTATAAACATCATTTCCAAACACAGCATCAAACGCAGCTGCATTATCATGAGTTCCTAAAAAAGAGCCTGCATTATAATAATTATTTATATCATGGTTATTATCATCAAAACTTGCTCTATTATGTATATTTTTATAGTAATCATAGGTTTGTATCATACCCCAATGAACTTCAACCGCCGGTCTACTGTTTGTTGATGTGTAGTTAGGTGATGAATTTGTATACTCTGAAAAACCTGAAAAAGTTCCGTTAGCATTTAAATTCCCGCTCAATTGAGATCCATTTAACGTTCTTATTTTTCTCGCATTATCCATTAACCTATAATTACCATTATAAGAATCTACGGTAATATTTTTAGTTCCTCTAAAATAAGTAGCACTTGAACTAGGTGTATCGGCATGCATAACTTTATTAATTTGCGATAATATTTCGCCTGTTTGCGCATCTATTACAAAATCAATACTCTTTGCTGGATTAAAACTTGTAAGATTAATCTTGTTCACCAACTTAAGAGTTACATTTTTTTCTGTTTGATGTTTTAATATATATGTTTCAGCTGTACTTACTTTTACATCGTCTTTTCTCCCAAAATCTTCGTAAGCAATACTTTTAAGCTTTTCTTCGGTGATTGAACCGGAAATTGACAATTCTTTTACATTAACTACTTGCCCATTAACAAATTGCAGTTTACCTTCTTTTACATGTAGAAAAATTATATCTCCGTTTATTTTAACATCTTTATAAAAATGCTGGTAGCTGTAATTGGTAAAACCTGTTTGCGAATCATGTTTTTCATTAACCAATTCAAATTTGTGCGAGTTATCTAAATCAAAATAACTATTTAAGTTAGTAGTAAATTCAGTAACCAATACATTCGAATTTTTAAAATCAACCATAAAAGTACCAAAGCCGTTTTGATATCGGGGTTTTGGTAAATCAGTGCTTACTTTATAAGTTTTATTGATTATTATATTAGAAGCAGAAATAGTGCTTCCTGATAATAAAATAGCTGCTAAAATTAAACGTGTAGATATTTTTTTTAATTGAAAGAAGTTTTTATTCATTAGTTAGGTTTTTATGATGTTTTTAAATTTAAAAACGGATCTAAAATTACGAATTATTTTATATTTATAACAAAAAAAGCAGAGTTAAGATCATAACTCTGCTTTTAATTATAAAAAACTTACTTTTTATTAGTAACGTGCTGCTTCTTTCTGAGCATCTTGTACCATGTCTTCGTTTGCTATGATACCAAATTCAACACGACGGTTTTTTGCTTGTCCTTCTTTTGTATCATTAGACGCAATTGGATCTGCTTCTCCCATTCCCTGTGATGTAATTCTCTTAACACCAATTCCTTTTGAGCCCATATAAGCCTTTACAGCATTAGCACGGCTGCGAGACAATTTCATATTGTACTCATCTTTACCAACGCTATCTGTGTAACCGTAAATAGTAATTAAAGTTTTTGGGTTATTAATTAATACTTTAGATATTTTATCTAAATTTCCTTTTGCTGTTGAAGTCAATTCAGCCGAATCAAAGTTAAAGTTTACAGTGTTTTCGTTTAAAACAACTTTAATACCTTCACCTACTCTTTCCACTGTTGCACCTGGTACAGCATTTTCTATTTCCTGAGCTTGCTTATCCATGTTTTTACCAATGATTGCACCCGCAGTACCACCAATAACTCCACCTAAAACAGCACCTAATGCACTATTATTTTTACTGCCAACGTTGTTACCTAAAACACCACCTAAAACGGCACCTGCAGTAGCTCCTACCACAGCAGCTTTCTGTGTATTATTTGCATTTTTAACCGTATTACAACTAGTTAAAAAAGATCCTGCTAAAAGTGCAGTACTTAATACATATACATTTAATTTTTTCATAACTTAATTATTTTCTATTTGTTGTTTTTTACGAATGAATATACAATAGTTGCCTCTGTAGAATTATCAATCAATTCAAAAGTATTATCTGTAATATCTGATACTGTTAAATTATAACCTGTTGTTACGTGTTTAGCTTTATCATCACCAATAAACTTTAAGTTGAAAGATGTATCTTGCTTAATGTTCCAAATAATTTTAGAATTATATTGCGGACAATTAGCACTATTGTTGTTTAAAGTAACTGTACCTGTGTTATTGTTTGATACAAATTTCCATTGGCTACCTTCAAAACATTTTGCGTCGGCAACATTGAAAGATGTCACTTTAAATCCTGATGGATATTTTACATTTATTAATGTCCACTCCCCTTTTAATTTAATTTGAGTCGGAACGTCATTTTTAGTGTTCGTAGATGTTTTGCACGAAAACATTGCTAACGATAAAATTCCTATTGCTAAGACCTTTTTCATAATTATAATATTTTATATTTCAAAATTAACAAAATTTGTGCCTGAATTTAATTTTGCCTGTTTTTTTTTATGTCTTTTTGTCATATTTTTTAGTTTGGTATCTATTTTGACTGTTTTAATACAAATAAACTTTAAAAAAATTAGTACAAAAATATGACTTCAGGTAAAATAAACGTAACGGTAGAAAACATTTTTCCGTTAATTAAAAAGTTTTTATACAGCGATCACGAAATCTTTTTACGTGAACTAATAAGTAATGCAACCGATGCTACTTTAAAGCTAAAACATTTAACATCAATTGGTGAAGCTGCTGTAGAATACGGCGATCCTAAAATTGAAGTGAAGATTGATAAAGAAAACAAAACGCTTCATATTATTGATCAAGGATTGGGAATGACAGGTGAAGAAGTTGAAAAATACATTAACCAAGTAGCTTTTTCGGGTGCCGAAGAATTTTTAGACAAATACAAAGATTCTGCTAAAGATTCAGGAATTATCGGTCATTTTGGTTTAGGATTTTATTCTGCATTCATGGTTGCAAGTAAGGTTGAAATCATTACAAAATCTTTCAAAGA
>Ga0233365_1000132_pt1 | contig 38521 bp, 39 predicted proteins | sample ElkDunMinimDraft_27_FD_191535 | JGI IMG/M metagenome (GOLD analysis project Ga0233365, IMG submission 191535) | Fecal eukaryotic communites from dung pellets of Tule Elk in California, USA - Elk Dung C36 | ecosystem: Host-associated > Mammals > Digestive system > Large intestine > Fecal | place...
CGGCTCGGGCTCGTGCTGGGCGTGCGGTTGCTCGTGTGGCCCACGTGCGGCGGCCAGGAGGCGGGCGAGGACGCGCTGGGCGCCGGCGACGGAGACCTGCTGGCCGACGACGGCGCGGACGGCCAGTTCGAAGCCGTCGGCGGCACCGGGGACGCGTACGCCGGGTTCGGCGGCGACGGCGGCGGCGAGCGCCGGATCGGCGGCGAGGGTGCTGTCGACGGCCTCCGGGTCGGCGTCGAGGTCGAGCAGCCGGCGGCAGCGGGCGACGGCCGGGGCCAGGTCCCGCAGGTCGGTCAGGTGCAGGGTCGCCGCGACGTGCCCCGGCCCGGGCGTCAGCGCCACCTCCGCGTCCCCGTGCGGCAGCCGCAACCCCCGCCGGTACGTCCCGCCGGTGACCTCCTCCACGCCGGGCAGCGCCCGCCGGCCGAGGAAGTCCAGCAGTGCGCCGGCGTGCAGCGGCGGCCGGTACGCCAGCCGCAGCGCCAGCGTGCCGGTGCCGGCGGGCGCCGGGGCGGTGCGGGCGGCGGCCCGGAGCTGGGAGGGCGTCGCCGCGTAGACAGCCTGGATGGTGTCGTTGAACTGCCGCAGGCTGCCGAAGCCGGCCGCGAAGGCGATCTCGGCCAGCCCGAGCCCGGTGGTCTCGATCAGGATCCGGGCGGTCTGCGCACGCTGCGCCCGGGCCAGGGCGAGCGGGCCCGCCCCCATCTGCGCGGTCAGCATCCGGTTCAGGTGCCGTTCGGTGTAGCCGAGGCGGCGCGCCAGCCCGGTCACACCTTCCCGGTCGACGACCCCGTCGGCGATCAGGCGCATCGCCCGGCCGACCAGGTCGGCGCGGACGTCCCACTCGGGCGAGCCGGGGGCGGCGTCCGGGCGGCAGCGGCGGCAGGCGCGCAGCCCGGAGGCCTGCGCGGCGGCCGCGGAGGGGAAGAAGCGCACGTTGCGCCGTCTCGGGGTCATCGCCGGACAGGAGGGACGGCAGTAGATCCCGGTGGAGGTCACACCCGTGTAGAAGCGGCCGTCGAACCGCAGGTCACGGCTGTCGACCGCCCGGTAGCACCGCTCGAAGTCCAGCTCCACGCCCTCGATCCTGCCTCCTCGCCCGGCCGATCGGCTCGCGGGATTCGGACATGACCGTGCGTGGCGTGGGCCGAGCGCCTGGCTGCTCGTGTGCCTGGTGGCGGCCGTCGCCGGTGTGGGGAGCGCCGCTGCGGCGAGCCTGCTGTTCGGTGTGCCGCCCCGGACTGCGTAAGCTGGCTTGTCGTGAGCCTCACCATCGGGATCGTGGGCCTGCCCAACGTCGGCAAGAGCACCCTTTTCAACGCCCTGACCAAGAACGACGTGCTCGCGGCGAACTACCCGTTCGCCACGATCGAGCCGAACGTGGGCGTCGTCGGGCTGCCCGACGAGCGGCTCGACGCCCTCGCCGAGATCTTCGGCTCGCAGAAGATCATCCCGGCGCCGGTCTCGTTCGTCGACATCGCCGGCCTGGTCCGCGGCGCCTCCAAGGGGCAGGGCCGGGGCAACGCCTTCCTGGCCAACATCCGTGACGCCTCGGCGATCTGCCAGGTGGTGCGGGCCTTCTCCGACCCGAACGTGGTGCACGTCGACGGCAAGGTCTCCCCGGCCGACGACATCGACACCATCAACACCGAGCTGATCCTGGCCGACCTGCAGACGCTGGAGAAGGCGCTGCCGCGGCTGGAGAAGGAAGCCAAGCTCCGCAAGGACCGCGCCGGCATCGTCGCCGCCGCGAAGCAGGCCATCGAGCTGCTCAACAACGGCACCACCCTCTACGCCGGCGCCGCCAAGGCGGGCATCGAGGTCGAGGAGCTGCACGAGCTGCACCTGCTCACCACCAAGCCCTTCCTGTACGTCTTCAACGTCGACGAGGAGGAGCTCGGCAACGCCGCCTTCCTCGACGAGCTGCGCGCACTGGTCGCCCCCGCCGAGGCGGTCTTCATGGACGCCAAGGTCGAGTCGGAGCTGATCGAGCTTCCCGAGGAGGAGGCGCGTGAGCTGCTGGAGTCGATCGGCCAGTCCGAGCCGGGCCTCAACCAGCTCATCCGCGTCGGCTTCGGCACGCTGGGGCTGCAGACGTACCTGACGGCCGGGCCGAAGGAGGCGCGGGCCTGGACCGTGCCGGTCGGCGCGACCGCCCCCGAAGCCGCCGGTGTGATCCACTCCGACTTCCAGCGCGGCTTCATCAAGGCCGAGATCGTCTCCTTCGACGACCTGGTCGCGGCCGGTTCGATGGCGGCGGCGAAGGCGGCCGGCAAGGTCCGCATGGAGGGCAAGGAGTACGTCATGCAGGACGGCGACGTGGTGGAGTTCCGCTTCAACGTCTGAATTCGGGCGGTTCCTGCAGGTCAGAAGGTCGGAGCCCCGCTCGGGGGCACATCGGGGGCACACTCCCACGCGTCATCGACCGCCCGGCGGGTGCGCTCCTCCGAGTTTGGCATCAGGTGTCCGTAGGTCGACAGGGTTGCATTCTCGTGCCCCTGCCGTTTGGCAACGGTGATGACCGACTCACCCTGCATCAGCAGGACCGAGGCGTAGTGGTGACGCAGATCGTGGCTCGTGATACTCAGCGTCTTGTGCCTCGATCAGGTCGAGGTCGCGGACGCAGAAGCCGTGGTGCTCGAAGGTCTCGTTGAGCACCGTGCCGAGGCACTGCCGCACCAAGCGGCCCCGGGCGTACGGCGGCCAGACATCGTCGTCGGGCACCGGCGCTCGCGCTGCGAGCTGCACAGCGGTGACCTCGTCGAGCCAGGCCTCGAGCTCGGCGGCCTGTGCGTCACGCACGCTCACGATCTCGTCGAGGGCCGGATCGAGCGAGAGGTCAAGCCCGTGCGCTCCACGGTAGGGCTCGACGGTTGTCCCGATGCCCATCGGCGTGAACAGCTCCGTCGAGCCCAGGCAGCAGCGGCGGAACCACGAGTCGTGGACGAAGACCAGGTGGCGCATCGTCTGCACCGCCGACCACTCGTCGTTCACGCTGCGGCGCTCGATGCCGGGCGTACGGCGGATTCGCTCGATCGTGGCGGCCCAGCCGGCATGGAGCTGACGCGATGCCTCGCGCAGATCGGCAGGGTCCTCGGAGCGGATCAGCACCCGCACCGGATGACGCCGGTCGAGCTCTGCCTCGACGTACTCGGTGACCTCGACACCGTTCACCACGAGGTTGGTGATGAGCCCGTCGATCACGGCATCCTGCATGACGACGCCGATCAGGCGTGCCCCGGTCAGATCGCACTCGCGGAACTCCGCACCGTGCAGATCCTCGTCGATATACGACTTCATGCTCCGCATACTAGGTCCGAGCACCGACAAGCCAGTCTCCCCGGCTTGATGTGGCTTCTTCCAGGTCCTGACCGAGCGCGAAGAACGCAACAGCGTCGCGATCGCCTCCAACGAGTCCTTCTCCGGATGGACCAAGACCTTCTTCGATCAACTGGCAGCCAGGGACGTGACGCGTGGCGACGCCTGGTGAGCAGGTGCCAGCCACCGTTGCCGCTGCTAGGTGTGCCGGGTCGCCCGCTCCTGGCAGTGTGGGGCACACAGGGGGCACAAGACCGCGTTGGGTAGGGCCTTCCTTCCTGCTCCTGGGGCTGGGCGCGGTCGCGTTCGCGATCGCCGTCACCGTCAGCGCCGAGCAGCAACTCGCGCCGGCGCTCGCTCTGCTCGCAGGCATGCTGGGCGGCTTGATGCTCACCAACGTGTGGGCCATCCGCGCAGCCAGGGCCAACCGGCAAGAGTGGTGGCCATGAGTGGCACGGTCAGACCTCCGGGGCCCAAAATCGGTTGCGACGGGGTGGCATTCCCACCACATTGACGGCCATGCAGAACTCCGCGCACCTTCTCCGGCTTTACGACGAGCAACTGCGTACCGAGGCGGAGACGCCGAGCGCGGTGTCGATCACCCGGCTCGGCCCCTTGCGGTTGGCGACCTTTCCCGGTGGGCGGGGTTTCATCACCTACCCGCACCTGCGGGACGTGGAGGAGATCGACCGGCTGGTGCCGGAGGCGCTGGAGCATTACCGGGCCGACCCGGCGATCGGCCGGGTGGAGTGGAAGACCCGGGGCCACGACAATGCTCCCGGCCTGCACGAGGCCCTGATCCGCAACGGATTCACCCCGGACGAGCCGGAATCGATCATGCTCGGGGAGATCGCGGCCCTGGCGGTGGACGTGCCGCTTCCGGCCGGGGTGACGCTGCGGCAGGTGACCGGCGAGCAGGACGTACGGGCGATGAGCGCGATGTCGGACAAGGCATTCGGTGAGTCGCCCTCGCGGGAGATGGCCGATGCCCTTCTTCACCGGCTCGAACTCGGGACCGGGATGCAGCTGTGGGTGGCGGAGGCCGACGACCGGATCGTCGGTGCGGGACGGCTGGAGCCGGTGGAGGGCAGCGACTTCGCCGGCCTCTGGGGCGGTGCCGTCCTCGAACCGTGGCGGAAGCGGGGGATCTACCGCGCGCTGACCGCGGCCCGCGCCCGGGCCGCTCTCGCGCTGGGGAAGACCCTGGTGCACAGCGACTCCACCGAGTACTCCCGTCCGATCCTTGAACGCTCCGGCCTGATCAAGGTGTCGACCACGACGCCCTACATGTGGCGGCGCTGACGGCACGCGGTGAGGCCGCTTGCGGTCGGCGCGCACGAGTCACGAGGGTTGCCGGACTGCGTATCAGACGGTGCGCAGGACGGGGGCGGGCTTCACACCCTGGGCGTCCAGCAGGGTGCGGATGTCATTGGGATCGGAGGTCCAGATGATCGCGCCGAGAGAGGCGGCCAGAATCACCACCGTGGCATCGACGATGTCGCCCGTGCCGGCCCTGCCGCAGAGAACGCCGGCGGCCTTGGCGGTTTCCAGGCCGACGGGCATGACCCGGCATCCGGCCAGGAATTTGCCGAGTCTTACCTGGCGACGGGGGTCTCGCCAGGCCTGGCTGACGACGACGGAGGGGACGTAAATGTCCCGGCCGTCCTCAAGGGCCAGACTGTGGCGGGCCCACATGCGTCGGTCGTCGTTGTCGACGGCGATAAGCGCGCCCGCGTCGTACAGGTAGGGGATGTTCATGCGGCCGAGGACCTGCGGCTGCTCAGGTATTCGGCGTCGGCGGCCGCCATGTCGGCACGGGCGGCAGCGAGTTCGTCCGGGGTGAAGGCGCCATTCTCCGCCTGCCACTCCTGAATCACGGCTCGCCCTGCACGCAGTCGCAACTCGCGCTCGGCGGCTGCGGCGACGAGCCGGGAGAGCGGAACGCCCTCCTCTCTGGCGGCGTCCGCGAGCGCTTCGACCAGAGTTTCGTCGAGAGTGACAGTAAACTTCTTGGATGCCATACAAACACCATAGCGCAGTATGGTGAGACGATCCGAGGGCTGTGCGGAGAATTAACCGGTTGTGGGCGTCGGTACGTTGGCCTTGTGGACCCCGTTACGGAACCCGACATCCGTGCCTCATTCGTCAACTGCACCAAGGGCGAGGCGAAGCGGGTGGGCGTACCGAAGGATCTGGACGAACGGCCCTGGGACGACCTGGACTTCCTCGGGTGGTCCGACGTTTCCGGCGCGGACCGCGGCTACCTGGTCGCCGAGTCCGGTGACGGCCTGGTCGGGGTGGCGCTGCGGGTGGCACCGAAGACCGGCCAGGTGCGGCGCAGCATGTGCTCGCTCTGCCTGACCACGCACACCGGCGACGGCGTCGCGCTGATGACCGCCCGCAAGGCCGGGACCAGTGGCCGGCAGGGCGATTCGGTCGGCATCTACATCTGCACCGACCTGGCCTGCTCGCTCCACCTGCGGGGCCGCAAGGACGGCGGGCGGCGGCTCAACGAGACGATCACGCTGGAGGAGAAGGTCGAGCGGATGAGGACCAACCTCACCGCATTCCTCCACAAGGTCACCGGCTGACCCGGCCGACGTCCGCGTCCGGTCTGCGGCGAATGCATCCGAGTCCGGGCGCGTGTTCTGGAGACGGCTACACCAGCGACGTAGTGGTCACCACGGTCGTGTAGTAGGCATTTCCTCGACACTGCCTCCCAGCCGGGGCGGCACAGGGACTGCCAGCCGGGGTGGCACAGGGACTCCCAGCCGGGCGGCATTGACTGATGATCGTTAGTCCGTTTCCGGTGTCTCACCGCACACCGAACACCGGAAATGGACTAACGATCATGGCCTGGCGGCCGGGCCGGTCAGCCGCGGCGGAAGAGGCGGCCGAGAAACGAGCCGTTGCCGGCTGCGGCGGCGGTGGCGTGCCCGGGGCAACGGTCGGCGCGGCGGACACCGGCCATGACCTGGTCGACGTGCTGGCCGCAGCCGGCCCAGGTCGCCTTGCCGCAGGTCTTGCAGGTGGCAGGACGGCACATGTTGACTCCTCGTGGGGTCAGGGCGCGCGAGGCGCGGGTTCAGGGGCCCTTCCTTTATACCCCTGGGGGTATCCATGCGCCGACGTTTGTGCCGGACCTCATACGCCTCGGCCGATCGATGCCGACCCTGGATCAGGTCCACCAGAGGCCGAGCGCGATCCCGCCCACGAGCGTTCCGGGCAGCAGGAGCAGACAGGCGGCCAGGAGGATGTTGTCCTCGCGGAAGTCGTTTGCCCAGTCCTCATCGAAGAACCCGTACACGCCGGCCATGATCAGCGCGAGGCAGGCGAACAGGAAGAGCGCCACGGTGGCGGCCACAGTGAGAATTCTGAGCCATATCGAGACGGATCCCAGCACGGTGAGGCCGGCGTAGGCGAAGAGCAGCAGCGCCCAGATTCCCAGGAATTCGAGGCCGAGCTGCAAGGCCAGGACGGACTGCTGCCACCAATGGCGTACACGTCCGGCGCGGTCTGGTGGCGCCTGTTCCCAGGCCGCAGAGTTCTCGCTGCCCGGCCGTTCCGCGCCGGCAGGGCCGTCGCGGTCGCCCGGTTGGGTCATGTCAGCCACAGGCCGATCCCGACGCCGGCCACGAGGGTCCCGATCAGAACTGCCGTGGAAAGGTGGCTGAAGATGTGGGGATCATCAAGGTCGTCTCTCCACATCTCAAGGTCATAGGTGATGAGAAAGCACTGAACCCAGGCGACGAAGAAGATCAGGGCGGTCAGTGCCACCGTAAGGATGCGCAGCCATCCGGACACTGATCCGAGCGCGGTGAGAGCGGCGTAGACGATGGTCACCCCGATCCAGGTGGCCGCGATCTTTCCGTACTGGGGATCGTCGCCGAACACCCGTTTGCCAAAGCTGGGTCGGGTGTACCCGGCCGCGGCGCTTCCGCCATCGGCAGATGCTTCTTCGTCCGGCGGGTGCGCGGCTGTGGCGGCAGCGCCGTCGTCGCCGGAATCCGTGATCATGGATGCAGGCTACGGTGGCGCCGTTGTCGCGGTCAGCGGTCAAGCGCCGTCTGATTCGTCACTCCCGAATAGAAGGACGCGCCCGCCACACCCCGACGGGTACGACGGACGCGTCCTGCGTGCCGCAATGCCGGCGCGGCCCCGATAGTGCGAGCGCCGCGTGGCGGTGGATCAGATCAGGCCGAGGTCCTTGACGGCCTGACGCTCCTGGGCGAGCTCCTCGACCGAGGCGTCGATGCGGGCGCGGGAGAAGTCGTTGATCTCCAGGCCCTGGACGATCGAGTACTTGCCGTCCTTGGCGGTCACCGGGAACGAGGAGATCAGGCCCTCCGGGACACCGTACGAGCCGTCGGAGACGACCGCGGCGGAGGTCCACTCGCCCTCGGCGGTGCCGTTGACCCAGGTGTGGATGTGGTCGATGGCGGCCGAGGCGGCGGAGGCGGCCGACGACGCGCCGCGGACATCGATGATCTCGGCGCCGCGCTTGGCGACCCGCGGGATGAACTGCTCGGCGAGCCACGCCTCGTCGTTGATGACCTCGGCGATGTTCTTACCGTCCACGGTGGCGTGGAAGATGTCCGGGTACTGGGTGGCGGAGTGGTTGCCCCAGATTGCGATGTTGCGGATGGCCGAGACCGGCTTGCCGAGCTTCTTGGCGAGCTGCGCGATGGCGCGGTTGTGGTCGAGGCGGGTCATCGCGGTGAAGCGGTCCGCGGGTACGTCCGGGGCGTGCTGCTGGGCGATCAGGGCGTTGGTGTTGGCCGGGTTGCCGACCACCAGCACCTTGATGTCGTCGGCGGCGCCGGCGTTGATCGCCTCGCCCTGCGGCTTGAAGATGCCGCCGTTGGCCTGGAGCAGGTCACCGCGCTCCATGCCCTTCGTACGCGGGCGGGCGCCGACCAGCAGCGCGACGTTGGTGCCCGCGAACGCCTTCTTGGCGTCGTCGAATACCTCCACACTGTCGAGCAGCGGGAACGCGCAGTCGTCCAGCTCCATCGCGGTGCCCTCGGCCGCGCGTACGGCCTGCGGGATCTCCAGCAGGCGCAGCGCGACCCGCTTGTTCGCACCCAGCAGCTGCCCGCTGGCGATGCGGAACAGCAGCGCGTAGCCGATCTGGCCGGCCGCGCCGGTGACGGTGACGTTGACGGGTGCGTCGCTCACAGGTTTCTCCTTGATGAAGGGCGGATCTCTACCAGGCGATGCTAATCCTGCTCCCGCCCCTGGTCACGTTGGGCGGACTCCGACCAATTGCCAGGGTTTGCGCCGTACGCGTCGCCGTCGCGCCACCCGGCGCCGTCACTCCCACCACCGTTCGCCGGTCGGTATCCGGACCAACCGGTACCGCCGTCGCCCCGGCCCACCCCGCCGCCACACCATCGGGAGTTCTGTGTGATCTTGGCGACGGTCCGCGTGAAATCTGCTCGCATCGCCTCGTCCACCAGGGGCGATGCCTAGGCTGATGGCGGTCACCGAGACCGGCGCCGTTACCGCGAGGGGCACGCGCATGGCACAGGCAGAACTCGTCGCACTGGCCGAGGGGCCACTCTGCGACGCGGTCTACCAGCGGCTGCTGATGCCCGCCTTCCCACCCGACGAACTGCTCACCCTCGCCGCGATCCGCGACGGGCTGCGTACAGGACTGCTCGAAGGGCTGGTCGCGGTTGACGGCGACGGCCGCCCGCTCGGCGTCACCGTCGGCGAGTGGTCACCGGCGGCCCGGGTGATGCTTTTGAGCTACCTGGCGGTGGCCGCCGAGACCCGCGGCACCGGCATCGGTTCGCTGCTCTACACCACCCAGCTCGACCGCTGGCGCGAAACGCTGCGCCCCTGCCTGGTGCTCGCCGAGGTGGAACGCCCCGACGCGCACACCGGCGACGCCCACCGCGGCGACCCGCAGGCCCGGCTGCGCTTCTACGCCCGGCATGGCGCCCGCGCGCTCGACGTGCCGTACTTCCAGCCGGCGTTCGGCCCCGGCCGGGAACGCGTGTACGGCATGCTCCTGCTCGCTCTGCACGTCGATCCGGAGCTGGCCGGTTCCGGTGTCGACACCGTCGCCGCCGAACCGGTACGACAGTTCCTCACTCAATATCTGGGTGCCGCCGAGGGGCGCATCGGGGACGACCCCGCGACCGAGGCGCTCCGGCGAGCCGTCGGCGATCCCGCCGGGGTGCGGTTGCTTCCCGTCGACCGCTACGGCGACATCGCCCGCAGCCGTCACTGACAGACCGAGGGCAGCGGGGACGGTCAGGTCCGGACCCAGGCGTTCACCAGGGCCACCACCGCATCCTGCTGTGCCGCGATGGCGGCCTGATCCGCGAAGGCCACCACCGCCCGGTCCGGGCCGCGCCAGACCAGCAGCCCGCTGGGGTCGTCGAAGCGGAACTCGTCGCGGCTGCGGGCGCCGCAATGGAAGACGAGCTGACACTGGCCGCGCGGGTGCAGGCGGAACGTCACCCGGTCGGTGCCGTCGTAACGGAAGCTGGGCGCGTTCCACTTGACGCACTCCGCGATGTCGGCGTTGGAGTCCAGGATCGCCGCCCGCAACCGCTTGACGCCGGACTTCATCGGGTGGTCGAGCGTGGCCAGGTAGCGCTCCACCTCGACGGATCGATTCGTCATCCAGGGCTCCCTCGCCCGTGGGGCAGCGCCCCGTAGCAACATCGGCGTTCATCATGCCGCGACGGGCCGACACTCTCCGCGGATCAAGGGGTACGGGACGCGATGATGGCCGGCATGGCCTACGTCTTCCTGCTGATCGCGATCGCCTCCGAGGTCGTGGCGACGCGAGCCGCTGAACGGGGAACTGCCGCATGAACCGGGGGAGCTGTCGCGGGACCTGGTGGTGAACGAGCCGTGCGAGCGCTGGTGACCGCACCCGCCACCCCGTATCGTCGCCGGACATGAATGGTGGACCAGGAGTCGAGCTGCCGCGGCGCACCGCGGTGATGTGGCTGCTCGTCGCATTCGCCGTGATCTTCCTGGTCCCCAGCGGCCGGATGGTCCGCATGGCGATGGGCGAGAGCGGGATGCCCCGGCTGCTCCTGGTCTGGGGCATGACCGGCGCGACCGTCCTGGTTACGGTCGTGCTGCCGCTGCTGATCGCCCGGAGCATGCGGCACGGGCACACGTTCGTCTCCGAGGAGGCGGTCACCCGGACCCGGGGTGAGGTGATCAGGAAGCAGATCCGCTTCGAGGAGCTCGTGGAGATCCGCGCACGCTCCAACGGCAGGATGGGTGGCGTCCCCAGTGAGGCGGTGACGCTGATCGCCGCCGACGCGCACGGGAAGCGGCGCGGGCTGCACGTCTCCCGCGTCTTCGTCACCTCGCTGCAACCGCTGCTGGCCCGGTTGGAACGAGAGGTCGCGAGGCGCCCGGAGCTCCTGGCCAACCCACACGAGCGCGAACTGTTTCAAGCAGCCCTGGCCGAGGCCGACTGACCCGGCTCCGGCCTGGTCGTGGCCGCCGGCCAGGGCTCCGGCTCCGGGCCTGGTCGTGGCCGGCGCCGGGCGGACCGGCCGGTCCGCCCGGCGGCCACGGTTCAGCCCTGCTCCGGGACCGCCATCTCGCCGAGCAGCGACCAGTCGCCCTGGTCGACGGTGGTGCTGACGATCTTCGGCGTGGCGACCAGGTGCGGGGGCAGGTCCCGCTGCGCCTTCTTGAAGTGGTCCGACTGCACATGCGCCGCGCCGGCGTCGTCCTGGAAGGCCTCGACCAGCACGTACTCGGTCGGGTCGTCGAGGCTGCGCGACCAGTCGAACCAGAGGCAGCCGGGCTCGGCGCGGGTCGCCTCGGTGAACTCGGCGGCGATCTGCGGCCACTGCTCGGCGTACTCCGGCTTCACCCGGAACTTCGCGGTAATGAAGATCATCTGATGCCTCTCCTCGTCGTCGGCGTCCGCGGTGAGCCGCGTCCGCCTCGATCGGGATTCTAGAAGAAGGGCAGGTCAGGAGATGTGGTGCAGGATCACGTTGTGGACGTGGTGGGCCTTGCGGTCGCCGCGGAACTCCACCTCGTAGGTCTGCGCGCCGACGTGCACGGCGATCGCGCCGGTGGAGAAGAAGGAGCCACCCCAGGACTTGTTGCTCACCACGCTGACGCTGGTGACCTTCGAGTACGGGATGCTGGTGATCGCGAAGCGCTTACCGACGAAGGACTTGTCCTGGATGATCACGCGTCGATTGGTCAGCCCGATGAACCCGGTGCCGGTGCCGACGGCGTCGTAGACGGCGATGATCTGCTCACCGTCGAGCAGTCCGCTCTGAATCTGCTGCAACTGCTCGCGGCGGTCGTACGTCGGTTCTGTCATGCCGACCACGGTAAGAGGTGGCCGCCAGCGTGGCGATCATCAGGGAGCGGGGCGGAAGGTCACCACCGGCGCGGAGATGATCACCCTACGTCGTGCAGGCTCCGGTACGCGTCCTCGATGCGTGCGGCGAGCGTGACCTCACGGTCAGTGAGGATTTCGCTCTCGCAGGGCGAGATGCGGATGGTGGTCTCACCGGAGGCGCGCCGGATGTCGGGACTCAGGCACAGGCAGTCGGCGATCACCTTGATCCGCTCGGTGAGCAGGGCGTGCTGCGCTTCGTTCAGCAGCAGGACACGGGTCACCTGCTCCCCGGTCTGGTCCCACTCGCTGAGGATCGCGAGCGCGTCGTCGAGATATCCGCGCCTCGGGCGGGTACCCCACAGGGTCTTCTTCACGGCACCCCCCGGGCGTCGTTGTCGGCTCGTGGCCAAATCGTCGCCATCCCGTGTCTTGGTCGTTGTCTACAGTCTGTCGTCGGAACGGGCGTGGTGTCCACGGCCACATTTCCTGCTTCTGCGGACCATCCGGTCAGGCCTGCTACCCGAACCGCTGATCTTTCTGGCACTCTTGACGCCGGTGCGGACCGAACGGGGTAACGGCGTGAACCACAACCAGGCAGTTACGGCGTGAACGACAACCAGGCAGTTGACGCGACGCGCCCGGCGGCCCGGGTGGTGGTCGGCGCGGCCATCATCGCCCACGGGCGGGTGCTGGCCTGTGCGCGTGCCGCGCCGCCGGAGGTCGCGGGCCGGTGGGAGTTCCCCGGCGGCAAGGTCGAGCCCGGCGAGAGCGAGGTGGCAGCGCTCGTGCGCGAGTGCGCCGAGGAGCTCGCCGTCCGCGTCGAGGTGGGCGAACGCGTCGGCGGCGATGTGCCCATGGCGCACGGCCGCTCGGTCCTCAAGATCTACACCGCTCGGCTGGTCGGGCCGGCGCAGCCGCGGCTGATCGAGCACGCCGAGCTGCGCTGGCTCGCCGCCGACGACCTAGACAGCGTGGCCTGGCTGCCGGCCGACAAGCCGATCGTGGCCGCCCTGCGCCCGCTGCTCACCGCGTAATCGGGATCGCGGGCGGAAAAGGGGCGAGGGCCGACGGCAGTCACCGTCGGCCCTCGCCGTCACCACGAGACCGGTGCTAGGAGTCCTGCTGCGGGTGGGCGAAGTTGAGGTTCTCCACCGGCAGCGGGAACTTCACGTCGTCACCGAAGGGCGACGGCGCCGCGGGCCGGTCGAAGGTCAGCTCCGTCAGCGGCAGCTTCCCCTTGGCGTCGACCGCGGGCATGCTCGGCCGCGGTACCTCGCGGTGCCAGTTCACACCCCGCTGCGCCTCCAACTCGGCACGCTGATCGTGGGAACCACCCGCGTGCGAGTGGACCGCCCCGGTCGGAGTCTTGGCCGTGTTCACCGTCTGCTCACCGCCCTGGGCCGGACTTCCGTCCTGACCACGTCGAAAGATCTTGCTCCCTAGCCTCACGATTGGATCGTACCTGCGATCCACTACGCGTTCCTTCATGGGGATGATCGCGTTGTCGGTGATTTTGATGTGCTCGGGGCAGACCTCGGTGCAGCACTTGGTGATGTTGCAGAATCCGAGCCCCTGCTCGCTCTGCGCATACGCCTGGCGGTCGGTGCGCGCGTCGAGCGGATGCATGTCCAGCTCCGCCGCCCGGATGAAGTACCGCGGCCCGGCGAAGGCCTCCTTGTTCGGCTCGTGATCGCGGATCACATGGCAGGTGTCCTGGCACAGGAAGCACTCGATGCACTTGCGGAACTCCTGCGAACGTTCGACGTCCACCTGCTGCATCCGGTATTCGCCGGGCGCCAGCTGCGGCGGCGGCGCGAAGGCCGGGGTCTCGCGGGCCTTGGTGTAGTTGAACGACACGTCCGTCACCAGGTCCCGCACGATCGGGAAGGTGCGCAGCGGGGTGACGCTGACCGTCTCGTCCTCGGCGAAGGTCGACATCCGGGTCATGCAGGCCAGCTTCGGCATGCCGTTGATCTCCACCGAGCAGGAGCCGCACTTGCCGGCCTTGCAGTTCCACCGGCAGGCGAGATCCGGCGCCTCGGTGGCCTGCAGCCGGTGGATCACGTCGAGGACCACCTCGCCCTCGTTGACCTGCACCCGGTAGTCGCGCAGGCCGCCGCCGTCGGCGTCGCCGCGCCAGATCCTGAACTGCCGCGTCCCGTCGGACTCGTCGCGTGCGCTGGACGTACCCATCAGTTCACCACCTCCGCGGCGTCGGCTTGCGTGGCGAGGGCGTCGACATCGTTGAGCTCCTCGTCGGTCAGGTACTTGGACAGCTCGCCCCGGTCGAAGAGGCCGATCAGCTCGGGACGCATGGCCGGAACTGGTTTGCGGGTCAGCCGGACCCGGTCGTCGTCGAGGGCGCAGACCAGGTTCACCGACCGCCAGTGGGGATCCATCGCGGGGAAGTCCTCCCGGGTGTGCCCGCCGCGCGACTCCTCGCGCTCCAGCGCCGCCAGCGCCGTGCACTCCGAGACGAGCAGCATGTTCTGCAGATCCAGCGCCAGATGCCAGCCGGGGTTGTAGCGGCGTCCGCCCGCGGCGCTGACCTTCGCCACCCGTTCGCGCAGCTCCGCCAGGCGCGCCAGCGCGTCCTGCAACTCGGCCCGGCGGCGGATGATGCCGACCAGGTCTCCCATCACCACCTGCAGGTCCTGCTGCAGGGCGTACGGGCTCTCGCCGGTCTCGCGGGTCAGCGGTGCGAGCGCCTCCTCGACGGCGGCCTCCACCTCGCCCAGCGCCACCTTCGGGCGCGCCGCCAGCTTCTCCACGTAGGTCGCCGCGTGGCCGCCGGCCCGCTTGCCGAAGACCAGCAGGTCCGACAGGGAGTTGCCGCCGAGGCGGTTGGAGCCGTGCATGCCGCCGGAGACCTCCCCGGCCGCGAAGAGCCCGTGTACGTGCCCGAACGCCCGGGCGCTGTCCGGGTCCACCTCCACCCCGCCCATCACGTAGTGACAGGTCGGCCCGACCTCCATCGGCTCGGCGGTGATGTCCACATCGGCGAGTTCCTTGAACTGGTGGTACATCGAGGGGAGCCGGCGGCGGATCTCCTCGGCCGGCAGGCGGCTGGCGATGTCCAGGTAGACGCCGCCGGCCGGGGTGCCGCGTCCGGCCTTGACCTCGCTGTTGATGGCGCGGGCCACCTCGTCGCGGGGGAGCAGCTCCGGTGGCCGCCGGTTGTTGTCCGGGTCGGTGTACCAGCGGTCGGCCTCGGCCTCGGTCTCGGCGTACTGCTTGCGGAAGACATCCGGGACGTAGTCGAACATGAACCGCTTGCCGTCGGAGTTCTTGAGCACCCCGCCGTCGCCGCGGACCGATTCGGTGACCAGGATGCCCTTGACCGACGGCGGCCAGACCATGCCGGTCGGGTGGAACTGCAGGAACTCCATGTTGATCAGCGTTGCGCCGGAGCGCAGCGCCAGCGCGTGCCCGTCGCCGGTGTACTCCCAGGAGTTCGAGGTGACCTTGTAGGACCGGCCGACCCCGCCGGTGGCGAGGACCACCGACGGCGCCTCGAAGAGCACGAAGTCACCGGACTCGCGGTAGTAGCCGAAGGCACCGGCGATCCGGTCGCCGTCGAGCAGCAGCCGGGTGATCGTGGTCTCGGCGAAGACCCGGATCCGCGCGTCGTAGGAGCCGAACTCGCGCTTGTCCTCCTGCTGCAACGAGACGATCTTCTGCTGCAGGGTGCGGATCAGCTCCAGGCCGGTCCGGTCGCCGACGTGCGCCAGCCGCGGATACTCGTGCCCGCCGAAGTTGCGCTGGGAGATCCGCCCGTCGGGCGTACGGTCGAAGAGCGCGCCGTACGTCTCCAGCTCCCAGATCCGCGCGGGCGCCTCCTTGGCGTGCAGCTCGGCCATCCGGAAGTTGTTGAGGAACTTCCCGCCGCGCATGGTGTCGCGGAAGTGCACCTGCCAGTTGTCGCGGCTGTTGACGTTCCCCATCGCCGCGGCGGCGCCCCCCTCGGCCATCACCGTGTGGGCCTTGCCGAAGAGCGACTTGGAGATGATGGCGGTCTTCTTGCCCGCCAGCCGGGCCTCGATCGCCGCCCGCAGGCCGGCTCCGCCGGCCCCGATGACGACGACGTCGTAATGGTGTCGTTCGATTCGCTCGGTCATAGAGGGCCTCTTCAGTTGATGAAGCGCAGGTCGGGGAACCAGCCGGCGGCGAGCGCCATGACGTAGAAGTCGGTGATGGCCAGGGTGGCGAGGGTGATCCAGGCCAGCTGCATGTGCCGCACGTTGAGCTTGGAGACGAACGTCCAGGCGCGGTAGCGCACCGGATGGGCGGAGAAGTGCTTGAGCCGCCCGCCGATGATGTGCCGGCAGGAGTGACACGAGACCGTGTACGCCCAGAGCATCACGACGTTGCCGAGCAGGATGAGGTTGCCCAGGCCGAAGCCGAAGCCGTCGGCGGTGTTGAAGGCCAGGATCGCGTCCCAGGTGTTGATCAGGGAGATCGCCACCGCGGCGTAGAAGAAGTAGCGGTGCAGGTTCTGCCCGACCAGCGGGAAGCGCGTCTCACCGGTGTAGCCGCTGTGGTTGTCCGGCACCGCGCAGGCCGGCGGGGAGAGCCAGAACGAGCGGTAGTACGCCTTGCGGTAGTAGTAGCAGGTCAGGCGGAACAGCAGCAGGAACGGCAGGGTGAAGGCCGCCTCCGGGATGATCCACCAACTGGGCAGCCACTGGCCGAAGTGCGAGGCGCCCTCGACGCAGCGGTCGGTGACGCAGGGGGAGTAGAAGGGCGTCAGGTAGTGGTACTGCTCGACCCAGTACCACTTGTGCATGAAGACCCGCACGGTCGCGTAGATGACCCAGGCGCTCAGACCGGCGAAGGTCAGCAGCGGTGCGATCCACCAGCGATCGGTGCGCAGGGTCTTCGCCGAGATGGCCGCCCGCGGGGCCCGGTCGCCGGGTTGCCGGCCCGGACGCGTTACCGACTTCGATGTCATGGGCATGTCTTTCGGGAACGGGGCCCGCGTGCCGGCGGGCCTGATGGAGTTCCGGCCATGTGACGTACGCCGCAAAAGAGTCTTGCTCATGCCTGCCGCTCAGGGAAGCCTGCCGCACCGGATCTCTGGTGTGGATATCCAGAAATTGTTCGATGGCTGCCCGGTTGCCGCGGATGGATCATGGGGCGGCTGACCTGCTGATCTTCACGGGCCGCGCCCCGCGCTCCTTGAGTCTGTCGGGGGTGGACGGCATCCTTGTCGCCGGCTCGTGATGTCGCACGTGATGACAGCGGCATCTATGTAGCTTATTTTCACCCATTGAGGGATGTTGCAGGTTCCTTTCGCCCGGTGGTGTCCGGGTGAGCGCCGGGAGCACCAGCCGAGGAGGGAGGCGCCGCGTGGAGAACGAGCCGACGACGGCCCAGCCCTACCTGCGGGTGACCGATCTGCGAGTCGGATTCGACACCAGCGACGGGCCGCTGCGTGCCGTCGACGGGGTCTCGTTCACCGTGGCGGCCGGCCGCACCCTGGGCATCGTGGGGGAGTCCGGGTCGGGCAAGAGCGTGACGAGCCTGGCGATCCTCGGTCTGCACGACCCGCGGCGCACCACCGTCAGCGGCGAGATCCTCCTCGGCGGCCGGCAGTTGGTCGGCCGCCCCGATGAGGAGCTACGCCGGCTGCGCGGCCGGGAGATGGCGATGATCTTCCAGGATCCGCTCTCCGCGTTGCACCCGTACTACACAGTCGGCAAGCAGATCGCCGAGGCGTACCGGCTGCACCACCGGCAGGCCTCGCGGCGCGCGGCCCGGCAGCGCGCCGTCGACCTGCTCGGCCGGGTCGGCATCCCGCAGCCCGCCCGCCGGGTCGACCAGTACCCGCATGAGTTCTCCGGTGGCATGCGGCAGCGCGCGATGATCGCGATGGCGCTCGCCAACGACCCGCAGCTGCTGATCGCCGACGAGCCGACCACCGCCCTCGACGTCACCGTCCAGGCGCAGATCCTGGACCTTCTCGCCGACCTGCAGGCCGAGTTCGGTTCGGCGATCATCCTGATCACCCACGACCTCGGCGTGGTCGGCCAGGTCGCCGACGACATCCTGGTGATGTACGGCGGCCGCGCGGTCGAGTACGGCAGCACCGCCCGGGTGCTGCGCGAGCCGCAGCACCCGTACACCTGGGGCTTGCTGGCGAGTGTGCCGTCGCTGCACGGGCCGGCCGAGGCCGAGCTGCTGCCGATCAGCGGCAACCCGCCGAGCCTGCTCGCCCTGCCGCCCGGCTGCGCCTTCCACCCCCGCTGCCGCTACGCCGCGCGCAACGGCGACCGGTGCCCCACCGAGGTGCCGGCGCTGCGTGCCGCCGGCGCCGGCGGGCAGCAGGTCGCCTGTCACCTCGACGAGGCGGACCGGGCCCACCTCGGGCCGGGCACAGCGGCGGCGGTGGGGAGGCAGTCATGACAGTGGAAACTCCGCCCGAGCCGCTGCTGCGGGTGACCGGACTGACCAAGCACTTCCCGGTCCGCGGCGGCTGGGGTCGCCGCGGACCGGTCCGCGCCGTCGACGGCCTGGACTTCGAGGTGCCCGCCGGGCAGAGCCTCGGCCTGGTCGGGGAGTCCGGCTGCGGCAAGAGCACCACCGGGCGGATGCTGGTGCGGCTGCTGGAGCCGACCGCGGGGCAGATCGTCTTCGCCGGGCGCGACATCACCCGCGCCCGCGGCCGCGCACTGCGCGCGCTGCGTCAGGACCTCCAGATCATCTTCCAGGACCCGTACGCGTCGCTGAACCCCCGCCACACCGTCGGCGAGATCGTGGCGCAGCCGTTGCGGGTCAACGGCATCAGACCGCCGGGCGGGGTGCCGGCCCGGGTACGCGAGCTGCTGGAGCTGGTCGGGCTCAACCCCGAGCACTACAACCGCTACCCGCACGAGTTCTCCGGCGGGCAGCGCCAGCGGGTCGGCATCGCCCGGGCGCTGGCCCTGCGGCCCAGGCTGATCGTCGCCGACGAGCCGGTCTCCGCCCTCGACGTCTCCATCCAGGCCCAGGTCGTCAACCTCCTGCGCGACCTGCAACGCGAGCTGGGGCTGGCTTTCGTCTTCATCGCCCACGACCTCGCCGTGGTGCGGCACTTCTGCCAGCGGGTGGCGGTGATGTACCTCGGGCGGATCGTGGAGATCGGGGACCGGGCCGACATCTACGAGCGCCCGCAGCACCCGTACACCCGGGCGCTGCTCTCCGCGGTCCCCGACCTCGGTGCGGACCCGCGGACGCGGATCCGTCTCGACGGCGACGTGCCGACGCCGCTCGACCCGCCCTCGGGCTGCCGGTTCCGCACCCGCTGCCCCAAGGCGCAGCCGATCTGTGCGACCTCCGAGCCCGCCCTGATCAGCCGCGACGGCGCCGCCCAGGCAACCGCCTGTCACTTCCCCGAGCCGGCCGGCTCACCGCTTGCCGCCGGAGGGGCGCGATGAGTCTGTCGCCGGGTGAGTTCGCCGCCGCCACCGGGGACCGGCCCGGCGCGCCGTCGCCCGACGTCGCCGACGACGCGGCGCTCGCCGGTCCGCGTGACGCCGGGGTCGTCGGCCGGTCACCGGGGCAGCTCATCCGGGCCCGGCTGCGCCGCGACCGCACCGCTCTGGTCAGCGGTACGGTGCTGCTGCTCTTCGTCCTGCTCGCGCTGGCCGCGCCGCTGATCCAGCGGCTCTACGGGGTCACCCCCAACGAGCGCTTCACCGACCTGCTCGACAGCACCGGTATGCCGCTCGGTTACGTCGGCGGGGTCAGCGGCGAGCACTGGTTCGGGCTGGAGCCCGGCATCGGCCGGGACATCTTCATCCGCATGGTCTACGGCATCCGCACCTCGCTGCTGATCGCGCTCGGCGCGGCGCTGATCACCACCGGCCTCGGTGTGGTGCTCGGGATCATCGCCGGCTATCTCGGCGGTGTCGTGGACGCGGTGATCAGCTGGGTCACCGACGTGGCGCTGGCGATGCCCTTTCTGATCTTCGCGCTCGCGGTGGTGCCGACCTTCTCGCTGCGCTTCTACGGCCCCCGCGACGCCATCCCCACCTGGTTCGCCGTCGGCACGCTGATCGTGGTCTTCGCCGCCTTCGGCTGGACCGGCACCGCCCGGCTGGTCCGCGGCCAGGTCGTGTCGCTGCGCGAACGGGAGTTCGTCGAAGCCGCCCGCGCCGCCGGCGCCGGACTCGGGCACATGCTCTTCCGGCAGCTGCTGCCGAACATCTGGGCGCCGATCCTCGTGTCGTTCTCGCTCACCGTGCCGGCGTACGTCACCGGCGAGGCGGCGCTGAGCTTCCTCGGCGTCGGCCTGCCCGAGTCGGTGCCGAGCTTCGGCCGGATGATCTACCGGAGCATCTCGTACGTGCAGACCGACCCGGCGTACGTCTTCTTCCCCGGCGTCACCATCTTCGTGCTGGTGCTGGCTTTCAACCTCTTCGGCGACGCGCTGCGCGACGCGCTCGACCCGAAGTCGTCACGGTGAGGGGCCCGCGATGCTGCGTTTCCTGCTGAAGCGGTTCCTGCTGGCGGTCTCGGTGCTCTTCGCGGTGAGCGTGATCGCCTTCGGGCTCTTCTTCGCCCTCCCCGCCGACCCGGTCACCGGCATGTGCCCGAAGAACTGCAACGCCGAACGGCTGGATCGGGTCCGCACCGAACTCGGCCTCAACGACCCGAAGACCGAGCAGTACGCCAACTACATGAAGGGCATCTTTGTCGGCCGCGACCTGGGCAGCGCCCAGGGCGGCCAGTGCGCCGCACCGTGCCTTGGCTACTCCTATGTCAACAGCGAGTCGGTCACCGACACCTTCGCCCGGGTGCTGCCGGTGACGCTGAGCGTGGTGCTGCCGGCCGCGGTGCTCTGGCTGGCGCTCGGCGTCGGCCTGGGCATGGTCTCGGCGCTGCGCCGCGGCACGCTGCTGGACCGGATCTCGATCGGCTTCACGCTGACGTTCGCCTCGATGCAGCTCTACTTCGTCGGCGCGGTGCTGCTGCTGATCTTCGTCTACACCTGGAAGATCCTGCCCACCCCGCGGTACGTCTCGCCGCTGGAGGACCCGCTCGCCTGGGCGCAGGGGATGGTGCTGCCCTGGCTGACGCTGGCGCTGATGTTCTCCGCGATCTACGCCCGGCTCGCCCGCGCCCAGATGGTCGAGACCCTCAACGAGGACTTCATCCGCACCGCCCGCGCCAAGGGGGCACCGAAGCGGCGGGTCTACGGGCGGCACGCGCTGCGCGCCGCGATCACCCCGATCGTCACCGTCGCCGGGCTCGACGTCGGCAGCGCCCTGGGCGGCACGGTGATCACCGAGACCACCTTCGGGCTCCAGGGGCTGGGGCGCACGGCGGTCGAGGCGGTCCGGCAGGGGGACCTGCCGACCATCATGGCCACCGTTCTGCTCGCCGCCGTCTTCGTGGTGGTGGCGAACCTGGTGGTGGACCTGCTCTACGCCTTCATCGATCCGCGGGTCCGGCTCGGATGAGCAGGCCGCCGGCGTACGGCGATCGACACGACCGGTCTCCCGCGCGCAACGCGCCGGCGCGGTCGATGCGACGGAATTCTCAACCGGAGGAGTGAGGTATGCGAGCAAGACTCGTCACCGCCGCGGGCGGTGCGCTGGCACTGGCCGTGGCGCTCGGGGCGTGCAGTGAGAACACCGGGGACAGCGACGACGTCCTCGACCCGAACCAGGTCCGCACCGGAGCCATCGCCACCGACCCCAAGGACTCGATGGGCCCGGCGCCCGAGGTGCCCGGCGCGACCAGGGGCGGCACGTTCCACATCCTGCGGGAGAGCAAGATCTCCCACCTGGACCCGCAGCGGGCGTACTCGTTCGCCGGCCTGATGGGCAGCCAGCTCTACGCCCGTACGCTGACCGCCTTCACCGACGACGGCAAGGGCAACGTCACCCTCGTCGGCGACCTCGCCGAGACCCCCGGCGCGAACGTCGACGGTGACTGCAAGGTCTGGGAATTCAAGATCAAGGACGGGGTGAAGTTCGAGGACGGCTCGGCGATCACCAGCAAGGAGATCGCGTACGGGATCGCCCGCTCGTTCAGCCCCGACCTCACCGGCGGCCCGACCTACCTGCAGGAGTGGCTGGCCGGCACCGCCCAGTTCGACACCGCCTGGCAGTTCGCCGAGAGCCCCGACTCCCTGCCGCCGGGACTGAGCACCCCGGACGACAAGACCCTGCGCTTCGAGTTCGCCCAGCCCCGCTGCGACCTGCCCTTCGCCGCGTCGCTGCCGGCCACCGCGCCGCTGCCGCCGGCCAAGGACACCGGGGTGAACCTCGACAACCAGCCCTTCTCCTCCGGGCCGTACAAGATCACGAAGCACACGCCCGGCGTGGAGCTGGTGCTGGAGCGCAACGAGCACTGGGACCCGAACACCGACCCGGTACGCCACCAGTACCCGGACCGGTTCGTCTGGTCTTTCGGCGCCGACCAGACCGCGCAGACCAACCGGGTCATCGCCGACACCGGCGACGACGCCGCCGCGGTCGCCACCGGCGCGGTCCCCGCGGAGCTGGTCTCCCGGGTCGCCGGAGACCCCGCGATCAAGGAGCGGACGCTCATCTCGGCCACGCCGAACGCGTTCCGCCTCGCCATCAACACCACCCGGGTCACCGACCTGTCGGTGCGGCAGGCGATCAACCACGCCATCGACCGCAGCAGCATCGTCAAGGGCCTCGGCGGCCAGTACGGCGCCGTCGCCTCCACCACTCTGCTGCCGCCGGCCACCCTCGGCTACCGCAACCACGACGCCTACCCGGCCGGCGAGAGCGGCGACCCGGGCAAGGCCAAGGAGCTGCTCGCCGGCCGCACCCCCGAGCTGGTGCTGGTCACCTCCGACGAGACGGTCGCCCAGGAGCGGGCCGGGCACATCAAGGCCGCGCTGGAGAAGGCCGGGTTCAAGATCGTCATCAAGCCGGTCCCGGCCGACGGCTACCTGGACACCGTCAAGAAGAAGGACAACCCGTACGACATCTGGGTCGACTCCTGGGCCGCGGACTGGCCCAGCGGCGCGGCGATCCTGCCGGTGCTCTTCGACGGGCGCAGCATCAAGGACGAGGGAAACAGCAACACCTCCCAGCTCAACGACCCGGGGATCAACGCCGAGTTCGACCGGGTCCTCGCCATGGACCCGGTCGCCCAGGCCGACGAGTGGTCGAAGCTCGACGAGCGGATCATGAAAGAGCACGCGCCGGCGGTGCCGCTCTACGTCGAGGTGGTGACAGTGGCGCACGGCTCCAAGGCCGGCGGCCTCTTCATCGGCAGCATCTTCGGCTGGACCAGCTTCGTCAACGCCTACGTCAAGCAGTAGAGCCGTGTCGTTCGCCGGCGCCGTCCACCCCGGACGGCGCCGGCAACGCCGCAGTCAGCCGGCCAGGGTTCGGTCCGGCTTCTAGACGTTGCGGCGCAGGAAGTCCAGCTCCAGCCGGAGCAGCCGCTCGGCGATCCCACCGGCCGCCATGTGCGTCACGCTCGGCAGCGGCAGCACCGAGTGCGGACGTCCCGAGGCCAGCAGCGCCGCCGAGAGCCGCCAGGTGTGCGCCGCCGAGACGTTGTCGTCGACCATCCCGTGCACCAGCAGCAGCGGACGGGCATCGTCGGGCCGGGCCGGCGGCTCCGCCGCCAGCTCCACCAGCGAGTGGTGCGCGTAGACCTCCGCCGCGTCCTGCGGCAACCCCAGATAGCGCTCCGTGTACGCCGTGTCGTACAGGGCCCAGTCGGTCACCGGCGCGCCGGCGATCCCGCAGCGGAACAGCTCCGGGCGGCGCAGCACCGCCAGCCCCGCCAGCCAGCCGCCGAACGACCAGCCGCGGATCGCCACCCGCTCCAGATCCAGATCGGGGTGCTTCTCCGTCAGCGAGGTCAGCGCGTCGATCTGGTCGCCGAGCACCACGTCGGCCACCCGCCGGTGGATCGCCTTCTCGAACGACGGGGTGATCCCCGGCGTACCGCGGTTGTCGATCGTCACCACGGCGAACCCGGCGTCGGCCAGCCACTGCCGTTCCAGCCACGCCGACCGGGCCGAGAGCACCTCCTGGTGGCCCGGCCCGCCGTAGCAGTCGAGCAGCACCGGCAGCTTGCGGCCGGTGACGTGCCCGCGGGGATAGAGCACCGCCGCCGGCATCCGCCGGTCGGTGACCCGGTCCAGCATCGGCCGCGGCGCGTACGGCGGTGTCGCGGCCAGCGACCGCAGCACGCCGATCTGCTCCCCGTCGCGCCAGACGCTCCACCGCACCCCGGGATGGTCCAGCGACGCCGCCCCGATCACTGTCACGTCCCCGCCGACGGCGGCGGTGTGCCAGCCCGGTTCGCTGGTGACCCGCTTGGCCTCCACACCCGCGCCGATCGTGGTGCGCACCCGGAACAGCTGCTGGTGGCCGGGGTCGCCGTCGCTCGCCTCCACCAGCACGTCGGCGCGGTTGCGCTCGGCCGGCAGCCGCCCCACCACCCGCCGTACGTAGAGCGACGGGGGCGTGAGCAGGGTGCCGTCGGCGAAGAGGCAGCGGGCGTCGTACCCGTCGTGGCCGAGTTCGCCGCCGACCAGCACCCGCCCGTCGGGCAGGTGCGCCGGGGTGCCGGGGATCGGCTCCACCCACCGGGGGTCGGCCAGCTCGGCGTGCACCTGGGTCTCCCCGGTGCGCGGGTCGATCGCCAGCACCAATCCGTGCTGCTGCTCCCGGCGCAGCACCGTGATCAGCGGATTGCCCGCCGTCCAGTGCACCGCCGCCAGGTACGGGTAGGTCTCCCGGTCCCAGTGCACGTCCACCCAGCCGCCGTCGAGGTCCAGCAGGTGCAGGCTGACATCGGCGTTGGCCCCGCCCGAGACCGGGTAGGCGAAATCGGTCGGTGTGCTCGACGGGTCGGCGGCGTCGTGCAGGTACCAGCGCGGCAGCCGGCTCTCGTCGACGCGGGCGGCGAGCAGGCTCTGCCCGTCCGGCGCCCACCAGTAGCCGCGGAAACGGCCGAACTCCTCCGCGGCCACGTACTCCGGCATGCCCCAGCAGATGCCGCGCTCCTGCTCGCCGGCGAGCAGGGTGTCCTCGCCGTCGGGGGCGATGACCCGCAGCTGGCTGTGGTTGCCGGGATCGGTGATGTACGCCAGCCGCTCCCCGGTCGGGTCGGGGTGGGCGTCCAGCGCCGGCCCGGCGGCCGCCACCTCCACCACGTCACCGGCGACGAGGTCGGCCCGGAAGAGCCGGCCGCCGAGGGTGAAGGCCGCGACCCGGGCGGCCGGGTCGGTCGCGTACGAGCCGATGCCCTCGGCGGCGAGCCGACGGCGTTCCCGCAGCGCCCGCTCGGCCGCCGGCAGCTGCGCCGCCTCGGTGGCGTCGCCGAGCAGCTGTGCCGGCTCGGCGACGAGCCGTTCGGTGCCGGTGGCGACGTCGAAGGACCAGAGGGCGTCGGCCGGATCCTCGGGTCCGCCCGACCGCAGGAAAAGCACCCGGGAACCGTCGTCGGCCACCGTCACCGCGCGGGGTTCGCCCCGGCGGAACCGGCCGGTCCGGGCGGCCAGCTCTGGATATTCCACATGGCGATCGTAGGACGGTGACAGCGCCGATGTGGCCGACCTGATGGACCGGGCCGGGCCGCTTCGGCGAGGCCGGAGGCTAGAGTGACGGACGTGACGAACCTGCCCGACCGAAGGCTTCTGCTGGTCCACGCGCACCCCGACGACGAGGCGATCGGCACCGGCGCGACGATGGCGCACTACGCCGCCGCCGGCGCCCACGTCACCCTGGTTACCTGCACCCTCGGTGAGGAGGGCGAGATCCACCTGCCGGAGCTTTCGCAGCTCGCCGCCGACCAGGCCGACCAGCTCGGCGGGTACCGGATCACCGAGCTCGCGGCAGCCTGTGCGGCGATGGGGGTGACCGACCACCGGTTCCTCGGCGGCGCCGGGCGCTACCGCGACTCCGGGATGATGGGGCTGCCGACCAACGACCACCCGCGGGCGTTCTGGCAGGCCGACCTCGACGTCGCCGCCGGTCACCTGGTGGAGATCATGCGCGAGCTCCGCCCGCAGGTGATGATCACGTACGACCCGAACGGCTTCTACGGCCACCCGGACCACATCCAGGCCCACCGGGTCGCGATGCGGGCCGCGGAACTGGCCGCCGCCGAGGGCTGCGCACCGGCGAAGATCTACTGGACGGCGATGCCCAAGAGCGCCCTCGCCGCGGGCGCGGAGGCCTTCGCCGAGTCGTCGGACAACCCCTTCGCCGGCGTCGACAACCTCGACGAGCTGCCCTTCGGTACGCCGGACGCCGAGATCGCGGCCCGCATCGACGCCACCGAGCAGCACCGGGCGAAGGAGGCGGCGATGCGGGCGCACGGCACCCAGATCCCGGCCAACTCCTGGCTCTACGTGGTGGCGGGCAACTTCGGCGGCGAGTTCATGGGCGTGGAGTACTACACCCTCGCCGCCGGTGAGAAGGGGCCGGGCTCCGGACCGTACGGCTGGGAGGACGACCTCTTCGCCGGGCTCGACACCGGCAGCGGCGTCCCCGCCACGGCCGCCGCGCCGGCCGCCGGACAGTGACCACGGCCGCGATGACCTCCGAGTACGCGCAGTCGCCGGTCGCCGCCGAGCGCCGGCCGGTCGACCTCGCCCTGCGGATCGCCGGCGGGGTGGTGGCGGTGCTGGCGGCCCTGGTCACCGGCGTGCTCGAACTGCTCCTGGCGTACCTTCGGGTCGGTGGGGTGCTGATCGGGCTCGCCGTGCCGGTGACCGTGGTCGCCAACATCCTGCTGGCCCGCTTCGCGGTGGCCGCGGTCGGTCGCCGGTGGGCGCTCGCCCTGCCGGCGCTGGCCTGGTTCGTGCTGATGGTGATCGCCGCGAGCCCGACCGAGGAGGGCGATCTGCTCCTGACCGGCAGCTGGGTCGGGTTGCTGATGCTCCTCGGTGGTTCCGTCACCTTCGCGGTGGTGGCGTTCCGCATGATCATGCAGGGGCCGCGGGGGCCCCGTAGTTGACCTTCACGTGGTACATATTCGTGCCAGGAACCGGTGGTAGGACTTGTATCCGGGAGGCGACGACGTGGGCGACCGGGAGGAGAGTGCGATGAGGGACCGTAAGCTGCTGCTGGGAGTGCTGCCGGGGGTGCTGTTCGCGGTCAACGTCCTCGCCCGGCTGATCAACCGCTTCGCGCTGGAGGGTGAGCCGGCGGCGGTGGACCGCCTCTCGTTCGGCATGTTCGCCGTCCTCGCGGTGATCCTCGCGCTGGTCAGCTTCGTGATGGGCCGGCGGTACCCGCTGGCCCAGTGGAGCCCTTACGTCGGTGCCGGTGTGCTCATCGCGCTGGCGGCGACCGTACTGATCGGCCCCTTCGTCAGCGGCGGTGGACCGTTCGCCGACGGGGTGGACGCCTTCTTCGTGCAGATCGCCTTCTACCTCGGGTTCACCGCGGCCGGCGCGATCTTCGGCTACCTGGTCCTGATCACTCTCGGCAAGGACTACCGCTCCGAGTCGCTGCGGCGGCTCGCCGAGGCGAAGCTCAGCAAGCCCCGCCGCGTCGTCCGCCGCTGACGCTCAGGACCGGGCCGGCTCCCGGCGGTAGTGGTAGGTGTGGGCGGTGCGCAGGCCCAGCTCCCCGTAGAGCGCCACCGCTGCGGTGTTGCGCTCCTCGACCTGCAGGTAGACGTCGCGCGCCCCGGTCTCGGCGGCCCAGGTCGCCAGCGCCGTGATCACCTGCCGGGCCAGCCCCCGGCGACGCCACTGCGGCGCCACGACCATCGACGTCAGCCCGAGCCAACGGCCCTGGCCGGAGATGGTGCCGCGCCCGGCTGCGATCGGCTTCCCGGCGGCGTCGCGGATGGTGGCGAAGCGGACCTGCGGCGCGGCGCCGAGCACGTGCCGGGCCGCGTCCGGCAGCGGCACCTCCCGCCGGGCGGCGAACTCCAGCCAGTCCTCGGCCGGCCGCGCGTCGAGCGTCACCACCGCGGCGGATGCGTGCCCGTCTGGCGGGCTCACCGGGTCCGGCGCGGTCCCGTCGGAGGACCTCGCCGGCACGGGCCCGCCCAGTGCCTGCCGTACGGCCGCCAGTGGCGCGGTCTGCACCAGCACCGTCGGCGCCGCACTCCAGCCGAGCTGCTCCAGGATCGCGTCGGTACGCCGGGCCGCCGGCAGCGGAACACTGATCACGGCGGGCAGGCCGCGGGCGGCGTACCAGCGGCGGACCTCGTCGGCCGCGACGTCGAGCGGCAGCCCTGGATCGCCGACCGCCAGTGCGGAGTTGGCGCGCCCGGTCCAGCCCTGTGCCGCGCGCAGGATCCAGTCGCCGAGCCGTTCGCGTACCGGGGCCGGCCAGGCCTCGTCGGCGGCGAGCTCCAACTCGACGGTCTGCGCCGCGCTCGCCTGCCGGGACGGCGGCACCCGCTTGGCCCGGTGCACGTCGGTACGGGCGATGCGGACCTCGCCGGTGCGGGTGCGGATAGTGAGATGGGTCTCGTCCAGCGCGATGAGGTCACCGAGCGTGTCCGAGAAGAGGGGCCGCCCCTCCCGAACCGCCACAATCCGTCGGACGACCATCCGCTGGCCCAGATCCTGCTCTTTGAGCACGATCGACCTCCCCACTGGCGAGATACTAGGCTCACTATCGTCGCGGATGATCGCGAATGGCGTTTGCGGAGGAGAAGACCGGTGACCTACATCATCGCCGAGCCGTGCGTGGACGTGCTCGACAAGGCATGCATCGAAGAATGCCCTGTCGACTGCATCTACGAGGGCGGCCGGATGCTCTACATCCACCCCGACGAGTGTGTCGACTGCGGCGCCTGTGAGCCGGTCTGCCCCGTCGAGGCGATTTTCTACGAGGACGACGTGCCGGAGCAGTGGAAGGAGTACGTCTCGGCGAACCAGGAGTTCTTCACCGACCTGGGTTCCCCGGGCGGCGCTTCCAAGATCGGCAAGGTCGAGCAGGACGCTCCGCTCGTGGCGGCGCAGGCCCCGCGCGGAGACGCGCACTGAACCGGACCGGAGCCGTCTCCGGGAGACTTCCGGAGTTCACCTGGGACGTACTGGACGCCGCGGCCACTGTGGCCGCGGCGCATCCGGGCGGTCTCGTCAACCTCTCGATGGGCACACCGGTCGACCCGGTTCCCGAGGTGATCCGGCAGGCGCTGGCGGCGGCGTCGAACTCGCCCGGCTACCCGCTCACCGCCGGCACGCCGGCGCTGCGGGCGGCCATCACCGACTGGGTACGCCGCAGCTGCGGCGCCACCACCGAGGGTTTCGGTGTGCTGCCCACCATCGGCTCGAAGGAGCTGGTGGCCTGGCTGCCGACGCTGCTCGGCCTCGGCGCCGGTGACGTGGTGGTGGTGCCCAGGATCTGCTACCCGACGTACTCCGACGGGGTGCGGCTGGCGGGGGCGACCGAGGTGCGCGCCGATTCGCTCACCGCGCTCGGCCCCGATTCGCGGGTCCGGCTTGTCTGGATCAACTCGCCGGGCAACCCGACCGGCAAGGTGCTGCCCGCCGCGCATCTGCGCAAGGTGGTCGACTGGGCGCGGGAGCGCGGCGCGATCGTCGCCAGCGACGAGTGCTACCTGCCGCTGGGCTGGGACGCCGAGCCGGTCTCGGTGCTCGCGCCGGAGGTCTGCGGTGGCTCCTACGACAACGTCCTGGCGGTGCACTCGCTCTCCAAGCGCTCGAACCTGGCCGGCTACCGCGCCGGGTTCGTCGCCGGGGATCCGACGCTCGTCGCCGAGCTGCTCAAGATCCGCAAGCACGCCGGGATGATCGTGCCCGCTCCGGTGCAGGCGGCGATGGTGGCGGCGCTGCAGGACGAGACGCACGCCGCGGCGCAGCAGGAGCGTTACCGGGCCCGCCGGGACCGGCTGGTCGCGGCCTTCACCGGCGCCGGGTTCCGGATCGACGACTCCCAGGCGGGGCTCTACCTCTGGGCCACCCGCGACGAGGAGTGCTGGGCCAGTGTGGACTGGCTGGCGCGACGCGGGATCCTGGTCGCGCCCGGCGTCTTCTACGGCCCCGGCGGGGACCGGCACGTACGCGTCGCCCTCACCGAGTCCGACGAACGGATCGCCGAGGTCCCGGCCCGGCTGGCGCAATGACCTCGCCGGTGCGGGTCGCGGTGGTCGGTACCGGGTTGATCGGCGGTTCGGTTCTGCTGCGGCTGCGTGCGGTCGACGCCGAGGTGACCGCCTGGGATCCGGATCCGGCGATCCGCGCGGAGGGCCGCCGCCGGGGACTGAACTTCGCCGACGACCTCGCCGCCGCGGTCCGGGACCGCGATGTCGTCTTCCTCGCCGGGCCTCTGCCGACGCTGCCGGCGACGCTGGCCGAGGTCGCCACGGTCACCGGCGCGCAGTGCGTGCTCACCGATGTCGGCAGCACCAAGTCCGCCGTCGCCGCGCAGGCGCGCGCGCAGGGTTTGCAGGCGCGTTTCGTGCCGGGGCATCCGATGGCCGGCGCCGAACGGGCCGGGCTGATGGCCGCCGACCCGGACCTCTTCACCGGTGCGGCCTGGGCGCTCTGTCCCGAGCCGGCGGCGATCGGTCCGTTCCGCTTCCTGACCGCCCTGCTGGGGGAGGTCTTCGCCGCCCGGGTGGTGCCGATGACCCCGGCCACGCACGACCGGGTGGTGGCGCTCTCCTCGCACGTGCCGCACCTGCTCGCCGGTGGACTGGCCGGGGCGGTGGCGGCCTCTCCCATGCGCGAGGCGGTGCTCAGCCTCGCCGCCGGCAGCTTCCGCGACGGCAGCCGGGTCGCGGCGACCCCGGCGAAGCGCACCGCGGACATGCTCCTGGGCAACCGCGACAGCGTGCTGGAGCAGTTGGCCGAGGTGAGCGCTGTCCTCGACGACCTCGCCGCGGCGGTGCGCGCCGGTGACGCGGCCGCGCTGATCGACCGCTACCAGGCGGCCCGTGAGGTCCGGGGCGACCTGACCGGCCGTACATACGACGAGGTGGAGCTCTCCTTCCCGGCCCACGCCGCCGAGGCGGAACTGGCGGCTCTGGTGACGCTCGCCGAGCAGGGTGGTCACCTCACCGGCTGCCGCCGTGACGCGGCGGTGGTGGTCTACTCCGGACGCCGTCCGTCAATCGACCGACACGGATGACCGGCGGGGCGGTCGAGCCCCCGCTAGGGTGAGCCCATGGTTGATTCCCCGGTCGTTACCGTCCACGGTGAGGCGTCCCGTGAAGTGCCGCCGGAGATCGCCCGGTTCGCGGTGACGGTCCAGGCCCGCGACAAGGACCGGCAGGCGGCGCTCGCCCGGCTCGCCGAGCGGGCGGCCGCCGTCCGGGTGCTGATCGAGGAGTACGCCGACGCCGTTGAACGCCGGGAGACCGGCGCGCTCCAGGTCCGGCCGGAGCTCAAGCGCTCCGGGGAGCGGGTGGTCGCCTACAACGGACGGGTTACCACCACGGTCACGGTCACCGACTTCACCGTCCTCGGTGAGCTGATGCTGCGCCTGGCCGACCAGGACCAGGTCGAGATCTCCGGGCCGTGGTGGTCGCTGCGTCCGGAGAGCCGGGCCGCCGTCGAGGTGCGTCAGGCCGCGGTGCGGGACGCGATCGAGCGGGGACGGGAGTACGCCGGCGCGCTCGGTGCCCGGGTGACCGCGCTGCTGGAGCTCGCCGACGAGGGTGGCGCGGATCAGCCGCTGATGATGGCCCGGGCCGGCTTCTCGATGGGCGAGGCGCCGGAGCTGGAGCTCGACCCGCAGCCGCAGACGGTACGGGCGGGTGTGCGGGCGCGCTTCGCGATCAGCGAGCCGGACCTGGGTTGACAACGCCGGCGCCGGTGGGATTCGCGCAGCTGCTGGCGCGCGCACATGCCCTGGCCGGACGGGGTTCCCGGCAGCTGCTCGGCGTCACCGGCGCACCCGGGGCCGGCAAGTCGACCCTCGCCGAGCGGCTCGTCGCCGCGCTCGGCCCCGCGGCGCGGCTGGTGCCGATGGACGGTTTCCACCTGGCCCAGGCCGAGCTGCGCCGCCTCGGACGCGCCGACCGCAAGGGCGCCCCGGACACCTTCGACGGGTACGGCTTCGTGGCGCTGCTGCGGCGGCTGCGCGAGGCGCCGCCGGAGACGGTCTATGCGCCGACGTTCCGCCGGGACCTGGAGGAGCCGGTCGCCGGGGCGATCGCGGTGCCGCCGTCGGTGCGGCTCGTGGTGATCGAGGGCAACTATCTGCTGCTGCCGCAGGCGCCCTGGGACGCGGTGCGTCCGCTGCTCGACGAGGCGTGGTTCCTGGATGCCGACGCGCGGCTGCGGCGGGACCGGCTGGTCGCCCGGCACGTCGAGTTCGGGCGGGCGCCCGAGCCGGCGCGGGCGTGGGTGCGCGACAGCGACGAACCCAACGCGGCGCTGATCGCCCCCACCGCCGCCCGCGCCGACCTGGTGTTCCGCCTGGCCTAACCGGTGTGGTGCACGCTGCGGGGCTGGTCGCTGCCGGGGCGGGGCAGTGGCAGCGGACGGCTCAGCAGGGTCACCACGCGGTCGCGTTCGCGCAGGAACGCCGGGTCGAGCGGGTAGTCGCCGTGGCTGCGGATGGGCGGGTCCTCGACCTCACCGGCGCTGGGGTGCAGCGCCTGCGGATCGGGCATCCGCACGTCCCGGGCGCCGGCGTCGACCGGCCAGCCGAGCGGGTCGGTCCGCCGCCAGAAGTTCGTCCAGCGGACCGTGCCGCCGTCTTCACACAGCGACTCGGAGACGGCGCGGAGCCGAACCGGTCCGAAGAAGGCGGGGAAGACCCGGCCGTAGAGACGTTCCAGCTGGCAGCCGTAGGAGAAGAGCCAGGTCCGCCGGCGCCACTGCGCCGGCATCTGCAGGACGGCGGCGGCGGAGAGGACCGCGCCCTGGCTGTGGCCGGAGAGGATCACCGCGTCCATCCGGCGCGGATCGTCGGCGGCCAGCGCCATCAGCCCGGCGGCGCGGGTCTGCAGCTGCGGCACTGCCCGTTCGGCGTAGCTCGGCGGGGCGAGCGGGTGCGCGGCGCGGGGCCAGAAGGTGCCGACGTCCCAGATCACGCCGATCGAGCGGCGGACGTTGTCGTGCCGGTAGAGCAGCAGGCCGACCGCGGCCACCAGTACCGGAAGCCAGCCGAGCAGCACGCCACCGACGTCGGCCATGCCCTGGGCGAGCCCGGCCCAGCCGTCGGCGGCTGCGGCGCCGCGGGCGTGGGCCGCCAGCGGCCGGCTGCCGGAGAGGACACCGGCGGTGCCGGCGAGGGCCAGCAGTGCCAGGGTGAGGACGAAGTGGCCGCTGAGGGTGAGGGCGTGTTCGCCGATCAGCCGGTGCAGCCCCTGGTAGGCCGCGACGTCGCGGGCACGGCGGCGCTCGTGGGCCGAGAGCTCGCCGCCCTCGGGGGCGAGCGCCGCCAGCTCCTCCTTGCGCAGTCGCTTGTAGAGGGCCCAGCCGCGCAGCACGGTGACGATGACGGCCGCCAGGGCGATGACGTAGACCAGCCCGGCCCAGCCGATCGGCTGAGGTGCGGTGATCGCCGAGAAGCCGGCCGGGGCGGAGCCGCCGTTGAGCCAGTCGGTGGTCCAGTAGATCATTCCGGCGCTGTAGGCGATGCCGAGCAGCCAGCCGAGGGTGGCGAGCACCGCGGGGCCGAGGCCGTGCCAGGCGGCGCCGTCGTCGCCGTGCTGATCCGGTTCGACGCGGGGCAGGAGCAGCCCGGCCGCGGCGAGCCCGAGCGTGGCGACGGCGAGCACCGAGGTGGTGAGCCACTGCGGCGCCGCCGGCAGCAGCGGCAGCAGATCGCTTCGCCAGCACCAGGCGGTGCCGCCGGCGAGCAGCGCCACGGCGGGCAGCGCCAGCGCCCGGCGTCCGCAGCGGCTGACCGCGCCGATGGCGATGAGCAGCAGGGCCTGCGCCGCGCCGAAGGAGGCGAGGATCCGGTCGAAGCCGGGCAGGGAGCGGTCCTGCAGGCAGCCGGGCAGCGTCGGATCCTGCAGGCACCCGTGTGGCGGGCGCAGCTGCGCCATGGGTACGCCGGCCGGCCCGTCCGGCAGGAGCAGCAGCGTCATCGTGCCGAGCAGGCCGGCGCCGGTGAGCACGGCGATCAGCACGCTCCACGGTCCGAGCGGGGTCTTGCCGGCCCGGCGGGTCAGGTACGGCTGTCCGAGCGCGATCAGGGTGATGACCGCCGGCAGTGCGAAGAGCGCGACGGTGCCCCAGGCCAGCACGGCGCGGGCGCCCTGCGGTGGGTCCATGTGCAGGACAGCGGCGAGCGGTACGGCGGCGGCGACGCTCACGCCGGCGCAGAGGTGCAGGACGGCTGCGCGCCGTACCTGGCCTTCGCCGCACCAGAAGGTCGGGTCCTGCAGCGGGTTGACCGGCGGGGCGGTGTTCGGTGCGCCGGCCGGCCCGGCGGGCAGTTCGGCCTCGTACTGGTAGGTCCGCCAGGTGAGCCGGCCGATGACGGCGAGCATGGCGAGCGGGACGAGCAGGCCGAGCGCCAGGGAGCGGGCGCCGGCGCCCCACCAGCCGCCGCTGAGGAACTCCCAGGAGCCGGGGATGCGGCGCAGGCAGGCGGCGTCGACGCACTGCCAGCCGATGAGGTCCACGCCGATGCCGGTGGCGGCGAGCACCAGCGTGCCGGTCAGGCTCAGGCAGAAGAGGCGGATCAGCCAGGCGGCGATGCCGGCGCGGCTGCTCCAGCGTTCGGTGACCGGGTCGGCGGGGATGCCGGTGCGGGCGGGCAGGGCGATGTTGGCGAGCGTGAACGGCAGCAGCACCGTCCACAGTGCGCGCTCGATGTCCTTGGCGGCGCGGGCGCCGGAGGTGAGCTGCCCCCAGCTGTACGCCTCGGTGGTGAGGCCCGCGGTGGGGTCGCGGGCCGATTCGCGGTAGAAGCCGGTGGTGTCGTCGCCGGCGACGCGGGTCGGGTGGGGGTCTTCGGTGTCGGACTTCTCCATGCAGAGGATCTCTGCCGGGGAGGTGTTCGAAACGCCGTGCACCCGGAGTTCGAGTATCTGCGCCATCGCAGCCTCCCGGAGAGTGACGGATTCACTACACAGAGTGCACCTCATCACACCGATCGGCTACCCTCTTACGGGTGAATCGGCCGGAAACTGCGCCGTACTCCCAATTTTTTTGTGTCCGGGCTTACACTGCACGGCCCGGCGGTCCGGAGGCTGTCACATCAATTGCCGCGGCGGGCGCCGAGTGGCGATATCGCGGCACGGAAATGCGCGGCGGATATCAGCTCACCGTGCGGATGACGCGGGCCGGACTGCCGACCGCGACCACCCCGGGCGGCAGGTCCCGGGTGACCACGGCGCCGGCCCCGACCACGGTGTCCGCCCCGATGGTGACCCCGGCCAGGACGATCGCCCCACCGCCGAGCCAGACGTTGTCGCCGATCACGATCGGCTTCGCCGCCTCCCAGCCGGCCCGCCGCGGCTCCGGCTGCACCGGATGCGTCGGCGTCAGCACCTGCACATGCGGTCCGAACTGGACGTTGCGCCCGATGGTGATCGGCGCGACGTCCAGCAGCGTCACGCCGAAGTTCAGGAAACTCCCCGCACCGATGCTGATGTACCGGCCGTAGTCGCAGTAGAAGGGCGGGCGGATCTGCACGTCCGCGGCGACGGAACCGAGCAGCTCACCGAGCAGGTCGGCGCGGAGCTGCGCCTCGGTGGCCCGGGTGGCGTTGAAGCGCTCCATCAGGTCGGCGGCGCGGGCGAGGTCGGCGGCGAGCTCGGGGTCGTCGGCGTGGTAGAGCTCCCCGGCGAGCATGCGCTCCTTCATCGACGTCATGGCTCCGATCCTGCTCTGTGCGGATGGCCCGCGTCCAATCTTTCGCGCAACGCTCCGACCTCGCCGAAAGGGCGACGGGGGGCATTGAGATATAGACAGTTATGAAAGAATGTGCCGATCCGTCCACCGATACCGGAGGTTTCGTTGCAGAAATCCGGAAAGAGATGGGGCACGATCGGTTCGGCGCTGGTCCTGCTGCTCGGCGTGGCCGCGCCGGGAGTGGCAGCACCGGGCACTGACACACCGGCCGGGGAGCCGGGGCGGGTCGCCGCCGCCGCACCCGGCCAGGCGCCCGTGCGGGTCACCCTGATCACCGGCGACCAGGTCACCGCCGCCGGCAACAAGCTGACCGTACGACCCGGCGCCGGACGTGAAGGCATGACGTTCCAGAGCCGGCGGGTCGGCGGGCACGTCCACGTCGTACCGCGCGACGCCGAGGCGCTGATCCGGGCCGGCCGCCTGGACGCCCGCCTCTTCGACGTCACCACGCTGGCCGAGTACGGCTACGGCGACGCCGAGCGCGACGACCTGCCGCTGCTGCTGACCTACGCCAACGGGATCAGTGCGCGTTCGGCCGCCGACGGCGTAACGATCACCCGGCAGTTGCCCGCGATCGACGGCGCCGCGGGCGTGGTCGACAAGGACGAGGCCACCGAGGTCTGGAACCAGATCACCGGGCAGGCCGGCGCGCGTGCCGCCGCGGGCGTCCCGGAGCGGATCTGGCTCGACGGCCGGCGCAAGGTCTCCCTGGACCGCAGCGTCGCCCAGATCGGGGCGCCGGCCGCGTACGAGGCCGGGCTGACCGGGGCGGGCGTCACCGTCGCGGTGCTCGACACCGGCGTCGACGCCACCCACCCGGACCTGGCCGGCCGCGTCGCCGAGGCACGCAACTTCAGCGAGACGCCCGAGGCCACCGACACGGTCGGGCACGGCACCCACGTCGCCTCCATCATCGCCGGCAGCGGCGCCGCCTCCGACGGCCGGTACCGGGGCGTGGCGCCGGACGCCACCCTGGTCAGCGGCAAGGTCTGCGAGAGCGACTGGTGCACCGACTCGGCGATCCTCGCCGGGATGCACTGGGCCGCGGTCGAGCAGCGCGCCGCGGTGATCAACATCAGCCTCGGCGGGACCGACACGCCGGAGATCGATCCGCTCGAGGAGGCGGTCAACACTCTCACCGCCGAGACCGGCTCGCTCTTCGTCGTCTCCGCCGGCAACGACGGCGACTTCGCCCCAGTCGGCTCGCCGGCCAGCGCCGACGCCGCGCTCGCCGTCGGCGCCGTCGACTCCGACGACCAGCTGGCGTACTTCTCCAGCCGCGGACCGCGCACCGGCGACGACGGCCTCAAGCCCGATGTCACCGCACCCGGCGTCGGGATCGTCGCCGCCCGCGCCGCCGAGGGCGTCATCGGCGATCCGGTCGGGGAGGGCTACGTCGCCCTCTCCGGCACCTCGATGGCGGCCCCGCACGTCGCCGCCGCCGCGGCGCTCCTGGCGCAGCAGCATCCGGAATGGGCGGCCGGGCAGCTCAAGAGCGTGCTCATGGGCTCCGCGGCGCCGAACCCGGAGCTGACGGCGTACGAGCAGGGAGCCGGGCGGATCGACGTGGCGCGGGCGATCGACCAGACCGTGACCAGCGAACCGACCGGCATCTCCTTCGGCCGGACGCTCTGGCCGCACGACGACGACGAGCCGATCACCCGGGAGCTGACCTACCACAACTCCGGTGACACCGATCTGGTGCTCAGCCTGACCGCGGAGGTCAGCGGCCCCGGTGGCGCCGCCGCGCCGGACGGGCTCTTCCGGTTCGACACCGACCGGCTCACCGTCCCGGCGGGCGGCAAGGCCGAGGTCGCCGTCACCGTCGACACCCGGGTGGGCGGACCGGACGGGCACTGGAGCGGCCGGGTGGTTGCCCGGGCCGGGGACGTCGCCGTGCAGACCCCGGTCGCGGTCAACAAGGAGGTGGAGAGCTACGAGCTCACCCTCGACTTCGTCGACCTCGATCTGGGCGGCGAAGCCGGGCACCGGGCCACGCTCCTCAGTCTCGACGAGTTCCGCTTGCCGATCGACGAGACCGGCCAGACGGCGCGGCTGCGGCTGCCGAAGGGGCGATACGGCGTGCACACCACCTTCTGGGCGGTGGACGCCGACGCCGTGCGTGACGAGGCGGCGGTGCTGGCCGCGCCGGAGTTGATCCTGGACCGGGACGTGCGCCTCACCATCGACGCCAACCGCTCCGCCCCGGTCCGCCTGACGGTGCCGGACCGCGACGCCACCGGTGTGCTGGCGACCATCGACGGCAACTATTTCGGCGCGGACGCCGCTTACAGCTTTGGAATGTTCAGCGACAACTACGACGGGTTCCGCAGCGGCCAGATCGGTGCGGCCGTTGCGGCGGAGCGGTTCGTCGCCTCCTTCGCCGCCCAGTGGGCGGACGCCGAGGCGGCGAGCAGCCCGTACCTCTACGCGGTCGCCGCGGCGGTACCCGGGCGGATGCCGACGGGGTTCGTGCGTGACTACCGCAGGCGGGACCTCGCCGTGGTCGTCCAGGAGTTCGCCGCGTCCGGCGGGGGACTGCTGGCCGAACGGTCGGTCTTCGCCGATGTCGGCTACAACACCGGCGGCTGGGCCTCGGTCCTGCCGACCGCTACGCCCGGCCGGCGGGTGGAGTACGTCAACACCGACGGCGTGCGCTGGGACTCCTCCATCGCATTCGGCACGCCGGTGCAGGACCTGCCCTGGCTGGACGTCCAGGCCGAGCTGCAGGAGTACGGCGCGCGGTACCGGGGCGGCCGGCAGTACCGCGACCGGTGGAACGCCGCGCCGCTGAGCCAGTCCTTCGCCGAGGTTCCGTGGGGAGCCGCCGGTCTGTTCCGGACCGGTGACGTCATCAACCTCCTGGTGCCGCTGCACTCCGACGCCGCCGGGCATGCCGGCGGGTCGCTGACCGACACCGCCCGGACGGCCCTGTACCGCGACGGCGTGCTCGTCGGCGAGTCCACCGAGCCCGGGTACGGCGCCTTCGAGGTGCCGGCCGCTGCCGGCCGGTACCGCATGGAGACCGCGGCGACCCGGAGCTTCACCGACCTGAGCACCGAGGTCGGCACCGCCTGGACCTTCGGCTCCAGGGCGGCAGGCGGTGACGAGCCGGT
>Ga0233365_1000136_pt1 | contig 37773 bp, 38 predicted proteins | sample ElkDunMinimDraft_27_FD_191535 | JGI IMG/M metagenome (GOLD analysis project Ga0233365, IMG submission 191535) | Fecal eukaryotic communites from dung pellets of Tule Elk in California, USA - Elk Dung C36 | ecosystem: Host-associated > Mammals > Digestive system > Large intestine > Fecal | place...
AAGACCATCATGGTCTTGTCCATGTAGAACAGTTCGTTATCCAGGCCGGCGTAGCCGCTGGCCATTGAACGCTTGTTGACGATCACCGTCTTGGCCTTGTACGCCTCAAGGATCGGCATGCCGGCAATCGGCGATTTGGGATCGTTCTTCGCCGCCGGGTTGACCACGTCGTTGGCGCCGAGCACCAGCACCACATCGGCCTGGCCGAATTCGGAGTTGATGTCCTCCATCTCGAACACCTGCTCGTAGGGCACTTCGGCCTCGGCCAGCAGCACGTTCATGTGCCCGGGCATGCGCCCGGCGACCGGGTGGATCGCGTACTTCACGGTCACGCCCAGGTGGGTCAGCTTCTCGGCCAGCTCCATCAGCGCGTGCTGCGCCCGAGCCACCGCCAGACCATAGCCGGGAACGATGATCACGGTGTCGGCGTTGGTCAGCAGGAAGGCTGCGTCATCGCTGGAACCGGATTTCACCGGACGCTGCTCCTTGCTGCCGGCCGCTGCGCCAGCATCGGCGTCAGAACCGAAGCCACCGAGGATGACGTTGAAGAACGAGCGGTTCATCGCCTTGCACATGATGTAGGAGAGGATCGCGCCGCTCGAACCCACCAGGGAACCGGCGATGATCAGCATCGAGTTGTTCAGCGAGAAACCGATACCCGCCGCCGCCCAGCCCGAGTAGCTGTTGAGCATCGACACCACCACCGGCATGTCGGCACCGCCGATGGGGATGATGATCAGCACGCCGATCACGAAGGCCAGCGCCACCAGCAGCATGAACGCGGTGAAGTTGCCGCTGAAGGTGTAGATCAGGCCCAGCACCAGGATGGCCACGCCCACGGCGAGGTTGACCTTGTGCTGGTTGGCGAACACTACCGGCGCGCCCTGGAACAGGCGGAACCTGTACTTGCCCGACAGCTTGCCGAAGGCGATCACCGAACCGGAGAAGGTGATGGCGCCGATGGCCGCACCGAGGAACAGCTCCAGGCGATTGCCCACCGGAATCGGATAGCCGATGGCCTGGACGATACCCAGCGACTGCGGCTCGAGCACCGCGGCGATGGCGATGAACACCGCGGCCAGGCCGATCATGCTGTGCATGAAGGCGACCAGTTCGGGCATCTTGGTCATCTCGACGCGCCTGGCCATCAGCGTGCCGATGCTGCCGCCGACCAGCAGGCCGAGGACGATAAAGCCCAGGCCGCTCCACGGGCTGGCGCTTTCGACCAGTTGCGCGCCGAGCTTGAACACCAGAAACACCGTGGTGACCACGGCGATGGCCATGCCAAGCATGCCGAACAGGTTGCCGCGCCGCGACGTGGTGGGGTGCGACAGGCCTTTGAGGGCCTGGATGAAACTCACCGAAGCGACGAGGTAGAGCAGGGTGATCAGGTTCATGCTCATGGCTTGGCCTCCGCCTTGGCGCCGGCGACGGCGACGGCGCGTTCCTTCTTCTTGAACATTTCCAGCATGCGGCGGGTCACCAGGAAGCCGCCGAAGACGTTCACCGCAGCCAGGGTCACGGCCAAGGTGCCCATCAGCTTGCCCATCGGAGTCACGGTCAGCGCGGCGGCGAGCATGGCGCCGACGATGACGATCGCCGAGATGGCGTTGGTGACCGCCATCAGCGGCGTGTGCAGCGCCGGGGTGACGTTCCAGACCACGTGGTAGCCGATGTAGATCGCCAGCACGAAGATGATCAGGTTGTAGATACCATCAGAAATCAGGTCCATGTCCGGGCTCCCTTAGCCGTTGGTGCGCACGATCTGGCCGTCACGGCACATCAGGCACGCGGCGACGATGTCGTCTTCGAGGTTGAGCTGGAACCGGGCTTCGCCATTGATCACCAGCTTGAGGAAGTCCAGCAGGTTGCGTGCGTAGAGCGCTGACGCATCTGCCGGCACCAGGGTCGCCAGGTTGGTGTAGCCAACCAGGGTCACGCCGTGCTTGACCACCACCTGATCGGCTTCGGTCAATGGACAGTTGCCGCCCTGGGAGGCAGCGAGGTCGACCACCACCGAACCGGGCTTCATCTGTTGCACGGTTTCTTCCTGCAGCAGCGTCGGTGCCTTGCGGCCCGGGATCAGCGCGGTGGTGATGATGATGTCGGCCTGCTTGGCGCGTTCGTGCACCGCTTGGGCCTGACGCGTCATCCAGCTGGCCGGCATCGGTCGGGCATAACCGCCGACGCCTTCGGCGCATTCGCGCTCCTCGTCAGTCTCGAACGGGACCTCGACGAACTTGGCGCCGAGCGATTCGATCTGCTCCTTCACCGCCGGACGCACGTCCGAGGCCTCGATCACCGCACCCAGGCGCTTGGCCGTGGCGATGGCCTGCAGACCGGCAACGCCGGCCCCGAGGATCAGCACGCGGGCGGCTTTCACCGTACCGGCGGCGGTCATCAGCATCGGCATGAAGCGTGGATAGTGATGGGCGCCCAGCAGCACCGCCTTGTAGCCGGCGATGTTGGCCTGGGAGGACAGCACGTCCAGGCTCTGCGCACGGGAAGTACGCGGCGCCGCTTCTAGGGCGAAGGCGGTGATGCCGCGTTCGGCCATGCGCGCGAGGTTGTCATTGTCGAAGGGGTTGAGCATGCCGACCAGCACCGTGCCGGGTTGCATCTGCGCCAGTTCGGTTTCGCTTGGTGCGTTCACCTTCAGCAGGATCTCTGCTGCGAACGCCGCAGCGGCGTCGGCGAGGGTCGCGCCAGCTGCCTCGTAGGCGCTGTCCGGGACGCTGGCTTGTACGCCTGCGCCACGCTGCACGGTGACCTGATGCCCTTGGCCGATCAGCTTCTTGACGGTTTCCGGAGTGGCGGCAACCCGCGTTTCTCCGGGGCGGGTTTCGAGAGGAACACCGATGTGCATTATTGTTGTTCTCCTGCGTGATCGTTACCAGGGCGCGCCGAGTGCGGTCCTGGCGTGCTATTTCACCCTTTCACCTGCTCGGTGGACGGGGTTCGAAACGGCGAAGCCAGCCTTCCGTACTGCTGAAAAAAGAGCCTGCTACGGCGCGGCATTCTGCAAGCCTGTAGAAAATCAAACAACTGTTTTAAATGTCTGATTGCTTTCGACGCCCTGGTCAGAGTCAGGACCATCGGTCCGTTCGGATTCGCTGTAGGCGGCGCCACCTTTGGCCTCTCACTCGACGATAGGTTGCAGCGTGACGAAACGGTGCGCGAATCATGAATGTCGCGTTATGGATGGGTATTGGTCAGCAGCGTCTGCCAGGTCCGAGCGTGGTGCGGTTTCTAGGCGTGGCCGCGGTCTCACAGCAGAAAGCCATGCACTCCTTGTAGTCCATGGCCGCCGGTCGTGCCGGTTGTGGTGCGTCTTCCGGTGGAAGGTGGTAGAGGCGCTTTGCCAGGCTTGGGGAGAATCCGAGGCTGTCGCTGTTGTCATAGATCAGGAACGGTGTCTGTTGACCGCTGGCCTGACGTTACGTGGGCCACGCAAACGACGAAGAACTCAATCAGGAAGCCTGCATGCCATCCCCTGACGCTACGTTGTCGCCTACGCGGCTGCCCTTTGCCTTTGCCAGACGCCATGGCGTGTTGTTGCGCGAGGTAGAGGGGGGCTTGCGCCTTTGTGCCCGCGAAGGTGCACCGCTGACTGCATTGCAGGAAGCGCAGCGCGTGGTCGGCGGCCCCTTGCCGATGCAATGGCTGACGCCGGAGGCATTCGACGAGGCGCTCGGCAACGCCTACCAGCACGACTCCTCCGAAGCGATGCTCATGGTCGAGGGGCTTGGCGAGGACATGGATTTGCGCAGCCTGGCCGACCAGATCGAAAAAACCGAGGACCTGCTGGAGCAGGAGGACGACGCACCGATCATTCGCCTGATCAACGCGCTGCTTGCTGAGGCGATCAAAGAAAACGCCTCGGATATTCATGTCGAGACCTTCGAGAAGCGTCTGGTGATCCGCTTTCGCATCGACGGCATCCTGCGCGAGGTGGTGCAGCCCAAGCGCGAGCTGGCCGCGCTGCTGGTGTCGCGGATCAAGGTCATGGCACGCTTGGACATCGCCGAGAAGCGCGTCCCCCAGGACGGGCGGATATCCCTGCGGGTCGGTGGTCGCGAGGTGGATATCCGGGTGTCCACGCTGCCTTCGGCCAATGGCGAGCGGGTGGTGCTGCGCCTGCTCGACAAGCAGGCCGGGCGGCTGACCCTGCAGCACCTGGGCATGAGCCAGCGTGATCAGCAGCGGATGGAGCAGGCGCTGAAAAAGCCCCACGGCATCATTCTGGTGACCGGGCCGACCGGCTCGGGCAAGACCACCACGCTGTATGCCAGCCTGACCACGCTCAACGACCGTACCCGCAACATCCTCACCGTCGAAGATCCGATCGAATACAACCTCGAAGGCATCGGCCAGACCCAGGTCAACACCAAGGTGGACATGACCTTCGCCCGCGGGCTGCGAGCCATCCTGCGTCAGGACCCGGACGTGGTGATGGTTGGCGAAATCCGTGACCAGGAAACCGCCAACATGGCGGTGCAGGCTTCGCTAACCGGCCATCTGGTGCTGTCGACCCTGCACACCAACAGCGCCATCGGCGCGGTGACCCGGCTGGTGGACATGGGCGTGGAGCCTTTTCTGATCGCCTCGTCACTGCGTGGTGTGCTGGCCCAGCGCCTCGTGCGAGTGCTGTGTAATGGCTGCAAACGCGCTTATGTGGCCGACGAAGCCGGGTGCGCGCTGCTTGGTGTCGATCCGCGAGAGGCGCCGACGCTGTATCGCGCCGAGGGCTGCGATCTGTGTCGCCAGCTTGGCTATAGAGGGCGGACCGGTATCTACGAGCTGGTGTTGTTCGATGACAGCCTGCGCAGCATGACCCACACCCGTGCCGCCGAGCAGGACATGGTCCGTCATGCGCGTGAGCTCGGCCCGAGCATCCGTGAAGACGGTCTGCGCAAGGTGCTTGAAGGCGTGACTACCCTTGAGGAGGTGCTGCGTGTGACCAGTGAGGATCGACGCACCGGCCAGGGCGATCGAAGGCCGGGCGGCGAGCGCCTGGGCACACCCGACGACCGCAGGGCCACGGATCTATGAGAGCAGTCGCCGGTCACTGTATAGAGCGCCTTGACCGTGCGGGCAGATGCCGGAGCGAGCCCGATGGCGGCCTTTGAGTACGTCGCGCTAGACCCGCGCGGCCGACAACAGAAGGGCTTGATCGAGGCCGATAGCCCGCGCCAGGCCCGCCAGCTTCTGCGCGACAAGCAATGGTCGCCGCTGGAGGTCAAGCAGGCTCGTTCCAGGGAAGACAGCGGCTCGCGCGGCTTCAGCTTCGGGCGTGACCTGTCGGCACGGGATCTGGCGTTGGTAACCCGCCAGCTGGCGACGCTGGTACAGGCCGCTTTGCCGATCGAGGAAGCGCTACGCGCCGCCGCCGCGCAATCCACCTCGCAGCGGATCAAATCGATGCTGCTGGCGGTGCGTGCCCGTGTCATGGAAGGTCATAGCCTGGCGGCGTCCCTGCGCGAATACCCCTCGGCGTTTCCCGAGCTGTACCGGGCGACGGTGGCCGCCGGCGAGCATGCCGGGCACCTCGGCCTGGTGCTCGATCAGCTTGCCGACTACACCGACCAACGCCAGCAGTCGCGGCAGAAGATCCAGCTGGCGCTGCTCTACCCGGTGATCCTGCTGGTGGCCTCGCTGGCCATCGTGGTGTTGCTGCTCGGTTACGTGGTGCCGGACGTGGTCAAGGTTTTCGTCAACACCGGCCAGGAGCTGCCGGCATTGACCACCGGACTGATCGCCGTTAGCGAAGTGGTGCAGCGCTGGGGCTGGCTGATTCTGCTGGGCATCGTCGCGCTGGCCATCGGTATGCGCCAGGCGCTGCGCGACCCGAACATCCGGCGGCGCTGGCACAAGGTCATCTTGCGTCTGCCGCTGGTCGGGCGGCTGTCGCGGGCGACCAACACGGCGCGCTTCGCTTCTACCCTGGCGATTCTCACCCGCAGCGGCGTGCCACTGGTGGATGCCCTGGGTATTGCCGCCGCGGTGATCGGCAACCTGCGGATTCGCGAGCGGGTGGTCGACGCAGCGCAGCGCGTGCGTGAAGGCGGCAGCCTGACCCGGGCGCTGGATGCCACCGGCGAGTTCCCGCCAATGATGTTGCACATGATCGCCAGCGGCGAGAAATCCGGTGAGCTGGATCAGATGCTGGCGCGCACTGCACGGAACCAGGAGAACGACCTGGCTGCGCAGATTTCCTTGCTGGTCGGGCTGTTCGAGCCGTTCATGCTGGTGTTCATGGGCGCAGTGGTTCTGGTCATCGTACTGGCCATCCTGTTGCCGATTCTTTCCCTCAACCAACTGGTGGGCTAGTAGTAATGAAGTTCAACTCACGCAAACAGAGGGGCTTCACCCTCATCGAAATCATGGTCGTAGTGGTCATCCTCGGCATTCTTGCTGCCCTGGTGGTGCCGCAGGTGATGAACCGGCCGGACCAGGCCAAAGTCACCGTGGCCAAGGGGGATATCAAGGCAATCGGCGCTGCGCTGGATATGTACAAGCTGGACAATTTTTCCTATCCCAGTACCCAGCAGGGGCTGAATGCGCTGGTGGAAAAGCCCGGCGGAAGGCCGCAGCCGAAGAACTGGAACCGCGACGGTTATCTGAAGCGCGTGCCCAAGGACCCCTGGGGCAACGACTACCAGTACCTGTCGCCGGGTACTCAGGGGCAGTTCGATCTCTACTCGTTGGGCGCTGACGGCAAGCAGGGCGGCACCGACCTGAACGCGGACATCGGCAACTGGGACCTCTGATCCATGCCGAGTGTGTGTCACAGCAGAGGCTTCACCCTTATCGAGCTGCTGGTGGTGATCTTTATCCTCGGTGGTCTGATCGGCCTGGCGGTGCTGACCATCGGCAGCACCCATTCATCCCGCGACATACGCGACGAAGCACAACGGCTCGCCGTGCTGATCACGGTGCTGGCCGATGAGGCCGTGCTCGACGGCCGTGAATATGGCCTGTTGATCGAAGACGGTGGCTATCGGGTGTTGCGCCACGACCAGGCCGACGGCCGTTGGCATGCAACCGATCGGCGCCAGGCGCATCAGGTGCCCGCATGGATGCGCCTGCAGCTGGAGCTCGACGGCACGCCGCTGCGGCTGGTCGCGCAGGTAAGGGCGCGTGATGAGCATGCCGGCCCTTCCGAACAGGGTGATCGCGCTGAGCGCAATGCGCCGCGCCTGGAGCCGCAGCTGCTGATCCTTTCCAGCGGCGAACTGACACCCTTCAGCCTGACTGTGGCCGATGAGCGCCAGCAGCATGGTGCCTGGCGGGTTTCCAGCGACGGCTTTCGCATGCCGCTGGCTGAAGCGCTGGAGGCACGCTGATGTCCTGGCGCCGCACGGCGGGTTTCACTCTGCTGGAGGTGCTGGTGGCGCTGGCTATCTTCGGCATCGTTGCCGCGGCGGTGCTGACCGCCGCCGGGCGCAGCCTGAACAACGCGGCGCGCTTGGAGACGCTGACCCTGGCCGGCTGGATCGCGGACAACCGCCTCACCGAGCTGCAGCTGCAACAACCCCCGCCCGGCATCGGCCGGGAGTCCCGTGAGTTGGCATTCGCTGGTCGCCAGTGGCAGACGCTCAGTGACGTTCAGGCCAGCGCCGAGCCTGGCTTGTTACGCGTCACCGTATGGGTGGCGGCCGCCGAGCAGGGCTCCAGCGAGGCGCCTGTGCAGGAGCGGGCGGTTACCCGCCTGGACGGTTTCGTCGGGGTGGCGCGATGAATCGGCGGGCCGACGGCTTTACCCTGCTCGAGCTGCTGATTGCCATTGCACTGTTCGCCCTGTTGGGGCTCGGCAGTTATCGGATGCTGGAAGCGGTGCTGCGCAGCGACGAGGCGGTGCGTGCCCAGGAGCTCCGGCTGCGCGAAATCAGCCGCGCCATCTGGGTGGTCGAGCGCGACTTGCAGCAGGCCGCGCCACGTCCCGTGCGTGACGGTTACGGTGATGAACAGAACGCCTTTATGGGCCAGGTCCCCGGCGACCAGAGCACCGTCGGGTTCGAGTTCACCCGCAACGGCTGGCGCAACCCCACCGGTCTGAATCGAGCGAACCTGCAGCGGGTGCGCTGGCGGCTGGCTGGCGATCATCTGGAGCGCCTCTACTGGGTGGTGCTGGACGCTGATGTCGACAGCGAACCGCGCATACAGACGGTGCTGGAAGGGGTGCTCGATCTGCGCCTGCGCTACCTGGATCAGGAGCGTGCCTGGCATGAGGAGTGGCCGCCGTTCGATCCGATGCGCGCCGACCCGGAGTTGCAGGCGCAGCGTATGCCGCTTGCGGTGGAATTGACCCTTGAACATGAGCGCTACGGTACGGTGACGCGCCTGATACGCCTGGCAGATGGGCCCAGGCCTGCGGTGCAATTCATCCAGCCCGATTCCCTTGGCAGGCCAGAGCCGTTCGATGGGGAAATGCGGCAATGAAGGCCCAGCGCGGTGTCGCGCTGATCACCGTGCTTCTGGTGGTGGCCATCGTCACGGTCATCTGTGCCAGCATGATTGCGCGCCAGCAATTGTCGATTCGCGCCGTTTCCAATCAGCTACAGACACGCCAAGCCTGGCACTACGCGCTGGGTGGCGAGGCGCTGGCGCAATCGATCCTGCGTCGCGATCTGCGTGCCACCCTGGAGAGCAGCGCCGCGCAGGCGCCGGTCGACCACCTGTTAGAGCCGTGGGCATTGCCGCAGCCTGAGTTTGATATCGAGCAGGGCCGCATCCAGGTCCGCATCGAGGATCTGGCCGGACGCTTCAACCTCAACAGCCTGGTGCAGAATCAGCAACCCAATGCCGCCGCGCTGGCGCAGTTCCAGCGGCTGTTGTTGCGTCTGGATATATCCGAGCCCTATGGCGATCGTCTGGTGGACTGGCTCGACAGCGATCAGCAGCCCAATGGCGAGTACGGCGCAGAAGACAACGCTTATCTGCTGCTGGACCCACCCTACCGGACCGCGGGCCGCAGCTTGGGCGATCTGTCCGAGCTGCGCCTGTTGCTCGACATGCGAGAGGAGCATTTCCAACGCCTGGCGCCCTATGTCACGAGCTTGCCGGCGGAACCGCCGTTGAACGTCAACACCGCCAGCGCGCTGGTGCTCTCGACCTTGGCTGACAACCTCAGCCTGAGCGCAGGCCAGGCCATGGTGCAGGCACGGCGGGGCGAGGGTTTCCGCGAGATCGCGACCTTTCTGGCGCAGCCGGCCATGAGCGGCATCGATTTGAAGGGCACCAGCCTGGCCGTCAACAGTCAGTATTTTCAAGCTGTAAGCGATGTGCGCCTGGGCGACCGGCGACTGGCGCTGGTCAGCCTGCTGCAGCGCGAGGATGACGGTGAGGTTCGGGTTCTGCAGCGCAACCTGGGGCAGCCGCTTGGGCTACTTGAACAATCCGATGAGGGAGACCGCTAGCTGATGGATTGCCTGTTTCTGCCCGCCGACTGCGGCGCTCGGCTGAATGCCTCCACCCCGATCTACTGGCTACCCCGCGAAGGTAACGGCGCAGCGCTGCCGCTGGGCGACTGCGCTGCGTTGGCGGGGCCGGCCGTGACGTTGGTATTGCCGGCCGAGGTCTGCAGCTTCTTCGCGGTCAACCTGCCGACGCGCAAGGCCCGCTGGATCAGCCAGGCGCTGGCCTACGCGGTGGAGGAATTACTGGCGGAAAACGTCGACGATCTGCACCTGACCCACGGCGAGGAGCTGGCCGATGGCCGTCGGCGGGTCATTGCGATTCGCCGGCAGACCCTCGCCGACTGGCTGGAAGACCTGCGCACACTGGGCCTGAATATCGTTGCCATTCATGTCGATGCCGACCTGCTGCCGCGCGAGCACACCCAACTGCTGTTCATCGGCGAACGTGCGCTGTTAGGCGGCACTCCCGAAGCACGCCTGGCGTTCGCCAGCGCGCAGTGGCCGCAGCTGGCCATGCAATGCCCAACGCCCATCCATGCCCAGGGCACGCTGGCCGCACCGCCCGCGCCACTGGACGACTATCAGCAGCTGGCTGATCCGTATCGCTTCCTGGCTGGTGGTCGTAGCGCTGCGCTCGACCTGGCTCAGGGCGATTTTGCCGTACGTGCGGCGGATGCGGGGCTGGGCCGCTGGAAACCCCTGTTCGGCGTGCTCGGGCTGGTACTTCTGGTGCAGCTGGGATTCAACCTCGGCCAGGCCTGGTACCTGGAACGGCAGGCCGAACAGTACGCCGAGGCCAGCCGTGCGCTGTACACCGAGTTGTTTCCCGAGGATGTACGAATCGTCAATCTGCGTGCCCAGTTCGACGGGCACATCGGTCAGGGCGGTGCGGCCTCGGCGCAATTCATGGCGCTGCTCGACGAGGTGGCGCGAGTGATGGACGGCAGCATTCCCGTGACCATCGATCAGCTGGAATACAGCGATGCGCGCAATGACCTGGCGCTGCAGGTGCGAGCCTACGATTTCGCTGCGCTGGAGCAGCTGCGTCAGCGTCTGGGCGAGACTGGACTGGGTGTGGAATTGGGTTCGGCAAGCCGTGACGGCGATGCCGTCAGCGCCCGCATTGTGATAGGAGGCCGGGCATGACGTTCACCCAACAACTGAACGCGCGGCTGAGCGAATCGCCCCTCTGGCTGCGGTGGCAACGCCTGGCGCCCCGCGAGCGACGATCGCTGAGCCTGCTCGCGGTATTCCTGCTGGCCACGCTGTGCTACCTGTTGCTCTGGCAACCGACGCAGCAGCGGGTCAGCGAGGCGCGCGCCTGGTTTCAGCAGGAGCGCGAGCTGTACGCCTATCTGCAACAGAACACCGATCTCGCCCGGCAGATGTCGCGCAACAATGTGGTGACGCTGGCGCCTGAGCAACTGCAAGGGTTGGTGACCCAGAGCGCACAGCAGCAAGGGCTGCTGATCGCGAGTTACGACATGGGCGGCGAAGGCGCTCTTGAGCTGTCACTCTCCGGCGTCTCTTATGCAGCTTTGCTGCGCTGGTTCGACGAGCTGCAAGCCGTCGGTGCCAGCGTCACCGAGGTTGCCCTCAACCGCGTGGGTGAAGGGTTGGTCGATGCCAGGGTGACCTTTCGCGCCAACAGCTGAGCGGCGATGGCGCGGCGCCACGCAACTCAGGTCGCAGGTTGGATCTGCAATGCCAGTGCGCGCAATGCCGCTTCGGCTTCGAGCACCTTGTTGAGCACATCGTCGGCTTTCTCGCGGCTGAGGCCGAGGCGCTCGTAAAGCCCTTGGGGCAGGTCACCGCGAGGGCCGGAGCCGATTCCGCGGTTGCGCAGCAACTGGGTGGCCAGACAGACCAGATTGGCATGCGCGGCGTGCTCGCCCTGGTAATCCGAATCCTGCTGGAAGCGCAGGGCAGTGGACAATTCCTCAGGCATGCCCCAGTGACGCATCAGCCAGGCACCGATCTGTTCACGGCTGATGCCCAGAAAATGATGTTCAACCTGGCTATGAGTGAGGTGCGGGTTGACCTCCAGATGGCGGCAGATCAGCGAGAAATGCGGCGGGAAAACATGTGCCAGCACTAGATAGCCGAAATTGTGCAGCAGCCCGGCGAGGTAACACAGACCTGCCTCGGGTCGCTGCGTGCGAGGAATGGCGCGGTTCAGACCCTCGATCACCGCCGCGGTGTAGATGGCCTGTTGCCAATAGGGTGTGGCTTGCTGGGGCTGGTCCTTGGGCAGGCTCAGAGTCTTGCCCAGGGCAAGCCCGAGGGCGAGGTTGATCACCAGATCGAAGCCGAGCACCCGCACGATGGCATCTTCCACCGAGCGGATCTTGCCGGGCGCGGCGTAGTAGGGCGAGGCCGCCCAGCTGACGACCTGGGCGGCCAGCGCGGGGTCGGTTTCCACTACGCCAGTGATGTCGTCCACGGTCGCGTCAGGGTCGACGCGTAACTTGATGACCTTCTGCGCGGTCTGCGCCAGAGGCGGAATCTCGATGGTGGCTTCCAGACGCTGCTGAATGCGCCGGGTGGTGAAGTTCTGCACCGCCTGAGTGATTTCTTCGCGGTCATCATCGGGGCGCGCCAGGTTGGGCTGGATATTCTTCAGCGGCGCGGCAAAACAGCCGGCGCTGGCGTTGCCCAGCAGCGCCCTGAAGCTCGCCGCCTCGAGTTCCAGCAGCAGGCCGGGTTGCCCCGACTCGAGCCACAACCTGGGTTGCTCCAGCAGGCACTCTTCATACAGGCAGGGCGAGCTGGTCAATGGGGGCAGGCCGGGCAGCACCTGCAGCCGGTGCTTGTCGAGCATGCGCGCCAGGCGTTCGGGCTTCACCGCCACCAACCGACGGTCGGTCAGTTCGGCCAGGCGCGGCAGATCCAGCAGATGGTCTCGCGGAAAGAGCACCAGCAGTGCACCTGCGGCGTCCTCGAGCAATATCGCCTGTACCCGGCTGGCGGGTCTGAGGCCCGGCTGGTCCTGGCGGGTTTGGTAGGGGAGCTCGAGTTTTTCCAGCAATTGCGCGATCAGCGGGGGAATACCTGGCTGAGCTTCGGTTTCGACAGCGGAGTTCATTGGCAAGACCCGTCTTATTCCTTTGCCCGCAGTATAGCCTCAGCATTAGTGCGATTTGTTTTTACTGGACGAACGTCAGACTTGGCCGTACTGCTGGCCATGCCGCAGCCAGCGCTCCAGCAGCGGGCTCACATGCTGTGGCCAGCGCTCAAGCAGAGCCTGGGCAGCATTGCGAACCGCCGGCAGCAGATCGGCGTCGCGCATCAGGTCGGCGACCTTGAATTGCAGCAGGCCGGTCTGGCGGGTGCCGAGCATTTCGCCGGGGCCGCGCAGCTCCAGATCCTTCTCGGCGATGACGAAGCCGTCATTGGTGTCGCGCATGATCGCCAGGCGCTGGCGCCCGATCTGCGACAACGGCGGATGATAGAGCAGCACGCAATGACTGGCCGCACTGCCCCGGCCGACCCGGCCGCGCAGCTGGTGCAATTGAGCGAGGCCCAGGCGCTCGGGGTTCTCGATGATCATCAGGCTGGCGTTGGGTACGTCGACGCCCACTTCGATCACGGTGGTGGCAACCAGCAGTTGCAGCCGGCCTTCCTTGAAATCCAGCATCACCGCGGCCTTTTCGGCGGGCTTCATGCGGCCGTGGATCAGGCCGACGTTCAGCCCGCCCAGCGCCGCCGTCAGGTCCTCGAAGGTGGTTTCGGCGGCTTGGCAGGTTAGCTCTTCCGATTCCTCAATCAACGTGCAGACCCAGTAGGCCTGCCGCCCTTCGTTGCAGGCGGCGCGCACCCGCTCGATGACTTCCAGGCGGCGACTGTCGGCGATCACTAGGGTGTTGACCGGCGTACGTCCCGGCGGCAGCTCGTCGAGAATCGAGGTGTCCAGGTCGGCATAGGCGCTCATCGCCAGGGTGCGCGGGATCGGTGTGGCGGTCATGATCAACTGGTGCGGGCAGAGTCGACCGTCGATGCCTTTCTGCCGTAGCGCCAGGCGCTGCTGCACACCAAAGCGGTGCTGCTCGTCGATGATTACCAGCGCCAGACGGCTGAAACGCACTTCGTCCTGAAACAGCGCGTGGGTGCCGACCACCATCGGACAGCCACTGGCGATGCGCTCCAGCGCTGCAGTGCGGGCCTTACCCTTGAGCTTGCCAGCCAGCCAGGCAACCTCGATGCCCAGTGGTTCGAGCCATTTGCAGAAGGTCACGAAATGTTGCTCGGCAAGAATCTCGGTGGGTGCCATCAGCGCCACCTGGTAGCCGGCTTCCAGCGCCTGTAGCGCAGCCAGCGCGGCGACCACCGTCTTGCCAGCGCCCACGTCGCCTTGCACCAGGCGCAACATCGGCTCGGACTGGGAGAGGTCGTAGGCGATCTCGGCGCCGACCCGCCGCTGCGCGCTGGTGGGCTGGAAACCGAGATTTTGCAAGTAGCGCTGCGGCAGCGTGCGGGCGACCGGCAGTTGCGGTGCGCGCTGGGCGCGCACGCTCTGTCGCACGCGTTGTAGCGACAGCTGATGAGTCAGCAATTCTTCGAAGGCCAGGCGGTGCTGCGCCCAATGACGGCCCTCGGCGAGTTCCTCCAGATCGGCATCTGGCGGTGGCCGATGCAGATAGCGGATCGCCTGATCGAGTGCACCCAGACGATAGTCGCGGCTAAGCTCTTCCGGCAGCCAGTCCGGCAGGCTGTGCGGACCCAGACGGTTCAGTGCCTGCTCGCTGAGGTTGCGCAACCGCTGCTGGGTCAGGCCTTCGGTCGTCGGGTAGATGGGCGTCAGGCACTGTTCGACGGGTGCCGGCTCGCTGCTCAGGGCCCGGTATTCGGGGTGGTAGATTTCCAGCCCCGACGCGCCCGGGCGGGCTTCGCCGAAGCAGCGAAGCTGGGTGCCGCGCTTCATCGCTTCCTTCTGCGCGTTACTGAAGTGATAGAAGCGCAGGCTGAGCGTGCCGCTGCCGTCCTGCAAGCGCACCAGCAGGCTGCGTCGGCGACCCATGACGACGTCGGCACCGACCACCACGCCTTCGATCACCGCGTCCTGGCCCGGACGCAATGCACCTATGGGCACCACTCGGGTGCGGTCCTGGTAGCGCAGCGGCAGGTGGAACAGTACGTCCTGCAGGGTTTCCAGGCCGACCTTGGCAAGCTTCTCGGCCAGCGCAGCACCAACGCCCTTCAGGGCGGTAACCGGAACCGCTGCCAGCTCGCTCATGGATTCAGTCTTTCGCGGCAGGCGGCTTGCCAACCGAACAGAGGCGAATGGAGTCGGCCAGCACTTCGATGGCTTTGGGCCGCGGGAAACTGGCGCGCCAGGCGATGGCCACGGTACGGAACGGAACAGGCGGGGTCAGCGGGCGGATATCCAGCACGCCGGGCGCGTAGTGGTGACTCTCCACCGCTGACAGCGGCAGGATCGACACGCCCAGCCCCGAAGCGACCATGTGGCGAATGGTTTCCAGCGAAGAGGATTCGACGGTGGTGTGGCTCGGCGCTTCGCCCTTGCGCGTGGTCGGGCAGGCTTCCAGCACCTGATCGCGGAAGCAGTGGCCTTCACCGAGCAGCAGCAGGCTCTTGTCGTTGAGCATTTCGCTGTCGATGGTTTTCTTCGCGGTCCAGGGATGCCCGGCGGGCATCAGCACGTAGAACGGCTCATCGTAGAGCGGCTTGGTCAGCACGTCGGCTTCCTGGAAGGGCAGCGCGATGATGATGGCGTCCAGCTCGCCGGTGCGCAGCTTGTCGCGCAGCACGTGGGTGAAGTTCTCTTCGATGTACAGTGGCATGTCCGGCGCCACGCGGTGCAGTTGCGGGATCAGGTGCGGGAACATGTAGGGGCCGACGGTATAGATCGCGCCGACCTTGAGCGGTGCGGCCAGCTGGTTCTTGCCTACCTGCGCCAGTTCGCGAATGCTCTGCGCCTGCTCCAGCACCTTCTGCGCCTGGGTGACGATGCCCTCGCCAACCGGCGTCAGCCGCACTGCGCTCTTGGTGCGCTCGAAGATCAGCACGCCGAGCTCATCCTCGAGCTTCTTCACGCCGACCGATAGCGTCGGCTGGCTGACGTGGCAACGCTCGGCGGCGCGGCCAAAGTGCTGCTCCTGGGCGAGCGTGACGATATAGCGCAGTTCGGTCAGTGTCATAGCGAGCATCCATCAAAGTGCTGGTTAGCATAGCCTTTGCTCGCCCATGAACCAACCTGCAGCGCGGGCTTTGTGCTAACTCCCGCCGCTGCGTCAGCGCGGCGGTTGTACACTGAGATTACGCGGGCCGACTGGGCGGTCCGCGGGGTTAGGGAGTAACCGCGATGAACAATCGTCCTTCGGTAATGATCGCCGGCTGCGGCGACGTGGGAAGCCGTCTTGGTTTGCAACTGAGCCGTGCCGGCTGGACGGTCTATGGCCTGCGCCGCGAGGCGGCGAGATTGCCGGTACCGATCCTGCCGGTGGCCGGTGATCTGTTGTCCAGCCAATGTCCCCGCAGCTGGCCGAACGGCCAACTGGCCTACTTGGTGTACACCGCCTCGGCCAGCCAGCATGACGAGCAGGGCTATCACCAAGCCTATGTCGAGGGCCTGCGCAACGCGCTGGGCTGGCTCGACGAGCGTGGTCAACAACCGAGGCGTCTGGTGTTTTTGTCCAGCACCAGTGTCTACGGCCAGAACCAGGGTGAATGGATCGACGAGACCTCACCCACGGAGCCGAGCGGCTTCACCGGCCAGGTGATGCTGGAGGCCGAACAGGTGGCGCTGAACAGCGGTTTGCCGGCGACAGTTGTGCGCATGGGCGGCCTTTACGACCCCGTCAGGCCCTGGCTGCAGAACCAGATACGTGCCGGGCTTCGGGTTGGCCGCGAGCCGCCGCAGTTCAGCAATCGGATTCACCGTGACGACGCGGCCGGGCTGCTCGCCTGTCTGTTGCAGGCGGACCTACGTGGCGATGCGCTGGAGGATTGCTACCTCGGCGTCGACAACGATCCGGCGCCGCTGCACGAGGTGGTCGACTGGTTGCGCGAGCAACTGGGGGTGACGCACTGGGCTGAACAATCAATGACCCGCCGCGCTGGCAGCAAGCGCTGCAGCAACGCGCGCGCCAGAGCACTGGGCTGGGTGCCACGTTACTCAAGCTACAGGGATGGCTACGCACGGGTGGGGCAGGAGAAGCGCTGAAGCGCATGCAGCCCGTCGGCAGTCGGGCAACTCTGGGGCGGCGCTGTTTACTAAAAATCTGAAAGCAGCGCCGGCCGGCAGAGGAGCAGAGGGGCATAGGGAAAGAAACCAGGCGGCGTTTCCGGACAACCGACCAGGAGATTTCCCATGAGAGCGCTTCGTTGGCACGGCAAGCACGACATTCGCTGCGACAACCACGTACCCGACCCTTCCATCGAAGACCCGCGCGACGCCATCATCAAGGTCAGCTCCTGTGCTATCTGCGGCTCCGACCTGCATCTGTACGATGGTTTTATGCCGGGCATGCAGCACGGCGACATCATGGGCCACGAGTTCATGGGCGAGGTGATGGAAGTCGGCTCGGCGAACAAGAAGCTCAAGGTCGGCGATCGCGTGGTGGTGCCCTTCACCATCGTCTGCGGCGAATGCGACCAGTGCCGGCGCGGCAATTTCTCGGTCTGTGAACGCACCAACCGCAACAAGGATATGGCCGACAAGGTGTTCGGCCACACCACAGCGGGTCTGTTCGGCTATACCCACCTCACCGGCGGCTATGCCGGTGGGCAGGCTGAGTACGTCCGCGTGCCCTATGCGGACGTCGGCCCAGTGGTGATTCCCGATGGCATGACCGACGAGCAGGTGCTGTTTCTCGGCGACATCCTCCCTACCGGCTGGCAGGCCGCCGCGCAGTGCGATATCCAGCCCACCGACACCGTGGCAGTGTGGGGCGCAGGCCCTGTCGGCCAGTTCGCCATCCGCAGCGCCATCATGATGGGTGCCGAGCAGGTGGTCTGCATCGACAACGTGCCTGAGCGGCTGTCCATGGCTCGCGCGGGTGGCGCCATCACCATCAACTTCGACGAGGAGAGCGTGCTCGAGCGCCTGGGCGAGCTGACCCGCGGCAAAGGCCCGGAGAAATGCATCGACTCGGTCGGCATGGAGGCACACGCGGCGCGCTCAATCGATTCGATGTACGACCGCGCCAAGCAGGCACTGATGCTGGAATCGGACCGGCCCCACGTGTTGCGCGAAATGATCTATGTCTGCCGGCCAGCCGGGATCATTTCCATTCCGGGTGTCTATGGCGGGCTGATCGACAAGATCCCGTTCGGCGCGGCAATGAACAAGGGGCTGACGTTCCGCATGGGCCAGACCCACGTCAACCGCTGGACCGACGACCTGCTCAAACGCATTCAGGAAGGACAGATCGACCCAACCTTTGTCATCACCCATAGCGTCAGCCTCGAGCAGGGGCCGGAAATGTACAAGACCTTCCGTGACAAGCACGACGGCTGCATCAAGGTCGTACTCAAGCCCTGATATCTGTCGGCCATTCCCGCCTCAGGGATTGGCCGGGCCTCTTACTGCGAGCGAGGTGCTTTCATGAGCGTTCCACGTCAAGTCACTCGAACCAATCATTCAGCCCGCTCCCTGGCAAGGGGCCTGGGCTGGTTCAGCATCGGTCTGGGCGTCGTTCAGCTGATTGCCCCGGCTCAGGTGGCGCGGTTCATCGGCATGTCCGGTAGCGAAGGCGTGATCCGCGCCTGTGGCGTGCGCGAAATCGCCACCGGGGTCGGCATTCTTCTGGCTGATGACCCCAAGCCCTGGATCTACGGCCGTGTCGGTGGCGATGCGCTGGATCTGGCCGGTCTCGGCTGGAGCATCGAACACGGACGTGAACCGGCCAACGCCGCGATCGCCGCCGGAGCAGTCGCCGGCATCACCGCACTGGACTTGAGTTGCGCCAAGGCGCTGGATACCGAGCGAGTGCTGATGACGGAATGGGATTACAGTGACCGCAGCGGCTTTCCGGGCGGAGCTGTGCAGGTGCGCGGCTGCGTCACGGCGGAATTCGCCGCCGCCCGCGCCGAGCCCAACGGCTATCCGCAGCAGCCATAGAGGCGTTTTTGCACGCTGGCGGTTTCGTCCCGCGCAGCGGGATGCCGGCGCAGCAACAAACGCGGATTACGCTTTGAACGAGGTCCGGCGCGGAACGCACCGAGGGCATTGCCGCGCGTGTTTTGCTTGGAAATTTTGCTAAGGTGGCCGACCGCTCCGGTCGTTCGCCTCGTTTTGGCGGGCGCTTGTTCACGCCTGCTGATGAGATTTTATGTCCTCGGTCGTCAATGTTGTCCTGCCTGTTTTCGCACTGATCCTGCTCGGATATATCTGCCGTCGTACCGGGCGTATGGGCATTGCGGCCGCCTCCGAGCTGAATCGTTTCGTGGTCTGGCTGGGGTTGCCGGCGCTGCTGTTCAAGATCACCGCGACGTCCACCTGGGGCGCCGTGTGGCAACCGGGTTTCATCGCGGCGTTTGCCATTGGTTGTCTGGGCGTGTTCGCCTTTACCGTGCTTTATCGCGTGTTGCAGAAGCAGCCACTGGTGGACGCCAGCCTCGATGCGCTCGGCGCCTCCTATGCCAACACTGGCTACATTGGCTTTCCGCTGTGCCTGCTGATTCTCGGTGAGGAGGCGCTGCAGCCAGCCCTGGTGGCGACGCTGGTGGTGGTCTGCGTGCTGTTCGCCATTGCCCTGGCTTGCGTCGAGACCGGGCTGCACGCGGGGCAGGATCCGACCAAGACGCTGGCCAAGGTGAGTCGCGCGCTGTTGGGCAATCCGCTGGTGCTGGCGCCGTTGCTTGGCGCGGCTTGGGCGGTCGGTGGGCTGGAGCTGCCAAGCGGGTTGAAGACCTTGCTGGATCTGCTTGGTGCTGCGGCGGCACCCTGTGCACTGGTATCGCTCGGCCTGTTCCTAGCGCAGCCGCAGCCTAGCGGCCCGGTGCGCGGGGTCTGGCCGCTGGTGCTGTTGAAGCTGATCGTGCAGCCGGCGCTGACCTGGTATTTCGCGGCGGTAGTGTTTGAACTGGAACCGCTGTGGGTTTATTCAGCGCTACTGCTGAGTGCGCTGCCGACCGGCACCGGCCCCTACATGCTGGCCGAGTTCTACGGTCGCGAAGGCTCGCGGGTGTCGCGGGTGGTCTTGCTGTCCACCCTGGGCTCGCTGATCACCTTGTCGGTATGCCTGTACCTGCTGCCTGTGTAAGGCACAGGCGGGCTCAATTCGCAGCCCGCGTCACTTCCAGCACTACCGCGGCGATGCGATCGCAGCGGGTGTAGGCACCCTCAAGTAGCTCCTCGCCGAATACGTCCGGGTCCACTTCCTGATAACGCCATTCGAGCGGGCGACCTTCCAGGCGTTGCGCCACTTCGCGGCGGAAGGGGTCCTGGTTGTCGACCATCGCCACGCCGGTATAGAGCAACAGACTGCCGCAAGGTGCCAGGCGGGAAATGGCGTTTTCCAAGATCGACAGCGACAGCCCAGCACCCAGCGGGCCACCGCCGTGGCGATAAGCACGCTCGTTCGGGTCAACCAGGTAAGGCGGATTGGCCAGGATCAGATCAAATTCGCCCTCGACGTCCATGAGCAGGTCGCTGTGCTGCACCTGAAGATTGTCCACCGCAGCCAGAGCGGCGTTGACTCGCGTGAGGCGCAAGGCCGCAGGGTTGATGTCCACTGCCAGCACCTCGGCTTGTGGCCTTGCTAGCGCGGTAAGAATCGCACCGGCACCAGAGCCGCAGCCGATGTCCACGGCGCGGGCGATGTTGCCCCGATGGTGATTCAGGTGAGCCTGGATGGCACTGGCGAAACGGTAGGTGTCGGGGCCGAAGAACACCGCATCCGGGGCGTCGGTGGGAAAAGCCGAATGCACGAACAGCTGGCCGTCGAGACTCGACAGTCGCACACTGCTTCGCCAGCGCGAACCGCAGGACTCAAGTACGCCGGCCTGCTCCATCAAGCTGAAAATCGCAGGCGGCAGCAGCTCCCGCTGGAATGGCCTGCTCCAGCCGAAAACCCCTGGCAGGTCCTCGGTCAATGCATTTTCCGGGCGGCGATTCACCCGTTCATGAGTGAGAGGCGTGGGGGTAATGAAATGGTAGCCGCGCTCGCGTAGCGCCTGAGCGAGCCGCAGCAGCGCGACGTCCTGGGCCTTTTCTGATGTCATGTTTTTCCCTGGCGTAATCGCCTTCAGTTGAACAGTCCGGTAAACAGCCGTGTGGCCAGCAGGCCCACATGGCTGTGATGACGAGTGGGCGCCAGCAGCGGCAGCAAGTGACGCATGCGCGCCTCGCGGCTGGGGAGCTTGGCCAGTTCCTGCTCGAGCAACTGCGCCTCCTGATCGAAATCGTTGTTCGCCTGAGGCGGCTTCACCGTCGAACCTGGCGAAGGTTGTCGGCGGCGGGCCAGCAGGAGGTGTGGCTTGCCTGTCTGGGGCGATTGTTCGGCAAGCCAGTCGCCGGCAATCCAGTCATGGATCAGCTGCTGTTCGTGGACGCTGAACACACCGAACATTGGCGCCTGTTCACCGGTAATCAGCTGCCAGAAGCGGCTCGCCTGCGGGTTCTGGTTGCGCTTGATCCAGCCCCGCTGCTGCATCACCTCGAGAAACTGCCCCACCAGCTCGGGCGCGGCCAGCCACTGGTTGACCGTGCGGCCCTCGAAACGGCAGTAATCGGAATGGACGAATTGGCCGACCGCCGCCTTCTTCTCAAGAACGCGCTGCACCTCACGCTCTATATCGAAGTCGCCGATCACCGAAAGCGTGCTGGCGCCCAGCTCGTTTAGCCGATAGCCGTTGCCAACGCGGCGATAGAACTCGACGCTGTCGCCTACAAGCGGCCATGCCGCCTGCAGGCTTTCCACAGCCTTCTTTGCGTGGCCGTTGTCGGCGTTGTCGACCGTGACGTGAAGGGTGAAGTAATAAGGATCTATGCCTAGCTCGGTAAGCTCGTAGGCACTGATCAGCAGGTGCAGCGGCAGCTGTTCGTAGCCCAGGTTGAAGCCGATCACCTCGGGCAGGAACTGCTCGGCACTCTCGGCCAGGGCGAGTTGGATTGCGCCCTGCACGAAGTGCTCGTCATCCATGTTCTGCCAGTCGTCGCAGCCTTGGTGCGCGAGCAGCTTGCGGAAAAGCACCACATGGTTCTTTTCCGGCAGACCTTCGCCCAGCTCTTCCAGATAGGTCTGGATCAGCCCCTGAAAACGCGGCTCATCGAAGCGCTGCAGCAGACCGTAGAGCCAGGCCCCGTCGACCAGTTTGGTAGGCGCCACGCCGCGCAAGAAATGCAATGCGTGGGCTTTGCTGGAAAAGTAGCGACGTGGTGCGCCTGCGCGGCGGCTGTCCAGATAAGCTTGATACTGCAGTCCTATCTTCTCGGTATGGCCGGCCAACCATTCACCAAGCCCAGCGGGATCGTCGGGCAGATCACAACGCAGATCGGCAGCCGCTTCCAGCTGATTGTTCAAGTACTCCACGGCTCTGCTGCGTACCGCTTCGCGGTCCGGCTCTTCGAGCAAAGTGAAATAAAGATCTTTCGACGCGGTTGATTCCACGAGCGAAACGGGCCGGATGTCGGCTGGCAGACTTCGAGTCAATTGCATAATTCATACGCACGGCAGGTAGGGGAACCCAGTACGATTTTTGGCCGTTGGCCGCGCGGATAAGTTCAGGTTGCCCGCCGAATGGCCAGCAGCGCGTCGGGTTCATTGAAACTTCTGCACAGGCCTGTCTTCCCAAGCAAAAGGGCGGTCTTGATGCCCGCGAATCAAGATGGGAGGCAACTATGAAGCAGCAGTTTTCTGGCAAACCAACCCCAGACGAACGCACCGAGCGACCCAGTGGCCCTAGCCAGGGCGAAGCCGCCGGTGGCGACAACCAGGACGTGCCCGGTGGGGCCTACAACGTGCCGCCAGGCATGGCTGACGAAGTCAGCGAAGACGATGCGCAGCGGGATCGGCGCCGTGGCAAGCTCAATCCTGAGCGCTAGGTACCAGCGCAACTTAAGAAGCAAGGCGTTCCGGTCGCTTTTTCCATGAGAACTCCGCCTGACACCTCGGGAGCGATCACTCGCGTTTTGGTGCAGGTCGGGAAAATCTCTTGTCGAGGACCTGGATATGCGCCAACACAGCCGCCTGACGTTTCGCCATCTCCACCGGATCCAAGTGAGCCGTCGACCCAGCGGTGAAGCCGTGGGTTATGTTGGCGATCTGTCGAAGGGCGGCATGCGGCTGATCGCAGAGCAGTCCCTGGAGCCGGGTAGCTGCCACGAGTTGTGTCTGCACGTGCCAGATCACCGCGACCAGCTGTACGAGATAAACGTAGTGGTCTCTTGCCAGTGGGTGCGCAAGAACTCGCGTCGTGAGGCCTTCGAGATGGGCTTTGCGCTGCACCAGCCGAACGCCGCCTTCAGTGACCTGATCGGGCAACTGCTACCCAGGCGCCGCTGAGCCGACACGCAGTGCGGCCGGCCCGCGGCGTATATCAGCCCAGGGTGCCGAGAATGTTCACCCCGACCCGATCGGGAATCTCGTTCTGCGACAGCACATGCAGACCGGGACTGAATACCCGCGCATAGCGTGACAGCAGCGGACGAAGCTGCGGCATTACGGTGAGGATTGGCGGGTGGCCGTCCTTGCGCAGCTTTTCCTTCACCACCGGCATGCTGTTCTGCAGCTGGTTGAGCAGGCTCGGCTCCACCGGAATGTTGTCCAGGCTCACCTGGCCGGCTTGTTGAGCAATGGCCAGCGCATTGAGCAGGGTGTTTTCCAGCGCGTTTTCCAGCACGAACACCGCGAGCTCGCGGCGATCGCCGGCAATCATCGAAACGATGCTGCGGCGCAGGGCGTAACGCACGTCGGCGGCCAGCAGGACCGGATCCTTGGTGGTCTCGCTGCATTCGAGCAGGGTGCTGGCGATGGTTTCGATATCCCGCAGCGGCACTTCTTCCAGTAACAGCTGACGGTACACCCGCATCTGTTGCGTATAGGTCAGTGCCGCCTTGAGGCTGTCGGCGAGCTTGGGTGCCTGCACCGTCAGGCGCTGCATCAGGTGCTCGACGTCGTCGTGCTTGAACAGGTCCGGCAGGTGCTCACGCACCACCTTGTTCAGGTGCGTGGCGACCACACTGGCGCAGTCGATGACCTGATAACCGAGATTCAGCGCGCGTGACTTGTCTGACGGCTGGATCCACACCACCTGCATGCGATAGGCCGGGTCGGTGCCGAGAATACCGTCGATTTCGCCATACAGCTCCGGTGACGGAATCGCCATCAGACGGTCGGCGTGCAACTCGGCGCCGTCGATCTTCTCGCCGTTGATGTAGATGTCGTACTGCGAGGCCTTGAGGCGCAGGCTGTCGCGGATCTGCACTTCCGGCAGCAGGAAGCCCAGGTGCTCCGAGAGCGTCTGGCGTACCCCGCGCACCCGCGCCGGCAGTGGCGCGCCAGAGGCTTCGTTGACCAGCCCGACCAGCTTGTAGCCCAGCGAGATCGACAGCCGCTCGACCAGCGGAATGTCTTCCCAGGCCAGACTTTGCGCGCGTTCCTTGTCCATCGCCTGGCCGATGGCCTGGATGTCCTTCATCTCGTCGCCCGGCGCCGGTGGGGTGCGCAGCGACACGCGCCAGCCGATGAAGCCGATCAGCGCGGCGAAGCCGATAAAGGCGACGTGCGGCATGCCTGGCACCAGGCCGATGACGAACAGGATGCCCGCCACCGTGTACAGCGAGGCCGGATTGGCCAGCAGCTGGCGCTGTACCTGGCTGGTGATGTCGCTGGATTCGTTGATGCGGGTGACGATGATCGCCGCCGCGGTGGCCAGCAGCAGCGCTGGAATCTGCGCCACCAGGCCGTCACCGATGGTCAGCAGGGCGTAGAGCTTGAACGCCTCGGCTGCGCTCAGGTCGTAGACGAACACGCCGATGGCGAAGCCGCCGAACAGATTGATCAACAGAATCAGGATGCCGGCGATGGCGTCGCCACGAACGAACTTCGATGCACCGTCCATCGCGCCGTAGAAGTCGGCTTCCTTGGCCACTTCCTGGCGCCGGGCCTTGGCTTCATCGTTGGTCAGCAGCCCGGCGTTGAGGTCGGCGTCGATGGCCATCTGCTTGCCCGGCAGGGCATCCAGAGTAAAGCGCGCGGTGACTTCCGAGATGCGTTCGCCGCCCTTGGTGATGACGATGAAGTTGATGATCATCAGGATCACGAACACCACCAGGCCGACGATGAAGTTGCCGCCGATCACCACTTCGCCGAAGGCCTCGATCACCTTGCCCGCCGCGCCTGATCCGGTGTGACCTTCGAGCAGCACCACGCGGGTCGAGGCCACGTTCAGGCACAGGCGCAGCAGCGTGGTGATCAGGATCACGGTGGGGAACAGCGAAAAGTCCAGCGGGCTGCGCGACGACACGCTGACCAGCAGCACCAGGATCGACATGGCGATGTTGAAGGTGAACAGCACGTCCAGCAGCTGCGGGGGCAGCGGCAGGATGATCATCGCCAGGATCGACAGGATGATCAGTGGAATCCCTATTCGCCCGCTGCTGAAGGTGGGCGTCAGTTTCTGGATCAGGTTCATGCTCGGGCTCGGTTGAACAGTTCTTCGGGAATGTGGATGTCACTGGCCAGCGTGGGCCTGGCGCGCCGACCCTGCTTCCAGGCCTTGAGCTGGAGGATGTAGGTCAGTACGTGGGCAACGGCGGTATAGAGCGGTGCGGGAATCTGCTGATTGACCTGGGTGCTGAAGTAAATCGCCCGTGCCAGTGGCGGCAGCTCGACCACCTCAAGGCCATTGGCCTGGGCCAGCTTGCGAATGTACAGCGCGGTTTCATCGACACCACGGGCGATGACGAAGGGGGTTTCGGCTTTCTTCGGATCGTATTTAAGCGCCACCGCGTAGTGCTTCGGGTTCACGATGACCACGTCCGCATCCTTGATCACCCGGCTGATCTGGCGCTGCGCCAGCTGGCGCTGCAACTGCTTGATGCGCGCCTTCACTTCCGGGCGGCCTTCCTGGTTTCTGTGCTCTTCCTTGCGCTCCTGCTTGGTCATGCGCATTTTTTTCAGGAAGAAGAAGCGCTGCAGCGGGATGTCGATCAGCGAGAACAGCACGAATACCAGCAGCAGCGAGATGGCCAGATTGAAGGTCAGCGAGAAGGCACTGCCGATGGCATTGGCGATATCGGTGCGTTGCAGCGCAATCAGCTGCGGCGCGGCGTAATAGAGCTGACCGACCGCCACGCCCAGCAGCGCGCCGATCTTCAGCAGGGACTTGAGCAGCTCGGTCCAGTTCTGCGCGCCGACCATCCGCCCCAGGCCTGTGATCGGGTTGAGCTTGCTGAACTTGGGGGCGAAGTTCTTCGAGGCGAACACCCAGCCGCCCGGCACCAGGGCAAACACGATCACCAGGATCGGCGTGATCAACAACGGCAGCAGCACGCTGATGAACACCACCAGATTGTGGGTAAGGATCAGCTTGAGATCAGCGAGGCTCATCTCGCTCTGGTGGAAATTGATGTACGAGTAGCTGAACGACTGTTGCATGCCATCGAAGAAGAAACCGATGCTGAGTTTGAGCAGCAGTAGCGTGGCGAGCAGCGATACCGTGGTGGCGACGTCCTTGGAACGGGTGACCTGGCCATCGTCGCGACTCTTCTTGAGTTTCTGCTCGGAGGCCTCTTCGGATTTGTCCTGGCTGCTGTTCTGTTCAGACACTGCGGCCGCTCCGCAGTATTTCACCGATGTTGCCCAGCAATTCCCGGGTCAGGTGCAGGTAGGCTTCCGAAAGATTGGGCAGGGTCAGGTAGATCAGCGTCAGCCCGGCGATGATCGCCATGGGAAAGCCCAAGGAAAACAGGTTCATTGCCGGTGAAATCCGGTTCAGCAGACCGAAGCAGAACTGCACCAGGGTCATGCAGAAGACGATCGGCAGGGCAATCAGCAACGCAGCGGAAATCACCCAGCTCAGCGACCAGGCGATGGTCTGCAGACCGTCGAAATGAATGCCGTTGCCGATCGGCCAGTAGACGAAGCTCTGGTAGATGATGGTGACCGTCACCAAGTGGCCGTCGATGGCGAAGAACAGCAGTGCCAGCAGGATGAAGTACACCTGGTAGATGATCGAGGCAGAGGACACGCCGTTCATGGGGTCGTTGAACACCGCCATGGACAGGCCCAGCTGGGTTGAGACGATGTCGCCGATCAGGGTGAACACGGTGAATACCAGCAGCAGCGCCAGCCCCAGCAGCAGGCCCATGGCGATCTGTTCGAGGGCGGTGAGGATGCCTTTGAGCGACAGCGGATCAATGACCGGCGTCGCTGGCAGGGCCGCGGTCAGGACAACCGTCAGCGCCATCGCCAGCAGCACCCGTACCCGGATGCTGATCGCCTTGTGGTTGAACAGCGGCGCCAGGCTGAACACGGCCATGATCCGGCAGAACGGCCACCAGTAGGCGAGCAGCGATTGCAGGTATTGACCGGCCTGCATGATGGGTTCGTTGCCCATGTTCAGCCAACCATCCGCCCGGCCTGACGGAAGGTTTCGACGAACAGATCACTGAGCGTGCTGAGAATCCAGTGGCCGGCGAACATCAGCATCCCGAGGGTGATCAGCAGGCGCGGGAGGAAGCTGAGCATCTGTTCGTTGATCTGGGTGGCGGCCTGGAAAATGCTGATCAGCAGACCGCCGAGCAGGCTCGGCACCACCAGAACGCAGACCACCAGGACGATGACGTGGATGGCGTTGGAGACGAAGTGGACGGCGGCGTCGGGGGTTAGCATTGAGGCACCTGTGCGGTGGTAGCGTTTTTCAAAAGTTGGCGCGGGGTAGGGGGCCGTCGTACACAGGCCCTCGTGCCACAACAGGTGGAAAACACTTCGCGGTTTTCCACCCTACGAAAGCGGGGAAAAGCGCAGCGTCATACGCAAAAATGTGCGCCAGCGAGGGAGGGGCAAAAGCGAACATCACCTTCGCCACCTAAAATGGCTGAATACTGGTGGTCAGCGTGCCCATCAACAGCACCCAGCCATCCACCAGCACAAACACCATCAGCTTGAACGGCAGCGAGATCATCATCGGCGACAGCATCATCATGCCCATCGCCATCAGCACGCTGGCCACCACCAGGTCGATCACCAGGAACGGCACGAAGATCATGAAGCCCAGCTGAAACGCCGTCTTCAGTTCACTGAGCACGAAGGCGGGCAGCAGCAGGGAGAAGTCGAGCTCCTCCAGGTTCTCCGGGATTTCCTCGCCGGCCAGGGACACCATGGTTTGCAGCGCAGTCTTGTTGGTCTGCGCCAGCATGAAGCTCGAGAGGCTGTCCTTGGACAGCTCCACTGCGCTTTCCAGGCTGATCTCGTCGTTCTGGAACGGCTCGAAGGCGGTGTCGTGGATTTCCTGCCAGACCGGGCGCATCACCAGCATGGTCACGATCATCGCGATGCCGATCAGTACCTGGTTCGGTGGGCTCTGTTGCAGACCGATGGCCTGGCGCAGGATCGCCAGCACGATGATGAAGCGGGTGAAGCAGGTCATCATCATCAGCATTGCCGGCAGGAAGCCGAGCAGCGTCATGATGATCAAGATCTGCAACTTGACGCTGAATTCCTGGCCGTGCTCGGTATCGTTCAGGTTGAACAGCGTGATTTCGCCGCCGGCGGCCTGGACGCCGAGCGGAAACAGACTGGCCAACAGCAGGCTCAGCAGCAACAGCCCGCGGGGCCGCTTCATTGCGTCAGCGCGTCCAGGCTGGTGCCGGACAATTCGACGATGCGCAGACCGTAGCTGCCATTGATCACCACCACTTCGGCCTTGGCGAACAGGGTGCCGTTGACCTTTACGTCCAGCGGCTCGCCCGCCACTTTGTCGAGGGCTATGACGCTACTGGTGTCGCACTCCATCAGCTCCTTCAGCGAAATTTCCGCCGAAGCCACCTCCAGAGTGACGTTTACCGGAATCTTGCCGAAGAAGCTCATGTCCTGGCGCGGGGCGTGAACGTGCGGGGCGGGGCCAACAGCTGGCGCTTCGCCCACCTCCAGGCTCAGGTCGCCTTCGTTGATGAGAGTTTCGAATTCGTTTTCGGACAGTTGGCCAGTCATTGGGTTTTCACGCTTTCAAGTGAAGTGAGGAACAAGGCGCCGTCTTCTTCGAAGACAGTCCCCCGAAAGAGCTTCTGCTGGTTGATGCGCACCTCGTAGCGGTCCAGCGGACGCATCATGAGGATGTCGTTCACCTGCAGGCCGAGGACCTGCGACAGCGGTAGCTGCGCCGCGGCGATCACACAGTCCAGACGTACGGGAAGATGCTTGATGTGATCGACCGGGTTGCCGGTGAGGCGGGTTGGCTGCGGGCCGGCCAAACGGCTGGTGAGTTCATCAACCAGTTCGGTATCCAAATGAATGAAGATCGATGAGCGGCTTTCGGTCAGGTGGCTGATGTATTCGAATTCAGCCACATACTCCCAGCTGCTCTCTTCATAATCGTTTTCATAACGCTCGAGCTCGCCGAAAGTTTCACCGGACAAAAGCGCGCGCGCGAATATATAGGTCAAATCCAGACCTAGTCGATTACGCATCCTCTGTTCGGATGTGCTGATCGGTGGAGCATCCTGGCTGGGCACTATGGTGCCGCCGTAATAGCACTCGAGCGCTTCAGTGAGCAGGGCGCGATCAATAGAAAAGCCGACTTTCCCCATCGGGGAACGATATATGCAGTCGGGAACCTTTTTATGCGCCTCCTGCACGTCGAGCTTGCTCAGCTCGAGGCTGATCCGGTAATTGCGCACAAAGTAATCAGCCATCAAGCGCGGATTCTTGTTGGTTGTTTCCTTGATGAACTGCGGAATCTTGTGGTGATGGCGACCAAGCTTCTGCGGTTTCAGAACAGTCAGGCTTTTGGCGGGCACGCCATGATGGACTTTGGAATTGCCAGACATGTATGAGCGGAATGTCCTGGTTCTTGCGCGACTGAGCGAGCCCGGCGCACGGATATAAGCAGAGTTCTGTTTGGCTAGGGCGGGTTCGTCGGCTGCTGGAATGCAGGCACGGCTCTAGCGTGCCGCCAGTCTAGGCATGGGCGCGAGAATGCATTAAATCAAGAAATCTCAAATGATCTCTTTTGAGATTGCGTGAGTGCTCTTGATTTAATTTAAGAGGAACTGACTGGGAAGGTTCCGGGCTTGCTTGTAGCGTGCGCGAAGTTTCAGGTAGCCGGTTCGTGTGGTTCGGATAGTTCCACGGCGAGTTAGACAGGCAGGGCGACAAAAGTTCCCGACTGATTAAATTATTTTTTACTTCTGCGGAATCCGGCGTGGCGCTTTGGCCAATGGCAGGGCGCGAGCAGCAAGGTGGTCACATTGAAAAGCTATATAAAAGCGATGGACTATTCATGCGAGGAGCGATTCGCTCAGTTGCCGGCGCAAAAGAAAATTCTGATGGTAGGTAATGTCGCCGAGGCAGGCTGCGATGTTCTTCGTGCTGGCCTGCGTAAAGAAGGTTGTAATGTTTTCGCTTACGCGGGTTTCGATGAGCTTGATAAAGCTGCACTAGAAGATGCAACGTTGGTTTTTGTGCTTATCGGCGGTATTCCGGTTCAGGCGCTATATCGTCATGTCACGGCACTGGTACAGCGCGCACGCAATATAAACGTCATTCCGGTGGTGCAGTACGCGGACCAGGAAAAGGCCGCGACCTTACTTGAGCTGGGCTGTGTCGACTATCTGCTGTCGCCGTTCAGCGAAAGCCAGCTCAGCGCCCTGTTGCGTCGCCAGGAATATGCCAATGCCGCACAGGAAAGTTTCGTTTCATGCTCTCAGGGCGGTCGCCGTCTGTTGGCCATGGCCCAGCGCGTATCGCTGACGCGCGCGCCCATTCTGATCACCGGCGAAACGGGCACTGGCAAAGAGCTGATGGCGCGTTACATCCACCGGTTTTCGGCCAGTCCCGATGCGCCCTTCATCGCCGTGAACTGCGCGGCAATTCCCGAGCAAATGCTCGAATCAATTCTGTTCGGTCACGAGAAAGGCGCCTTTACCGGTGCCGTAACGGCTCAACCGGGCAAGTTCGAGCTGGCCAATGGCGGCACCCTGTTGCTGGACGAAATTGGTGAGCTGCCGCTGAACCTGCAAGCCAAGCTCCTGCGCGTGCTGCAGGAACAACGGGTCGAGCGCCTGGGCGGCCGCAAGGAGATCGAGCTCAACGTTCGCATCATCGCCGCGACAAACCGCGACCTGCAGCGGGATGTGGCCGAGGGGCGTTTTCGCTCCGACCTGATGTTCCGCCTCGATGTTCTTCCGCTGCATATCACGCCCCTGCGCGAGCGCAAGGAAGACGTGCTGCCACTGGCCAGGCGTTTCATCGCCAAGTACGCACCGCAGGATGCCGACGAGGATCTGCTGACCGCCGAGGCCTGCCGGGCGCTGTTGCAGCACGACTGGCCGGGTAATGCACGTGAGCTGGAAAACACCGTGCAGCGCGCGCTGGTGCTGCGCAACGGGCTGTTCATCCAGCCGCACGACCTCGGCCTGGCAGCCGCGCCGGTAGCCGAGCCACAGCCAGAAAGGTCAGCGGGACTGTTTGCTGAAAGCGGCAAGGCTGCCTTGCGCGCCAGTGGCAAGTGGGCTGAGTACCAGCACGTGATCGACACCATCCGCAAGTTCGACGGCCACAAGACCAAGGCTGCAGCCAGCCTCGGCATGACCTCGCGCGCGTTGCGTTACCGCCTCAATGCCATGCGCGAGCAAGGTATCGAGCTGAATTTCTGAACATCGAGGGAAGTCCGTAAATGAATTCAATCATGCAGGTGCAGCAGCAGATGCTGGGCCGGATGCAGCAGCTCGCGGAGGTCGCTGGCAGTCCGGCGATCAAGCCCGCGAACCAGGCGGTGGCTGACGCCGGTGGCCTGTTCATGACCGCGATGCGCTCGGTGGATGCCCAGCAGCATCAGGCCAGCGACGCCATGGCCGCCGTCGACAGTGGCAAGAGTGACGACCTGGTCGGCGCCATGATCGACAGCCAGAAGGCCAGCGTGTCGTTCTCCGCGTTGCTACAGGTGCGCAACAAACTGACTACGGCGTTCGACGACGTCATGAGAATGCCGCTTTGATCAGGCGTGAGAGCTAAAACGTGCTGCAGAAAATCAAAAGCAAGCTACCCGCCGGGGGCCTCCAGCTCGATCCGCGTGTAACCCTCGCCGGCATGGCGGTGATCGCCGCGGCGCTGGCCGTGGCAGTGGTCTTCTACCTGTGGCGCGACAGCGGTTCATTCCGTCCGCTGCACGGGGCCGGGGAAGCCTTTCCGGTCGCCGAGGTGATGCAGGTACTCGATGCCGAGGCGGTGCAGTACCGCATCCACCCGCAGAGTGGCCAGGTCCTGGTGCGCGACGAACAGCTTGCGCAGGCGCGCATGTTGCTCGCCGCCAAGGGCGTGAAGGTGGCGCTGCCGGCCGGCTACGAGCTGTTCGACAAGGAAGAGCCGCTGGGTACCAGCCAGTTCGTTCAGGACGTGCGCCTCAAGCGCAGCCTGGAGGGCGAACTGGCCCGCACGGTTATCTCGCTCAAGGGTGTCCAGCATGCGCGGGTGCATCTGGCGCAGGAAGAGAACAGCTCCTTCGTGATCAGCAAACGCGCGCCAACCAAGGCGTCGGTGATGCTGCAACTCGAGCCCGGCTACCGGCTGGCGACCGAACAGGTCGCGGCAATCGTGAACCTGATTTCCGGCAGCGTGCCCAACCTCAAGCCTGAGGATGTCGGCGTGGTCGATCAGTACGGCGCGCTGCTGTCGCGCGGGCTGAATGTGGGAGGCGGGCCGGCGCAGAACTGGCAGGCTGTCGAGGATTATCAGCAGAAGGCCGTGGCTAATGTCGAGGAAGTGCTGGCGCCAGTGCTGGGTCGCGGCAATTACCGCATCAGCGTCGCCGCCGATATCGACTTCAGCCAGAAGGAAGAAACCTTTCAGTCCTTCGGTGAGACCCCGCGCCTGCGCCATGAAGTTCTGAGCAACGAAAGCGCTCTGGACCAGTTGGCGCTGGGCATCCCCGGCTCGCTGGCCAACCGCCCGGTGGCCCCACCGGCCGAAGGTGAGGCGCCGGTCGAAAATAGCGAGACCAAGGGCGCGACCTCCATCCGCGAGGAGTCCACCCGTCAGCTGGACTACGACCAGAGCGTGGTCCACGTCAAGCATGCCGGCTTCGCGCTGCGTCAGCAGAGCGTGGCGGTGGTGTTGAACGCCGCTGCCGCGCCCGAAGGTGGCTGGAGCAGCGAGGCCCGTGCCGAACTCGACGCCATGGTGCGCAGCGCTGTCGGCTTCCAGCAGGCCCGCGGTGATCTGCTGACGCTCAGCGTGCTGCCCTTCGCCGCTACGGGCTCCAGCAGCGAGCCACTGCCCTGGTGGAACGACAGCCAGATACATGCGCTGGCCAAGCTGGCCATCGCTGGCCTGATCGCCTTGTTGCTGCTGTTGATAGTGGTGCGGCCTGCGGTGCGCAGCCTGACCCAGCGCAGCGCGCCGGTAGAGCTCGAGGCATTGGCCGCGCAAGACGCCCTGGTAGCGGGTCCTGCCCGCATCGAGGCCGAGGCGCGGGCGGCCTTGGTCGGCCCGCGAGTCAGCGGTGACGGTATTCATATCTTCGGCGAACTCAATCCGCTCTCGGAGATTCGCCTGCCGGCGCCGGGCTCGGGCCTGGAAATGCAGATCGAGCACTTGCAGATGCTCGCCAAAAACGATCCGGAGCGCGTTTCGGAAGTCATCAAGCACTGGATAGGCCGCAATGAAAGAGACCTCAACTCCGCCAGCTGAGCCGGCTAAGGCAGCCAAGGCGCGCCCGATGCAGTTGCGCTCGGTGAGCTCGCTGGATCAGGCGGCGATCCTCATGCTGAGCATGGGTGACGATATATCCGCCGGCATCCTGCGCAATTTTTCGCGCGAGGAAATCATCAGCATCAGCCAGGCCATGGCGCGCCTGTCCAACGTCAAGCAGCCGATGGTTTCCGACGTGATCAGCCGCTTCTTCGAGGACTACAAAGAGCAGAGCAGCATCAAGGGTGCATCCCGCACCTACCTCGCCGGCATGCTCGGCAAGGCGCTGGGCGGTGACATCACCCGGTCGTTGCTCGACTCCATCTATGGCGAGGAAATCCGCGCCAAGATGGCCAAGATGGAATGGCTCGATCCCAAGCAGTTCGCGGCGCTGATCGCCAAGGAGCATGCGCAGATGCAGGCGGTGTTCCTCGCCTTCCTGCCGCCGGGCATGGCGACCGACGTGCTCGAATGCATGCCGGCCGAGCGTCAGGACGAATTGCTCTACCGCATCGCCAACCTCAGCGAGGTCAACAGCGACGTAATCGCCGAGCTCGAACAGCTGATCGACCGCAGCCTGAAGGTGCTGTCGAGCCAGGGTTCGCAGGTGCGTGGCGTGAAGCAGGCGGCGGACATCATGAACCGCTTCAAGGGCAACCGCGACCAGATGTTCGAGCTGCTGCGCGCCCACAGCGAAGAGCTGGTGGGCAAGATCGAGGATGAAATGTATGACTTCTTCATCCTCTCGCGGCAGAACCAGGACGTGCTGCAGACACTGCTGGAAGTGATTCCGCTGGAAGAATGGGTGGTTGCACTCAAGGGCGCCGAGCCTGAACTGGTGCGTGCCATTCAGGGCGCGATGCCCAAGCGGCAGGCGCAACAGATGGAGTCCATCAATCGCCGTCAGGGCCCGGTGCCGCTGTCGCGGGTCGAGCAAGTACGTAAGGACATCATGGCGGTAGTCCGCGAGATGTCCGCCGACGGCGACCTGCAGGTTCAGCTGTTCCGCGAACAGACGGTCGAGTAAGCGCCCATGGCTATCAAGATCATCAAGGGTGAAGGCCGCTCCTGGCGCCCGTTCCGTTTTCCGCCTCGGGTAAGAACCGCGGCGCAGGATGTCGAAACCGTGGCCGGCGATCCGGCGGCGTTGCAGCGCGCCGTCGCCGAGGGCTTTCAGGAAGGCATCGACAAGGGCTATGAACAGGGCCTGCAGCAGGGTCGCGAAGCCGGTCACCGCGAGGGCTTCGAGCGCGGCATCGAGGATGGCAAGGCCATCGGTCGCGAAGAGGGCCGCATTCAGGGCCTGAAGGCGTTCGACGAGGCAGCGCAGCCGCTGGATCGGTTGTTCGAGCGGTTCGAGTGCTTTCGTCAGGAATTCGAACAGGCCCGGCGCGAGCAGCTGCTGGAGCTGGTGCAGAAGGTCTCCAGACAGGTGATCCGCTGCGAGCTGACGCTGCATCCGACGCAGTTGCTGGCTCTTGCCGAGGAGGCGCTGGCGGCCATGCCGGATGATCAGCAAGACGTGCGCATCCTGCTCAACCCCGAGGAATGTTCCCGCATCAAGGAGCTGGCGCCCGAACGCGCCGCGGCCTGGCGTCTGGTGCCGGATGACAAGCTGGCGCTCGGCGAATGTCGTGTGATCACCGCCGAATCGGAAGCCGACATCGGCTGCCAGCAGCGCCTGGATTCATGCATGGACACGCTGGCCGAGCACATCAAGGCAGAAGCCTGAGATGTCCCTGCGCGAAAGCTTCCGGCTTGACGAGGCGCTGCGCTCGCTGGACAGCGTGCAGTTGGCCAAGGTCAGCGGCCGACTGGTGCGGGTTTCCGGGATGTTGCTGGAAAGCCTCGGCTGCCAGCGCATGACCGGTCAGCGCTGCTACGTCGAACAAGGCGACGGCAGCATGCTCGAAGCGCAGGTGGTGGGTTTCAATCGCGACATCACCTACCTGATGCCCTTCAAGAAGCCCGTCGGCCTGACGTCGGGTTCGCGTGTGTTTCCGGCGCCCGATGACGCCAAGCTGCATATCGACGAATCCTGGCTAGGCCGGGTGCTCAACGGCCTCGGCGAACCTCTGGATGAGTTAGGCAAACTTGCCGGGCGCGATCCGCTGCCGACCGAGTTGCCGTCGGTCCATCCGCTCAAGCGCAAGCCGGTCAGCGAGCCGCTGGACGTGGGCGTGCGTGCGATCAATGCCATGCTGACCCTCGGCAAGGGGCAGCGCGTCGGCCTGTTTGCCGGCTCCGGTGTCGGCAAGAGCGTATTGCTGGGGATGATCACCCGCCAGACCAAGGCCGATGTGGTGGTGGTCGGGCTGATTGGCGAGCGCGGCCGCGAGGTTCAGGAGTTCCTGCTGCACTCGCTCGGCGAAGAAGGCCTGAAAAAGGCCGTGGTGGTGGTGGCGCCCGCCAACGAATCGCCGCTGATGCGGCTCAAGGCTACCGAGCTGTGCCACAGCATCGCCGCCTACTTTCGCGATCAGGGCAACGATGTGTTGCTCCTCGTGGATTCACTGACCCGCTACGCCATGGCCCAGCGCGAAATCGCCCTGGCCCTCGGCGAACCGCCGGCAACCAAGGGTTACCCGCCATCGGTGTTCGGCATGTTGCCGGAGCTGGTGGAAAGCGCCGGCAATGGCGCCAACGACAACGGCAGCCTCAGCGCGCTCTACACGGTGCTGGCCGAGGGCGACGACCAGCAGGACCCGATCGTCGATTGCGCCCGCGCGATTCTCGACGGCCATATCGTGCTGTCACGCCGTCTGGCCGATGCCGGCCACTACCCGGCCATTGATATCTGCGCCTCGGTCAGCCGCTGCATGAGCCAGGTCGGCCAGGCGCCGCACCTGGGTGCGGCGCGCCAGCTCAAGGAGTTCTACAGCACCTACGAAAAAATCAAGGAGCTGATCCCTCTGGGCGGTTACAGCCCCGGCGCGGACCCCAAGACTGACCGCGCGGTAAAGCTGGCTCCGACCATCGAGCGCTTCCTGCGTCAGGAGGTTGGCGAGGCGGCGGAGCTGGAAACCAGCCTGAGCATCCTGCAAAACATCCTCAAGGCGCCATGAAACAGCAGATCGAAACGCTCACGCGCCTGGCCAGCCTGCGCGGCAACCGGGTCAAGCAGATGCTTGGGCAGGTCCAGTACCAGCAGAACCTTTGCCAGCGCTATCGCAACAACATCATCGGCCTCGGCCGCCTGTGCGGATTTTCGGTGCCGATGAGCACCCCGCTGCAGCGCGATAACCAGCAGCGCTACAAGGCCACGCTGTACAAGATGGTTGAGCTGCAGCGCCGCGAACTTGCGGTGGCCGAGCAGGCATTGGCTCGCATTCAGCAGGAATTGTTGCAAGCCATGCGCAGCGAGAAGGTGGTCGAGCATGTGATCGATGCCAAGATGCAGCAGTGGCAGCAACAGTTGCTGGCGCAGGAGCAGAAGATTCAGGATGGTCTGGCGGCGCAGACCTGGTGGCGCAATCGGATCGCGTAGGCGCGCAAAAAGAACAGCCTGTCCTCCGGACTGAAAAAAGATTTAAATAATCCGCCCGAGCGGTCGCTTGTTAGCCAGTAACCACCGAGTTGGAACGAAATCATGGAAATCAGCCGGCACTTCAAGCCCGCCTCCGTTACGCCCGCCGAGCATTCCACCGCTCGCCAGGCTCCTGCGCGCCCTTCTGCGCAGCTGACAGCCCGTCAGGCCGAAAGCCTGCCGCTTGAGCAGATGCACGATGCCCTGCGCGCCATGCCGGAGGTGGATCTTGATCGCGTCGCGGCCATCAGGCAGGCCTTGCAGCGCGGCGAAATCAGCACCGATGTAGGCGAGCTGGCGAGCAGCATGCTCAGCTATCACCGCGGGAGCGACGCGTGAGCCAGCGGGACAGGTTGCTGGCGGTAGTCGATGAGGATCTGCAACAGGACGGCAGCGATTACCTCGTCCTGCGCGAGCTGATGCAGTCGCTCTACGGCCATCTGCTGGAACGCGATGTGGCGAAGATCGAGGGCGTCAACCTGCAGATTGGTAGCCGCGTCGAAGCGCTTGGCGTGCGCGCCGGGCGTCGCAGCAAGGTGCTTGCGGCATTCGGTCTGGAGCCGACTGGCGCTGGCATGCAGCGCCTGCTGGCTGTCAGCTCGGGTGCACGCGGTGAGGCGCTGCGTCAGCAATGGCAGCGGGTCGGTGAGCTGGCGGCAGAGTGTCAGCAGCTCAACGAGCGCAACGGCAAACTGCTCGCCATGCACCATGAAATTCTGCAGCAACTGCTGGTGGGCAATCCTGGCAATCAGCTCTACACGCACCAGGCTTACTAGTCCTTCCCTTCTTTTGTCGCGCCCTCAATGAGCGCCTCCCCGCAAGCAAAAGCCCGCGCGTCTGGCTCTGAAAAAGAGCATCGCTCGAGGCTTTTCTGCCTTCGCTTTAATTCCCGGTCTCGCCGCGTCGCCCTAACAACAGGATGTTCCGCTATGCAGCAGGCGGAAACGGTGCTTCCCCGTTTCCTCGTCCATTCGCGTAGCGGAAGCCTTTTTTCTGCATGCCGTTTGCTGAA
>Ga0233365_1000138_pt1 | contig 37565 bp, 63 predicted proteins | sample ElkDunMinimDraft_27_FD_191535 | JGI IMG/M metagenome (GOLD analysis project Ga0233365, IMG submission 191535) | Fecal eukaryotic communites from dung pellets of Tule Elk in California, USA - Elk Dung C36 | ecosystem: Host-associated > Mammals > Digestive system > Large intestine > Fecal | place...
GACTGTTAATCAGGGGGTCGTTGGTTCGAGTCCAACTTCGGGCGCCAAAATCAAGAGGTCCGCAGAAATGCGGGCCTTTTTTTTGTCCAATTGGATTGCGTCTGTCCAATACGATTGACGGCTCAACGCGCCACGCGCGCCCATGCCGCGTCATCGAACACCCGCGCACCGCCCCGCATCCTCTCCCGCATCGCCATCGCCCGCTTCCCAGGCGGCAGGCCCGGCCGCTTCGAGATCCATCGCTCGACGTGCCGCTTGCCCTGCTCGAGGTTGGCCGCCTTGGCCTCGAGCCCCGCGCCCCACTGTATGGTCACCCGCCCGCACGGGTACACCACGGCCACGCATCCGTAGTGCCACATCAGGCACGAGTAGGCGTCGTAGTCGATCCAGCGGCAGGGAGGCGGGAGCATGGCCGGGATGCTACGCCCGGCGGTGTCAGGGGCTGAGACCGTTCCGTATGGGGCGGCGCCGACCTTATCGTCGGGCGATAAGACCCGCTAAGTTCGATAAGACAACCCGTGCGCTGGCCGTGGCCGGCGACTGTCGCGTGGGGTGCGAGGGACGCGCGCACGGGCTGCGGGGCGAGTGTCGCGCGGGGGTGGGCAAGCTCGAAACCGGTGATTGGGCTGAGTGGGCGTCAGGGATTGCCGCGCGGACCGGAAGGCACATATCCCGTGGCGTGACGCGCCATGCGTCAGCACGCACAAGGAGCGCGCCGATCTGTGCTCGGGCCGCGATGACGGCGGCTCTGAGACAAGCTCCCGCTCATCAAGGGCTAAAGGGAATGCGGCGAATCGCCCTGACCGGATTCCGGCTGTTCTTAGACTGCGATGACTCTGCTCCATCATTCATCCGGCGTGCCCACTTACCGCCGGCGCCGGATTCGGAAGATGTCATGTAATAGACGATGGCCTGATAGGCCTCAGCCTCTCCGGGCTTGAAGCCCGCAGGCGACGACGCATTGGCCCGGAGGTTGGTGTAGCACAAACCCAGCTCATTTCGTGACGGCAAGTACCAATCTTGGAATCCGGCAATGCTCAAGTTGCGGCAGTAAACCGCGGCTTCTGAGGTTCGGGCGCCTTGGCTGAGCAGCGCAATCGTATTGGACCAGCCATCGGTCGAGCTTGCCGCGCCGGGCGCTGCGACATTCGCGGTTAGGTATTGGAGCGATGCCCCCTCGAACTGTTTTGGGCACACGATGATCTTGTAGTTCGACCCGCCGTAAGAAATGTCGCCCGCGTAGAACCCGCCGCCATAGGCTTGCCCGATGACCGTAGGGAGTGGCGGAGGTGCGGGCGTTCCGGAGGTCATCATCCCGCCTTTCCAACCGATGAGGCTCATGCCGCGATGCCCTGCATCACATACTTCCACCGAACGCCTTGATCATTCGTAGAGATGACCATCTCCGTTCTTGCGTTCGCCGCACTTTGTATCTGGGCATCACTTCCTGCCAAGGCTTTGAAGCTGCTTGGCAGCCCAAGCGTTCTGCCGCCTGTCGCATCCTGCACGATCTCGATGCTGATAGATGCTCCGATGTTCTGGGCGGGTGGATTTACCACCTCCAGATCCCCGCTTGCCGACATATTGACGACGAAGTAGTCCCCTAAAGCAGCATCAATGGAAACCGGACCTGTAGAGGCGTGATTGATGTTTGTTACCGTCCGCCGGTTAACGCCACCACCGCCACCGCCACCGCCGGCTATCGCATCCGCGACGGCGCGCTGGCTTGGCGCTTTGTTCGACACGCCTGGGTCTATGAAATCGTCGACGACCGACTGACGTGCGCGGTCTATGGTGAAGTACAGGCTATCGACGCCCTCCGGCAGGTCGTCGGTCGTGGCCTCGCTGGTGCCGGACACGCGGCCGAACTGGTCGCGCGTGATCGCGAACAGCGCCCCCCCGCCGCTGTCGGGGATTTCTTCGAGCGACAGAACTGTTGTCGGGCTAGCCAGCCCCAGGTTGTCCCAAGCCGGATCTCCGGGCCGCCCCTCGTCGATACCAGCCCACAGATAGCCTGCGATCAGGTACGCATCACCGACCACGACGACGGGCGGCAGGTCGGACTCATTGGACAGCTCGCCCTTGAAGTCGTAGGGGCCGTAGTCAAGAGTCTTGGCAAGCCCGGTCCCGACATCCACGCCCTCGGCGTTAGACCAAAAACCGAGCGCGCCATCGGCGTTGGCGCCGTAGAACGTGCGGGCGGCAGGCGCCGGGGTGTCACCCCGCAGCTGGATGCGGACCTGTCCGTCCGATAGCTGCCCGAGCGTCTGCACGCTGTTGACGCCGAGGAGCGCCGTGTCGCGGGTCAGGAAACTGCCCGCACCCGCGTCGGCCAGCTGTTGCCGGATCTCGCGCAGGGCCGCCCAGATCTCCTCCAGCGAGCGCGCGCCGCCCAGCTGGGAGAGGTAGTTCCGCCATGGCCGGGTGATGATTCCTCCGGGGCCGGCGATGGGCTCGCTGGGCTTCGGAATGCTGCTGGTCATCCGGCCTTCGTCCCGAACGCGACCCACCGCACCTCAACCGCCGATGTCATGTTCCAGCCGCCAGCGTTTGAATCGACGTTAACGTCGTAGTTCAGCGTGAAGCCGGTGGGCGCAATCGCGGTAGTGGAGGAAACGCCGGTGGCATCGAAGGCCGACGAGCTGTAGCTCGACACCTGGGCCAACACGGTCAGGCACTCGGTGAACGTGCCAGTGGGGAACGTGACGGACGACGTGGCGCGATGGGTGCCGGTCGGCTGCAGGGTGGTCTTGCCGGTGAGGATCACGAACTTGTTGCCTTCACCCGCGCCGATCGACACGCCGCCGCCGGTGATTGTGATGTCAGGCTTCGGAGGCTCTGGAATCTCTGGCAGCGGGATCCAAAGAGGGTTGGCGCCGTCAGTCGAGAGGATCCGATTCGCCATGCCGGACGGGTCAGGGAGCATGCGCAGCACTGACCAGAACATGCTGACGCCATCGTTGGTCAGGAAGCGATCCGCCTGCAGAGCCGGAATGGTGGCGCCGGCCACTTGGCCTGACGTGTAATCGCGCGTCCAGATCGTCTCGCCCGACGCGCTCACCGCCTTGACGCTGTACTCGCCGTCCAGCCAGATGGCGAACTCGGCGCGGCCCGCGGCGTCCAGCGGCACCGGGTTCGGGTTGAGCACGGTCATGGCCTCGTCGGACCAGGTGTCGCGCGGCGTCGTGGTGCCCTTGTCGTAGAACTGCAGGAAGCCTCCGGCCAGCAATTCGTCGCCGGAGAGATCGCGGAACACCGGCGCGGGGTCAAGGAATTGGTAGGACATGCGATCTCCGGGCAAAAAGAAACCCGCTCAAGGCGGGCTGTCTGGGGTTTGAGGGGTCGTGTGTGAGCGCCGCCCGGTGTAGGCTGGCGGCTCTAAGCGAGGTGACTCATGGCCGAGAAGAAGCCGAAATACGATTTGTCGAACGTCGGCGGGAAGCCCAAGGACTGGCTGGACCGAAGTGGAGAAACGGGCCAGGACGAGTGGTGGCAAGACGTGAAGATGGTCTCCACGGTTATTGGCATCGGCTTGCTTTTGCTCGGATCAATTGGCGCGATCGCCTACGTTCTGCTGGATCTCCGAGCCTAGAGCCACGAGATCGTCATCGCCGTCCTGCTCGCCCTCAAGGCGGATCGAGTTCGCAATAGCTGGCAGCGACCCAGCCGGGACCTCTGTAGCCTGCGCGAGACGGCGGACCACCTTCGGGTTGGTCAACCAGCGGGCCGTGATGTTGGCAGCGACGCCGCTACCCACGAGCCCCCCCGTGCTCAGGAGAGTGGGATCGAACATCGAAGCCACCAGTGAGGCGCCATAGGTGAGGGCCGCCGCACGGTTCGTCGTGCCAGACGGATTTGCCAGCACGCGCGAGCCCGTCTTGATGTTGTCGGCGACGCGGGCGATCCGGTCCATGTCTCGGCTGTACTGCGGGCCGTACCGGTCAAACAAGGCTCGCTTTGCCTCCGGGCTCACGCGGTTCCAGTTCGTCAGGAACGTACTCGCACTGAACACATCGCCAGCTGCGTCCTGCGCGCCAGGCGTCGCCATGCCCATCCGCTTGATCACTGCCGCGGTGACAGCGCGCTGGCCGTCCTTCGGTAGCGACTGCATCACCGCGCGCAGCGTGGTGCCGCCGTCTCGGGTGCCTTCAAGCACTGCGTTGTAGACCCGTTCTGGCCCGCCCTGCTTGTCGATCACTCGCTGCACCTGCTCCATCCGATCAGCCGCGGCCCGGGTGTAGTTGTTGGCACGGCGGGCTGCACGTACTGCCTCCGGCCCCTGCGCCTGAGCTGCGGTCTCCATATCCCGAGACAGCGAGGCATACAGGCGACGCAGTTCGCGCGTCGAAGTTTCCGGCTGCATCGAGTAGTCGGTCATCTGCTCGCCGATGCGCGACCGGATGCTTTTCAGCGCCTCGTATGGAATCTGTCCGTTGCCTGCGGACAGGTCTTTCATCAGATTGTCGCGCAGGCGGATGAGCCCCTGATTGGCCATTGCGCCCGTGGTGGCAGCCGCGCCAGCAGTTGGCCTCGTCATCTCGGTCAGCGCCTGCCATGTGTTGCCCATCGCCACCGGCGTCGAGCCGGGGATGAACTGGTCGGCCTGCCAGTAGAGCGCCCGCTTCGTGGCGCTGGTGTTCTGCTGCAACGAATCCGCGCCCCGCTCTACCGCGCGGCCAGCTCGCTCTGCGCTGGCGTTCGCGCTGGTGCTGTTCGCCAGGCGCTGCAAGCCTCCGCCGATGTCTTCCGCTTGGCGCTCCGCAAAGCGATTGATTACGCCCGCGCTTGTTGGAGCGCCGCCGAGCAAATTTTCGGTGCCTTGGATGAAGCGGTTCTGCGAAGCCTGGCCAACCGATGGGCTTGCGCCCAACGCATTGAAATCAGCGATCGTCTCGGTCATCTGCTGGCCAGAGGTGCCACGAACTAGCCCACGCGTCGTGGCGCCTGCGGTGTAGCCGGCGGCGCCCGGAGCCAGACCGCCGACCAAGCCGGCCGCAAGCTGCTGCCCCTGACTTCCGCCTGATTCTCGGGTGATCGAGGACGCGCCTGCGCCGGTTGCGGTGCTGGCTGCCTGCAGGCCGGGCTGCGCCGTCAATAGCTGCGCAAGTCGGTTCGCGGGCTGGCCTGCTGCCGCGCCTCGCCCAAGGCCTGCCAGCGCGTTGATACCGCCACCGATGCCCATCGTCAGGCCCGTGCCGGTCAGCGCCTCGCCAACGTCGCCCAGCACACGCTCGCGGCCATCCTGCGGCGACGGCAGCCCGATGCGGTCAGCCAATGCGCCGGCAGCGTCCCGGTAGCTCGGCTGATCTCCGGGCAAGACATAGGCGTTGAAAGCGTCGCCGCCTACCGCGCCGATCAGGCTACCCGCCCCCTGCAACACAGAGCGTGCGCCCAGGCCAAGGCCCCGTAGCTCGCGCTCAGCGAACGAAGGGCCGGCAGCGTCTGGCTGCGCCTGCGTAGCCGATTCGGGCGTGCCGCCTACGATGTCGATCTCGAGCGCGGGAGCTTCGTCGGCTTCCAGCTCGAAGCCTGGCGGAAGCGGAGGCATGCCAGATGCCTGCGGCGGGCTCGACTGCTCGAGCACGAACCCGGGCGGGAGCGGTGGGGTCGTCATCGTGCCGGCACCCACTGGCCATTGCGGAGTTCGAGGACTTCGCCGGTCTGAGGGTTGCGGGCGCGCTGAACGGCGGGTGCTGCGGATCCGCTGGACTGAGTGCCCCCGCCGGATTGCGCCTTCTGGATTCCCTCATCGATGATGCGAAGCTGGCGGCGCAGGATCTCTCGGTTCGCGTCCTCGCGCGTATCCAAGTTGACCGTTGCCCGGCGCAGGAACTCCATGTCCTTGTCGGAGATCACGCCCGTCAGCTTGCTGGCAGCGTCCAGAACCGCGTTGTTCACGACAGTCATAAACACCTGGTTGTCAGCCGACTGCAGAGCATCGGGGATCACGGTATTGATGGGGCCAGTTCGGTACTTGGTGCCCAATCCCTGCAGTGCGTCATTCAAGACGCGACGCTGTTCCTGAAGCTGAGGAAGCCCCTGGACGCGCTCGGCCTGACGCTTTGCCTCGTCGCGCTGAAGGGTCGATTCAGTCTGAATCTGCGCCTCGCCGCGCGCGCGATCGATTGCGCCCTGCGTCTGGACCTGCTGCAAAGCTGGCGCATAAGAGAGTTCGACCTGTGCGCGGGCTGCCGCTTCCGATGCGGCCTTCTCTGCCGGGCTCTGTCCAACGAATGCGGATGGACCCGACACAACGCGCTGCGAGGTCTGCAACTGGTTACCGCCGGTGAACTGCTGCACCGGCCTATCGGGCATTTGCGCCGTCGACCCATCCGGCACTTCCTGGAAGGCGGCCGGGTTGGCAAGGATCTGCTGGCGCACATGGTCCGGGATGTCGTCGCCGATCTGCACGGGCATACCGTCCGGACCACTGAACTGCGTGACGCCCGGACTTGCTGCGGCGGGCTGCGGAGCCGCGCCCCCCATGCTCGCACCAGCCGGCACATAGCTTCCCGTTCGGCGATCGAACGTGTACTGCGCAGGCCGGCCATCGGGCCCGGTGATGCTGATCGTCTGCTGCGTGGCGCCCGCATCGTTCTTGCCCAGAATCTGCGTCGAGCCGTCGCGCATGATGGCGACTCGGTTGCCTGCCCCATCGACATAGGTGGACTGGACGCCCGCGCCGCCAACGCCCGCTGGGGACATTGCCACCCGTGCCTCCAGCTCAGCCCAGCCCGCATCCATGTCCGGTGTCCACTCGGTCGGTCCCGGCTTGCCCGTCAAGCGCTCGATCAGTCCGCTGCCCGCACGGAGGGCTGCGTTCACTGCGGCAGGGTTGTTCTGCTCACGTGCGCTATTGACGTACTGCACGTAGCCGCGGAGCTGCTGCGCTGTGCGGTCTTCCTGCTGGTCGAACTGGCCCTGCTGCGCTTGGGCGGCCTGTGGGCTGATCTGCGCCATCTGGCCCAGCAGAGAATTCCGCTGGTCCATCGGCGCGGTATATGCCTCGCCTGCGAGTCGACCCAATCGATTCTGCTGACCCATCTGGTGGCCCTGCATGACCGATGCGAAGTGGTTTGCCATCAGTTGCGCCCCCAGTTATTGCCAATGCCGTAGCCAACCGCGCCGCCGACGCCGGAGAGCGCGTTGTTCCAGGCATTGCCCTGCTGCCCGTAGGCGGACGCGCGTGCGTTGCCCGCCGTCATGGCGTATTGGCCCTGGTTCATTGCGTTCTGTGCTCCGAACTGCCCGATCTGGCCCGCTGTCTGCTGACCGACTCCCGCAAGGCTCGCCAGGCGGTTGTAGTAGTTGCCGTACTGCTGTGACGCGAGGCCCTGGCCGAATGCTTGCAAGTCAGCTGAGTGGCCGCCCGAGAACAGTCCTCCACGGGCTGCTGCGCTTCGGTCTGTTGCTTGCAGACCCTGGTCGAACGCGAACTTGTAGTCTGGCGACTGCTGGAAGCTGCTGAAGTCGCCAGCGTTGAGCTGCTGCATCTGCGCCAGCGCGTTCGTACCGGCGCCCATCCACGGCAGCATGTCCTGCCTGGTCTGGTCGTACTGACGCCCCGACTCGCGCGCCGCTGCGTCAGCGGCGGCTGCCTGCGCGTCCGCGCCCTTCTTGGCTTTGTTGCTCGAGATGACGCCACCGACGACCGATACGGCCGCCCCCGCTACTGCTGCCCAAGACATGCGACCTCCTGTGTGATGCGTGCCGGCAGGTCTTCCGGCTCGATGAATTGCGATTCGATGGCTGCGAGGTCTGTCTCTTCGGTCGGGTGGACGTTGAGCCATCGCACGTCGGTGTGGGCGAATCCTGCTTTCTTGCCGCCCGCCGGAGAAACAAACACGGCCGGCGCTTTCAGCCGGCGCATGCCTTCAGGCGTGGTCACCGTGATCTCGCCCTCGATGAGGACGTTTAGCGTCGAGAATCGGTGGATCTTGCCCGTCAGCACCGTGCCGGCTGGGATGAACATTTCGCGACCGTAGATGCCGTCAGCGAAGTGGTGCGTCTCACTGGTATCGGCAGGCGGCAGCTGCACAATCGCGCGCTCGAGCGCCTTTAGCTCGCCTGGCGTTGGTGCCGGTCTGTGCAGCGAACCAGTCACTGACAAAGTGCGCGCGCAGGCATTGCCCTCCGGTACTGGACCGGCCTGCATGACGTTGAGTTTGATCATCGTTCGGCCGTGATCTGCGCCGAAGCGCCCAGGATGTCGCGGCTCACCGGGTCAGAAACTCGGATCTTCAGCACGATGCTGCGGCCCATGCCGAGACGCAGCAGACGCACGCGGCGATCGAAGCGGCCCACGGCTCCAAGCGAGCGCTCGCGCCAGTTCGACCAGGTGTGGCCGCCGTCTTTTGAGTAACACAACTGGACCGTTGGAGTCATGAGTTGGCCCATTCCAGGATCGGGCATGCGTAGAAAATATCCCCGGCGGTATATGGGATCGGCATCGCTGCAGGGTGCAATGTCAGCGCGTCATCGTCGCTGTAGTAGATCCCGCCGCCTGTAGTTGCGAAAACCCACATATCTCCCACAACGTCGACACGCTTTACGTTGAACGGGAGGTTGAAGTCAAAAAACGTTATTCCTCCATCCGTGCTCCGGCATGCCTGGGTGCCGCTGTTGGCGCAGAACACGAACGTGTCGCCACTCGCGGCGCCACTTCTCATGGTAGCGCTGACACGGACGGGCATTTCCTGCCACGTTATTCCGTCGATTGTCCTGAACACTCTTCCAAGAGATCCGATCTTGACGGCTACCTTCCCATTCGTCGCGATGTGCCCGAGGGAATTGGAAGTCACCGGCCCGGCTGCTTGAAGCCAATTGACCGGGACTTCATCATCCGAATAATAGAAGCCATTGGCGGCATTGCTGTCTGCGACCCATCGACCGCTATTCAGCCTTGACACATCGCTGAACCTGGTGGTTGTGGGCCCCGGAAGCACAACTCTCGTCCACGTCAGCCCCGCATCGGTCGAGGTGTAGTAAGCATTCTCGCTTGAGGTCATGGCGGCGCACACCTCACCGAACCTTTTCAGCCTCACGAACGTCGACGCCGCAATGCTGGATATCGTGGTGTTGACGATGCTTCCGACAATATCGGGGGCTGTGAACCTCTCAAGCTGACCATCGAACGCGACGCCCGCTACAACGTCGTTCGCGAGCTGCGTGTACCCGCCGCCGTTCGATCCCAGGTTGAGATCGATATTGGGAATCCGCGTGTGCACAGAGGCGGATGCGAAATCCCGAGGGTTCGCCGATATCCACAACTTATCCTCGTAAGGACGGGCCCCAACAATGCTGGCGTCGAATGTGAGCAGCCAGGAAACAGAGATCTCCATGGAGTTTTGGACTTCGCTCCAAAGCCCCTCCGTATCCGCTGCCCGGACGACCCACGAGAATGATCCGGCCGTGATAGGAACCCCTACAAGTTCGCCCGTGTTACTCAACGTCAGCCCGGGCGGCAGAGAGCCAGATACGACAGCCACAGATTTGATCGGGTTGTCGCCAGCGATAACGGCGTACTGGAACGGTCCATAGGCCATCCCAACGGATCCTGACGGCGCCTCGCCGGAGATGTTGGGCCCGACAGGCTGGGCGGGGAATTCCAAACTCTCCGTTAGCTTTCCGCCAGTACGCATCCAAAGTTCAACAGCATCGACAGAGAACCGGGATCCGCTATTGAACGCGACCTGCGTCACTCGCTCAGAAACAAGCGGCTGATCCTCGTCCTCCAGCATGTAGTCCCAGTCGAGGACGAAGAGCTTTCCGCTGGTCGCGTCGCCGCCGATCCATTTCCCATTGCTCCGGACCAGCGAACTGAGGCGCCAGCGACGCGATACTTCATGCGTCGGGTGATAGCTCGCGCGGCGGTGCCAGAGGCCCGACGACACGTCATATCCCCAGGTCTGGCCGTCCGGGAACGTCCAGTAGGCGACGGCGTGCCCCTGGTCGGTCCAGACCATGCCGAACGCCTGCGACCAATCCAGCCCTGCGATGGCCTCTTCGATGGCGTGCGTGCTGATCCGGCGCGGCGAGTACCCGTCCAAGCGGTAGAAAACGCCGTCATCGCCCAGCCAGGCAATCGAGTTGTCGATCTTGACCGGCGTGAATCGCCCAGCGCACCCGCGGCTGATCACGACGCCCTTGGACTGGAACGTGCCTTGCGCCGCGCCGGTGTTCTCGAAGAACTGCATCGTGCGGGTGCCGAACGCGACGACCTCGTTCTGATCCGTCAGGATCGAGACGATGGGATCTGGCTGCGCCTCCGCCTCGAAGCGATCGAGCGTGTTGTACTCGGTCGCGTCAGCCAGGTCACTAAAGAACAGGAACCGACCAAACGGTTCGAGCTGCATGATGTAGGAGTTGATGAACTGAGCGACCGACGATCCGGGATAGCCCTCGTCCGTCACGCGCCGGAACGTCTGCGTCAGCGTGTTCCAGACATAGCCCCCGTTGCCGTTCACCACAAGCAGCTGATTGCCGCCTGCAATCTGGTTGTGCGCCATCGATACGCGGCCGACGCCCGGAACTGTGCCGAGCGGGATAGCCACGCCCTTGTTGCTGATCTGGTAGAGCTTGGATCCCGAAACCACGAACAGCATGCCCTCGACATCGTGCATGCCGCGGATTGCGTAGTCCGGGCCGTCACCCACCTTCACCCATGGACGCAGGCCGGGCGGTGTACGCAGCATTGTCTGCGTCTTCGTGCCCGACACCTCCGCTGCCATTGGCAGATAGTTCACGCAGTCCTGCGCCGCCCACGAGCGGCCGCTGACGGTGTAGAAACCGCCGATGATGTCGACCGGAGTTGCCATCAGCAGCCGTACTCGTCCGTCTTGATGTTGTACCGGCCAGCACGCGGCTGGCGCGTCCGCAGGTGCAGGGGGTTCGATGTCAGCGTGTCGCGGCGCAAGGCAGACAGCCCGTCCTCTGCGCGCTGGAACACGTCTGGATCGATCGGCACTCCATACTCGGGCCGCAGGGCAACAGCGAGGTTGAAGCGGATAGCCTCCTCGGCCTCCACCGGCGACGGCAGTTCTTCATCGGGAACGCTCACCGAGCTCCATCCGAGCGAGATCCCGTCCGCTTCCCAGCGAGCCATCATGTCGTTGAGCGATTCGATGCCGGTCGTCATGTCCTCCGCTTGCGGAGTCTCCGTCGCGTCAACGACGCGCAGCAGGCGCAATGCCCGCGTGACAATCCTTCCGACCTTTGCCATATCGAATGCCCTGAAAAGGTGGAGGCCCCGAAGGGCCTCCTGGGTGCTGCTGGGGATTACTTCTTCGCCGGCTTCTTCGGCTCGACAACCTGGACCTTCAGGTCCGGCGCATGATCCGGTTCCGGTGCGGCCTTGGCGGCCTCCGCGCGCGCCTTCTCGGCCGCGTCGGATTTCTTCTTCGCCTTCTCTGCCTTGTAGTCGTTGGCCTCACGGATCACGTCCGCTGCGCCGTCGAGCTGGGCGATCTCGTCCTCGTCGGTGGGATTCCACGGCTCACCGTTCGCACGGTTGCCGTCGACCATCTCCCAGCCGTTCTGGAGGGCGTCGGCGACATCATCGCCGTGGAACAGGCTGCGCTTGCCGTCCTTGTGCAGCCACTTCGCGTGCTTCTTCTCGGTCGTCATGTCGGCCTCCTTAGACCTTCTGCACGAGACCGAGCGCGGCGAGCGCGTCGATCACCTGCTGGACGGTGCCGCCGGTCGCGGGGACCGTCGGACGGGAGATGGGCGGCGCTCCGAAGAAGCCGTCCTTCGACGTGGTGTTGCGGCCGAGCAGGGCGCCATCTTCGGTGCCCGGCGCTGCCGCAAACGTGCTGTCACTGGGGAACTGTGCCATGGGGTTTGACCTCCTTAGGTCCGTGCGATCGGGAGACGGACGCCGTACTCGGGGTACAGGATCCCGGCGCCAGCGATGATGTCGAAGCGCGACTGCCACCGATCGTTGGTGATGTCGTAGCCCTGGATGTAGCGCAGGCGGATGCCGTCGAGCGTGCGCTGACCCGCTGCCTCCATGTTCTTCGGGAGCGGCATGTCGGCCGTCACGAAGTAGGCGAGATCGCGAGCGAACGCGAGGTTCTGCTCGTAGATGCCGCCGGAGGTGCCCTCCACCGTCAGCGCCACATTGTCAGCGGGGGCCGCGGTGACGTTCTGCTCGGTTCCGGTCGGGATCAGCTCCGGCGTGATCTGCAGGGTGCCAGCGCCACCCGGGGTGTAATCCGTGGTGACGGTGAACTCGCGCAGGTAGCCGAGGCTCTCCTTGGTCTGCGGATGCACTGCGAACACGCCAGCGATCGTGAAGGTGTCGCCCTTCTTGATCGTGCCGGTGCCGCCGTCGACGATCAGCGAGCTGCCGCCTTGGTTGGCGCCGTTGACCAGGTAGCCGCCATTCGCCGTGCCGCGCGTCAGAGTGGGCATCATGGTCGAGCTGTACCAGTCGAAGCCCAGCGTGTCGTTCGCCATGCGGCCGCGGGTGTACTGCTTGCCGATGGTGGCCTGGTTGTTGAACAGGCCCGAGAACGCCGTGACGGCCTGACGCTGGGTGCCCGGGGTGACCAGCAGCGTGCGGTCGGCCTTGGGCGCGAGGTTGTAGTCCAAACGCTCGCCGGCCTGCAGCACCTTGTCCATCGTGATGGCGCCGAGGTCACCGACCGTCTCTGGCACCTGCGGCAGCACCTTGCGGATCGCCCATGCGTCGATCGCAACCGCGAGATCGCGCGCGAAGGGCTTGATGTACTGCGCATCGAAATCATCGATGTTCAGCGCGAGGTCGGCCGAGTTCGCGCCCACGTCGACGCCGATCTGGTCGTCCAGGTTGACGTTGATGTACTGATCGTTGATCGGCGTCTCGTCCATGATGCGGCCGTAACGGATCTTGGCGCGCTGCGGCTTGCGGACGCGGACGGAGCTGCCAACACGGGCGCCCTTGCCTGCGAACTCGGACGAATACTGCGAATTGATTCGGGGGATGAAGGTCACTTCGTCGGTCAGATGCGCGAGCATCCGATCGGCGATGACGTCACCAGTGAGGAACGTTGCCATGCGGGGTATCTCCTAGAGATTTCTGGATGCCGCGATCAGCGGCGCGAAGTGGATTGCTTGTCCCTGAGCGCCTGGCGGTGCTCCTCGGGGGTCATCTGCTGCCAGTCTTTCGGCGCAGCGCCACCGGCTTGGAGCGTCGGGACGACAGGGGGTGCCGGCTTGACCGGCTTGGGCGGCGGGGCGGGCTTGGAAGTGGTGGCGAGCCGCGCTTCGATGGCGCCGATCGCACGTGCTGCGGCAACGGGGCTCATCTGTGCGATGCGCTCGCACTCGTCGATGTTCTGTCCGAGGTGGTACGCGATGGCCGGCGCGGTGGCCGGGTTCTCGAGCAACACTTCGGCCATGACCGGGGTAATCGGCACGTGCGGCGCCTTGGCAACGCCTTCGTAGTCCGGATGGGCGGCTGCGAACTCCGCCTCTTTGGCTACGAACGCGGCCTGTCGCTCCCGCATCGACTGCTCGGTCTGCCGCTGCTGTTCCTGCTGCTCACGACCCTTGGCGGATTCCTCGATCGTCCAAGCGGTCAGCTCGGACACGAAGCGCTCCTGGTCGAACTCGCAGCCCTCCAGCGTCGGTTTTTCGACGGGCTTCTGCGGCTGCTGAGGCTGAGCCTGCTGGCGCTGGAATTCCTCCAGCTGTTGCCGCAGACGGTCCTCACGCTGCCGCGCTTCCAATGCCTCCCGGTTCGCCCGGTTGACATCACTCCACCGCGGACGCTTCGGCTTGTCGCGCCGGCCTTCGTCTGCGCTGGTGCCTTCTCCGTTGGAGTCGCTGTCCTCGTCGTCATCGGTATCCGCGTCCTGCGTTTCTACCTGAGACGTGGCCTGCTCCGCTTCCTGGGCCTGCGGCTGCTGCGCCTGCTCGCCCTGGTCTACGGTCTCGTTTGCGGGTTCGGTGTTCATGGTCACTCTGTTGAATCGCCCATAAGGCGGGATCGGCGCCCGTCCGGCTCAAGGCCGTCTCAGGCTTATGCGTTGCCCGCTTCGGGCATAAAAAAACCGCCTTGCGGCGGCATTTGTTCCATCGGCTGTCCCCAGCCTGGCGGGGCACCGAGCATTCCTTGCTGATAGCCGAGTTGCATGGCCGCCTGCTGGTTCTGTATCTGCTGACTCTCCGCCTCCGCGCCGTACTTCGCAGCCTGGGCGGCGTCCTTCTCGGCGCCAGCGATGTCCTTGGGATTCGGCGGCGGTGGCGCAGGCGGCTGGTCGTTCTCGCCCGGCTCCAACAGGCCAGCTATTACGAGCTGCCGGCGCATTGCTTCCATCGTCTCGTCCATGCCGGGCGTGTCCATCGACTTGAGCATTCCGTACTTGGCCAACTCGGCTAGCGGACCCTGACCCTGCGACAACTGCATGAAGGCGTCGAGCGCTTCCATGCGCTGGGTCGTGTAACTCGGCCCAGTCGAGATGGTCACGTCGTACTTGCCCTGCGTGATGTCGTAGGTTTCGTAGGTCTTTCCGTCCGCGCCGACGTAATTGCCTGACACCGACTCCCACTGATTAGTGGCCGGGTTCAACTCCAGATGGTTGATCTGAACGTATTTCTCGGCGCCGTCTTCGCCGAGGATGCGGATCTGCCGCTCGTTGGAATAGACCTTCGGGATCAGGCGGTTCACCAGCTCGCCGGTGCGGCGGATCGCACGCGCGATATTGTCGGCGTAGTCGTAGTTGGCAACGTCGCCTTCCTGCTTGCGCGCCATGATTGCGCGGCCGCTGGTCTCATTGCTGCGCGCGCCGAGGCTGGCGTCGTAGATGCCGGTGACTGCCTTCAGGTCGTCCGATGAAAGCTGCAGCGCGGCCATGTAACCAGGCGACATGACCGGCGGCTGCTGACGCTGGGGCATGACGCCGGGCGCGTTCGGATCCGGGTTGTACGGCAAGCCTGGCGCATCGTCCGTGGCCAGCCCCTCCCACTCCTTCTCATAACCGGCGATCTGCTTCGGCGTGTACAGGAACGGCGCGCTCGGCTGCTTGGCGATCACCTCGGCGAAGTTGCTGCGCTCGAAGTTGTAGAGCGTCTGCGCATCGCGCGCCGGGCGGACCATGCCCGAGATCAGGTCGCGGCCTTCAACCGTCACGATGTCGCCCCACACCGGCACGATCGGGATCTGGTTGTCCAGCCACTCGAACGGTCCCTCCAGCGTCTCCTTGCCGCTCAGGATCTCCACAGTGAGTTTGATCGACCGGACCTTGCGGCGGTTGACCTCGGTCACCGGAGGCGGCGCCATCGGATCCATGCTCAGCTCAGGCGGCGTCCACTCCTTTGCGTCGACGACCGAACCGTCAGACAGCTGCACCATCTCGCGGTCGACTTCGGTCTTCTCCCAGTACTCGGCAATCCGCACTGCGTCCTTGCCGAACCAGTCACCGAAGCCTTCGGTGTTCTCGAAGTTCACACAGTCCTTGTTGGGCCAGCGGTCATTGAACTCCTCGCGGGTGATCGTGTCGTCGACGAAGACGAAGCGGGCATCCGATCGGTCGAACTCCTTGGCCGCGGGGTCGAACCAGACCGACCACGGGTTGTGAATTCGGCGGATGCGGATGTCCTGGTCGAACGCATCGCCATCCGCCCATTCCGTCGTCACACGCCAGCAGCCGAAGCCCGACGTGATCGCATACAGCCCGCCCCAGTCGTAGGCTTCGTCCGCCTTGCTCTCCGACTCGATGTTGCGGATCAGGCCCTGCCGCACCTCGGCAAGCGGCTTGTCGCCCTCCTCAGTCGCCCGCACCTTGATCGCCGGCGTGTTCTGGCGATTGTCGTTGACCACCTGCTTGATGGCCTGGCGCAGCTTGTTGAACTCGTACTTCGGGCGAGTGCCGCGCATTGCGCCGAAGTGCGTATCCCACTGCTTGCCGTCGACCCACGCGAACTCGAAGTCGTCGACCCACTTCTGTCGCTGGTCCGCGATGGCCTCCACGCACATCCGATATCGACGACGGATGCGGGTGAAGCGCTCCTCCTTGTCGTCGGCCTTGCTCGGCTGCGTGTCGATGTCGTCTACCATCCCGGACTCCGGAAGCTGATTGCGCGGGGCTGTGTCTCAGCGACCGGCTCTGCGAACGTCAATGCCAGCGCGTCCCACTCGTCTGGCGAGGGAACACCGCGCTTGCGCATGTCTTCTTTCCGCTCCAGCAGGACGCGGGAATTGCTGTCGTACTTGTAGCCAGGCGCGCAGGCATCGGCTTGGAGCGAGTCAAGGTCCGGGATATCCACCCCGCCCTCTTGCTCCAGCCAGTCGCGCGACTTCATCCACATTTCTGCGCGCCGGTTAGCCGGGCCGCCGCCAATCTCCTTGCCGTCCGGCCCGAACTGAGGCGGCTCGAGCGGCGAGCTGCCGAAATTGATGGCCGCCACAATGTCGCCATACCCCATCTCGACCAGGCGGTCATAGATCCCGATGCCAAGCCCGCCAACGTCGATGAACACCCGAGCGGGCTTCTCCTGGTCGATCACCAGCTTCAGCCAGCCCGCGCCCTGCATCGTGGTCAGCTTGTGCCGGCGCTCGACACCGAACGCCTTGCGTCCTCTGCGCCGGACCATCGCCGAGCCGTCATCGCCGAACCGCGCCGGGTCGAACCCGATCACCAGCGGCCCTGACTCCGCGCGGTCGTTCTTGCGCGCCTGAGCCACTAGTGCCGGCTTGATGAAGCTGTCGTGCCCGCTCATCTGGAACGCCTCGGCCGCGGTGGCCGGATACTCCTGCTTGAACAGGTTGGCGTCCTTCAACTCGGCGATCTTGTTGCGCCGCCATGCCATCTGCTCGAGCGTCAGGCCGTAGGTCTCGGCGTATTGCCGATCCTCCTCCGACATCTCGAAGCCTTCCGGCACGCTCTTTTGGTACTCCTCCTGCCAGAACCAGGGCACAAAGACCGCGATGAAGTCGCCGACGCCGCGTTCCGCATCGGTCCACTTCTGGTGGAACAGGTTGCCGACCCCATTCGCCGTCGACTCCAGAATGACCTCAGTCCCATCCTCGTCAGGAACCGCCTGCAGAACGCCGGCCGCGTGCGTCTCGGCATGCGGCCAGAACGCCACCTCGGAGCCGTGGAACAGCTGGATCGTGCTCGACCGACCGACGCCCTTGGTGCCTGCCGTGCCGACCTTGTACCCGCTGTCCAGCTTGTCGAAGAACAGTTCCTTCGCGTTCGCCGCGCCGGTCGACGGCCGAACGAACATCGGGCAATGCTCGTGATACCTGTTGACCATCTCGAACAGGTTCTGTGTCGCCTGGTCCTCGTGGGTCAGGATGAAGGTTCGGATTCCCTTGGCCCACGTCGTGCGCTGGTAGTACCGCGCGCCGACATAGGTTGAGCAGCCCTGCTGCCGGCCCTTGAGGATCAGCGCCCTGACACGCCCAGTTGCGGCTCGTTGCGCTTCCAGGCGCTCATGGATGTACTGCTGGGCTTTGTTGAACCGAAACGCTTGCACCTTCCCGCTCTTGGCGCGGATGAACATGCAGTTGCGGGCATAGAACTCCAGGTCGTCGCGAAGCCGAGCCCGCGCTTCAATCGAGGCTGGCAAGCCACTGCTCATGCGTCATCTCGACGTTCACGTTCGTGTTCTCGTTCTGGACCTTCTCTCCGTACTTGCGTGGCTTCAGCTTGGCCGCAACCCACTTCCTGGTGTCGACGCGAAGCCTGTTGTGGGCCACTCCGGTTGCATCCAGCGCCAGACGGACTTCCTCACCCTCATGCTTGACCGACACGCTCGCTTCGTCTGCGATCGCCACCAGCTCGTCCGCCAGTGTGTCGGCCTGCTCCTCACGTGCGCGCGCGTACATGTCGCGGAAACTCTCGTGCGCTGCCAGCCACCTGAATACAGTTGCCCTGTGCGGCATCTGATCCTCAGCGCAGATCGCCTTCAGGCTCTCGCCATCAGCCAGGCGCACGCAGATGTCCGCCGCCAGCTCTTCGGTGTAGTCGCTGGGCCTGCCGGTCACGCCAATGCCTCCAACCGACGAGGACCAGCCACCCAAGCCTGATCGGGGAACGACGGTGCCGGCTTCACCCGAATGTAGTGCCACGCCGAGATGACGCGACCCTTCGATGTCGTCAGGTCGACGCGGATGCGCGCCCGGCCTTCGTACTGCGCAGCCACCGTCACCGAGCAGGCCGATGCGCCACACGTCGCCGAGGACAGGAATCCAGTCATCGTGTCGTCGGTCTGCCACACCGCGCGGGCCAGAACCTCTCCCTTTTCCAGCAGCGCACGCGCCTCTGTGACCAGCTCGAACGACTCAGCCGCATACACGGCGCGGAAGTACACGCGGCCACGGAAGAACGCGCTCAGTCGGTTGGTAAAGCTCATTCCTTGCACACCTTCGGCCTGGCCTCATGCCGGATCGTGGTCTTCGGGTTCGCCTTGGCGTATGCCGCGCTCACGAAACGGCCTGTCTCGGCGCTGCGGTAGACGTACCGGGCCTTCACGGCGTCTGTCCCCTATCGGCCAGCACCACAGCCTGCAGCCCCTTCACCTGGGCTCGGCACTGGGCGGCGTACTGAACAGCTCGGACCGCACTTTGATATCGGTCATCGGATCCACCATCAGACTGGCTGGCGGTGGCGACGGCCGAGGACAGACCGGCGGTTGCGCTGCACGCTTGCCACCTGTCGTGCAGGCGGAGATTGCCGGCGCGCAGAGCAGCAAGATCAGCAGAAGCCTGTTCCTCGATCTCATACTTGTCCCTCTCGTGCTGTCCGGCGATCTTGCTGATCGCCAGCGAATAGGCGCGCTCTGCCTCAAGCGCGGCTTGGGTGTCGGTCAGGGTCTGGGCCGTGCGCTCCGATGCCTCTTGCGCTCGGTCTGCCCGGCCCTTGTGGGACTCAGCCCGCCACAGGGACCAGCCGAGCGCGAGGCCCAGCAGTAGGACGGCGGCCAGCAGGATGCGGATCATGGGGTCACCATCCAGTCGGGGCGGCTGACCTCATGCACCAGCCGCATCACGTGGCGCTTGCTCACGGTGTCGCAGGCAAACAGGCGGTCCCACTGGGCCGTCATCAGCTCGACCGCAGCACCGTCCCAGTCCTGCCGGCGCAGGCAATCCCACAGGGCCGCCCAGTCGTTGAGCTTTTCGGGGCCGAGCAGGTCGGCGATTGCATACAGGTACTTCAGGCGGGAGGCCGCTTCTGGATGGACTGCGACGAGCTCGAACACCCTGCCCCGCAGCGCAGCCACCGTGGCTTTCACGTCCTCGGACAGTGCGACGCTCGCGGCGTACTCACTGATCGGGCGCTTCTCGATCTGCCGGCCGAAGCCATGGCGCCGCACACCCAGTGCATCCACCTTCGGGTACGGCTGCAGGGAGTGGATACCGCGCAGCAGTTCCATCGCCTCTGCGTGGGCTACGCCCTCGATCTCCTGCAGGCGCTGGTCGTCCAAGTCAGGCACTGGTCTGCCCATCACCGGTCTTGGTTGCTGCCTGGTCTGCCATCTGCACCATTGCCCGGTCCTTGTCCTTGCTGTCCTTGGTCGCGCCGAATAGCCAGTTGATGACCTGCCCGGAGTTCGCGATCACCGCGCCGATGACGAGACCGACCGACCCTTGGTTCTGCGTTGGGATCTCCGCGTACAGCAGGATCACCAGCGACACGCCCAGCATCAGGACGCAGAACACGCCGATAGCCTGCTGGGTGCGGGTGATGTAGGTCTCGTGGCACAGCTTCATATCGCCGTCCCCCGCAGGTAGTTGAGGTCGCGCCAACCAGCGCGGTAACGCTCAGTCCAGACCCTTCGGTCGGCCAGGCCATTGGTGCCGCCGTTTACCTTGAGGGTCACGTCCTCGACGGTGCCGCGGTCGGCTATCTCGTTCAGGCCGTTGGCGGCCCAGAACCAGATGGCAGATGCGACAGCGCCGTCAGGCTCGGCGACTCGCTCTGGCCTTTCCAGGATCGACTCATCACCCAACCACGCCCGGCTGAAGCGGCGGTAGTTGTCGCGTCCCGTTAGCTGCTTCAGGCCGCGGCCCCGGAACTTCCAGCCGTCGCCAGCCTGCGTGTTGCCGAGGTTCTTGGCGCCCCACTCGCCGCCGTAGAGGATGTTCGCCAGCGCGTTCTCGTGCGCGGCTTGCCCTGCCGTTCGGCCGAACTTGCGTGCGTCCGCCAAGCTGATCCGATGCCGGCCGAACGACGCCACCAGGGCTTCGGCCGAGTAGTTCAGCGACTCGACCACAGACCGGAAGCCGCGCGACTCGACGTGTACCTGCCCCAGAAACATGGCCGCGCGCTTCTGGGTTCCCATGATCCCGGCCTCGGCCATCTGCTTGACCAGCTCGACGGCGTACGGCTTCGCGGCCGGCGCAATCTTCTCGATGGCGTCGGCTCGGATCATGGGATGGCTCAAATGGTGCCCGCACCGCGTCCAGTTCTACTGGCGGTGTGTGTCTGGCTTGGGTAGGCGGGCGTAGAAGGGTGGCCCATCCCGGCCCGTGTTCTCCCTTTCGGGTCGTCCGCCTGATGGCGGCTACGGGTTCATCCGGCGCACTGGGCCATGTAACAAAAAGCCCCGCACTTGGCGGGGCTTTCGAAGACAATAGTCTTAGCGTGCCGGAAAGTTACCCTTTTAGGTGCGCACCTGTCAAGCGGCAATCTGCCTGTCCGAACCAACCGCCAGTCCACGCAGGACTCCGCGCACTTGAGCCACCCCCAAATCGTGGACCGTGAGGTAGTTGCGCTGGGAAATCGTCTTGCCGCCAGCCGTGGCGATCAGCAGATTGGCCGTTTCCCACCGCTCTACCTTCCGCCGGCCCGAACCGCAGTAGTACGCCCGGAGGACACAGGCGATCATCACCTGCTCCCGTGCGATGTCGGCCACGATGTCCTCGATCAGCTGAGCCCGGATATCTGTCTCGAGTGGCTTGTACCCCACGTTGGGCGGCGGCATCTCGCCCCGGTGGTCGATCAGGACTTGGAGCATGTTCTTGCTGGCATGGCCCAGGTACTCGAAGTCCCGGCACAGGGCGAACTCATGCCCCCAGTGGTCTAGCTCGTTGCGGACGTAGACGCCGAAGGTGTCAGTTTGCATGGGGTCCCCCGGTGATCAATCGAATTGCGTCGGTGTCGATGTGGAATCGCGGCTTTCGCCCGTCGTGCGTGCATGTGGGGTGCTGTCGGCGCCAGTTGCCGGCGCAGAACGCGGCCCCGTGGTGGCGATTGGTGTCGCGCTCTCGGCAGATGGCGCAGGTGCCGTTCTTCCGCAGGTAGTCGGCGAACGGGTCGGCGGGCGCGGATGGCGTGCGGCGGCGGGTCACGGGATGCCGCCCTCGTTTCCGAGGAGTTCGCTGTAGTGCCGGCCATGCGTCGTCTTGAACTTCGATTCGAGTTTGTCGGCGTGCGCCCACCAGTGTTCCTGCCTGTCCGGGTCAGTTGCGGCGTTCACCACACACATGAAGATAGCGGACTCCACAGCCCGTGCATGCCCCTTCGGATCACCGCAATTGCATGCCTTGGCGCTCACAGCACCACCTCCGCAGGCAGATGCCGGCACAGGCGGCAGTGCGGAACCCAGCCGTGGGCCACTGGATAGGGGGTGCCAGACGGGTATTCCGGCGTCGGATGCCCGATCCCAGGCGCCCACTGGTGGCAGCCCGGCTTTGCCCAGTTCATGGGGATCTCCACCGATATGGGATTCCCCGTTTCGCCATCGGTCCCGAAGCGGGTGTAGCTGGCCGGGCCGGGCTCGTGGTTCCAACACGGCGGCGGGTTCGGGGCGTCTTCGTGGTGCACGATCATCGTTCCGCCCCATGAAGCGCGATGAGCGCGGCGTCCGCGTATGCCTGCCCTGCCGCCTTGGCCGACAGGTCGCCCCAGCGTGGCCAGCGCCGTATTGCGTGGCTGCGCGCGGCGTCCTTGTCCGATCCGATCAGGCCGGCCGACTTCTTCCACGCCTGCGGAGTGACCAGCGTCACCGGGATGTGCATCGCGGCGAGGACGCCCATCACCGAGCCGGCCGCGTGACCGAAAGCGAACATCGACGTTGCGCCGTTGCCGGGCATGGCGTGGACCGCCTCGACGAACGCGTGACCGGCGTCGTAGTCCTCCAGAAACTTGCTGAGAGTCGCGCAGTCGACGCGACTGGCCTTGCCCTCCTTGAGCGTCGGCATCCTCAGCCATTCGACAGGCTCGGGGATCTTGGCCGACTGCAGGACGACGATGGCCCCGCTGCAGCCTGGGTCGATCCCAATCAGGCAGCCCCTCACGCAGGGAACCCCTTCGCCACTAGCTCGGCCTCGATATCCTCCACCACCTCGCTGACCATCACGGTCCGCGAGCGATAGACGCCGATCAGGTACTCGTCGTCTGGCGCCTTGTTTGCAATCCATCTCTGCATTCGGTGGAAAACAACGCGGCCTGTTGCCAGCACGTAGACAGCAAATTCAACTGACCCGTCCCTTGCCTTCGATGCCCGGTCAATCAGTTCCCTCCTCCTGCTGCGGCTCATGGCGCGGCCTCCTTGGTGCGGGCGGCGCGCTGCACGATTACTTCCCAATCACCGATTGGCTTGCCTGCACTGGTTAGGCCCTGCATCGTCGTCCGGATCTCGCCAGCGTTGCATTCGCTCGCGCGTGCCGCGAGATACATGGCGGCAGCGCCTACACAGCGACTTTCAGTGTCTCCCACGATCGCAACAAGCCGTTTGATGCTTGCCACCTCGGCCTCCGCCGCCTCGAGCTTGGCGCGCAGGGTGTCGATTCGCCCTTCCGCCTCTCGGCGCTCGATAAGCACAACGCCATCATTCCGGACGAATTCGTATCCCCAGAAAGGTCCGGCTACCGTCCCACCCGCATCCCCGGCGGTCGTGTCCGCCGTCGTGTTGTTGCTCATGCCGCAGCTCCTTGTGTCTCGATGCCCAGCAGGGCGTTCTGGATGTCGAGAAGCTCGGAATCCGATCCGAACTCCCGGTGGAATGGGCGCGACCCCTCGGCCAGCGACGGGCCGTAGGTCTCACGCATCTCTGCGTGGCTGTGGAACTCGAACACCACGCCCCGGTGCGACCACGAGCACAGGCCGATCGTGGCCATGTGGCCAATGCGCCGGCCCCCGCTCAGAAGGTGATGCACCTCGACCAACCCCTGGCCAGAAAGGTCGATGCCGCGCTGCATGCAGGCGAGGCAAGGTCCGGCCTTGATCGCGTCGAACCGGGCTTGCTCGGCCTTCGTGCGGGATTTGCCTCCGAAGCTCACGAGAACATCTCCCGCTGAGCCGGCTCACTCGACGCCGCGGCACGAAGCCGGGCGTTGCGCGCCCATGCCAGCAGCTGCCAGCCGAAGGCCGTTGCGCCGCGTCGCCGTGACTCAGCAAGGCAGGCGCGTGCAGTGGTGATGGCGCAGGTGCGCGAGCTCATGCCTGCTTCCGATTCTCAAACGCCAGAACCTGGGCGCCCTCGCGCTGCGGCATCTCTACCGAGGACGGGATCAGCCTCGTCTCATCGAACAGGCGCACCGCATCGAGCTCGACCCGGACCGCGCCGACGTACTGCTGCGCGAGGCTGCTCATCGCCTTGGCGCGCTCGAGCGCAGCGGCCTGCTGCTCTGGCGTGCTCGACTCGTCGTTCAACGCCTCCATGACGGCGACGAGGTGATTGCGGACGTCACTGACTCTGTTCTTCATGGCACACGGCCCTGTTCTTGATCTTGCGATTGAGTGCGCCGCGCAGCTGGATGAGCTGGGCGACTTCCTTGGGGTAGTTGTTGTGGTAGCTGTTACGCCGCATGTTCTCGACGCGCGTGATGCAATCGAGGTGGTCCGCAGTGATCAATGCGCTGTCGGTCGTGGCGTGCCCGCGCTTGAACACGACGATGTGACCGGCCGGCACCGGACCGTTCGCCGCCTCCCAAACCAAGCGGTGCACAGCCACCCAACGGCGAGCCGGGGACATTCCCGGGTCGTCGGTGACCTTCCGCTCGGTGTAGCCGTCACGGTTGACCCGCTCGGTGCCGATGGGCAGGTAGTTGTGCGCCTCACATGCGGGGCGGCCGGCCTTGAATCGCGTCTCAGCGCTTCTGCCTCCGGGGTTGAACTTGCGCCCCTTGTTCCACGCGGCCTGTCCGGGCTTGAACTCGCTGCCGGGGGCGATTCGCTGACCCTTCTGGCAACGCCCCGATTCCTCGGTCGCGAGGTAGTCCGGCGACTTCTTCAGGCCGCGCTTGATCGCCATCTGATAGGTGCTGCGCAGCGACCGGCCGATGTCGTTGGCGATGTCTTCGGTGCGCTCAGTCGGATAGCGCCGGTCGAGCTCGGCGATCTGCGCATCCGTCCACCACCAGCCAGCGGGGCGATTCATGCCGCCCTCTCAGCCGGCGCCCACTGCGCCCCCTTAGCCGGGAACTCAAGACGCACGCCCCGGCGCCCGTAGTCGTCGTGGACGGCCTCCAGGTACTTGCTGAGCTGCGTGACATCCATCCGCGAAGTGACCGGGACGAACTTCATCGCCTCGCGCTTCTGCTCGTAGGTCAGCCCCTTGAGCGCGGTGTCGTAGAACGCCCGGAACTCCGCGTCCTCGGCGCGCAGGATCGGCACGCCGTGGTGCAACTTGCAGTAGCACTTGTGGCCCAGCGCATCGTCCTGCCGGTCCTCGCGGGCCATCTGCTCGTACCAGACAGCGGCCAGCGCGTTCTGATCGAGGCTGCGCTTGCGGGCGCGCAGGATCATGCGGACGTAGCGGTTCTTGGCGAACGCCTCGCGCAGCTCGCCGATGGCCGACTGCAGCGCGGGCTCGGAATTGATGATGGTCTCGCTCACGACAGACCTCCTTTCTTCCCGCCCGAAGGCGCTTCGTGCCGCTTCGGGACCGGGCCGTGCTTGTCCTCGTCCCAGTCGGTCAACTTCATGTGTTGGTAGTCCTCGCGCAGGACGATCGGTGCGCCAACTTCCAGATCACGGCCCTTGCCCAAGATCAGCTCCACGTCGTGGCGCGGCGTCCAGGCTGTGTTCGTGCGCTGGTAGTAGTCCTCGCGGTAGAGGAACCAGATCACGTCGGCCTTCTGCTCGATCTCGCCCGACTCGCGCAGGTCGGCCATCGTCGGGCGCTTGTCGGACCGGTTTTCCAGCCCGCGGTTGAGCTGCGCCAGCCACACGGCCGGGCAGTCGAATTCCTTGGCGAGCATCTTCCCGGCGTCTGCGATCGCACCCACCTCGAACCGGGTGTCGCGCTTGCCGGGCAAAGCCACCTCGTGCATGTGATCGAGCACGAGCAGCTTGATCTGCCGCTGCATGTGAGCCCGGCGGGCGCGGGCCACGATCTTGTCGATCGTCAGGCCGGCGCTCTCATCGATCAGCAGGGAGGCGTCCTTCAGCTGGCGGATCGCGTTGCTGACGTGCGGCGTCCAGTCGGTATCGTTCGGCCCCTTGTTGGGCGCCAGCAACCAGCCGTAGGGCACGTTCTCGAGCGAGGCGATGTTGCGGCGGTTGACCTGCCGCGTCGTCATTTCGAGGGAAAACAGGGCCGTGTTGTCACCGCGCAACGCCGTCATCAGCGCCAGATTCAGGCCCATGATCGACTTGCCCATGCTCGGGCGCGCGGCAATGATCGTCAGCTCGCCCGGCTGCAAACCGTGCGTGACCCGGTTGACCTCCGCCCACGGGTACGGGATTCCGGTGACGCTGCCGTCCTGCTCGTAGCGGCGGATCAGGTCCTCGTACCAGTCGTTCAGGCCAGCCGACGCCAGCGCCAGGCCACCACCGCGGCTGGTGCCACGGATGTCCTGCAGCTTGCGCGTGGCGTCCGCGGCGATCTCGCCCGCATCCCGTCCCTCCGGCTGGAACCCCGCGTTCGCAAGCTCGGTCCCGATCGCGATCGTCTGCCGCAGCTGCGACTTCTGCTTCACGATCTCGGCATAGGCAAGCAGGTTCGCCGTACTCGCCGTCCGGCTCGCGATCTCGCCCAGGTAGGCGCCGTTCTGCACCAGCTCGGCCATGCCCTGCGCCTCGAACCAGTCGCCCAGGGTGATCGGGTCGGCCGACTTCAGCGCGAGGATGCCCCGGTAGATCTCCTGGTGTTCCCGGCGGTAGAAGTCCTCCGGCGTCAGCCAGTCGGACACCTTCGCCAGCTGGTCGTTCGCCAGCATCAGCGCGCCCAACACGTTCTGCTCGGCGTCGATGGCGTGGGGCGGAACCCGCAGCGATTCCACGCGGTCCTCGCGGTGCCAGTCCGGCACGGCGCTCACGACTGAGCCTCCAGCTGGGCCTGCTTGCCGGCCGTGGTCAGGTAGAACTCACCGCCCTGCCCGATCGCCCAGAACTTCGGCCAGCAGTCCCGAACGGCGTTCTGGAACGTCTGCCGCCAGTTGGCGTACCGCTTCGCCTTGCCGGCGCCGTCGGTGTACTTCGCCTTGAACCACGTCCAGGCAAGGCCGACGTACTCGGCCGGGAGCCCGACCTTCTCGGCGTAGGCGAACACGGCGTCGTCCTCGGGGATCACGGCCTCGCCGGCTTCCCGGCACTGCTCGGCAAACGCGGTCAGCGTGATCTCGGCCCGCTTCGGCTTCTTCGGCTTGGGGTCAGCAGGGGTGACGTCCGCGTCAGCGGGCGGCTCTACCTGCTCTTGATTTGGAGACGGAGACGGAGACGGTAAGGAGACGGAAAGGCAAGGAGACGGGGCAGTGCCCGTTTCTGCCAGTGGAGTGCCAGTGGCACTCTTTGGCAGTGCGTCCGGCTTGCTACCCGCATCAGATTCGCTTGCTTCAGCGATGCGGGCCGCATATTCGGGCATCAACTTGGCGGCTTCCTTGCGCCCGTGCTGCTTGCATAGCGCAGCCCAGCGGGACTTCTCAGAGCGCGCTTCCGCACCCGCTGCCCATGGGTTGTGCTCTGCCCAATCGTGGATCCGGCGTGCGTCTGGCTCGCCTTCGAGGAACCCGACTTCGGCCATGGCAGCCACGAAAGCGCCTTCGTCGCCGGCCCAGTCGATCGCCAGCTCGATGTCCTCGTCGGTCATGCCAGACAGGTCACCGTTGCTGCGGTTCGCCGCGGTCCACAGGAACAGGTAGATGCAGCCCAGCGGGCCTTCTGCGCCAAGGCGGCGCGCGAGCTTCTTGGTCTTGGGGTGGCCAGGCAGGCCGGTGGAGATGCGAGCGTCCATTACTCGCCCTCCCGCACAATGTTCCAGCAGATTCCGCAGAAGTAGCGGAATGCCTGATCCTCGCTATACGGGCGCTTGGCCACGGCGCGCTCCATGGCACGGATGCACTCGTGATCGCCAATCTTCTCGATGAAGTTGGTGATGCTGGCCAGCCAGTCGCGGCGAATGCCGTCCTTCCGGAAGTGGTCGGTGAAGATTTCTGCCACCTCCCACGAATCACGCTCGATGCGATCGCGAACAGCTGCCATCGCTTGGCTGTAACCCTTGAGCTGCGCCTCCCGCTCCTGCACCTGCGCGGCACGGTCCGAAAGGGACTGAGGTACAGCCGCGAGCGAGACAGCCCCCTTGCCGAGGTTGCAGTGGTCGCACGACGTGACGAGGTTGGTGTCCTCGTTGCCGCCGCCTTCCGCCACGGGAACGATGTGGTCGACGTGCAGGATCGCCTTGGGGGGGTGCGCGCCGCAGTACTGGCAGGTGAATCCGTCCCGCTTGAAGATCTCGAAGCGGGCTTTCTTGCTGATTGCCTTGCGAGCGGCCATTACGCGGCCGCCTTCAGGTCGAGCTGCGGGACAGGCACGCGCTTCTTCTCGTCAGCCGCGCGCACGTCAGCCAGCTGCTGGCGGTACTGGCGGCGCTCAATCTCAGACAGCGGCGCAGAGCACAGCGCCAGGTCGCGCATGTGGCCCAACAGGGCGCGGACTTCGTTCGGGGTCATGCGACTTCTCCGAGGCGGGCCATGCGGGCCTGAAGGGCGTTCAGGGCCTCGACCGAGCGGATGAAGTCACGCTTCAACTGCGCGGACTCGTCTTCGAGATTCATCGGCTGGGGTTCTGCGTACCCGGCCGCCTGCATCTCGAACGCCGCCAGCACATGGATGCCAGCCTTGCGCGATGCTTTGCGGATGTAGGCAAGCTCGGTGAGCGACAATTTCTCGCGCTTGTCCGGGTTGCAGCAGTCCGCCAGCCACCGGCCCGCGGCCTCGACGGACAGGTCGGGCTTGATGTCCGAGCCGACGCGCTTGAAGCCGCCCAGGCCTTCAATAGCGGCTCGGATGGCGTCGTAGTAGTTGTCTACGAAAAGTGGGATCTGATCGGGCATAGCGCCGTTTCCTTGGGTGTCCGAGAGCGTCGGAATGCGTCGGACAAGCTCGTTAGTGCCGAATAAAGGGCCACTCCGAAGAGCGACCCCCATGGAATTACTGCGAGAAGTTGAGAGCGATCGAGTCGTACTGCTGGTCCGCCTTGGCGCCCAAGCGTTCGCGGTGCAGTGGGCGGATGGCCGCTACCACTGGCGTGCGATCAGCCGGGTTAAGGCGGGTGGCTGACATGTCAGGCGGCTGCCGATCCGGAGCAGACCGGGACGTGATAGCCGGTCACAAGCCCATCGATCCCGCGAGTCCAAGTCACATCGGGACGCAGCTCCTCGCAGCGCACGCCGGTATGACGCTCGATGCGAGCGCACCACTCCTCCGGCACGGATTCGCGAGACCGCCAGTTGCTGACCACGTTCTGGCGAGTACCAATGGCGGTGGCGAGCTTCCCCACCCCGCCAGCCTTGTCGATTGCTTTAGTGAGTGCGTCCATGGGCCAATCATCACGCTTTGTGATCCTGCTGTCAACACGAATCGTGTTAGACGAACATCACGCGGCGTGACGAAATGTGGGATGACCTTCGCAGCCCGACTCAAGTCCCTACGCAAAGCCGCCGGCCTGACCCAAGAGCAGCTAGCGCACGCGTGCGGTTGGTCCGGGCAAAGCCGGATCGCCAACTACGAATCCTCTTCGCCCAAAGCCCGCCAGCCGAAGCCGGACGAAGCGATGCGGATGGCTGCCGCGCTTGGGGTCTCAGTGGCGGACTTGCTCGGAGAGTCACCGGGCGGCCCAGAGTCGGCGGGGTGGGCAGACGTTATCGGTTATGCCCAAGCGGCGGCGCTAGGTGACGGAAGCCTCCCGGAGGACTACGCCGAGACCCACGCCCTCAAGTTCAAGACATCGAGTCTGCGACGGAAGGGCCTGAGGGCCGATCGCCTGGCCGTCTACTACGGCGACGGCGATTCGATGGAGCCGACAATCAAGAACGGCGACGCGATCCTGTTCGATACGTCTGACACCCGGCTACAGGACGGCAAGCTGTTCATGGTCCGGTACGACGGGCACGTCACCGCCAAGCGGCTGTTGAAGCTGGGCCGGGCGTGGTTCCTGTCCAGCGACAACACGACCGATCCGAAGTGGCGCAAGCCGGTGCCGATCGATGAAACCAAGGACTTCGAGGTGATCGGGCGCGTGCGCTGGATTGCAGGGTGGGAGGACTGATGGACTCGGACAACCACATCTGGCTGGTCGAGCAGATACAAAGGATCAACGGCATCAACGCCGATTACGTGCGGCGGATTATTGCGCTCGAGTTGGCCGTCTATAGTTTGGCAAAGGTTGCCTCAGACAAAGACGGACTGATTGCAGAGCTAGCCAGGACGAAGGCGCTAATTCAGTCGAGTGATTCGAAAAACGAGTGGATAGCGCCCGTCTTAAAGGCCTTGGACGATGTGGCGCAAATGGCCGAAATTGGTAAATCCCTCAAGGGGGGCGAATGACAACTGTCGTGCCGTTCGATCCTGTGAGGAGATCTTTGGAGCGGCTGAACGAGGTCGGTCGCCACCTTGAACCTGAGCAGCCCCAAGCCCATGATGCCGATATGAGCGAAGTCACCCGCAACGAGATGAATGCCCGGCTTGAGGCCTCTGAGGCTCGAGTCGCAACGGTGGCCGAAGGTATCCGCGGCGAGCTGTCCGCTATGCGGGCGGACTTCGCCGCAATGCGAGCACAGTCCGAGGCTGACGCCAAGATAGCCCAAGCTCGAGCTTCCGAGTTTTATGCCGATGCGCGGTCCGCTCTCACTGAAATCAAGCTAGCAAGCGAACAGAACAAGGTCACGATCTACGGAATCGGCTACAAGGTCATCGCGTGGACGCTGGGCACGATCCTAGCGGTGGGCAGCGTCGCGCTCGGCGTGTGGCGAGCCCTCGCGGCAAGTGGCGGCGCTGCCTAGTCCCGCCATCGCAGAAATAGCCAACTACAACCCCGCTCCGGCGGGGTTTTTCATGTCTGCTAAAAAACATCACGAAATGTGTTGACACTCGAATCACGGTATGTGATGCTTATCCCAAGCCGGACGACCCGGCACCGGGAGAGACGAGATGCAGCAGGCAGCAGGATTCGACTTCGGACGCGCCCTCGGGAATGAGCCGGCGCATCCGTTCACCGAGCACAACGATGACGGCTCGCACTACTGCGATAACGCCGGCCTGACCAAGCGCGAGCTGATCGCGGCGATGGCGATGCAGGGCTTTGCCTCTGACCCGAGCTGCACCGGTGAGGCTTCGGTCTACGCGGGTGTCGCAGTCAAGTGGGCCGACGCCCTCCTCGCCGAGCTGGCGAAGGACGGTGCGGCATGAGCGCCTTGCAGCAGTTCGCCGTCCAGTACATCGCCACGGTTCGCGGGAAGCTGGTCGATAAGGAAGTGATCGTGCGCGCCGCGTCCTCAGACGCAGCCCGGCACCTGGTGCAGTCCAGGAATCCGCTGGCGCACATCCATTTCGCCGAGCAGGTGTCGGCATGACCGCCTACAACCGCGCGCACCAGTTGCGGATCGACGGGCAGTCGGAGGCGGAGGCTAACGACCGCGTTGCCGCAATCACAGAGCAGCTGGTCAACGAGCGCATGGAGTCGCCCCGCCACGTTGCGGAGGCGCTGGACGAGCTGGCCGGCACGTCGGACCACAACAGCGAAGGCAACACGCACTTCGCGGCCAATCTCGCCGCTGCGCTGATGGGCGGCCGGGAGGATGAGCTGCAGTTCTGGCACCGGCTGGATCAGCAGGTCCGCGAGTACCTGTCCCGCGACGCCTCGACCGACGCAGCGTTCCGCGTGGCGCAGGAAGAAAGCGAGGCAGCCGAGGCGCAGGACATGGCGCGCAGCAGGTGGGCGGCATGAAGGGCGTCGATGTGCTGGCGGTGATGGACACGCTGGCAGACGGATTTATCCGAAATGAAGGGACAGATTGCGCCTACATCAGTTGCAAGACTGAAACTAAACCAAGTGACGGGACGCCAATAGGCAATGCGTTTGGGGAGTTACGAGAAGCTCGCGCCGCCGTGGCCGAGCTGATCGAAGCTGCGCAGGCATACGCGGAGGCAGAGTCTGCTCTAGCGAATCGAGAATTCCACGGGATCAACGCGGAGAGCATTGATCGACTTCAGCCCCGAGTTCACGACGCTCGACGCGACCTTGAATCCGCCCTCGCCCGCGTCACCGGCGATTCGTCCCCACCCCCTCGCGACATGCAGGCGGAATACCAGGGGGCGAACGATGGACGCTAACGGCCTGACCGCGGTCGACTCGACGGGCATCCACCGCGGCAACGAAGGCATCGACATCGGCGCGTGGACCGGTGCGCCGACGCAGACCGAGCGCGCGCCTTTGCCGGGGCATGAGCACACAGCCGGCGTGGAATTCGAGCCGTTGCCGAAGCCGGCATGGCTCACCGAACGGCGCGCGGATCTGATTTTCGTCGGCCTCGCGGTGGTCGGCATCTACATGGGAGCGATTGCATGAGCGGCTTCTACGTCGGGATTGCAGCCTGCGGCTGTGTGCGTGGCGCGCTTGTGGACGACGAGGAAACCACGCCCAAGGAGATCGCCGAGTTCGCACGCCGTCAGCAAAAGCTGAAACGCGAAATGCGCCACGTCGAAGAACTGGACTGGACGACGAAGCCTGAGTGCCACAAGCACGTCAGAGAAGGAACGCTCGCATGAACTTCACCCGCACCACCGTCTCCACCCTGATGCACGCCCACATCGAGCAGGCCAGCGCAGAGACGCCGCGCCCCTTGCCGTACCGCACGCGCCGTCGCCGGGCTGTCTGGATTCGCATCGGACTGACCGCCGCAGCCCTCGCCGCACTCGCGCTGCCGCTGATCGGTAGCTACTGACTAACTACGGGGCGAGAGCGACCCGGCGCCGGGTCAATCGTTCCAGCGGCCCTAGGAAAGACGACCGCTGGACGCCCCACCCAACCCAATGCGCCGGGATCGCCGGCGCCACCTATTCCACCAATCCGAATTGACCGGAGAAACGAAATGGCACTGAAGATCACCCGCGCATCCGATCCCATCGTTGTCGAGCGCATCAACGTCTGCATCTACGGACAGCCTGGCGCAGGCAAGACCTCGCTGGCGTTCACCGCGTCGCGCCCTCTACTGCTGGACTTCGACAACGGTGCGCACCGCGCCACGGGCCGCAAGGACACCGTGCAGGTGCGCCAGTGGGGCGATGTCGCCACCATTTCCGAGCAGGACGTGGCCGACTTCGACACGATCGTGCTGGACACCGCGGGCCGCGCGCTCGATTCCCTGTCGTCCGACATCATCCGCCGCAACCCCAAGGCGGGCCGCGGCGGCGCGCTGACCCTGCAGGGCTACGGCACGCTCAAGTCCGAGTTCGTCGCGTTCCTGAAGCTGCTCAACGGCTTCGGCAAGGACGTAGTTCTGATCGCCCACATGGACGAACAGCGCAACGGTGACGACATTCTCGAACGCCTGGATGTGCAGGGCGGCAGCAAGGGCGAGATCTACAAAGCCGCTGACGCGATGGGCCGCGTGTTCGTCAAGGGCGGTGCGCGGCAACTCGACTTCAGCCCGCGCGAAGGCTCGTTCGGCAAGAACCCCGGCCAGCTCGACGTGCTCGACATCCCGCACCCGGACCGTGAGCCCGACTTCCTTGCCGGCGTCATCCAGTCCATCAAGGACAAGCTCAACACGCTGACCGCCGAGCAGAGCGAAGCTCAGGTGAAGCTGGACAAGCTGCGCCTGTCGCTGGCGGATGCCGAGGATGCCGAGGGGATCAATGCGCTGCTGGATGCGGCGAAGGATGCCGGCAACAGCGGCAAGGCCCTGCTGCACGCTCGCGCCACCGACATCGGCCTCGCCTTCGACAAGAATGCCGGCGAGTACGGCGCAGCGAAGGCGGCTGCGTAATGCTCGCGCGCGTCTCATCGATAGAGACGTTCCGGCGCTGGCGGCTGGACGAGGAACAGGACGCGGCCGATCTGGTCGCGCGTCTGACCGACTTCCAGCCGACGGAGGCGATGCTCGCAGGCACTGCGTTTCACAAGGCGCTGGAGGACGCGACGCCGGGCGAGTACGACGATCTGTCGGCCAACGGCTACACGTTCGTGCTGCCGGACTCCGCGATCGCACTGCCTGACATCCGCGAACTGCGCGCCTATGGCCGATACGGCGCACTGGTGGTCACCGGCCAGGTGGACGGCCTGCATGGCAAGCGCGTCGAGGACCACAAGACTACGGCGACGTTCCGGCCGGATGGCTACCTCGAAGGCTGCCAGTGGCGGTTCTACCTCGACATCTTCGGCGCTGACGTATTCCGCTGGAACGTGTTCGAGATCGCGCCCATGCGTGACGAGGATCGCGTCTACACGGTCAAGCCGCCGCACGTCCTCGAGCAGTACCGATACCCCGGCCTGCACGACGACTGCATGGACCTGGCACGCGACTTCCACGAGTTCGCTGCAAGTCACCTGCCCGACCACACCCCTTCCTTGGAGGCTGCCTGATGCACCAGACCAACACTCGCAAGCGCAGAGCAGGCCGCCCCCGGTTCGCCAACGTGCATGAGATGGGCATCGCCCCGGCTGCGCGCGCGATCAGCGAGCGGATCTACGACAAGAACGGGACGTGCAAGGTCTGGATTCTGAAGGACGGCGACATCGCGGTCCGACAGGCGACAGATGCGGCGTATGCAGAGCCTGACGACGCGGAACTGGTCGGCGTCTACACGCGACTGCACTCGACGTGGCAGCTGATGGAGGACATCACGGCCCACGTTCGCAGCCTCGCGGCATGAGGGCTGGTCCATGCGCTCCGACCAGCAGACCGACTGGATGCGAGACGACCCGCAGCGCCTAGCCAAGGTCTGGCGCGAGGCAGGCGACGCGGCCCGGCAGCAGTTCCCGAACGACACGGCGCGACACGCGCACTACTACGACAAGGCCGACCGCATCGAGCGCGAGGCCAGGGAGAGAGACGATGAGTGAGATGCTTGATGTGTACGCAGCCGAAGCTGAGGCGCGTAAGTACCGCGACATGGCGGCGACCGAATTTCTGGCGAGCCAGGGCTACAAGTGGGAGGGCTATCAGTGGCTCGCACCGGACGGCCTGACCCCGCGCCAGCTGGCGGAGTCGCGGGCGGAGTTGTTGGAGGCGTTGCAGAACGCCGTCGCCTATGGACTGCCGGATGAGATTTCGGACGCAGCTGTAACCGCCATCGCCAACGCCACCAAGCAGCGCAAGGAGCCGGGAGCATGAGTGGGATGACGGATCGAGAGGCAATGAAGATCATCAGCATGAATGTGGCCCGGCATCAGGACCGTTCACCGCTGGCAGAAGCGCTCAAACACATCGCCACCCGCCTGCGTGGTGAGGCGGCGCCGGACGGGCAGGCGGTGGCGTTCTCGCTGCGATTCCCCGACGGCGAAGTGAACGCGATGACGACATTCTCAACCCGGGATAGGGCGGAGTTGTACGCCGCCCAGTGCGTCAATCCACCCGAAGTCGTTCCACTCTACGAGCGCCCGAATTCTGCCGCGCCCGCCCCGGTGGCCGGTGGTGCTGACGCCATGTGCCCGAATTGCGTTACGCCGTGGAAGTGCAACGGGCCGCATGAGGAATCCGGAGCCGTGGGTGAGTTCGACGGATACACACTGGTTCCGACCAGCAACCTGCGGCGCATCGCCGATGAGCTTGGCATGGAAGGCGGCATCTACGCGCCGAAGCTGCGCCGGGAAGTTCTTGCCTACATCGAGGTTTCGCCCAGCTTGTTCGCCGAAGCCCAGCCCCCGGCCGCTGGGGTGGAAGCCTCGGAGGAGATGCGCGCTGAGATCGAAGTGCTGCGCCGCGCAGTTAGAACCGGTATCAGCGTCATCACCGAAAGCTGCGCGCCACGGGGCAATCCGGACATCGACGACGCAAGCGAGATCGCGGCCGCGCTGCACGACATGCGTGCCGTCCTGCCTGACCCGCTGCCGGAGTTGACCGCCGCGCTTCGCACTGGCGGGGGTGCGTGATGGCCGCTATCGGTGATTCGTTCCGGGTCGGCGAGGTGTGGAAGTCCCCAAGGGGCACCTACTACCGCGTCATCGCCAGAGAGGGCTGGCATGTGACATTGCGCGCCGGGCTAGATGGGCCAGGGCCAAATCAAAAGCGCGAATGGGATGACGTTATCGGGTGGGTTCGTCCGCCAGAACACAACAAGGAGCCCGCCACATGACCACCCTCGCCCAGGTCAACGAGGAGTTCGACCGCCTGTTCGGAGAGCAGTTAGCCGGCCTAACCCCACCCCGCGCGCCCGAGCCTATGCCGGTCCCGCCGATGCCGGTGCCGGAATTCCCGGCCAAAGATGGAGGACGTGAGCTGTGAAACTTAGCGAACGATTGGAGGATGCGTGCGCGGGAGTTCTGATCGCCGAGGCGACGGGCAATCTCAACATCATGACCCGCGCCGTGAACAAGCTGCTGAGCGAAGCTCGCGAAGCCGCAGCCCTCGCGCGGCGCGTGGAGGGGGCTGGCCGAGCCTTCATCATGTCCAATGAGGCGCCGGAGCCGCACCAGGTCGCGGGGGTCACTGCGGCCGACGATGACGTGATCAACACGCTAGACGGCCAGCGCGTGCGCCTGGTGCCGGAGGTGGGGTCGTGATCTTCGAGGATGGAGTTTTCGGGGGCGCGCGGGTCTACGGCAGTGAGGCCGAACGGCTGTTCCGCCTGTACGAATCGTACGGCCTTGAATACGTCTGCGTAGACGTGAACCGCGCCGGGAAGCTTACCGCCATGATCCAGATGTCCGGCGTATCGGCGTACTTCAACGTTGTCTTTGGCAACGCGCGCGAAGCTATCCGCTACGCGAGGGGCGTCAACCGCACACCCACCAGCGACGGAGGCGACGATGACTGACACCTGGCTTACCCCAGATGAGGTCGAGGAGCTGACCGCGCGCCAGCGCTGGACCGCGCAGTGTCGGATGCTGTCCGAGATGGGCGTGCCGTTCCGCCCCAATGCGGTCGGGCGCCCCCTGGTCGAACGAGAGGCCGTGCTGTCCACGGCGAAGGCTGGGCGCAAGAAGCCCCAGCCGAACTGGGATGCGATCCGCCATGGGACGTCCAAGGCTGCATAACCGCCATCTGCCGCAGGCCATGTACCTGCGGCGCGGCTCCTACTACTTCGTTGCCAAGGGCGTATGGCATCCGCTCGGCCGCGAGTACGGCGCGGCGTTGATGAAATACGCGGCGCTCGTCGGCACGCCGGCAAAGGTGCGGACGGTCAAGGACGCCGTGTGGGCCTACATCGAGCATCGCAGGCCCAAGCTGGCCGCGACAACGCTCGAGGGATACCGCTACTCGGCCACGAATCTGTGCGCGGTGTTCGGGCCGATCGCGCTGGCGGATATGACGCAGGCAATGGTCTACCGCTATGTCAGCGACGCCGGCACCGTGCAGGCGAACCGGGACAAGGCGCTGCTGTCGGCGGCCTTCACCTACGCGCGCAACACCGGAGCATTCGCCGGGATCGACCCGACGAAGGGGCTGCAACACCGAAACGAGGAAAAGCCGCGCGACCGGTACGTCACGGACGCTGAAATGTCAGCGCTGGTGCTGGCCGCGAGTCCAAAGCTGGCCTGCATCGCCCGCTTCATCGAACTGACCGGCATGCGCCAGGGCGACGCGCTGCGCGTGCGGCTGGATGACCTGACCGACGAGGGTGTGTGCTATCGGACAAGCAAGACGGGCAAGCAGATGGTCGTCCTGTGGTCCGACGAGCTCCGCGAGGTCGTGGATGATGCCAAGCGGCTGTGGCGCCGGTTCGGACGCGAATGGTTATTTGAGTCCCGGCCGAAGGGCAAGCACGCCGAGCGCGGCATTGGCCCCTACACGCCCAGCGGCCTGCGCGCTCTATGGCGGGTCGCGCGCGTCAAGGCCGGGCTCCCAGACGTGCGCCTGCACGATCTGCGGGGCAAGTCGGGAAGTGACGCCGCCACGGACGAGGAGGCACAGAACAGGCTCGGCCACGCGGACGCCAAGGTCACGCGGAAGCACTACCGCCGGAAGGCTCAAAGGACCGCGCCGACCCGCTGACCTGTCCAATATTAGTCATATGGCTAATGCAGGATCAGCCACTTAGCGGCGCTTGAGGCGAAAAGTATTGGACAGCAACGGCACCCCGGGAACGGCTCCACGAAAGCACCCGTGCGGTGTTGGAACCGCAGACTGTTAATCAGGGGGTCGTTGGTTCGAGTCCAACTTCGGGCGCCAAAATCAAGAGGTCCGCAGAAATGCGGGCCTTTTTTTTGTCCAATTGGATTGCGTCTGTCCAATACGATTGACGGCTCAAC
>Ga0233365_1000139_pt1 | contig 37364 bp, 34 predicted proteins | sample ElkDunMinimDraft_27_FD_191535 | JGI IMG/M metagenome (GOLD analysis project Ga0233365, IMG submission 191535) | Fecal eukaryotic communites from dung pellets of Tule Elk in California, USA - Elk Dung C36 | ecosystem: Host-associated > Mammals > Digestive system > Large intestine > Fecal | place...
AATGGGCAATGACTAAAGGTGTAACACACTACACACACTGGTTTCAGCCTTTAACAGGAACTACCGCAGAGAAACATGATGCCTTTTTTGAAACTTCTTTTGATGGTTCAGATCCGGTAGAAAAATTTGGTGGTTCGCAATTGGTTCAGCAAGAGCCTGATGCATCATCTTTTCCAAACGGAGGAATCAGAAACACATTCGAAGCTCGTGGTTATACTGCTTGGGATCCAACATCGCCTGCATTTATTTTTGGAACAACATTATGTATTCCAACCGTATTTGTATCGTACACAGGTGAAGCATTAGACAACAAAGCACCTTTATTAAGAGCGTTGTCTGCAATTGACGATGCTGCGACTGAAGTTGCTAAATTTTTCGATAAAAACGTTAAAAAAGTAACTCCTACTTTAGGTTGGGAACAAGAATATTTCTTAATTGATGATGCATTGGCAGCATCGCGCCCTGATATTTTACAAACAGGTAGAACATTGTTAGGTCACGTTTCGGCTAAAGGTCAGCAATTAGAAGATCATTATTTTGGATCGATCCCTACAAGAGTTTTAAACTACATGCGCGATTTAGAAAATGAGTGTATGTTGTTGGGAATTCCGGTTAAAACACGTCATAACGAAGTTGCTCCAAATCAGTTTGAATTAGCTCCGATTTTCGAAGAAACCAATTTAGCGGTAGATCACAACTCTTTATTAATGGATGTAATGCAGAAAGTTGGTGAGCGTCACCACTTTAAAGTGTTATTCCACGAAAAACCTTTTAAAGGCGTAAACGGTTCGGGTAAACACAACAACTGGTCGTTAGCAACCGATACGGGTATCAATTTATTGGCACCGGGCAAAACACCAAACAGCAACTTACAGTTTTTAACCTTCTTTATCAATACTATTAAAGCGGTTTCAACTTACGAAGAATTATTGCGTGCATCAATCGCATCGGCATCTAACGATCACCGTTTAGGAGCAAACGAAGCACCGCCTGCAATTATATCAATCTTCATTGGTCAGCAACTGACAAAAGTGTTGGAAGAGTTAGAAGGTGTATCAACAGGAAAATTGTCTCCTGAAGAAAAAACCGATCTAAAATTGAACGTAGTTGGTAAAATTCCAGACGTTTTGTTGGATAATACCGATCGTAACCGTACATCGCCATTCGCGTTTACAGGAAATAAATTTGAATTCCGTGCCGTTGGATCAACAGCTAACTGCGCTACTTCAATGACCACTTTAAACTCGATTGTTGCAAAACAGTTGATCGATTTTAGAAAAGAAGTGGAAGCTTTGGTTGAAAAAGACGGATTGAAAAAAGACGAAGCGATCTTCAACGTATTGCGTGAGTATATCAAAGAAACCAAAGACATTTTGTTTGAAGGTGACGGATACAGTAAAGAATGGGAAGAAGAAGCGGCACGTCGCGGATTATCGAACCACAAAACAACTCCGGCTGCATTAAAGGCAAAAGTTTCTAAAAAAGCTTTTGATTTATTTGCTGAATTAAACGTAATGAATCATACCGAAGTAGAATCGCGTTACGAAATTGAATTAGAAGATTACGTTAAGAAAGTTCAGATCGAAGGTCGTGTTTTAGGAGATATCGTTCGTAACCACATTATTCCTACAGCGTTTAAATATCAAAACTTATTAATTGAAAACATTAAAGGTTTAAAAGATATTTTTGGCGATAGTTATGAGGAATTAGCTGCAGAACAAATTTTGATTTTAAAGAAAACGTCAATGCACGTGAACGAATTAAACGCAAAATTACACGCAATGATGGATGCTCGTAAAGAGGCAAATTCATTAGATTCTGTTGAAAAAATGGCGCATGCTTATTGCGATAACGTTAAACCATATTTTGACGAAATTCGTTACCACGCAGATAAATTAGAGTTAATGGTTGATAATGAATTATGGACGTTGACTAAATACCGCGAATTATTATTTACAAGATAATTTTATCGTCGCTTCGAGTAGCAAAGCGTATCGAGAAGTTTTATAAATTATAAGTTCTCGACAAGCTCAAACTGACGAACATCTAATAAATTTTAAAGAAAAACCTCCGTTTTGAATCATCAATTCGGAGGTTTTCTCATTTATTGGATTAGATTTATTGAAATTATCTGTTGAAATTAAATACAAACGTATTTCCACCGCCAGTGTAGGCTCTGCGTTCCCACATTCCAAACTGATCGCGGGTTAAAATGGTTCCCAAATCTCTGCGTAACCTGCGTTCGTAATCACGCGGACCATAGTTGTTGTTTACCATAAAGTTTAACGAAACCTGTAATTGAGATCTTTGTGCACGCGATAATCTTAAAAAATCGTATCGGCTCATTTCACGATCTACATGGTAATGGTAATCTCTGCGGTCATCGTATCTTACAACTCTTCTTTGGTTGTGGCGGTAATGGCGGTCGTCATCTCTATGATGTTTGTGCGTATAATGTTTTTTGTGGTGTTTTTTATGTTTGTGGTGACCTCTATGATGTCCCGGCTGCGCACTCGCAATTGTTGTAAAGGCTAAAAGTGCTAAAGTGAATAACGTTTTCATAACAAGTTTGTTTAAAAAGATTGATAATTGTTTTGTTAGTAAGCAATTTTCAAAGTGTGTGCCAAAAAATGTTAAGAAATAAAAAAGACACTACTTTAACAATAGCGTCTTTAAATATTGAATTTTGAGTTGTGTTAACTCTGTTTTTTTACATATTTCGTAAGAATTACAATCTGCTGACCATCAATTTTTCCTTCAATTTGTTCGGTGTTATCATGAACCAAACGAATATTTCTAACCGCAGTACCAATTTTTACATTTAAAGTAGATCCTTTTACATCTAAATCTTTAATCAGGGTAACGGTATCGCCACCAATTAAAATATTTCCGTTGCAGTCTTTGTGTAAATCAATATTTCCGTCGCCTTCATGATCTCCGGTTTGTTTTGCCCAATCTAACGTTTCATCGTCTAAATACATCATATCCAATAAATCGGCAGCCCAACTTTCGTTTCTAAAACGGTTCAACATACGCCAGCTTACAACCTGCACCGGAATATTTTCGTTCCACATAGAAGTTGATAAACATTGCCAGTGATTTGCATTTAATTCTTCTTTCTTTTCGATTTGATTTAAACAGGTTTCGCAAGCTAAAATTTCCCGATCTGATAAATTACTTGCTGTTGGCGGAACACCATAAATTGATAAATTGTCTGTTGCTGTACATAATTCACACTGATTGCCACTGCGTTCTGTTAATTTGTCTAATGTTTTCATGGAGTATATGTTATAAATTTTGGCAAATATATCAATTCTGTTTATTATTTTCCATAAACTGAATCAAATCAATCAATCGGGAAGAATATCCAATTTCATTATCGTACCAGCCCACAATTTTTACCATGCGTCCTAAAACGGTCGTAAGTTGCGCATCGAACAAACAAGAATGCGTATTTCCAATAACATCAACAGAAACAATAGGATCTTCGGTATATTCAATAATTCCTTTCAACTGATTTTCTGCTGCGTTTTTAAAAGCTTCATTGATTTCTTCGACCGAAACATCACGGTTTACATAACAGGTAATATCGGTTAAAGATCCATCGGGAACAGGAACGCGAATACCGCCACCGCCGATTTTTCCTTCAAATTCAGGGAAGATTTTGGTTAATGCTTTGGCAGCTCCAGTTGTAGTAGGAATGATAGATTGTGCCGCACCGCGAGCTCTGCGTAAATCTTTATGAGGTTGATCGTGCAGACTTTGATCGGTGGTGTAAGAATGAACGGTGGTAATAAAAGCTTTATCCAACCCACACAATTCATTAATAATTTTCACCATTGGTGCTGCGTTGTTGGTAGTACAGCTTGCGTTTGAAACAATTAATTCCGAACCATTCAAAATAGATTCATTCACACCCAAAACAACGGTTTTAATTTCGTTATCATCAGGCGGAACCGAAAGAATTACTCGTTTTGCTCCGTTTTTTATATGATGCTGCAATAAACCTTCTGTTTTGTGCTTGCCGGTAGCTTCAATTACAAAATCAAGATCAAAAGGCTTCCAGTTTAATTTTGCAATATCTTTTTCGTGCAGAAATGCAATTTTAGTATCATTTACAATTAAAAAATCATCGTTGTGCGATACGTTTTCAGATAATTTCCCGTGCACACTGTCGTACTTTAACAAATGCGCCATTGTTGCGGTATCGGCTAAATCGTTAATCGCAACAACTTCTATCTGCGGATGATGAATCAGTAAACGGAAAAGGTTGCGGCCAATACGACCAAATCCGTTAATAGCGATTTTTATTTTTTTTTCAGGTTTCAAGTTTCCTGTTGTTTTATGAGTTTAAAAAATCATTTGATTTTTTAGCGGTAATCAATTTATATATAAGTAAAATTCCACCAAAAACTTCAACAAACATACCTATTACTAACATATTGTTTCCGTTTACAGATCCAATTTCCATGTGGATAATCTTTAAAAGAGCTCCAATTAAAATGATAAAAAAGCCTATTGCTAAAATAATTAAGGTGTGTTTTGTTTTCATAATAATAAGTGGTTTAAACGCAAATAGTTCTCGACTTTAGTTTATCTTGAGCATGTTGAAGGGCTCGCACTGACGTTTGACCTTCGACTTTGAGACTTTTACTTATAAAATATGTTTTTGTGCTTTGTAAGAAGATCTAACCAAAGCACCACTTTCTACATGGCGGAAGCCAAGATTTAAACCTATTTCTTCGTATTTTTTAAACTGATCCGGCGTAATAAACTCCTTTACAGGTAAATGCTTTTTACTTGGTTGTAAGTACTGACCAATCGTTAAAACATCTAAACCAACATTTCGCAAATCGTGCATGGTTTGAATAACTTCTTCTTCGGTTTCGCCTAAACCAAGCATAATGCCCGACTTCGTTCTTTTAGCTCCGTTTGCTTTTAAATAACGTAGAACTTCCAAACTACGATCATATTTTGCCTGAATACGCACTTCGCGGGTTAATCTGCGAACGGTTTCCATATTATGCGAAATCACTTCAGGAGCAACTTCTAAAATACGGTCGATATTCCTTTCAATGCCTTGAAAATCAGGAATTAATGTTTCCATTGTAGTTCCCGGACTCATTCTGCGAACCGCCTTAATGGTTTCAGCCCAAATAATTGAACCACCGTCCTTTAAATCGTCACGATCAACAGAAGTTAACACCGCATGTTTAATGTTCATTAACTTTATAGAACGGGCAACTTTTTCAGGTTCATCCCAATCTACCGTTTCTGGGCGACCAGTTTTTACACCGCAAAATCCGCAAGAACGCGTGCAGATGTTACCTAAAATCATGAAAGTAGCCGTACCTTCTCCCCAGCATTCGCCCATGTTTGGGCAGCTTCCAGAGGTACAAATTGTGTGAAGTTTGTATTTATCTACTAAACCTCTTAATTCTGTATATTTTTTGCCGGTTGGTAATTTTACACGTAACCATTTTGGTTTACCAGTAGCCGGTTTGTTTGCTTCTAAAACCGATTCCATATATTGTTCAATCTAATTAGCAAAGATAATTAAAAAGAGTGGTATAAAATTGCAAAATATTCAATTTGTACGATTGTTCTTGTTTCAAAATTGTAATTCCTGTAATTTCGCCTTTCATCACTTCTAAAAGCTGTAATCATGAATTCTAAATCGACCTTATCACGAATTTTATCAAACGAAAAATCGCCGGGAATTTTACTGATTATATGTACGATATTTTCGTTGATTATAGCAAATTCTACGTTTTGCGATGCTTACCATCATTTTTGGACAACCATGTTGCCTTTGGGAAATATCGAATTTTGGATTAACGATGGTTTAATGGCGATCTTTTTTCTGTTTGTCGGGTTAGAGCTGAAAAAGGAAATTTATACAGGCGAATTATCAAACGTAAAAGCGGCATTACTACCTGTATTTGCTGCAATTGGCGGCGTTTTGGTACCGGCTACTATCTATATGTATTTTAATCACGATACAGCAACGGCGCATGGTTGGGGAATTCCAATGGCTACCGATATTGCTTTTGCTTTGGGAATTTTATCGTTGTTGGGAAAAAGAGTACCGTTAGGATTAAAAGTTTTTTTGACCGCTTTGGCAGTGATCGATGATTTAATGGCAATATTGGTGATCGGCTTTTTTTATACATCGAATTTTAACGGCATTAACCTGCTGATTTCATTAGGAATTTTAACGTTGCTATTTGTTTTAGGAAAACGTAACGTGAATTATTTGTGGCTTTATTTGATATTGGGCGCTTTTGCCTGGTATTTTATGCTGCAATCTGGTGTTCATGCAACAATAGCCGGAGTTTTATTAGCATTTACCATTCCGTTTAGTAAGATAAAATCGCAATCATCTTTATCTACAGATTTAGAACACAACTTGGTAAAACCTGTGTCATTCATCATATTACCATTGTTTGCATTAGCAAATACAGCTGTGTTGATTGATACAACCGCAATTAACGGATTGTTGCAGAACAATGCGTTAGGAATTTACGGCGGATTAATTGTAGGAAAGCCATTAGGTATTACCTTGTTTTCGTTTTTTGTGATTTCATTAGGTTGGTGTAAACTGCCAAATGCCGTTAACTGGAAACATTTGTTTGCCGTAGCCTGTTTGGGTGGTATTGGTTTTACCATGTCGATTTTTATAACAAATCTGGCATTTTCAAATCAGGAAGATATCGTAATATCAAAACTCGCTATTTTAATATCTTCTACACTTGCCGCTTTATTAGGATATATTTTGTTGCAGTTTACTTTAAAGAATGATAAAATTGAAAAGTAGGTTTGATAAGTTAATGTTTACTTATTTGTGTACTTGTTAAAAATATTTAATTTTATCAAAATTTAAATTTATAACCAAATGAAAAAACTTTTACTTGTTGCTTTTTTAGCAGGTAGTCTTATGAGTCTGCAAAGTTGCGGAGGAGATGATAATGTTGCACCAAGCGGTGGTAGTAACAACGGTGGTGGTAATAATGGAGGAGGAAACAACGGTGGCGGCGGTAATAACGGCGGCGGAAACAATGGAGGAGGTAATACTACAACAGCTAATTTGCCTATTTTTATAGATATCGGAGATGAGATTGATATTAATATTGAGTATGATTCAAAAGATCGATTTAGTAAAATAACAGTTGAAGGGTATAAATCTTATGCTGCCAATGTAGTTAGTGAATTTACATACACTAATGATGTTTTAACAGAGATAAAGCAAACATTTGGATCACTAGCTAATCCATCTAGTATCGATATTAATAGGTTTACTTACACGAATAACACAGTTAAAATAACTTATGATGATCCATTACAATATGAAAAAACGATGAGTCTTGACAACCAAGGATTATTACTTAGTACATATAATTACAGAAGTTTGGCAAATGAAAAACACACTGAATATTACACGTATGACAATAATAAAAATATGATGACTTTTAGTATAGATAATTTTTATAAAGTTGATTATACTTATGATAACTCAAATGGTATTTTTAAAAATGTTAATATGCCTCAGTGGGCTATATATTATTCAGTAGGACGTTCGATACATTTAGGATTTTGTTTAAGCGTCTACAATAACATAGTAGATATTTCAGGAGGTGGCAATAATATAAATAGTTTTCAATATAAATATAATAGTGATAATTATCCAATTTCAGTGGACTCTGATTTTATAGGACTCCGAGGTAATATAACATATAGTAAATAATAAAAACATAAAACACTTACTTAATTGTAGGTGTTTTTTATTTTGGAAGAATACAATCAACGTCAAAATACTACCTAAAACAGTTCATTAAAACAATAATTTAAAAGCTAACAAACCGTTAGCTTTTTTTTATCACATCTTATTTTATCTTTGCACAACTTATTTTTATAAAATGATTACAGTAAACGATAATTGTATCTAACTGTAAAACGACACCTAACCACCAACAAAACCAATGGTTATCAGTTTTTGTATTACTTTGTTGTCGTTTTTAATATCTTCTTAAATAGTAAAAAAATGTAAGTTTGTGTGAAAAGTAGAAGCTTTTTTGTGCAAATTTTAGCCGATTTGCACATATCATTTTAACCTACGTTTGAAGATGATTAATGCAGATATAATTTTAGACAAAAGAAGAAAAGCAAAAAATGGATATCCTGTAAAAATTAGAATATATGATAATAATGCTGCTAAAGGAAATTTAAAGAGTAGACATTACATAAAACTAAATATTTATCAGGATAAAGAACAGCTTCATTTAACTTCGAATTTGAAAAGAAGAGAACTTGATTTGTCTGAACAGGTTAAATATTGCAATGACAATTTTTTAAGTCTTCTTGAATCAATTGAAGTTATTTCTAACGGCATTCCTATTGACAACATAGACATTGAAATTCAGGTTTTAGAAAAAAGGTTGGAATTACTCAAAAAGCAAAAAAGCAGTATTAGAGAAATTGGGCTTATAGAATTTGGCAATACTTTGATCGCCGAAAGAAAAGTGATGGGTAAGCCAACAAGAAGTCACGAGTTAACTTTAAAGCGAGTTTTACAGTTCATAACATCCGAAGACATACCACTAAATTCAATCACAAAGGAATGGATAAATAATTTTGATTTATACGGTAAGGGTCGCGGGTTGAAAGACACTAGCATCTATACATACATTTCTCTTATTAAAGCAATTTATAAAGAAGCGCAGACGCGTGAAAGCTTAAATATAAAACCAGAAAATCCATTTCTAAGATTAAGAGTTTTTAAAAAGGAAAAGAAAGCATCTGAATTATCTATTCAAGATTTAAAACACCTTTTAACCGTCGAAGAAAGCGATGTAAAAAAGGGTGATAAATTAAAAACAGTTTCAATAGCCGGTCTACTGTTGTTTCAATTCGCTATTGGTGGTCATGATCTAATTGATATGTCTGTTTTAGAATGGACCAATATAAAGAATAATAGAATTAAATTTAAACGTTTTAAAAACCGATACAAACCGACGGAAGGGGAAGAGGAGGATAATAAACTAAATGATTTCGCGATTGAATTTATAAAAACCTACGGTGATAAAAATTCAAAACGTATATTTTCATTTATACCAGACCCGCGCATTGATGATGATTTGTATCGTAAATATCAGGTTTCTTTAAATACTAATACTTATCTTAAACTTGCCCGAATAATTAAAACCGAGAATAAAATTACAACTAAATCAACCAGATACCTTTTTAGAACATTAGCCGGTAACCTCTTGATTAATGATTTTGTTATTATGAAATTACAAGGGCACGCGCCTAAAGGTGTCACGTTCGGCTACCAAGGAGCTTTAAACTATGAAGTACAGGACAGAGAACATCAAAAGATTTTAGATTTAGTTTTTAAATAATAATGTCAATAACTTATATCTTAAAATTTTATAATTAGAAAATATTACTATTACTTTTGACTCATTCATTAACAATCAAGGATAAGTGGTGAATAGTAGGTTAAGCTAAAAGCGGGGTGGTTCCCGCTTTTTTTATTTATAAAATACCATCTCCCGACTTCAGGAAAACGATAAAAACAAAGTCAATAACTCAATTGGCATTTTCTTCTTACTCACAAACCGTTAATTTACTTTAGATACGTATTGATTTCATAATGTAATTTTAAGGTTAGTAATGAGTAATAGACCTCTCACAATTAAACAGGAAGCTTTTTGCCAGGCGTATATGCGCTTAGGTGATAAATCTGCTGCTTATAGAGAGGTTTATTCTTGTTCTAAATGAAGCCTGAAACCATTCATGCAATGGCTTCAAAGCTATCTGTTGACCATAAGGTAGCCATAAGGATAAAAGAATTACAGCAAGATGCCATCGATCGTAACAAAGCAACATTAGATGAAGTTCTGATTGTACTTGCAGACATAATTCGATTTGATCCAGCTGAAATGTATGATGAAGAAGGTAGTTTACTTCCTATTCATAAAATGCCTAAAAGGGTTAGAATGTGCATTCAGTCCTATGAAGTGGAAGAGGGTTTGCCATCAATGGGTGTTGGTGAAGAAGGTATCTCATTTGGAAATATTGTTACCAAGAAAGTAAAACATTACGATAAGCTTTCATCTGTAGATAAGCTAATGAAGCATTTAGGAGGTTACGAAAAAGACAACAAACAAAAAACAATAAACATTTTCAAAGAAGAAGATCGCCAAAGCCGACTAGAGCAGTTAAAAAGCAAACTTAAAGGGTGATGTTAACCGATACTGAAATAATAGAATTGGAGCAGCTTATCAAAATTGAGGAGTTGAACATTTTACCAAAGGAAGTTAATGATAACTATCGTTTTTTAAAAAAGCAGTTTGAAGATCAAAAATATGTAAATGAAGAATTAGCAGCAGGTTCCAAAGGTGTTGTTTTAGAAGGAGGCGCAAGAAGTGGGAAAACTTATTCAAGCCTTTACTTCATTTTATACATCTGTTTACATGTTGAAGAAACTTGTGTTATAAATATTGTTAGGGAAACATACAACGAATTTAAAACGACGTTGTACTTAGATTTTAAAAAGATATTGCGTGAATTTGGCTTACCTAATCCATTTGAAAACGCTAAAGATGTTCAATCGTTTTACATCGGCCGCAATCAAATAAATTTCATGGGAGCCGATCAACCTAGTAAGGTACACGGTGCAACATCTGACTATTTATATTTTAATGAAGTTCTTACCATTGATCAGGCAGTATTCAAAAACCTTACAATGCGTTGTAATAAGTTTTGGATATCGGATTTTAATCCATCTGTAACTGAACATTGGATATTTAATGAAGTTATTACCCGCGATGATGTAGGGCATTTACGATCAACATTCAGAGGAAACCCACATATACCGATCGGACAAAAGATTGAGATATTAAATTCGGAACCTTGGTTGCCTGGTTCTTATTTTGTTGAAGATGATATTATCAAATGCTTTAATAAGAAAACCGGAAAGGTAGAGCCGATATCAGATGATAACCAACCACCGCCGCATCCGAAGAACACAAAACAAGGTACTGCGAATGAATTCTATTGGAAGGTATATGGTTTAGGATTACGTGGTGCTATGACCGGCGTAATTTTCGCAAATGTTGAGTATGTTACAGAGTGGCCAGAAGATATCGCTTGGACCTATGGATTGGATTTTGGTTTCACAAACGATCCAACCGCTTTAACCCGATTTGGTGAAGATGATCATAATATCTGGATTGAATTATTGCTTTACGAACCAATAGATCATCCAGATGATTTAGATACAGCATTAGTTAGTTTGAAAGTTGAAAAAAATATCCCGATTACAGCCGATTCATCTGATAAATACACCGGTGAAAACAAGGGCACCGTCGAAATGGTCCGTTCGTTAAAAAAGAAAGGATACGAAATTAAAAAGGTATCAAAAAACAAAGGTGTTGTTTATTGGATTGCATCGATGAAAAAGAAAAAAGTTCATTTAGTTATTAGAAATGAAAAATTAGGAAAGTTTGTGAAGATTGAGCAGCAAAACTACCGATTTAAAGAAGTTAACGGAATACCAATAAATCAACCAATAGATAAATATAACCACATGTGGGATTCAGGAAGATACGCTCACATGGCATTTAATAACCCACTTACCCTACACCAAACTACAGAATCCTTGAACGAATTAGGTATTGATTATTAGCATTAAGGATATGGATATTTTAGAGTTATTAAAAACGGATGTTCAAAAGGCAATAGGTGCAATTGAACAAAACAAAAAGCATCGTTTAGAGTCTTACACTTGGGAGTATTTAAACAAAGAGTACAATAATAACGAAAGGGATTTACGAGAATCGCAGGTTGGTAAAATCCAAAAGGATAAAATTGTTGGGACGGGTGAAAAAGCCAAATCAGTTTCAGCTATCCGTTTATCTATTCCCTTCGCTAAAAAGATTGTAAATACTGCTGTTGCTTTTGAATTAGGCGAACCGGTTACATTGATTGCCGATGAAAAGAATGATTTATACAACTCTGTAAAAAGCACTTGGAAGCTTAACAGAATGGACTCTAAACTTCAAGAAGCCTTGAAGAAAAAGAAGTCAGAACTTGAAAGCTGTATCATATTTCATATTGAAGATGTTCCAACTGATAAAACTTGGATTACTAAGTTATTTACCACCCAAAAGAAAAGAATAAAATCTACTGTAAAGACAAATAAAGAGGGTAGGATGTACCCGATTTTTGATCAGTACGGTAATATGGATATGTTTGTTTGGCGATTTACTACTAAAAGCGTAAGCCAATCAGAAATTGATAACATTTGGATTTACACCGATAAAGAACGTATTGATTTAGACAATTCTATTAACAATGTTTATTCAATTACTTCTCGAAAGCTGCACGGTTTTGACCGTATACCGGTTATGTATACACAACAGGATTATCCAGAGCATGAAGATGTAAAAACTATAATAGATCGGATTGAAGTTGCGTTATCTAAGTTAGGAGGTTCAAATGATTATGCTGGATATCCTCTATTAAAACTTTATGGTGAATTAGTATCGATGCCTGATCGCAACGATGATGGCAAAACACTTCGTTTCCCTATGAAAGAGGTTGATGATGCAAGTGGCAAAACAATTCACGGTGATGCTGAATTCCTAACAGCTAATAATGCGGCAGAAACGGTTAAATTGGAACTTGATAAGCTTTACTCTTTAATTCATTCTATGAGTTCAACACCTGACATCGCTTTTGAAAACCTAAAAGGATTAGGCGCAATGAGTGGCGTAGCTTTAAAATTAATGTTCCTTGATGCAATCATTAAAGCAAAAATGAACGAAGGTGAAAACCGAACAATGATCGAGCGCTGTTTAAATATTATTGCATCTGGTATTAAAAATACAGTCGAAACTAAGTTATCTAAGCAATCGCTTTTAGTTTCTGTGCAATTCAATTCAATTCTTCCAAGTGATTTAAAAGAAGCTGTTGAAATTGCTACAAGCGCAGTTAATGGCGGTGTAATGAGTAAAGAAACTGCTGTTGATTTCTTGGATATGGTTGAAGATAAGGAAGGGGAGATTACTAAAATAGAGAAAGAACAAAACCTGTCGAATTCGACAACTTTAAAATAAATCGGCAATTAAGCAGGTTTCTGCTAACCTTAGTTTAAAGCATCCTTATGGATGTTTTTTTTTGTTATATTTGATTAAAACTAATGTCAATGGAGCATTTTATGAAAGGTCAAGACCTACTTGATAAATATAATATTTCTAAAACAAAATTCAGATCAACAAAGCTTACTTGGAAACTTTTAGAATCGATTTATAATGATTATTTGTTGCAAATACCAAAATTAGAAATTGCCGCAACAACAATCTTTAATGTCCTTATGAAAACTGAGAACGTGCATTCAGTTAGATATAGGGTAAAGGATGCGGAACATTTAGTCGCTAAGATAATAAGGAAAAAAATTAAAGAACCTCAGTGGAAAGTTACTTTAAAAAATTATAAATCTGAGATAACTGATTTAGTAGGAATTAGAGCGTTGCATTTATTTAAAAATGATTGGACTAATATCCATAATACAATATTGGAAACTTGGAACCTGAATGAAGACCCTACATTAAATTATAGAGAAGGCGATTCTATTGATATTTTTAAGCAATTTAAAAATCCTCAATTTAAACTAAAGCAACATCCATTTGGATATAGATCTATACATTATATTGTCGAAACATCTCCAGCGAAGGAAAAGTACTACTGCGAAATACAAGTACGAACGATATTTGAAGAAGCATGGAGTGAAATTGATCATACTATTAGATATCCATATGATATGGACAATCAAATGTTTAATCAATATCTATTAATTCTTAATAGATTAGCTGGAGGGGCTGATGAAATGGGAACATTTATTATGAATTTAAAAGAAAGAGATGTTCAAAATGAAATGAAATTTAATCAAGCTATTTCAGAAAAAGAAAAAATAATAAGAGATCTGGAAGCTAAAATTGACAAATTGAATTTAGATAAGTCAGTTAAAGAATCATTAAAGGTAGACATTAGTGAATTAAAATGGACAGATATAAAGCCATTTAGGCAAGACAATGAATTATTCAAGGTTTGGTCAAATGGTATAAATAGTTATGATTCAATTTTAAATAGTGTAATTGTACCTGGCAGTAGTAATTTTGTAGACAACTTTAAATTACCTAATACACTTTATAACACACAAGATCCAATTGTAATTTCACAGAATAAAGACTGGAATTCGACTGGTTTAAATTTTCCACAAATTATTTCCACAAAAAAAAATGAAGATAAGTAATAATGTATAAAAATTCTAAACCGATCAACCCGATCGGTTTTTTTATTGCCATTCTACAATGTCAATAACTCTATACCCAAATATTTTATTCTACCAACTCGCCTAACTAAATTAGATACTGAACATTAAATAAAACTTAATAACAGTATCATGAACAAAAGAGCAAAGATAGCAGGTAGACTTAAGGCACTTTTCCCTAAGGCTAACTTATCAACTAAAAGGATAGACGCAATTACGGCTAAACTTGAATCTAAAGTATCAGACGATGCAGACGATGCGGCAATTGATGAGATTGTGAATCAAGCAAACGACTTTATGGACTTTGATGCATTAGCTAAAGAGGACGATAGAGTAAGAACACTTGAAGCAAATCAGAAAAAAGGTGAAGAAGGCGGCAATCCTCCAAAAGATGACCCAAAGAATGACCCACCAAAAGATGATACACCTGAATGGGCAAAAGCTTTATTAATTAAGGTTGATGCATTAGAAAAAGGTAAAATCACTGACTCAAAAGCCAATACCGTTGCAGATTTATTCTCTAAATCTGAAATATTGAAAGGACTTACGGAAAATCAAAAGCAATCCTGGTTAAAACGTGTGAATTTAGAATCTGAAGATTTAGCTGCTGAAGTAGCTGGATTGGAAACAGAATACACAGAACTTAAACAGTCGTTTGCTGATTCAAGTGATTTAGCTGGCGGCACTTTTAGCGGAACAGAGGGTAAAACAGCGGTTTCGGATGCAGAAATAAGTGCTGTTATGAGCAATTTGTAAATCTTAAAATCAAATCACATGGGAGTAGTAGCTTCATTAAATGATGAAAAAAAGAGTTTCGACACCGGAAACGATACAATAGTTGTACCGCGTGTTTTCGAAACAGTAATTGGTGGACGAACATTAGATACCACTGGTTATACACCGGAAGTGATAAAAGCTGGGTCTGTTGTTATCAAAGAAGATGCAACAGGAAATCACAAACCAATGCCAGTTAATGTAGCTATGGATGCTTATGCTGCATTGCCAGGAGGACATTCTTATGTTGGGGTTGTAATTTCAACAGTAGAAACAAAGAAGCCTTTCGTGGGTATCTGTGTTAGAGGAACAGTAAACGAAGTCGCTTCGCCATACCCTTTAACAACAGGTATTAAAACAGGTTTAGGAGTATTAATTCGTTTCATTCAAGAATAGTATAAATGAAAAAGTCATTATTTGTATTCTTAGCCGCATGGTATAGTGCCATCGCTAAAAAATTAGAGGTAACTGTCAACGGAAAAGACGAATCTCAACCAATGAAGTATTTGCACAAGGAAATGCTTACACAGGAATTATCTACGGATTTAAAATGGGGGAGTTCATCGGTAGACGGTTCAATCGTTGCGGCAGATGTTGTTGCAATGGATTCTGAATTACCATTAAAACGTCAAGACTCTATCTCAACCGCTACTGGTGAAATTCCAAAGGCAGGTATGAAAATGAAGTTAACTGAAAAACAGTTATCAGATATTGATACGATGAAAGCAAAAGGCGTTTCAATTATTGAGATCGTTAAAAAGGTATTTAGTCAAGTGAAGAAAGTTGTGTTTGGTATTTACGAACGTAACGAATCAATGTTTTTAGAAGCATTATCGACTGGTCAAACTTTAGTAGAAGATTCTGAAAACGTAGGTTTAGGTATTCGTGTTGATTTTGGATTTAAAGATTCAAATAAATACAACGCAACTAAAGCATGGAGCGATGTATCTGCAAAAATTGTAGATGATATTAAATCTATTATCAAAGCGGCTAGAGCAAAAGGAAAAAACCTTGGCGTTATAATGATGGATGATGCTACAGCAAGTTTTATTGCAGAGAATGATCAGATTAAAAACAATTATGCATTCAATAGCGGAATCGCAACAGTTGGCGCGAACGTTCCATCTTTAGATGATGAGCAGTTGGTCACATTCTTTAAAAGAAAATTTGGTTTAAAGTTAATTGTAGTTGATCGTCAAGTCAAAACAGAAAAGAATGGAGTTCAGACAATACACTCTCCATGGGCTTCAGGTATAGTAACTTTTTTACCTTCTGAAAATGTTGGTCGTTTAGTCTATGGTATTTTAGCTGAAGATACGCGTAGAGATGCTGCAATTATGTATGAGAAAGTTGAATACATTCTTGTAAAGAAATGGCACACTAACGAGCCTTTCAGCGAATTTACTTCTTCTCAAGCATTGTGTTTGCCAGTAATTGATAACGCTTCTGGCATCTATTTATTAGATAGTAAAATATCTAACGTAGAGGATGCCCAAACCGAGGGTGATGCTAATTTCTCTTATAATGGAACTGCTTATACAAAAGCTTCTGTAGTTGCTGCAATTAAGATTGTAAATCCACAATCTAAAGTAACAACTTCAACAACTGATGCGAAGTTAGCTGAAGCGATCAACAAGTTCAACGAAGAACAGATTACTGTTTTCGAAGCTAATATCACACCAGCAGCATAATGTATTCTGAAAGTAGCAAAATATTAATCAGTAAAAGAGTTGGTTGGGATTACCCGACCAGCTCTTTATTTCCCATTACAATTAATGCGGAAAACCTTATTGCTACTTCTGGCAGACGCGTTAATTCATTCCATCAACTTGCAAATGTTGTAAATCTTTACTACACAGTAGAAGAAAGCTTTACTATAGAATCCGATTTCAATAGTTTATTAAAAGAAATCCGTTTACAGGCAGCAATTGAAGTAATGAATAAAATTCTTGATCAACATCATTGTTATGATTTTGATTTCGACTATGATAAAAAATTAGAGAAGTATCAATCTTTATTTGATGAACCTTTAGGCTATTTAATAGCTATAAAGTGTATTGAAACTTATATCAGTTCAAGCAGATCAAACTACATTGAGCGCAATGCAAAATTAGCTTTTGAAATGCTTAAAATCGAATTGGAAGGTGTTAAGAACGAGCAAGGGATTACTATATCACAAGGCTTAAATTCTAAATTCTATGCATCAATTAAAAAGGCTCAAAAAAAGATATTCCCACAACCAATACAAATAATAGGAGGATCAGAATGGTAAATTACGGATTAGACAGAGAAGTATCGATAATCAAAAAGCATTTAGAAAAAAATCTTAAATGGCTTGATGTTGATTTTCATGGTAGAGTTTACAAAAACCCAACTAAATCAGATAACGGAAAGTTGGTACCAGAGATTTACTCTGGCGCCAAAAATTATCAAGAGGTTTTAACTAATGATTTAAAATCGGGTACTGTTTTCTTTTCGGATTCATTTAAACACACCGTTGAAAATACTCTACAGATGCAGACTGATTTATCAATCATCTTTATTCTTAACCTTTCAAAATTAAAAGGTGATGAAGTTAGAAACGATATTGAAATGCAACATGATGTACTGGAACTTCTTATACAGTTGCCACAATTCGAATTATTTGATTTAACCATTGGTTTGAGTGCTTTAAATGATTTTGATACTTCTAAAATTAAATTGAGTGATATGCAGCCTTGGCACATATTCTCAATCACAGGTAAAATAAAATACAACATTAATAATTGTTAATATGAACAGACCTTACGTAGAGTGTGGCTCTAAAAAAACAAGTTATAAAAATACAGGTGCTAAAAAGCAATGTACTTTAAAGAAAACGGTTAGATACGCCGTTGCTGTCAAAGGTTTCAGTTTTGATTCTATAGCTGATGCGAAAGATAAATCGAAATGGGATGCTGCAGTAAAAGATAAAAAGTTGTTTCCATTATACGATGCTGAAGAATATGCTATTGCAGATACTGAAGCTGCTTATTGGGAAGGTGAAAATACACGTCTTGAAACAACACCAGCTAAAAAGGTTAGAACATTCCGTTCTATTTTAGGATTGTGTTCATATAACGCTTTAAAGTCATTTGACGGTCAGGAAATGCAGGCGTTTGAATTCACGACTGATCCGGGAGTAAAAGCAGTATTGACAGCTGATGGAAAAGTAAAGGGACAAACTGTTACTTTGAATGTTGGAAGATTACAAGATGCGACTGCTGAATTACCTCAAAATGCTGTTGTTACAGTTAATTACAAAGATTTCAATGAACGCGAAGATAATGGAGCGGATTTAAGACCAGAATGGAGTTACATTGAATTGTACGGAATTTTCGATGCTTTCATTGATATTGTATCTGCTTCATCTACAGAAATAAAATTTACTATTTCTTCAGGTTGTGGTTCAGGTGATGAATTGGTTCATGGATTTTTAGCTGCTAATGTTGAGGTACGAGATGCTTCTGGTGCGTTAGTAACAGTATCTTTTGTAGCTGCAGATCCAGATGGAATTTATACTGTAACAGGTACCGGTTTTGCGGCAGGTTATACAATCAGCTTAAATGGAGTGGTTTCTATCGAAGATATGAACTTCGAAACTCCAGATCCATCTGTAATTGCTTTAACGTAATGAACAATTACAAAGGAATAACATTCGCAGAGGGCTATAATAAGTCCTTTGCGGATTTTAAAAAAGAGTTCGCTTCAACTCATGTTTTTAAAAATATTCCATCCGATCAACGCGAAGCAGAATTAAAAGAAGCTTATAAAATAGCTATAAAAGGAAATGGCAACTCTAAAGCAAGCCCTAAAGGCATCGAATCAGATACAACCAAATAATATTGAAAAGTTTCTCTTTGGTATAATTAAAACAATTCAAAAAGAAATTTTAGATGCTAATAAGGGCCAATTATCAAAAGGTAAAGATGTGTATAATAAAACTATTGGTTTGTATTCAAAAGCTACAGAAGCAATAACCACTAATCAATATTTATTAGGAAGAAGAAAAGATATTAAAAAAGCAGGTACACCATTTACAGCACAAGAAACAGGCAGTTTTTTTAAAGGATTTTACCTTGAAGTTGTAGGAGATGCTTTTAGAATTTTTTCAAAGGATCCTAAAACACATGATATACTAGACACTTGGGAATCGGACGCTTTATTTGTCTTAACTGATAACAAATTAAGGGAGATTGTCAATAAAGATATTCTCCCTTTTTTATTAAGGAACATTAGAAATACTCTCAATTTATGATTTACGATACATTAGATGTTTTACCAATCAAAACCTTCTACAAAATTCAGGAAACAGGTAACATTGCTTTTTTAAATCCAAGTAATGATTTGAGTGATATTGATTTGAATGAATTATTTGATACACTGTCAGATGATTTTAATATGCTTGATAAAGGAGATAATTTTGACAAAGAATTCATACTCGAAAAAGAAATTGCTCATTTGGAATCAAAGGTAAAACTTCTGACTTTAGGAGTTGATATTTTGCGCTTTGAATACAATGATGAGATTAAATTAATAATTGAAAAAGAAATAAATCATAAAATCAGAACAAACCGAACTGAATATTACTATAAAGATCTTGAACGTATTGACAAAAAAATACTTTTAATCAATTCGAAAATTCAAAGGTTGCTTGATCAAAGAAAATCAAATAACGGAAACGCCTCAAGCAATTCTACCATTGATGATATGTTAGCATCAATATGTTCTATATTGAGCGTGTCTTTTGATTTCAACACAATACCATGTACTACATACTTAGCCTACAAAAAACAAACCAACTCAAAGATTAAGGCTCAAGAAGAGCAATTGCAAAAACTTAATATAAAATAGTTATGGCTGCAGGTGAAGGTATAATTACAAGAAAAGAAATCATTACCGATGAAGCTTTGGCTTTTGGTACCGTTTACAAAAAGAACGTTGACCAGGCAATTGATGCCAATAAAATTCTAATAGATCAGTTTAAAATACTTTTTAAAGTTTCCGGTGATTATCGTAAAGCTCAAGATAATTACGATTACCGAAAAGCGAAGCAAGAAGAAAGTATTGCTCATCAAAAGATTCTGAACGAATTAAAACAAATGGCAACTCTTGAAAAAGAGCTTGAAAAAATTAAACGCGAAAAGCTTAAAACCGATAGGGAGCTTATAAAAGTTGCACAGGAAAATATCCGACTTTCAATTTTGCAAGCCCAAAGGACATCAAGTGCAGACAAGGAAATACAAAAGCTACGCGCGGCAAGATTAGCAGTAGATAGAGAACTTGCCAGAGTAGCTCAAGAAAATCAGAGACTTTCTGATATGCAGGCAAGAAGTACTATTACTAACCAGAGAGAAATTGCTAGAGCAGAACAGGAGAGACTTAGAGTTCAAAGAGAACAGGCTAGACTTGATATTGAAAGAATAAGACTACAAAACGCAGTACAGGCTCAGACTCGAAGATCTACCACGCTAACAATGGAAGAAAGAGTTCAGCGGCAATTATCAAATAGAGCTGAAAGAGAAGCTACAATGTTAAGGATGGGGCTTATTGGGGCCTATCAAAGGTTGAATAAACAAAGAACGGAAGCTAAAAAAAGACTACAAGACTTAATTGCTGCTGGGAATGCTTCAAACAGGCAAATTAGGCAGGCTCAGAGAGAATTCGACGCTTTAGATAGAAGAATTCGACGAGCCGACTCTGCTGTAAGAGATTTTACAAGAAATGTAGGTAACTACCGATCTGCGCTTTCAGGAATAAGTAATTTAATGGGTGCTTTCGGAATTATTGGAGGGCTAACCGGATTAGTTACGTTAGGTAAATCAATATATGAAACCACAAAGCAAATTCAAGGTCAGGAGATTGCTTTAAAAATGCTTTCTGAAACGGAGGCTGTTTATGCTAAAAATAAAGAATTTTTAATTCGTATTTCTGAACAGTATGGGTTAGAGTTAATGACAACCACTAACGCATATAAAAACTATTTTGCTTCAGCTAAAACATCGATAGAACAAGGTAAATTATCATTTGAAGATATGCAAATGATTTTTGAAAAGGTATCAAAGTCTGCGTCAATGTTAGGTTTGTCAGTAGAACAACAAGAAGGTACTTTTTTAGCGCTTTCTCAAATGCTTTCAAAAGGTACTGTTCAATCTGAAGAATTGCGCGGCCAGTTAGGAGAACGTTTACCAGGTGCTTTTGAAGTAATGGCAAAGGCTTTAGGTGTTACAACAATGCAATTAGGCGATATGCTTAAAAAAGGTGAAGTATTAGCAGCTGATGTGTTACCTAGATTTGCAGCAGCTTATGAAAAAGCAATTGGTGCTGATCAGATAGAAAGAACCGAAACGCTTGCAGCTGCACAAAACCGAGCGTCGAACAAATGGACTGAATTTATAGATAACCTTAATAAAGGACAAGGAACAATATCATCTGTCGGTGTAGGTTTCTTTAATCTTACAGGTACGATTTTAGATTTAATAGGAGCAAAAGAAGATTTAATTAAAAAGATTTTTGATGAGCAGCTTGGGTTAAACACACTAATTAATAAAATTACTTCATTAAACGAGGATAATTCTGAAAGAGTCAAGTTAATTGAAGAATTGAAATCAAGTTATCCTGAATTTATAAAGTATATAAAAGATGAAGATTTTTCAAATGCAAATTTACGTAGAACATTAGTACTTGTTAATGATGAATATAGAAATCGCATCTTATTACAAGAACAAGTTGCCAGATTAGAAAAAGCTCAAGCAGATAGAGATAAAAGTTTCCAAGCATCAACAAGAAGCAGGTTAGATTTATATAATAAACTTAATAAGTTAAATACCGAATATAACCTAGGCTTTAATCTAACGGTTGAAAATGCAGACAAATTAGCAGACGAAATACAGAAAACTGCTGAATTAAAATTAGGATTTACTGACGCGTTAAAATATATTTTTTGGGATGATAAAAGGATTGATAAATTACAAAAGGATATAGAAATATTTAGTAATGCTGCTGAAGAGAAAAATAAAACCGTTGGAGAAGAAATAGAATTACAAAAAAAGTTACAAGATGAAACTGGCTTACAGACAGAGGAGCAACTAAAGCAAGTAGAAAGTAACAAAAGTTATAACAAGACATTAGAGGAAAGAATAGCTATTGCTACTAAACTTGGTGGTGTTTTGGGTAAGGATTTTAGCGAATTTGATTTAGCGGGGATAAACTCTTTTATTTCATCTAAAACTAATTCATCAGGTGGCGGTGGTGAATCTGAAAAAGAACGAAAAAAACGTGAAGCAGCAGAACGTAAAGCTCAAAAAGAAGCTGATAAGCGAGATAAAGAACGACTAAAAAAGCAGAAAGAAGCTTATGAAGCAGAAATTGATCTTCTTATATGGAGGGCTGATAGTAAAGCAGAAATTTTTAAAGCAGAATCTATAAATGAAGAAAGCAATCAAGAAGAAAGATACAATGCTTTAATTGCATCTCAAAAAGCTGAAGAAGAATCTTTGAGGTTGAACGCTGAAAAGCAATTAACAATTTCTCGTGCTTTCCAAGAAGGTAAAAAGGCTTTTACAGAAACTGAAATATCTGATATGATAAATAATATTCAGATTAAATCAGATATCACTAACAACGAACTTTTAATTCTTGAGAAGTTTTATGCAGCACAGGCGAAACTGCGAAAGGATAATGAAAAAGGCTTAGCTGATAACGTCGAATTTGAGGTAAATCAATTAAAAAAGAGAGTCGATAAAAAGGCGCAAGAAATTAATTATGACAACGATAAACTTGCGTCTGATGAAATTAATAAATTAAGTATCGGAGACAATCTTACCGATGTTGAAAATTACGAGAAAAAGGTTTATGAAATTAAACGCAAATATTTACTTCTTTCTCTACAACAACAGCTTGCAGTTTTAGATAAAGAGATAGAAATCGCCCAAACTAAAGGAGCGATAGATAAAAGCATTCTAGATAAGCAACTTAAATTAAGAAATGAAATTAAGGAGTTTGAAAATGAATCTCATGTAGATACTCTTATGAAAGCAAAAGAAATGGAACAACGTTTCATTGAAATGGGTGAGAATATCAAAAACGCTTTAGTTGATTTAACCAATGCAATTTTTGATAATAGGATTCAAAAAATTGATGAAGATATTGAAAGAACAAACGAACAATATGAAAAGCAGATTGAACTTTATGAGGGTGATGCTGCAAGACAAAAGTTGATTCGTGAACAACAAGAACGAGAACGTGAAAAACTAGAAGCAAAAAAGCGTAAAGAACAACATAAGCAGGCGGTTTTTAATAAAGCGATGGCAATTGCTGATATTGGATGGAGTACAGCTCAAGCTATTATTAAAGCGATGGCTGATCCAGGCGGTTATGCAGGTATAGTTTTAGCGATAGGAGCTGGTGTCGCAGGCGCAATTCAAACAGCTGCAGTTCTTGCAACACCAATACCTAAATATAAAATGGGGCGTGAAGGCGGTCCAGAAGAATTTGCAATTGTAGGTGAAGGCGGTGTTCATGAAGTTATTGAACACAAAGATGGATCTGCTGAAATTACACCTAAACGTGATACATTGGTTAAATTGTTAGAAGGTGATAAAGTACATAGTTCTATTGATAAATATAGACAAGCCAGAAGAAGTAAATTCAGAAATGATTTGGTGAAAGAGCATATCAAGATGGAAAGTTATTTAAATAAGCAATCTGCATTTGATGGTTCCGGATTGGAAAGAAAGTTAGATGATTTAATTTCTGTTACTAAAAAGAAAACGATGTCAACAGTTGTAAATGTTCCTAAATCTGATATGTCTCAGGAATTATGGAAACTGAAACAGGTTGGGATTTTTAGGTAAAAAAAAGAGGATTCTGTTTTAGAATCCTCTTTTTAATTAATTTTTATTTTACAACTACTTTCTGAGTTGCTTTTCCTTTATCTGTTATAACTTGAACATGATAAATTCCTTTTGCTAAACCATTTAAGTTAATAATTTTTTCTTTTGATTCTTTTATCAATTGACCAGTTGTGTTGTAGATTAAAACTTTTTCTAAAACTAAACTGTTTTTCAATTCAATATTTAAGATATCGGTTGTAGGGTTAGGATAGATGTTGAAGTTTTCTAACACAAAGGTATCAGACGATAAAATACCCTGAATGTCAAATACCATTATAGAACTTCCAGGTCCACCTTTTGCTTCATAATTATTTGTTATGGATAAATCATCAGTAATTAGTTGCTCTTCAATATTGTTTGCTGTTGATTTAGGTATAGGGTTAACAGTAACATTACCTAAATTACTAAAAGCTAAATTTTTTCCATCTCTTGAAAGTGCAATTGCCCACCAAATATTGCTACCATTTTGATCAATTATTTCTCCTTTTTTTACCCAATTGCCTTGAAGATATTCAAAAATATCCAATCTTCCTGTTTTACCAGTTGTACTAGTCATAGAACCTACTACAACTACATTACCAGAGCCTGATATAACAACATTTTTAGCAAATTGTTCATTTGGAACCGGACTAATTATTTCATTGCCCATTTGTTTCCAAATGTTATTAATATTTTTATAAACAAATACAGAACCATAGTTTTGGGTTGCAGACTGTGTTTTAGAGGATGTAACTGCTATTGTGTTACCATCACTCGATATACTTACTCTAAATCCTAAACTATCATTAGGATTTATTGTATATGTATTTCCAATATCTGTCCAAATATTATTGACATTTTTGTAAATAACTACCAATCCTGAAAGTGTCCCATTATATATGCTTACAGCAAGAATGTCACCATTTTCCGATAGTGCAACACCAAAACCAAAACCATCTGGGTTACCAGGTATTGTACCAATTCGAGTCCAGTTTCCAGAGATGTTTTTATAAATAGTTACGGGACGTGGGTTAAATTTGTTAATGAGCCCATCGCCTATTGCTATGGTTGAACCGTCTCCGGAAAGAGATATACTATGACCATATTCCTGAATATCCTGACCTATTTGAGTCCATTTATTATTTACATTTTTGTAAACTTGAACCAAATTACTGTAATTAGAAACAGCCAATACAGAGCCATCATTTGAAAGAACAACTCTATATCCCATTCTACTATTAACTGGTCCAATAATATCTTGCCCTATTTGCGACCAATTTCCCGATGTTTTAGAGTATACTCTAACGAGTCCATCAGATGTACCTGTCAAATTATAAAGTTCACTTGTTATCGCTAATACATTACCATTTTCCGATAATGCTACATTTGATCCGAAAGATGGGTCTCCGTTATCTCCAGTTATTTCCTGACCAATTTGGGTTTGTGCATTACTTATGGTTACAAATAGCAATGCGAAAAGTAGTTTTAATTTCATGTGTTTTAATTATTTATTTAATTAATAAATGTTTTAATTTTTCGTCAAATGTAAATATAAAATTGACATAGTAGTTAAAAGAAAAAAATTTCTCACTGTTTAATGAAATAATTTCACAATTTGCCAACATTGGCACGGTATTACTTTTATAAAATATTAAAAACAAATTAAGTAAACAATATTTTTGTTTTGATTTTATGAATTATCTTCACACTATTAACACAAAATTATATATTTTTATGAAAAAATTAATTATGTTGAGCATCTTTGCTCTAGGTACAATCACTGCTAGCGCAAGTAATGATTTGTTTAAAAATCATTACACTAAAGATTTAAGTGAAGTTAACTTAAAGTTAGGGAAAAGTGATAATGACGTAATTTTACAGACTATGAATACTTATAGAGTCACTGCTTGGCACTACTTTTATGATCCTATATCAGGTAATGGTAGTTCATATGGCACTACTATAACACCTCAAACTCCGTGTTATACTGACTCTCAAATTAACGTATATATGCAACTGGCTCAAGCAATGTATGGTGGTCAAAATACACCTTACAATTATGTAATTGTTAAAAAGGAAATTGTTAGCCCTTGCGCGATTTTTAATCCTAGTTAATAAATAAGCTAAATAATTAAATTTATTAATTATTAGCATTAAAAAACCGGAATAATATCCGGTTTTTTTTTAATACATTCTAACTTAAAATACTTTAAAAAATGAAAAAATCCATTATTGCCCTAATGGGATTGTTTGCGCTTGTAGCGTGTAGTGAAGACGTTTATCAGGAAGCTGATAAGATGAGTGAAACGGGAGCTGTTGTAGAGAATGGTTCTGGTGGTATTCAGGCTTTCGGTAGTTCCTCAGCGATTTCTTATCAATCACCTTATGATCAAAATCCTAATTATCAAATTCCTTTCCATTTCGTTATTCAAGCTCCGGTTGACAGGTTGGAAATCACACCTTATTTGGGACCTAAAGAATCTGGGGTACAAGAATCTATGGTTCTTGCAGCGGGGATGAATGGTCCTTGTTTAACTTTTCCTAATTGCTATCCTCATCTGTTGGAATACTTACCATACGTAAGTTCATTTGGGACACTTTTTCCTCTAAGTTTGGCACAAGGTTATACAATTATTCAAGATTGTAATGCTGGGAATCCAGTTTTTCCTAACCCTGCATGTACAGGGGTACCGCAATTGTTTAACTACGATTATAATAATACTTATAATAATTCAATTCCGGCGAATGAATTTACTGTTTTAGCAGAAGAAACAAAAATATATTATATTCATTATAGATTTATTTTATTTGGTAAGGTACATGAGGGGTACTTAAGACATCAATTAGGTAATGATAGTATGAGATTATCAGACTACGTAAATACTGGAGAATGGGAAGAATATAGCCCTTTTCCACAATTAAATAACATGGGTAATTATGGTGCTGTAGTTGTAAAAAATATAAGTGATGGATCTAATGAATTAGCGCTAGCACAAAAAGATGATGCTACAGATATTTTAAATAGTGAGATCACTGTTACGGATCCGGCAACTAACATATCTTACACTTTAAGATTTAGAAATGAAGCAAATCGAATTGTAATTGAATTTATACCTTAAAAACTATTTTATAAATAAAAAAAGAAACCACTCGAGAGAGTGGTTTTTTGTTTCAGTAAGTCAATAACTCCCATCTAAAAATCCCGCTTTTATTTTCCACATACTTTAAATTAGATATTTATCTAATTTAATTATGGGAACCAACATCAGAACCGAATATTCAGACCGTGTAAGATACTTTTTAAGTAGTAGAACCTTTGGAACAATTAAAATTGATGAGCCAATAGGGTGGGATGAAGATGAGAAAGAATTTACTCGAAACCATGATAACCATGGAATATTTACTTCGCTTTCGAATTCTTTAAGCTTCACTAAAGATTCTAAAGAATTTATTGAACTGGTTAATGCTACGGATGGTATCAATGCTGAATTAGTATTAAGAAAAGACAACAAGAATGATCAAACAGATGTTTGGGAAAATACGTATACAGGATATTTAGATTTATCTACAAGAGAGATAGATAATAATCAATTGTCATTAAAATTCAACTCCGGTGGTTTGGAATCTATGCTAAAAGCCAGAGATAGTGAAGATGTAGAAATCGATCGATTAGATACCATAGATGGTAAAGTGATTGATCCTTTGAGAACTGTAAATATTGAATTAGCAGGTAGAAGAATTTTTCTAGAATCTACTTGGAAAGCCGCACCGATGACTTACTACAAAAGATTGGAAATTTTTAGCGCCGATGGTAATACTCGTTCTATGTCTAATACGTTTCCTTTTGATATCGTAAAAAGGTCACATGAACAGGCGAACTTTACTTATGACGGAATGGATGGCAATGATTCACAAGGACAATCTACTATGATGCTTTTAATTCCAGTTGACAGAAATAGAAAGTTTAAAGTAAATGTACAAAGCATTCTTTTTAATGCGTATTCATACCTTAACGGATCAGTGAATTGGGGATATGTTACCGTTGCGTTAGTGAAGTATACCAATGGTTCAAATTTTAATAGAACAAGTTCAATTGACCTATATAAAAGAGATTTCTCCGGCACTAATCCAATTCCTTTAGGAAATATCAATATTAATGAAAGTACACATATTATAACTTTAAATCAAGGTGAGAGTTTAGGATTGGAGGTAATGATTAAAGCCGATTTTAATACCAATTTTGGCACAACGATTAAAAGAAGTTTTGATTACAAACTAATAAGCGGCAATATCAACATTCAAGAAGATTCAGAATTTAAAGGAACAGCATGTTTAGGAGTGAAACCATTTGATTTAGCTAACAGGTTAGTAGAAATAATGACTGGTAGAAAAGATGCTGTAAAATCAGAAATACTTCAATCGGGTAAATGGAAAAGTTTAATGATTACTCACGGTTTTTGGATTCGCGGATTTAGCAAACAATTAGATTCAACACTTCCGGAAGATGATCGTAAATTCAAACCTTTAACGACAAATTTTAGAGATTTTATCACTTCTTTGTCGGCTGTATGCAATATCGGTGTAGGCATTGAAAAAGTAGGCGCACGAGAATATGTAGTTATAGAAGATTTGAAATATTTCTACAATAAAAACACAACAATAAAACTTCCTTTTCAAGCTAAAAAGGTTAAGCGTTCTACCGACGCATCAGGATTTTATAAAAGTATTGAGTTGGGATATGAAAAAGGCGGTGAGTACGAGGAAGCAATGGGGTTGGATGAATATAATATTCGTAATTCATATACTACATGTATACACCGTGTAGATAATAAGTATACAAAACTTTCAAAATATAGAAGCGATTCGTACGGAATCGAATTTGCAAGACGAAAACCATTTACCGACTATTCAACTGAAGACACAAATTATGATCAGGATATATTTTTTATCGATTGTAAAGATGAACCGGTAAATACAATTGGAGGTTTCTTCTACAAATTAAGATTGTGGAATGAAGATTTTTCTCAATTACCAAGTGGAGTATTTTCTCCAGAAACTGCATTTAATTTAAGGCTTACACCTTTTAATAACTTATTGCGTCATGGATGGAATATATCTGCCGGGCTGACTGTTTACCCTTCGCAAAAGGTAAAGTATTCAAGTTCTAAAGGTAATAGTAGTTTGGTTACTCTATATGCTGAAAATGGAGAGATTGAAAACAATAAACTTGAGCGCCCGCGATTTGTTCCTGAAATAATTGAGTTTGAACATATATGTAATGATGAAATTATGAGAATGGTAGAAGGTCGAAAAACATTTTTTGGTAAAGATTTGAGAAACTGTTACGGATTGCTTGAATTTATAAATGAAAATGGTGATTTAGAAAAGGGATATTTAATGTCTTTAAAACCTAATGGTGTAGGAAATTTTAAACTTTTAAAGTATTACGGTAATGGCAGATAATATATTAGAAATCAGCATCAGTTTATCTGAAAATGTTTCATTAGAAAACAGATTCACAATGTACTTAAAAGACAGTATAGGTGCGAATTATAATATTATTGGAACATTTACTCCTCAAAGAAATGGAAGGTATCAGATTGAGCTTGGTATAACGAAAGAACAAACGCTTAAAAATATCAACAACGCTTTCAAACTTGATTACGGCGAGGATTTTAATATCACTTTATCCGTTCTATCCAGACCTGTCAAGGGATATGTTAGATACACCGTTAGTATATACCTTAAAGATGGAAGATATAAATATGAAATAACTGACTTTACACATGATCCTACTGGTCCAAACGCTAAAAGTGTAGGCTTAATTACAACTGATACAGATTATCCTGGAGACGAAAAAAGAAAAGCAAATCAAAAATGGATGGATAATACTTGGAAAGATGTGAAAGAACAGATTCATAACAATATATCACCAATAGAATTAAGTATAAAAGAAGGAATGAACAAAGTATCAGAAAACAAAAACGAGGATTGGTAACTAAAATTAACAATATGAAAAAACTAATACTATTAGCTGTAATTGCAGCTTTTGCATCGTGTTCAAGTGAAGATGATAACCAAAATAACGAACAAAATAATAATAATAATAATAATAATAATAATCAAATTCCAGTATCCGAGATAAAAGGAAAATTAAAAAGTACAGAATATACATATTATGTAACAGATCAAAATGGGAACAAAATTCAATATAAGTCAATAGCAGAGTATTCGTATGGAGCAAATGGTTATATAAGTAGTTCAAAAATTACAGACACTTACGAAAATTCAATAAGTTATCAATATTACGATTATAACGGAAATAATATTGAAAAGTGGAGATACCAAATGAGCGGTAAGAATTACCAAAGTACATATTCGTACAACGGAAATTTAATAATTAAATCTTCAAACAATGAAGAAGGCGGTATGCATGTGCGTGATTTTGATTATAATTCTAAAAACGAAAGAATTAAAGAAAATTATTTCACAAACACTAATAAATTAAGTTCTATTACAGATTATACCTATGCTAATGGTAATATAGTTAAGGAGACTACAAGTTATAAAGAGAGTGGGGCTCCTACCGATCCAATAACAATAAATTACACGTACGATAATAAAAACATCGCCTATAAAGGGTCTTTTCCTGAAAACTATTTAATGATGATGGGTATGGGTAAAAATAACGTCGTTAAAGATAATAACAGTGTTTTTACATACGAATACAACTCTGATAATTTTCCTACTAAAAGAACAGTCGAAGATGAAATAATCGTATATAAATATTATTAAGAGAAGAAAGAGATCGTGCTTTGGCTAATGCTTGTTAAGAAACACCAGAGATGGTGTTTTTTCTTTGGTAAGAATTCTGTAATTTTGCCACAAATAATTTTAAATCAAAACACTAATGAAGAAATTACTTCTTTTTGCTGCAATTGCAGCTTTTTCGTCTTGTTCGAGTGATGACAATAACACCGACGCTAATTCAAAATTAAAGTTAAAATCAATTACCAATAATGATGGACACAGGGAATTTATCTATGGAACCAATGGTTTTGTTTCAGAAATTAAATTTACAACAACTAACGGAATTGAGTATACGACTTTGTATACGTATAACGGTAATACACTAACTGGCGTTACATATAAGGAAAACAACACAACATTTCAAGAATTAAAATATACTTACAACAATTCTTATATTACTAAAGCTGAAGGTAAAATTGATGAATATCCGTTTGTAAGACTTTACAGTTATGATTCGTCAAACAATATAATTAAAGAAGAATACTCTATAGGTGGAGATGTTGGAAAAGTTGATACATTTGTTTATCAAAACGGTAATGTAATCAATAGAACTATAAATATTATAGATGGCGAGACATATAGTGTATCTTACAAATATGATGACAAAAACAATCCATTCAAAAATACTTTTCCGGATGCGTTCTTAAAAGTTTTATACGAAGGTAAAAATAATAAAGTGGATATAGCTGGGAATGTAATTAACCATGAATATAATAAAGATGGTTTCCCAACAATTTCTGATGACAAAGAAAGCAAAACTACATACATATACTATTAATAATAATCTTATTCATATACAGAAGGACACCAGAGATGGTGTTTTTTTTATTTGTACATTTCATAAAATACGTTAATTTTATCAAAATTTTAAATATTTAACCAATGAAAAAACTTTTACTTGTAGCTTTTTTAGCAACTAGTCTTATGAGTCTGCAAAGTTGCGGAGGAGATGATAATGTTACACCAACCGGTGGTAGTAACAACGGAGGTGGTAATAATGGAGGTGGAAATAATGGAGGTGGAAATAATGGAGGTGGAAATAATGGAGGTGGAAATAATGGAGGCGGAAATGCAACAACAGCTAACTTACCCACAAAAATAACAAGGGATTATAGAAGGTACGAAACATTTAAATACGACGATAAAGATAGAATTATTCTTCACAGTATTAAGTTAGATAACTATAGATGGAAGGATATCTCTTTTAAATATTCTAATGATACACTTGTAAGTATGCAAAGTGTTGGTGATTGGCCAACTAAAGACACAATTTTTTATACGTTTATTTATTCCAGTAATGAAGTTCGTTATGATTATACAACTACCAAAGGTGATATAAGTGGTTATGCCATAATGAAAGTTGATAACAATGGTTTATTAGTTGAAGATATTCTTGAAAACGGCACAAAAAGAGAATATTTTTACGACAGCAACAATAATCTTATAAAAATAAAGGTAGGAAATTGGGAAGAAAATTATAGTTATTATGCTAATACGAATGGCATCTTTAAAAATGTAAATATGCCACAATGGGCTTTTTATTCAATTATTTATGCAAGACCACAAAATTCTATTTTTAATAATATGTCTAAGTCAGTAAATAATTCAAGCACTCAAAATACATTTAATTATGCCTATAAATATAATTCTGACGGTTATCCTGTCATAATGTATGGAGAAGGTCAAGATGATCTTGATATAGAATATACTAAATAACAAATAAAGAAACATCTTCATTAACAGAGGATGATTTTTTTATTTTTGGTAGATATGTTAAAATTTTGTAGGTTTGGTGTAAGCTTAACCTAAAATTATGAAATTCACTAAAATCACAGAACATTTAGATTGTGACTGTATCAATGGTTCAATCGAAGATTTGAATAATTATTATGCTTTAAAAACTCCCAAACCACGCTTAAGAGAACAAGACTTTTCTTCACACTACGAAAAAGGAAAACCGTTAACAAAAAATGATTGTGAACATGCATGTTCACATAGAGGGGTTTCGATGTCAATATATAATGATATAACTATGTCTAAAGTTATAGAAACATATAAGTTACTATTTCCACTATTTCCGAAATATAAACCTTATATATCTATCATAAAATTTAATAATTATTGTGGCAATATTAAACATACACCAAGTTACAGTAATGAACATCACTATGATTTATATAAATGTGATACATTTGCATTTCAAAACGTTGAGTTAGTTGATGTAAAAGAGCTTCATAATGTTTAAACTAGAAAATAAAATATTGTACATAGGAGGTTTATATGATATAATCTCTAATTACACTACGTTAATAAATGACGGAGAAAACGATGTTTTATATCTAGGTACCAATAAATTTGGGTCAAGGATTTTGGGTTCAATATTATATGAAGACGACGAGGAATTTTATTTAAGATATATACATTCTTTAATCTCAGAAAAAGAGTATTTTGATTTTATAAATAGTAGTATTTCTCTAAAAACTATTATAGAAAAGAGTGAAACAGTATTCATAGTTGATAAAAATTATAGTTTAGAAATTATTAATACTGCTCTTATCAAAATTACTGACTTACCAAATGATTTTATTCCATTAGAAAATTCGTACTGTCCAACTTTTGTACATAACAATTCATTAGAATATACATTTAGTTTACAAGGTGAGCTTGCTGATTTGCATAAAGCTAAACCGATATCAGTTAGTGAAACAACAACGAAGGTTTTTAATTTAATTCAAACTGCGACAACCTTTTTAAGCGAACTAGGTATCGAATCAAATATATATTCAGAGGTAGCGAAAGCCGGAAGTTTTGAGCTAAATTTTGAAATCGAATTAAAAGAAGATTATAAATTGTTCATTAATTCAGATTCGGACATAAAAAAATACTTATTTGAATTTTTTCAATATCTGTTTAGATTCTTACCAGATGAACCCAATGATGTATTAAAAAAAGATATTATAGATAGTGAACGTTTTCTGGCTATAAAAAATAATCTAAAAATTATTTACGAGAATAGAAACGCAAAGTTAAATGATGAAGCTTCAGAACAAAAAGTTATTGATTTATTAAATTATTCTGTTGATACTTTGAAAGATTGGAATTATAATGGCTTCAGTAATATCGCTATAAAAAATAGAATCGATGATCAAGATAGTATTCCAATTGGAATGATTGATTATAATTTTTATAATAATGTAATTGATAAAGTATATAATATAGAAATAGAAAAAAAAGACGATGTAATAATAATAGATGAAAATTCTGAAAAATACACTATTCAGGTCTATTCTATAAATAAAGAGACAGGCAAGGGTGGAGCTTATTATAACACGGATGATAAAATAACTAAAATATCATTTCATTTAAAAGGAAGATCAGACTATCACAATACAGATTTTACAAAAAGCTTAGACGAAAATAAAAAAATAAATATTTTCGGTATTGGTAAATGGGTAAACGGAATATTAAAACATATTACCATAGAATTGTAAAATGATTTTCACCGAACCCGAAAATAAAATTATAAACCAAATAGAGCTTGTAAGAAAGGATTATGATATCCTTAAATCTTACAAGCTTTATCATACCAATTTATTTGAGTTAGGTTTGGATTATATACCTATTCAATATCTAACCAATAATACTTTCGGTTTTTCTTTTCGCGTTGTAAAGCGAGACTTTTTCATGCAGATAGCATATTCAAACAAAAACCGAAAGTTTTACAAGAATGATTTTATAAGGTTTGAATTTGGAAATGGTTCTGAATTAGAATTCAAATTGCTTTCAGGTACCATTAAAGATTTTCACGGTTTAAATTCATCAATCATATTGATAAAGCCAGAACAGGTGAAATTATTTCTTTATGAAGATTTAGAATCAATAGAAATCAAATCAAAAAGAAATGAAATTGAATTCATATCTTCGCACCTTCAAAATACATTGGAGTACTACAATATAAGAAAAGAATTTTACCAGAATACTGTAAAATATATAACTGAAGATCTATTAAAAGAGTATTTAAAAGATTGGCCAGGAAACGACTATTCTCGCATATTGGAGCATTAAAAGTGTAAATTTTGTGCAAATAAAAAAATAGAAAATTTAAAATCAGTTTAACCTACTGATAAACAAGCTTATATATTTATTATAATGATTACAGTAAACGATATTGCCGTAGAATTTGGCGGAACAACACTTTTCAGCGAAGTAACTTTCGCCATTAATGAAACCGATAAAATTGCCCTAATGGGTAAAAATGGTGCGGGAAAATCTACCTTACTTAAAATTGTGGCGGGTGCAAACAAGCCAACGCGCGGTAATATTTCGGCTCCAAGCGATGCTGTTATCGCTTATCTGCCGCAACATTTATTAACCGAAGACAATTGCACGGTTCTTGAAGAAACTTCAAAGGCGTTTTCATCGGTTTTAAATATGAAGAAAGAAATCGATGATATTAACGAGCAGTTAACCGTTCGTACCGATTACGAAAGCGACGAATACATGAAATTGATTGAGAAAGTTTCAGAATTATCTGAAAAATATTATTCGATCGAAGAAGTGAATTACGAAGCCGAAGTGGAGAAAATCTTAAAAGGTCTTGGTTTTGAAAGAGAAGATTTCAATCGTCCGACCAAAGAATTTTCGGGTGGATGGAGAATGCGAATCGAATTGGCAAAAATCTTATTGACTAAACCCGATTTAATTTTGTTAGATGAGCCAACCAACCACTTGGACATGGATAGTATTGAATGGCTGGAAGATTTCTTGATAAATCAGGCAAAAGCTGTAATGGTAATTTCGCACGATAGAGCGTTTGTTGACAATATTACCAACAGAACTATCGAAGTTACTATGGGGCGTATTTATGATTACAAAGCAAAATATTCTCATTATTTAGAATTGCGAAAAGATCGTCGCGTTCATCAGCAAAAAGCATACGATGAGCAACAAAAATTCATAGCAGACAATCAGGCGTTTATTGATCGTTTTCGCGGAACTTTTTCTAAAACCGATGCCGTTCAGTCGCGAGTTCGTATGTTAGAAAAAATTGTTCCTGTCGAAGTTGATGAAATAGATAACTCTGCTTTAAAGTTGAAATTTCCACCATCGGTTCGTTCAGGTCAATATCCGGTAATCGTGAAAGATCTTGAAAAATCGTACGATGATAAATTGATATTTAAAGATGCCAATTTGGTAATCGAACGTGGACAAAAAGTAGCTTTCGTCGGAAAAAATGGTGAAGGTAAATCAACCATGATTAAAGCCATTATGAAAGAAATCGAAATTAATGGTGGTTCGGTTGAAGTTGGTCACAATGCTCAAATTGGCTATTTTGCTCAAAACCAGGCAGCGTTGTTAGATGAAAATGCAACGATATTTGAAACTATTGATAGAATTGCCGTTGGCGATGTTCGTACACAAATAAAAAACATACTTGGGGCGTTCATGTTTCAAGGCGATGATATTCAAAAGAAAGTAAAAGTACTTTCGGGTGGCGAAAAAACACGTTTAGCAATGATAAAATTATTGTTAGAACCTGTTAACCTGTTGATTTTGGATGAGCCGTCAAACCATTTAGATTTAAAAACCAAAGACATTATTAAAGATGCCTTACGCGATTTCGATGGAACTTTGATTCTAGTTTCGCACGACCGTGATTTCTTGGATGGATTGGCAGAAAAAGTTTTTGAGTTTGGAAACAAACGAGTAAAAGAACATTTTGAAGATATTAAAGGATTCCTCGCAAACAAAAAAATGGAATCTTTAAAAGAGATAGAGAAATAAAAAAGGAGTGGTTCGGTTAGAATCACTTTTTTTTTGCTTTTTGGTTGGGCGTTCCCCGCCTTTTAATGGGCGGGTCGGGCTTTACGCTCATAGCTTTTGTGGCATTAAAGCCACAAAAGGCTATCCGCTACAATCCCTAACGCACTTCAAAACCTTAATTAAAGATAGATACTTCTTTGTTTTTTATACTTCAATGCCACCATTAAACTGTTAAAATTGTTTTATAACCCCTTAACAATAAAGTAACTAAAAAATAACGATAAAAAAAGGTTTAAATTGATTAGGAATTTGGTGAAAAGGGTTGGTATATTTGCACCGTTGAAAAACAGAAACGTTCTTTAGAAGATTAGAAACCACAGATAGATTTATAAAAAATAAATTTGGAATTGATATAAAAAAGGTTGTATTTTCGCAATCCGTTTCAGAAATGAAATAGTGAGCAAAAGTTCTTTAAAAATCAGGTTTAAATTTTTTAAAAATTAAATTTGTGGAAATCAAAAAGAAGTTTTACTTTTGCAACCGCTTTGAGATACAAGCGAAGAAAAGAAGAAACAAGTTCATAGACATATTGGATTAACAGAAAAATAAAGAGTAAGAGCTTTTAGGAAACTAAGAGGTCTTAAACGCAACATCAAAAATATTAAAAACATACGATGAAGAGTTTGATCCTGGCTCAGGATGAACGCTAGCGGCAGGCCTAACACATGCAAGTCGAGGGGTAGACATCTTCGGATGTTGAGACCGGCGCACGGGTGCGTAACGCGTATGCA